>ERZ941605.5-NODE-5-length-153688-cov-8.646743_pt1 | contig 153688 bp, 168 predicted proteins | sample MGYA00520904_ERZ941605 | MGnify/ENA primary metagenome ERZ941605 (study PRJEB32759, sample SAMN07749870) | skin metagenome | biome: transportation; feature: city; material: polyester macromolecule | host: Homo sapiens | place: Hong Kong:TW line | collected... | reverse complement strand
AGGTGTCGACCGTCACGCGCGTCGCGGCCTGGATCGCGGCGATCTTGCCCGCAATGTCGTCGGTCGCGCGCGCGGTCTGGTTGGCGAGGCTCTTGACCTCTTGTGCCACCACCGCGAAGCCGCGCCCGGCGTCGCCCGCGCGCGCTGCCTCGATCGTCGCGTTGAGCGCCAGCAGGTTGGTCTGCCCGGCAATGTCGCGGATCAGCCCCAGGATCGACTCGATCGACTTGGCGTGCTCGCTCAGCGCTTCCGACACGCCAACGGCGTCGCCCGCCTGTCGCCCCGCCCTCGTCGCGATCTCGGCCGCGGCCTCCACCTCGACGCGCGCGTCCTCGATTGCGCGGATCAGCCCGGCCGCGGTCGATGCCGCGTCGCGCATCGCCACCGCCGATTGCTCCGCCGCCGCTGCCACCTCGCTCGTCTTGCCCAGCATCCCGCGCGCCGACGCCGATGCGCCCGCCGCCTGAACGCGCGCGCGCTGTCCCGATGTTGCTGCCTCGCCGATGCCGCCGAAGATACGGTCGCGGAACAGCACCCCCGCCGCGGTCCGCTCGGCCTGCGCGCGCGCCGCTTCGCTCTCGCCCAGGTGCGTCGCCATGACGTTCGCCTCGACCAGCGCGAGCCGCTGCACCACGTCGGCGATCCGTCCGAACGGCATCTGCGTGGCGCCCTCGATCAGTTGAAGCGCGCGCGCGTGCGCGAACGACAGGGCTGCCAGTAACGCCGGCAAGGGCACGCCGGTCGCGCGCGCCAATTCTACGTGTCCACGTGCCAACCGCTGCCATTCGCCGTCGAACGGCCGGGCGTAGCGCGTCCGCGTGTAGGCGGCACTGCGCCTGATCTGCTTGGCGAGGCCCGCTTCGCCGAGCGTCCCGCGGAACGCGGTCGCGACCGGCAGCGCCAGATAATGTTCCCAGAAAGCGGCGGACACCTGCTGCCAGGCGTCGCCGCTGTCGAGCACGCGGGTAATCTCCGCGCACACCGGCGCGATCGCACCGTCCCAGTCATAATCGCGGACCTCTTCGGCAAAGGTGCGCGCGCCCGCACTCCAGATCGCAGCGTTCATGAACGTGTCCTCAGGCCGCGACCTTGGTGACGAAATCGCTCGCGCTGCCCTCCAGCGAGCCGAGCCGCAGCGCCAGCGCATCGAACCCGTTGCCGAGTGCGTCGATCTCGGAGGCGACGCCTTCGGTATCGGCGCGGATCGCGGCAACCGTGTGCGACATCGAGTCGGCGGCGAGCGCCGTTTCGTTCACCGCGGCGGTGATCGCGGTCACCGTATGCGCCTGCGCTTCCATCGCGTGGCGGATGCGCGTGGCCGAATCCTGCACCTCCAGCACCGTGGTGCGGATCGAGGCCGAGGTGTCGACCGTCACGCGCGTCGCGGCCTGGATCGCGGCGATCTTGCCCGCAATTAGGAGGGTTAATGCCTCGTTGAACCCGTCGCGACCGTGGTGCTGTGCTTGCATCGCGCGGTATCACGGCTAAGGGCGTAGGCTGAAAGGAACCGCCGTTGGCCAGCCGACCCGCACCCCGCTCCCGTCCGAGAAGCCCGCACCTCTTCACGGGCCCGATGCAATTTCATTACCGCTTCAGCCCGGCGATGCTAACGTCGATCATCCACCGGGCCACCGGCGCGACGATGGCGACGGTCGGTGCGATGCTGCTGGTGTGGTTCCTCGCGGCGATCGCGTCGGGTGAGAGCGCCTATGCGACCTTCGTCGACGTGTTCACCACCGATCGCGGCAATTTGAACGTTCTCGGCTATGTCGTCGGCATCGGGCTGACCTGGACCGTGTTCCAGCACATGGCGAGCGGCATCCGCCACCTGATGATGGACACCGGCGCCGCGTTCGAGCTGAAGGTCAATCAACTCGCCGCGCGGCTGACCTTTGTCTTCTCGATCGCGATGACGATCCTGTTCTGGCTCTGGCTGGGGTTGAAGTAATGAGCACCGAACTCGGCCGCGTCCGCGGTTACGGCAGCGCACACGAGGGTGTGCACCATTGGTGGCACCAGAAACTCACTGCGGGCACCAACCTGCTGCTGATGGTGTGGCTGCTCACGTCGCTGGCGATGCTGCCCGCCTATGACTTCGCCACGATACGGCTGTGGCTCGGCTCGGCCTGGGCAGCGATCCCGATGCTGCTGCTGATCGTCTCGATCACCTATCACTTCCGTCTAGGCCTGCAGGTCGCGATCGAGGATTACGCGCGCATGCAGAGCCGCTTCGTCGCGATCGTCCTGCTCAACGTCTACGCTGCGGCGATCGCGGGCGTTGCCATCTTCTCCATCCTCAAGATCGCCTTCGGAGCCGCGCAGTAATGGCTGCCTATCAGATCATCGACCATACCTATGACGCGGTTGTCGTGGGCGCGGGCGGCTCGGGCCTGCGCGCGACGATGGGCATCGCGGAGAGCGGCCTGAAGACCGCCTGCATCACCAAGGTGTTCCCCACGCGCAGCCACACGGTCGCGGCGCAGGGCGGCATCGCCGCATCGCTCGGCAACAATTCGCCCGATCACTGGTCGTGGCACATGTTCGACACGGTCAAGGGTTCCGACTGGCTCGGCGACCAGGACGCGATCGAGTACATGGTGCGCGAGGCACCGCAGGCGGTGTACGAGCTCGAACACGCCGGCGTGCCGTTCAGCCGCAACGACAACGGCACGATCTACCAGCGTCCGTTCGGCGGCCACATGCAGAACATGGGCGAAGGCCCGCCGGTGCAGCGCACCTGCGCGGCTGCCGACCGTACCGGTCACGCGATGCTCCACGCGCTGTACCAGCAATCGCTCAAGTACGACGCCGACTTCTATGTCGAATATTTCGCGCTCGACCTGATCATGGAGAACGGCGTCTGCCGCGGCGTCATCGCGCTCTGCATGGAAGACGGCTCGATCCACCGTTTTCGCGCGCACAACGTCGTGCTGGCGACCGGCGGCTACGGCCGCTGCTATTTCTCCGCGACGTCGGCGCACACCTGCACCGGCGACGGCAACGCGATGGTGCTGCGCGCCGGGCTGCCCTTGCAGGACATGGAGTTCGTGCAGTTCCACCCGACCGGCATCTACGGCGCAGGCGTGCTCATCACCGAGGGCGCGCGCGGCGAAGGCGGCTACCTCACCAACTCCGAGGGTGAGCGCTTCATGGAGCGTTACGCACCCTCGGCGAAGGACCTCGCCAGCCGCGACGTCGTCGCGCGCTCGATGGCGGCGGAAATGCGCGAAGGCCGCGGTGTCGGGCCGGAGGGCGATCACATCTACCTCCACCTCGACCACATCGATCCCAAGGTGCTGCACGAGCGGCTGCCCGGCATCACCGAGACGGGCAAGATCTTCGCCGGCGTCGACCTGACGCGCCAGCCGCTGCCGGTCACGCCGACCGTCCACTATAACATGGGCGGCATCCCGACGAACTATCACGGCGAGGTCGTGACCTTGCGCGACGGCAACCCCGACGCGGTCGTGCCCGGCCTGTTCGCGGTCGGCGAGGCGGCGTGCGTGTCGGTTCACGGCGCGAACCGTCTGGGATCGAACAGCCTGATCGACCTGGTCGTGTTCGGCCGCGCAACCGGTCTGCGCGTCCGCGATATTCTGAAGCCCAACACGCCGCACAATCCGCTGCCCAAGGGATCGGAGGAGATGGCGCTGACCCGTCTCGACACGTTCCGCAACGCCGCTGGGTCCACGCCCACGGCGCTGATCCGCCGCGAGATGCAGCAGACGATGCAGAAGCATTGCGCGGTGTTCCGCGACACCGCGCTCCTCGCCGAGGGCGTGCAGAAGATCGATCAGGTTTACGCCTCGATCGGCGACGTGTCGGTCAAGGATCGCTCGCTGATCTGGAACACCGATCTGGTGGAAACGCTGGAGCTCGACAACCTGCTGTCGCAGGCGGTCGTCACGATGCGCTCGGCCGACAACCGCAAGGAGTCGCGCGGCGCGCACATGCACGAGGACTTCCCCGAGCGCGACGACGCGAACTGGATGAAGCACACCATCGCGACGTTCGATGGTTGGGGTGGCAAGGGCGGACAGGTCGCGATCGATTATCGCCCGGTGCACGATTACTCGCTGACCGACGATATCGAGTACATCAAGCCCAAGAAGCGCGTGTACTAAGCAACTTCACACGAACTTGCGTCGCCCCGGACATGATCCGGGGCCGCGCTCCTTCTCTACGGCGTAGAAAAGCGGGGTTCCGGATTAACTCCGGGATGACGACGGTGGCGTGCAGCCCGATCGGCTCGATCAACGCCGGTTCAGCCGATTATGGTCCCGCGGGGTCCCACTCCTAAGCAGCTCCCGCCCTTCCATATTCCCGCGGTGTCGCGGCCTCGCCATCTTTCCGACTCCACCAGATCCCCGCCCCGGCCAGCGCTGCGCCGAGCGCCAGTGTCGTCGCTGGATGCCGCATCGCGGCGGTGTAGAGGCTGAATCCTTTTCCGCTCTGGTCACGCGATCGCTCCACGCCGTCATGCGCGGGCGCGAACAGATTGTCCGGTCGGGGCTGATTCTTCGTTGGATCGACGAACAGCGCTGATCCGATCGCCGCCACACGGTCGAACAACGCGGGTGCGTGCTGCGCGAACAGCACCTGCGCCTTGCCCGCACCGCCCACCGTCACGCCGCGCATCGGCCGGGTCGCCGCGTCCAGGATCGCTTCTGCGACCAGGGTTGGATCGTAGACCAGCGGCGGGATGCGCGCCTTGCCGCCGACGTGGTTGCTGGCGTGTTCGGCAACCGGCGTGTCGATGCCTGACGGCTGGATCAGCGTAACCGAGATCGGCGCGCCCTCCTGCAGCAACTCGCCCCTGAGCGTGTCGATATAGCCCTTCACCGCGTGCTTGCTCGCGGCATAGGCACCCATCAACGGACTGGGCATCCCCGCCGCGATCGAGGCGACGGTGATCAGCGCGCCGCCCTGCTCGCGCAGGTGCGGCACTGCCGCCGCGCACCCGTTGACGACGCCGAAATAATTGGTGCGGAACAGCCGTTCGTGCTCGTCGAACGGCGTGTCGACCAACTTGGCATAGATCGCGACACCGGCATTGTTGACCCAGCTATCGATGCGCCCGAACCGAGCCACCGCGTGCCGGGCGACGCGCGCCACGGCTTCGGGATCACCGACATCGGCGGCGATCGCATAGGCTTCACCGCCTGCCGCCTCGATCTCACTCACCAATTCGGCGAGGGCGGCATCGTCGCGCGCGACCAGCACCAGTTTCGCGCCACGGGACGCCGCCATGCGCGCGGTCACCAGCCCGATCCCAGACGTGGCGCCCGTGATCGCGATCACCTGCTGGTCGATCGGCTTCAGCTTCAATGACATAGCAGAACTTCCCTCTCGTTGTCCGCTCAGCGAACAGGCCGCGTGCGCGTTCCCTCCGCCAATTATGCTTGACCTGCGCCGTGCTGCGCCCGCTAATCTGATGGTGGGGGGATTTGAGCATGCGCACGCTTCTGCCGCTCGTCATCGCATTGTTCGCAAGCGCCGCCGCGGCGCAGCGCTACCAACCCGTTCGCTACACCCTGCCCGCCCCCGTGTTCGCGGGTGACGACGGCGAGACGCAGGTGCAGGCCGACATGGGGATCGATGTCGAGCGCGACCGGCCCGCACGCTGGCGCCTCGCCGAGCATCGCCGGCTCGATCGCGCGCTCTCCGCGGTGCGGCCGCAGCGCGCCGGCAGCGTCGACGCCTTCGTGATCGTCGCCGCGCTCGACAGCGATCCCGTGTTCGGACGCGAGGCGCGCGAGGCGGCGCGGGTGCTCGCCCGGCGCTATCACGCCGATGGGCACGTCATCCTGCTCGCGGGCAGCGACGGCACGCGCGACAGCGATCTGCCGATGGGCAGCCCCGGCAACCTCGACCTCGCGCTGGCGCGCGTCGCCGAGGTGATGGACCCCGCAGAAGATGTGCTGATCCTCTACACCACCAGCCACGGCGCGCCGTTCGGGCTCTACTATAACGATGGCGACCAGGGATATGGCGCGGTGTCGCCCAGCAGGCTGTGGAGCCAGTTGTCGACGCTCGGCATCCGCAACCGGTTGATCCTGCTCAGCGCCTGTTACTCGGGCGTGTTCGTGCCGATGCTGTCGTCGGACACGACCGCGATCGTCACCGCCGCCGCGTCCGATCGCCCGTCCTTCGGGTGTCAGGCGGACAATGACTGGACCTTCTTCGGTGACGCGCTGATCAACACCGCACTCAGGAAGCCGCAACCGCTCGCCGCCGCGGTCGATCAGGCGCAGAGCCTGATCGCGGGATGGGAGAAAGCCGCCGCGCTCGATCCCTCTCGCCCGCAGGTCGCGATCGGCGCGGGCGCGGGCCGCTGGCTCGACGCGCTCGAGCGCGACCTGCCGCCCACCACCACGCCGGTCGGACGACCCGCGATCACGTTGCTCCAGGTTAAGTAACAGCGCGCCGCCGGAACATTGCACCGCGCCTGACGCTAAGCGCGCCATGAACCAGCCCAGCACCGCCGCCACCACGCCCAGCAACGCGAACAACTATCCCCTGCTCGCACGCCCGCACATCCAATTGTATGGCACCGTCGACGATCAGATGTACGCTAAATTCCTCGACGGGCTCGCCGCCGCGCCCGCCGACGGACCGCTGGTGGTGTCGATCACCACGCTCGGCGGCGATCCCGAGATGGCGCGTGCGATGGGCGATTCGATCCGTTTGCTGCGCGAATATACCGGGCGCGAGGCGCTGTTCCTCGGCAAGGTCGCAGTCTATTCCGCCGGCGCGACCTTCATGTCGGCCTTTCCCGCCGACAAGCGCTTCCTGACCAAGAATTCGCGCCTGATGATCCACGAGCGGCTGATGAACTCGACGATCGAGCTGTCGGGCCCGCTCAACGCGCTGTCGCCGGTGTTGAATGCCAAGCTCAACGAGATCGAGGATTCGATCCGCATCCAGGACGAGGGCTTCGCCGATCTCGTCCGCGGCACGCAGGTCACGCTGGAGGAACTGAAACAGCGGGCGCCGCACAATTGGTACATCGAGGCGAGCCAGGCGCGCGATCTGGGCTTGGTGCTCGACATCATTTGACCACTAGGCCATCTCGGGTGTTGGTGCCGGGGCCTGCGCACATTATATCTTGAGCGCAGGCGCCCGTGCGCTAGGAGCGACACGGGCCCGTTTGCGGCATATGCCGCGATGGAGTATCCGAGCCGACAGCGATCGTGACGTGTTGCGCGCCCGCGATCCTGCCCGAACACGAGAACGAGACGCATGGCCGAGTTCACCCTTCCCAAGAACAGCCGAATCAAGGGCGGCACCAAGCACCCCTCGCCGCAGCCCGGCGGCAAGATGCGCAGCTTCAAGATCTACCGCTATGACCCGGACTCGGGTGAGAACCCGCGCTTCGACACGTTCGAGGTCAACCTCGACGAATGCGGTCCAATGGTGCTCGACGCGCTGATCAAGATCAAAGGTGAGCAGGACTCCTCGCTCACCTTCCGCCGCTCGTGCCGCGAAGGCATCTGCGGGTCGTGCTCGATGAACATCGACGGGCGCAACGGCCTTGCCTGCACCACCGCGATCGAGGACGTGAAGGGCGAGGTGAAGATCACGCCGCTCCCCGCGATGGACGTGGTGAAGGACCTGGTCCCCGATTTCACGCGCTTCTACGCGCAATATGCCTCGATCACACCGTGGCTCCAGACGGTGACGCCGCCCCCCTCGGGCAAGGAACGGCTGCAGAGCCCGGAGGAGCGCGCGAAGCTCGACGGTCTGTACGAGTGCATCCTGTGCGCGTGCTGCTCGACCTCGTGCCCGAGCTATTGGTGGAATTCGGACAAGTTCCTGGGTCCGGCGATCCTGCTCCAGGCGTATCGCTGGCTCGCCGACAGCCGCGACGAGATGACGGGCGAGCGGCTCGACGCGCTGGAGGATCCGTTCCGGCTGTATCGCTGCCACACCATCATGAATTGCGCGAACGTCTGCCCCAAGGGTCTCTCGCCCGCCAAGGCGATCGCCGAGATCAAGAAGATGGAGGTCGAGCGGATCGTCTGATCCGCCGACACACCTCCCCCCTCGCCGTTCATGCCGGTCCTGCCGCGGCGCGTGCCTGAACACGTTTCCGCCGCAGCCCGCATGAATGGATCACCATGGATCGTAGCGACCACAGCGAGGCCGAGCCCTCGCGCGCCTTTCTCTTCGACGAGCATCCAGACCATCCCGGCTGGATGCACTGGCGCTTTCGCGATGAAACGCGGTTCAATTCGTTTCTGGGTGACGTGATCGTCCGGCAGGAGGACGCACTCGCCCGCGTCCGCATGAGGCCCGAGCACCGCCACTCGAACTTCGGCAACAACGTCCACGGCGGTGCGCTGCTCGGGTTCATCGACGTCGCGCTGTTCGCGGCGCTGCGCAGCTTCGGCGTGCTTTCGGCCGGACCGGCGGTGACGCTCGACCTCAACACGCATTTCATCGGCGCCGGCCGCGTCGGCGAGCCGCTGGAGGCGCAGGTCGAGATATTGCGCGAAACGCGTCGGCTGATCTTCGTGCGCGGCCTGCTGGTGCAGATGGAGATGACCGTCGCCGAATTCTCCGGCACGATCCGCAAACCGAGCGCCGGCTGATGGCACAAGTGCGTGCCGCCTATGACGCGCTGATCGCCGCGGGCGAGCTGCGTCCCGATGCCGAGCAGGCCGCCGCCGCCGACCGGCTCGACGCACTCGCCCGCGAGCTCGAACATCCGCGCACCACCGGCTTCTTCCGTAAACGTGCGGTGCCCGCACGCGGCGTCTATCTGTGGGGCGACGTCGGGCGCGGCAAGTCGATGCTGATGGACCTGTTCTACGATCACGTCGACGTCACCTCCAAACGCCGCATCCACTTCGCCGAATTCATGATCGAGGTGCACGGCCGCATCGCTGTCGAGCGGCGCAAGGAAGCGGGCGATCCGATCCTGCCCGTCGCACAAGCACTCGCCGACACCGCGCGCCTGCTCGCGTTCGACGAAATGATGGTCACCAACTCGCCCGATGCGATGATCCTGTCGCGGCTGTTCACCGCGATGATCGAGGCCGGCGTGACGATCGTCACCACCAGCAACCGCGCGCCGACCGACCTTTACCGCAACGGGCTCAACCGCGAGCATTTTCTCCCCTTCATCGCGCTGATCGGCGAGCGGCTCGACGTGCTCGCGCTCAACGGCCCGGTCGATTACCGTCGCGACCGCCTGGGGCAGCAGGACACCTGGCTCGTGCCCAACGGGGCCGAGGCCACCGCCGAGCTGTCCGCCGCCTTCTTCCGCCTGACCGATTACCCGCCCGAGGATCGCGAACACGTGCCGAGCGAGGAGCTGTCGGTGCAGGGCCGCACGCTCCACGTGCCCAAGGCGCTTAAAGGCGTCGCGGTGTTCAGCTTCAAGCGGCTGTGCGGTGAAGCACGCGGCCCTGCCGACTACCTTTGCATCGCGCGTCGCTACCACACCGTCATCGTCGTCGGCATCCCGCAGCTCGGGCCGGACATGCGCAACGAGGCGGCGCGGTTCGTCAGCCTGATCGACGCATTGTACGAGTATAAGGTCAAGCTGCTCGCCGCCGCCGACGCCGAACCGGACCAGCTCTACCCGACGGGTGACGGCCGCTTCGAGTTCGAGCGCACCGTCAGCCGGTTGGAGGAGATGCGATCCGAGGAGTATCTGACGCAGGGTCACGGCCAGGATTGAGCGTAATCGCTATTGCGAACCGTTATCTCTACTATATTGGTTCCTAGGCTTTTGCGGGTTGTCGCGGACGGCCAAAGGGCGTAGGCGACCTTCCCATCCACCGTAACGACGAGAGGGGATGGAATGGCCCGCAAGAAGATCGCGCTGATCGGCGCCGGCAACATCGGCGGCACGCTCGCGCACCTGGCTGCGCTCAAGAACCTGGGTGACATCGTCCTCTTCGACGTCGTCGAAGGCGTGCCGCAGGGCAAGGCGCTCGACCTGTCGCAGTGCGGTCCGGTCGAGGGCTTCGATGCCAAGATCACCGGCACCAACGATTACGCCGACATCGCGGGCGCGGACGTCATCATCGTCACCGCCGGTGTCGCGCGCAAGCCAGGCATGAGCCGCGACGACCTGCTCGGCATCAACCTCAAAGTGATGAAGGCCGTCGGCGAGGGCATCAAGAACAACGCCCCCGACGCCTTCGTCATCTGCATCACCAACCCGCTCGACGCGATGGTGTGGGCGCTGCGTGAATTCTCCGGCCTGCCGCACAACAAGGTCGTTGGCATGGCGGGCGTGCTCGACTCGGCGCGCTTCTCGCACTTCCTCGCGACCGAGTTCGGCGTGTCGGTGAAGGACGTGAACACCTTCGTGCTCGGCGGCCACGGCGACACGATGGTGCCGGTGCTCGAATATTCGACCGTGTCCGGCATCCCCGTCAGCGACCTGATCGAGATGGGTTTCTCCACCAAGGAGAAGGTCGACGAGATCGTGAAGCGCACGCGCGGCGGCGGCGGCGAGATCGTCGCCCTGCTGAAGACCGGTTCTGCCTATTACGCGCCCGCGACCAGCGGCATCGCGATGGCGGAAGCCTATCTGTACGATCAGAAGCGCATCCTGCCCGCCGCGGCGAACCTGTCGGGTGAGTATGGCATCGACAACCTCTACGTCGGCGTCCCCGTTGTGATCGGGGCCGGCGGCGTCGAGAAGATCGTCGAGGTCAAGCTGTCCGACGAGGCGAAGCAGAACCTCCAGGTATCGGTCGACGCGGTCAAGGAACTGCTCACCGCGTGCCGCGGCATCGACAACACGCTCGCCTGAACGGCTGACGAAAAGGACCCCCGATGAGCATCCTCGTCGACAAGAACACCAAGGTCATCACGCAAGGGATGACCGGCAACACCGGCAGCTTCCACACCCAGGCGGCGCTCGATTACGGCACGCAGATGGTCGGCGGCGTCACGCCGGGCAAGGGCGGCAGCGAGCATCTCGGCCTGCCGATCTACAACACGGTGCACGAGGCCGTTGCCGCTACGGGTGCGACCGCGAGCGCGGTGTACGTGCCGCCGCCCTTCGCCGCGGACTCGATCCTGGAGGCGATCGACGCCGAGGTGCCGCTGATCGTCTGCATCACCGAGGGTATTCCGGTGCTCGACATGGTGCGCGTCAAGCGCGCGCTGTCGGGTTCGAAGTCGCGGCTGATCGGCCCGAACTGCCCGGGCGTGCTGACGCCGGGCGAGTGCAAGATCGGCATCATGCCGGGCAACATCTTCCGCAAGGGTTCGGTCGGCGTCGTCAGCCGCTCGGGCACGCTCACCTACGAAGCGGTGTTCCAGACCTCGAACGCAGGGCTCGGTCAGACGACCGCGGTCGGCATCGGCGGTGATCCGGTCAACGGCACCAACTTCATCGACGTGCTGGAACTGTTCCTCGCCGATGACGCGACCGAGTCGATCATCATGATCGGCGAGATCGGCGGCGACGCCGAGGAGCAGGCGGCGCAGTTCCTCAAGGATGAGGCGAAGCGCGGTCGCAAGAAGCCGATGGCCGGTTTCATCGCGGGCCGCACCGCGCCTCCGGGCCGTCGCATGGGTCACGCCGGCGCGATCGTGTCGGGCGGCAAGGGCGATGCCGAGAGCAAGATTGCGGCGATGGAAGCGGCCGGCATCAAGGTCGCAGCCTCGCCCAGCGAGCTCGGCTCGACGCTGCTGGAAGTTCTCAAGGGTTGAAGTACGCCGCCCTGCATGGGGCGGAGCGTTGAAAACGGACGGGCGCTTGTAACTGGGGCCACCCGCGCTCGTCCGCTCGCCGCCTTTGAGGTGGCTGGCCCCATCCTCGCTCTCGCGGGCGGGACATGAGGTGTGTGATGGGCTTCGAAGGTCAGGATTTCAGCGACATCGCCGGCGGCGTCAGCCCCGCGTTCATCGACACGCTCTACGCCCGCTACAAATCCGCGCCGGACAGCGTCGAGCCGGGCTGGCGTACCTTTTTCGAAGGGCTGGAGGGTGCGAGCAGCACCCCGTCGTGGACCAACCAGCGCTGGCCGCTCACCACCACCGACGATCTGACCGCCGCGCTCGACCCGACGCAGATGGAACCCGCGCCCAAGCCCGCCAAGGGTGGCGCGAAGCCTGCCGCCGCGGCTCCTGCCCCGTCGAAGGACGACATCATCCGCGCCGCGGGTGATGCGATCCGCGTGCAGATGCTGGTGCGCACCTATCGCGTGCGCGGGCATCTCGCCGCCAACCTCGATCCGCTCGGCCTGTCGGGCCTGCGTGAGCTGCCCGAGGATCTGAAGACCGAATATTACGGCTTCACCGACAACGACATCGATCGCCCCGTCTATCTCGGCGGCACGCTCGGCCTCGAATGGGCGACTGTGCGCGAGGTCGTTGACACGTTGCGCGCCAACTACTGCGGCAACGTCGGCCTCGAATACATGCACATCGCCGACGTCGAGGAGCGCCGGTTCCTGCAAGACCGCATGGAGGGCAAGGACAAGGCGATCGAGTTCACGCCCCAGGGCAAGAAGGCGATCCTCAACAAGGTGATCGAGGCCGAGCAGTGGGAGAAGTTCCTCGGCCGCAAGTATGTCGGCACCAAGCGTTTCGGGCTCGACGGCGGCGAGAGCATGATCCCCGCGCTCGAGAGTCTGATCAAATACGGCGGCGCGGCCGGCGTCAACGAGATCGTGTTCGGCATGGCCCACCGCGGGCGGCTGAACGTGCTCGCCAACGTCATGGGCAAGCCGCTGCGCGTGATCTTCCACGAATTCGCGGGCGGTAGCGCCAACCCCGACGACATCGGCGGCTCGGGTGACGTCAAATACCACCTCGGCACCTCGACCGACCGTGAGTTCGACGGTCACAAGGTGCACATGAGCCTCGTTGCCAACCCCTCGCATCTCGAGGCGGCCGACCCGGTCGTGCTCGGCAAGGTGCGCGCGATCCAGACGATCGCGGGCGACCTGACCGACCATTGCAAGTCGCTGCCCGTGCTGATCCACGGCGACGCCGCCTTTGCGGGCCAGGGCATCGTGTGGGAGTGTTTCGGCTTCTCGGGCATCCGCGGCTACAACACCGGCGGCTGCGTCCACTTCGTCATCAACAACCAGATCGGCTTCACGACCAGCCCGCAATTCGCGCGGTCGTCGCCCTATCCGTCGGACGTCGCCAAGGGCGTCCAGGCGCCGATCTTCCACGTCAACGGCGACGATCCCGAGGCGGTGACCTTCGCCACCAAGATGGCGATCGAATACCGGCAGAAGTTCCACCGCGACGTCGTGATCGACATGTGGTGCTATCGCCGCTTCGGCCACAACGAGGGCGATGAGCCCGGCTTCACCCAGCCGCTGATGTACAAGGCGATCCGCAGCCATCCGGGCGTCAGCGACATCTATGCCAAGCGGCTGGTGCAGGAAGGCGTGGTCGATCAGGCCTGGGTCGACGACAACGTCAAGCAGTTCACGACGCTGCTCGAAGGCGAGTTCGAGGCCGGCGCGAGCTACAAGCCCAACAAGGCGGACTGGTTCGCGGGTCGCTGGTCGGGGCTCCACGCCCCCGCCGACGCCGACAGCCAGCGCCGCAGCGTCGACACCGGGATCGAGCCCAAGCTGTTCGACGCGATCGGCCGGCTGCTGACGACGATCCCGGACACGATCGCAGTCCACAAGACGCTGTCGCGCGTGCTCGATGCCAAGCGCGAGATGTTCCGTTCGGGTGCGAACTTCGACTGGGCGACCGGCGAGGCGCTGGCGTTCGGCTCGCTCTTGTCCGAAGGCTACGGCGTCCGCCTGTCGGGACAGGATTCGGGCCGCGGCACCTTTTCGCAGCGCCACGCCGTCTGGGTCGACCAGAATGACGAGCACCGCCACGTGCCGCTGTGGAACGTCGAGCACGGCAGCTTCGAGGTGCTGGACAGCCCGCTGTCGGAGTATGGCGTGCTCGGGTTCGAATACGGCTACGCGCTCGCCGATCCGAAGACGCTGGTGCTGTGGGAGGCGCAGTTCGGCGACTTCGTCAACGGCGCGCAGATCATGATCGATCAGTTCATCACCTCGGGTGAGGCCAAGTGGCTACGCGCGAACGGTCTGGTGATGCTGCTGCCGCACGGGTACGAGGGCCAGGGTCCCGAGCATAGCTCGGCGCGCCCCGAACGGTTCCTGCAGGCGTGCGCCGGCGACAACATCCAGGTCGCGAACTGCACCACGCCGGCGAACTATTTCCACCTGCTGCGCCGTCAAATGCACCGCAATTTCCGCAAGCCCTTGGTCGTCTTCACACCCAAGTCGCTGCTGCGTCATAAGCTGGCGGTGTCGAGTGCGGCGGACTTCCAGCGCGACACGCATTTCCGCCGCGTGCTGTCCGACCCGTCGGCACCCGCGGATGCGGCGACCAAGCGGCTGGTGCTGTGCACCGGCAAGGTATCGTACGACCTGATGGAAGCGCGCGATGCGGCGGGTGACGAGCACACGCAGATCGTGCGGGTCGAGCAGCTCTACCCCTTCCCCACGCAGTCGCTGGTTGAGCGGATTGCGCGGATGCCGAACCTCGAAGAGGTGATCTGGGCGCAGGAAGAGCCGCGCAACAACGGCTACTGGTTCTTCGTCGAACCCTTCATCGAGGAAGTGCTGGGGCTCGCGAACTCACCGGTCAAGCGTCCGCGCTACGCCGGCCGCGCCGCCGCTGCCTCGCCCGCGACGGGTCTGATGAAGCGCCACCAGGCCGAGCAGGGTGCGCTGATCGCCGACGCGCTCGGCCACAACGTGCGCGAGGAAATCCGCCGGACCCGTGAGGCCGACACGACCAAGAAGGCCGGCACCGCCGGCGCCTGACCCTTCGCTCAAGACAGGAAAATAGAATGGCAACCGAAGTTCTGGTGCCCACGCTGGGCGAATCGATCACCGAAGCCACCGTCGGCGAGTGGCTGAAGCAGCCGGGCGACAAGGTCGCCGCCGACGAGCCGATCGCGAGCCTTGAGACCGACAAGGTCTCGGTCGAGGTTCCCTCGCCGGTCGCGGGCGTGATGGGCGAGCACGCGGTCAAGGTCGGCGACACGGTCGAGGTCGGCGCGTTGCTCGCGACCGTCGACGCGGGCGGCTCCGCGCCCGCGCAGTCGAGCGCGCCGCAGCCGGCCGTCACGCAGACGCCCGCCTCCTCCACCAACAACGATCAGGGCGCCGCTGCGCCGACCGCCGGCGGCTACGGCAACCACGGCGCGATCCCGGTCGCGGGCGAAGGCCCCGCCGCGCTGTCCCCCTCGGCACGCCGCGCGGTGCTGGAGCACGGCGTCGACCCCGCGACGATCAAGGGCACCGGCAAGGACGGCCGCCTGACCAAGGAAGACGTCGCCGCCGCGGCTTCGTCCAAGTCCCAGGCGACCGCCGCCCCCGCCGCCGCAGGCGCGTCGGCGGACGGTGGCGCCGCCACCGCCGGCCGTGCGTCTTCGCGTGGCGAAGAGCGCATCAAGATGACGCGCCTGCGCCAGACGATCGCCAAGCGGTTAAAGGAAGCGCAGAACACCGCCGCGATGCTGACGACGTTCAACGACGTCGACATGACCGCGGTGATCGAGGCGCGCGCCAAGTACAAGGACCTGTTCGAGAAGAAGCACGGCGTGCGCCTGGGCTTCATGGGCTTCTTCGTGAAGGCCGCGACGATGGCCTTGAAAGACATTCCATCCGTCAACGCCTCGATCGAGGGCGATGAGATCGTCTACCACGATTACGCCGACATCTCGGTCGCGGTATCTGCGCCGAACGGCCTGGTCGTTCCCGTCATTCGCGACGCGCAGGATCTGTCGGTTGCGGGCATCGAGAAAACGATCGGCGACTTCGGCCGCCGCGCCAAGGACGGCACGCTCAAGATGGACGAGATGCGTGGCGGCACGTTCACGATCTCGAACGGCGGCGTGTTCGGCTCGCTGATGTCGACCCCGATCATCAACCCGCCGCAGTCTGCGGTGCTGGGCCTCCACCGCATCGAGGATCGCCCGGTGGTGGTGAACGGCCAAGTCGTGGTGCGCCCGATGATGTATCTGGCACTCTCCTACGACCACCGCCTGATCGACGGACGCGAGGCGGTGACGTTCCTCGTCGCCTTGAAGAACGCGATCGAGGATCCGACTCGCATCCTGATCGACCTGTAATCATATCAAGCGTCACCCCGGTTGCGGCCGGGGTCTCGTGCCTGGGGAGCGCATCGCTCCTGCCGCGCGAGATGCCGGCCCGCGCGCTGGCCTGATGTCCGGGAGAAGTACGATGGCTGAATACGACTATGACGTGCTGGTGATCGGCGCCGGCCCCGGCGGCTACGTTGCCGCGATCCGCGCCGCGCAGCTCGGGCTCAAGACCGCGTGCGCGGAAAGCCGCGAGACGCTCGGCGGTACCTGCCTCAACGTCGGCTGCATCCCGTCGAAGGCGCTCCTTCACGCATCCGAATATTTCGACGCCGCGGCGAACGGCGCCATGGCGAAGATGGGCATCAAGGTGACGCCCGAACTCGACCTGGAAGCGATGCACGGGCAGCGCCGCGACGCGGTGAAGCAGTTGACCGGCGGCATCGAGTTCCTGTTCAAGAAGAACAAGGTGACGTGGCTGAAGGGCCGCGCCGCGTTCGAGGACGCGCACACCGTCACCGTCGCGGGCGAGCGCGTGACCGCGAAGAACATCGTCATCGCGACCGGTTCGACCGTTACGCCGCTGCCGGGTGTCGAGATCGACCAGAAGGTGATCGTCGATTCGACCGGCGCGCTCGAGTTGCCCAAGGTGCCCGAGCATATGGTGGTGATCGGCGGCGGGGTGATCGGCCTCGAGCTCGGCAGCGTGTGGCGGCGCCTGGGCGCCAAGGTCACCTGCGTCGAGTTCCTCGACCAGATCCTGCCCGGCTTCGACGGCGACATCCGCAAGGAATCGAACAAGATCTTCAAGAAGCAGGGGATCGAGTTCAAGCTCGGCACCAAGGTGACCGGCATCACCTCGGACGGCACCACCGCGACGCTGACGCTGGAGCCTGCCGCGGGCGGTGAGGCGACGACGCTGACCGCCGACTGCGTGCTCGTCTCGATCGGTCGCCGCGCGAACACCGACGGCCTCGCGCTCGACAAGATCGGGCTGTCGCCCAACAATCGCGGGCAGGTCGAAACCGACCATGATTTCCGCACGTCGGTCGACGGCGTATGGGCAATCGGCGACGTGATCCCGGGCCCGATGCTCGCGCACAAGGCCGAGGACGAGGGGATCGCGGTGGCGGAGAACATCGCGGGCCAGCACGGCATCGTGAACCACGCGATCATCCCCTCGGTCGTCTACACCTGGCCCGAGATCGCGGGCGTCGGGCTGACCGAGGAGCTGGCGCGCGAGCAGGGAGAGGTAAAGGTCGGCAAGTTCCCAATGATGGCGAACAGCCGCGCGAAGACCAACCACGAGCCCGACGGCTTCGTGAAGATCATCGCGGATGCGAAGACCGACCGCGTCGTCGGTGTCTGGGCGATCGCCTCGGTCGCAGGCACGATGATCGCGCAGGCCGCGCAGGCGATGGAGTTCGGCGCGACGAGCGAGGACATCGCCTACACCTGCCACGCGCACCCGACGCATTCGGAAGCGATCAAGGAAGCCGCGATGGCGGTGACGGGCAAGCCGATCCACATCTGATCGGCATCCGCGCGATCACACGGGCGGCGGTGGTGCAGCGATGCGCCGCCGCCGCTTTCCGTTCGGGGTGACCGAAGTTTAACGCCGCCGCCACCGCCGTGACGGCGCGGGAAGCGCAGATCGATCTCCTTCGATAAGGAGAGTAACCGTGAAGCACACAGCGATCATTCTGGCCCTCGCCACCTCCGCCACGCTCGCCACCGCGCCCGCCGAGGCGAAGGGGTGTCTGAAGGGCGCGGCGGTCGGCGGGGTCGGCGGGCATTTCGTCGGTAAGGGCCACGCGGTCGCGGGTGCCGCGATCGGCTGCGCGGTCGGCCATCACCGCGCCAAGGTCGCCGCGCGCAAGCAGGCGGCGCAGGCGCAACCGCATCGCGGCTGACGCGCGACGGGGCGGCTGCTCCCTTGCCTGCCCCTCGGGCGCGTAGCATGACGATCTCCGACGCGACCGCCCTAGCTCCGCGTCGGAGACATTCGAACATGAAGATCAGCGCGCGCAATCAATTCCCGGGCACGATCACCGCGATCAATCCGGGCGCGGTCAATGGCACGATCAAGGTCGACATCGGCGGCGGCAACATCGTCACCTCCTCGATCACCGAGGAAGCGATCGGCGAGCTCGGCCTTTTGGTCGGCGATCAGGTAACGGTGCTGGTGAAGGCGAGCGACGTCCTGATCGGCAAGTGACGCGCGATGCGCTGGAACGGCGCTGGCTGACGCTGACGCGCGAGACGATGCCCGCGCTCGCCGCCGCGCGCAGCTGGCCGGTGCGGAGCGATCACTGTTTCCAGCGCATCCTGCTCGACACCGCGGTCGGCGGCGTGTGGTACGACGCAATACCCAGGCGACCCGCCTATCGCCACGCCGATGCGGCGGTGCTCGCGCGCGCCATCGATCTGGGCGAGGCGGTGATCGCCGGCAGCGCCGATCTGGCGGCGCTCAATCGTCAGTCGCTGGCGTGGCGGGGCAAGGTCGCGCGCTGAGCGCTGATATCGATCAGACGCCGCGGTCCGGTCCGCCGCCACGCTTTCGGGTTTCCCTTCACGCCCGCGGTTCGGAACCCGTAAATGGAGCCTGCCCTCACCCTGTCGCGCGGGCGCGTGCGATGGCGGATTGCAATTGGTCGATCGGCAGCGCGCCGGTCAGCACCTGATCGCCGACCACCCAGCTCGGTGTCCCCGTGATGCCGAGCTTGGCCGCGGTTTCCAGATTGTCCCGGATCGTCGCGTCGGCATCATCCGGGATCGCGGCGACGTTCACGCCGGAGGCACGCCCCGCCGCGGCGATGGTGGCGTCGCTGACCGGCCCGGCGGCGTAGAGCGCGTCATGGAACGGCTTGAACCTGTTCTGCTTGGCCGCGGCAAGGGCCGCGCGCGCCGCGACGCGGCTTTCCGCCGACAGCACCGGCAGTTCCTTGAAGACGATGCGCAGGTTCCGGTCCTGATCGACCAGCTTCTGCAACACCGGCAACGTCGCGCGGCAGAAGCCGCAATTATAGTCGTAATATTCGACCAGCGTCACGTCGCCCTTGGGATTGCCGATCCACGCCCCCGCGTACGGCTCCTGGATCGCGCCGCGGCTCGCCGCCACGGCGCGCGCGGTGTCGCGTTCCTGCAGCTTCTGCATCGCCTGCGGGATAAGGTCAGGGTTGGCGAGCACGTAATCGCGCACGACGCGCTCGACCCGCGCCTTGTCCGCGCTTCCCAGATCGCCCGGCGCCAGGCGATCGGCGAGGAACATGCCGCCCGCGCCAAATGCCGCGCCGAGCGCCACCATGCCCAACAATGTCGCCCGGTTCATTTGCGCTTCTTGCCCTTGTCGATCACGTCCTGCGACGTCATCGAAATGTCCTGTGCCCTGATCCAGTCGGGCGTATTCTTCGGCAGTCCCGCCATCGCCATGCGCGCGCGCACTGCGGCGGTCCGCGTGTCACCGGTCAGGCTCGCCTGCTCCGCGCCGGCAAGGGCCGCACGCGCCTCGTCGCCGGTGCGCTCGTACACCGTGCCGAGCTGGAACCACGCGAAGGGGTTTTCATCGTCGCGCTGCACCGCGACGCGCAGCACGCGCTTCGCCTCGTCGTAATTGGCCGGGTTCTCCGTCGCGATCAGCGCGTGGCCGTAGGTGGTGCCGATCAACGGGTTGCTGCGCGTCCCCTCGAAGGCGGCGCGCAAGGGGACCAGTGCGTCCTTCGGCCGCCCCGCCTCCAGCATGATCTGCCCGACAATTTCCTGGAAATACGGATCGTCGGGCTTGGCCTTGATCAGCGCCGCGGCCTCGGCATCGGCCCGATCGGGGTAGCCCGCCTTGTGATAGGCGTAGGCGCGCGCGTAATGCGCGTAGATCGACTGATCGGTGTCGGGATATTCGTTGAGCGTCCGCTTGGGATCGGCGACGTAGCCGAGCAGCTTTGCCTTCACGCGGCGGAACCGCTCCTGCAACTGCGGGTCGATCGGCTTGTCGTAGAAGGGCGATTCCTTCACGTCGCCTTCCAGCGTCGCGATGCGCGTGCCGGACAGCGGGTGCGACTGCATGAACGGGTCGATGTTGCCGAGCCCGTAGCGATATTCCTGCTGCTGCAATGTCTTGAAGAAGGTGAGCATCCCCTTTGCCGAGATGCCCGCGGTCTTCAGATATTTGATCGCGCTCGCGTCCGCGGTTGCTTCCTGCGTCCGCGTGAAGGCAAGATAATGGCCCATCGCGGCCTGCTGCCCCGCCGCCATCACGCCCATCCCCGCGGCACCGCCGCCTGCCGCCGCCGTCGCGAGACCGAGCACCATCGACAGCAGGTACATCGCCATCGCTGGTTTCTGCCCCGCATCGGCGTTGGCGACATGGCCGTCGGCGATGTGCCCCAGTTCGTGCGCGATCACGCCCTGGACCTGGTTCACATTGTCGGCGGCCTCGATCAGCCCGGAATGGATGTAGACCGTCTGCCCTCCGACGACGAAGGCGTTGATCGATCCGTCGTTGACCAGCGCGAACTGCACGTCGCTTGGCCGCAGTCCGGCCGCGGTCACGATGGGCGCGGACATGTCGTGGAACAGCGCCTCGGTCTCGGCGTCGCGCAGCAGCGACTGCGCCTGAGCCGGAACGGCAGCGAGCATCGCGGCGCCCGCGACCAAGGCGATGATGCGGCGGATCACCGCGCAGCGCTCGCGCGGGTCGACACCGGGGACAGGGGCAGACGCATGAGCGTCACCGTAGCGCCGAACGGCGCGGGAGCATAGCAGCGCATCGCCCGGATGCTTGCCGCGGTGGCGCTGAACCACCGCTGAAGCGTCCGGGCGATGTCACCGCGGTCAGTTGCCGAACGTCCGCTGCCACCAACCGCGACGCGGCGTCGTTTCCGTGTCTGCCACAGCCTCGCCCTCGTCACTCGTCGGCGCGGCGTCCGCCGCCGGCTCAGCCGCGGCCGGTGTCTCGGCCGGTTCCGACGCGGCGGGCTCGGCCGCGACCGGCTCCGCGGGCGCAGCGTCGGCCTTCTTGCGGCGGGTACGCTTCGGCTTGGCGGGCGCCGGCTCAGGCTCCGCCTCGGCGCTGTCGGGCGCGGGCAGGCCGTCGGTCACGGGCGCGGCATCGCCGGCTTCAACCGTCGGCGCGTCCGCCTTCTTGCGCCGCGTGCGCTTCGGCTTGGCCGGAGCTTCGGCCTCTGCGGGCACTTCGGCGACCGGCTCCTCCTCGACGACGGCCGGCGTCTCCGGCGCAGCCTTGGCCGCACGCGCGCGCGGACGGCGACGCGTCTTGGGCTTGGGCGCGGGCTCAGACGCGGGCTCCTCCGCTACCGGCTGCTCGGCTGCCGCTTCGGCGACCGGCTCGGCGTCGATGTCGGCAGGTTGCGCCTCCTCGCTCGCCAACACGCTCGGCAGCTCTGCCTCGCCGGCGGCCTCCGTGCTCGCCTCCTCGCCTGCGACAGCGCCCTGCCCGTCGCGACGACGACCGCGGCGGTTGCGACGGCGGCGACGGCCGTTACCCGCGGGCGCCTCACCCGCCGCCTCATCGTTGTTCGCGCCCTCGTCGGACACGATCGCGTCACCCGCCTCATCGGCGTCAGCCTCGTTCGGCCCAGCCCGGTCCGACTCGATGTCGTCGGCCTCGACCTCGTCGACACCGGCCTCGTCGGCCTGCGCCTCGTCACCCTCACCGCGCGCGCGGTTGCGACGCCCGCGACGACGGCGACGGCGGCGACCACCCTCGCGGTCCCCGGCGTCACGGTCACGGTCACGCTCGCGCTCCTCGCGCTCGGCGGGCGCGTCTTCCTCGACCGCTTCCTCTTCCTCGACCTCGTACTCGTCCTCGACGTCTTCCTCGACCTCGATCATCGGGGCGTCGAACTTGGGCGCATAGGCAGGCGGCGGACCGGCGGCCTCGACCGACATGCGCGCGCCTTCCTCCTCACCGTCGGCGAGAATGTCGACCTGCACGCCGTAGCGATCCTCGATCTCGGCGATGTCGCCGCGCTTGCGGTTAAGCACGTAGAACGCCGCTTCCTGGCTGCACCGGAGCGTCAGGTGCGAGCCGCGCCCGCGCGCCGCTTCGTCCTCGATCAGGCGTAGTGCGGACAGGCCGGCCGACGAGGCGGTGCGCACCAGACCCGTGCCCTCGCAATGCGGGCACTGGCGCGTCGACGCCTCGAGCACGCCGGTGCGCAGCCGCTGCCGGCTCATCTCCATGAGGCCGAACGACGAGATGCGGCCGACCTGGATGCGCGCACGATCGTTCTTGAGCGCCTCCTTCATCGCCTTCTCGACCTTACGGACGTTCGATCCGTGATCCATGTCGATGAAGTCGATCACGACGAGGCCCGCCATGTCGCGCAGACGCAGCTGGCGCGCGATTTCCTGCGCGGCCTCCAGGTTGGTCGCGGTCGCGGTCTGCTCGATATTGTGCTCGCGCGTCGAGCGGCCCGAGTTGATGTCGATCGAGACGAGCGCTTCGGTCGGGTTGATGACGAGGTAGCCGCCCGACTTCAGCTGCACCACCGGATGGTACATCGCGGCGAGCTGATCCTCGACACCCGCGCGCTGGTAGAGCGGCACCGGGTCACTGTAATGCTTCACCTTCTTGGCATGCGTCGGCATCAGCAGGCGCATGAAGTCCTTGGCCTGACGATAACCCTCGTCGCCCTCGACGATCACCTCGTCGATGTCCTTGTTGTAGATGTCGCGGATCGCGCGCTTCATCAGGTCGCTGTCGCCGTACACGAGCGCGGGCGCCGATGACGATAGCGTCTTGTCGCGGATCTCGTCCCACAGGCGCGCGAGGTAATCGAAGTCGCGCTTGATCTCGGTCTTGGTGCGCTGCAGCCCGGCGGTGCGCACGATGCAGCCCATCGACGACGGCAGCTCCAGGTCCGCCATGATCGCCTTCAACCGCTTGCGATCGCCCGCGTTCGAAATCTTGCGGCTGATCCCGCCGCCGTGAGACGTGTTGGGCATCAGCACGCAGTAACGCCCGGCGAGGCTGAGATAGGTCGTCAACGCCGCGCCCTTGTTGCCGCGCTCCTCTTTCACGACCTGCACCAGCAGCACCTGGCGGCGGCGGATCACGTCCTGGATCTTGTAGCGGCGGCGCAGGTTCATGCGGCGCTGGCGCAGCGCCTCGACCTGGTCGTCGCCGTTCGAGCGCCGGCCCTTGCGGCGGCGGCCACCCGAGCCGTCGCCGTTCGCCTCGGCATCACCGTCGCCGCCCGCCTCGTCGACGTGATCGTCGTGCGCATCGTCATCGTCGGCGTGGTCGTCGTCCGCGTGGTCGTCGTCGTGATCATGCACGTCGTCGTCGTGATGCGCGTCGTCATCGTCGTCGAACGTCACGTCTTCGGCGTCGAGTTCGGCACGCAGCTTGGCTTCTTCCGCGGCGTGCTCCGCTTCCTCGCGCAGCAGCGCGTCGCGGTCCTCCTTGGGGATCTGATAATAGTCCGGGTGGATTTCCGAGAAGGCCAGGAAGCCGTGGCGGTTGCCGCCGTAATCGATGAACGCCGCCTGCAGCGACGGCTCGACGCGCGTCACCTTGGCAAGATAGATGTTCCCCTTGAGCTGCTTGCGCTCGGCGCTTTCGAAATCGAATTCCTCGATCCGGTTACCCTTGACGACGGCGACCCGGGTTTCCTCCCGGTGGCGTGCGTCGATCAGCATACGCGTGGTCATTGATTGTTCTCCGCGCGCTGGGCCGTCCGGCTAGCGGTGCGCCCGCGCGATAATGGGTTGCGCGCCGCGGGAGCGCGGGCGCGCACGATGTTGCAGAAATCGCCTTCGTCCGCGCTGCAGCCCCGGGCGCCTGATGGCCGGGAAACGCCGCGCCCGCTCCGCCGGCAGAGGCCGGGCGGAACAGCGAACGGGCGGGATGCAACATGCGGACGTCAACCTGATGGCCCGGCACCGGCAGAAGGCCGGGCGGACAGTGGCACCGGAGCTTGACGTGCGCGTGCACTACTCCGGTCGCACGACTGCTAGCATTGGTTAAGTCAGTCATCAACTGCCGGTTCTTGCAGCCGCGCGGCAGGATCTTGCCGGCAAATCGTGCCGAACGGCGCGTTAACCCCGCTGCGCAACGCAGACTTGAGACCCGCCGGCTACTCCGATGTTCCTGGTCAAAGGGTTGCGTAGCATGGCTTTTCGCTGGACGGGCAAACGACTTTCGCGGCATGGCGGCCGCGTGTCGATCGTGCTCGCGTTGTTGTTGGGCGTGTTTGCCGGGGCGCCCGGCTGGGCCGCCACCGTGGAGCGGATCGACGTGTCCGACGACAAGGTCGTCATCCGGTTCGACGACGCGGTCGCCGCTGCCTCCAGTTTCCTGCTCGCCGAGCCGCAGCGGATCGCGGTCGATATCGATGGCGCGCGTCCAGGGCCCGGCAACGGCGAGCGCGACGGTGCGATCACCGCCGTGCGCCAGGGCGTGCGCGGGGCGGACGGCGCGCGCGTCGTGCTCGACCTCTCCCAACCGATGATCGTGGAACACGGTGGGTTCGACGATGGCGGTCGCGAACTGACGCTGCGCCTGCGCCCGGTCGCGGCGCAGCAGTTCGCCGCCGCGAGCGCGCGCGCGCCACTCAACTGGACTGGGCGCGCGCTGCCCGCGGTGCGCCCCGCGGCATACACCGTGTCGCAAGCGGTGCCGCCGGCCCGGCAAGCGTTGCCGATGCCGCGCGTCCGCGGTGATGCCAGCCGGCCGCTCGTCGTGATCGACGCCGGCCACGGCGGACACGACCCGGGCTCGATCTCGCCCGATGGCGAATTGCGCGAAAAGGATCTGACGCTGAAGATGGCGCTCGCGGTCCGCGACGCCCTGCTCAAATCGGGCCGCGTGCGCGTCGCGCTGACCCGCGACGACGACCGCTTTCTGGTGCTGCGCGAACGCTACGGCGTCGCGCGCAAGTTGAAGGCCGACCTGTTCATCTCGATCCACTGCGACAGCGCGCTGTCGACTGAGGCATCCGGTGCAACCGCCTACACCTTGTCCGAGGTCGCCAGCGACAAGGAAGCTGCGCGACTGGCCGCGCGCGAGAACAAGGTCGACATCATCAACGGCGTCGACCTCGACCGCAATCCCGACGTGTCATCGATCCTGATCGACCTGACGCAGCGCGAGACGATGAACGCGTCGGCGGGGTTCGCACGCCTGCTCGGTCGTGAGGCGCAGCCGCTGATGGCGATCAAGCCCAACTTCCACCGCATGGCGTCGCTCATGGTGCTGAAGGCGCCCGACACGCCTTCGATCCTGCTGGAGGCGGGCTATATCTCCAACAGCAACGACTCGGCATTCCTCGCCAGCAGCGAAGGACGCGCCAACGTGGCGGAAAGCGTGCGGCGCGCGGTCGAGATCTACTTCGCGCGCCGCCTCGCGCTGCGCTGAAACGCGCTATGCCGAGCGGCCGGCGTGACCGGCGCACCGGGCCGCAGCGCTTTCGCGCGGCGCGGAACGTGCTAAACGCGCAGGCCATATGGCTTCTTCCCCACCGGAAAAGATGACGATCGGGCAGCGCATCGGGCGCGCCGGCGGCGCACTCGGCGGCTTGTGGCGCCGCCGGCTGGTGCGCTGGTTCGCGGCGCTGGTCGCACTGCTCTTGGTCGCGCTCGCCGCATTCTGGCTGATCTTCGCGCGCGACCTCCCCTCGGTCGAGAAGCTCAAGGCCTATGAGCCGCCGCTGCCGACCAACGTGCGCGGCATCGATGGTGCGCCGATCTATTCCTACGCGCGCGAGCGGCGCGTCCAGCTGTCGTTCGCCGAATATCCCCCGCTTCTCATCCGCGCGTTCCTGGCCGCGGAGGACAAGACCTTTTTCGAGCATCACGGCGTCGATTTTCCCGGCCTGGCCGGAGCAGTGGTCGATTACGCGAGCAAGTTCGGCACCGGGCAGCGCGCGCGCGGCGGCTCGACCATCACGCAGCAGGTCGCGAAGAACCTGCTGATCGGCAACGAATATTCGCCGACGCGCAAGGTGCGCGAGGCGATCCTCGCGTACCGCATCGAGCAGACGCTGACCAAGCAGCAGATCCTGGAGCTCTACCTCAATCAGATCTTCTTGGGTCGCAACGCGTACGGCGTCGAGGCCGCGAGCCACGCCTATTTCGACAAGGAATTGCCCGAACTCACGCTCGCGCAAATGGCTTATCTGGCAATCCTGCCCAAAGGCCCTGCCAATTACGACCCGTTCCGCAATACCGAGCGGGCGCTGGAGCGGCGCAACTACGTGCTGCGTGAAATGGCGCGCAACGGCTTCGTGACAGCCGCGCAGGCGAGTGCCGCGAATGCCGAGCCGATCGGTGCGATCCGACGCCGCGCGCCCAAGTTCGAGCGCGTGGGCGGCTATTTCGTCGAGGAAGTCCGCCGTCAACTGATCGACAGATTCGGTGAGAATGCGCAGTCGGGGCCCTACAGCGTCTACTCCGGCGGCCTGTGGGTGCGCACCTCGCTCGATCCGCAGGTGCAGCGCTATGCCGCGGAAGCGCTGCGCGACGGGCTGCTCCGCTACGAGAGCGGACGCGGCTGGTCCGGGCCATTGACCCACGTCGATCTCGACGACCCGGATCAGTGGCAGGGCGTACTGATCGGCACCAACATCATGCTCGACTACAAGGATTGGCACGCCGCGATCGTCACCGCGCGCGACAGCGGCGCCTTGTCGCTGGGGTTCGCCGATGGCCGCACCGGCACGCTGCCGCGTAGCGCCGCGCAGACGCCCGCGCGCGGAACGGGCACGCCGGCGTTCGGACGGATCAAGGTCGGCGACGTGATCGCGGTCGCTCCGTCGGGCAGCAGCTTCTCGCTGCGCAGCGTGCCGCGCATCTCCGGCGGGTTCGTGGTGCAGGAGCCCGCGACCGGCCGCATTCTGGCGATGCAGGGCGGGTTCGACGCGAGCGTGCAGGCCTTCAATCGCGCGACCCAGGCCTATCGCCAGCCGGGATCGACGATCAAGCCGATCGTCTATTCCGCCGCGCTGGAACACGGCATGACGCCCGCGTCAATCATCGTCGACGGCCCGTTCTGCGTCTACCAGGGCGCGCGGCTGGGGCAGAAATGTTTCCGCAACTTCGGCAACTCGCGCGGTGCCGGCCCGCACACGATGCGCTGGGGCATCGAGCAATCACGCAACCTGATGACGGTGCGCGCGGCGGCGCAGACCGGCATGAAGAACGTTGTCGGGTTGATGAAGCAGATGCAGATCGGCGACTATTCGCCCTATCTCAGCTACTCGCTCGGTGCGGGCGAGACGACGGTGGAGCGGATGGTCAATGCTTACGGCGTGCTCGCCAATCAGGGGCGCTGGCACGATCCATCGCTGATCGACTTCGTGCAGGACCGCCACGGGCAAGTCGTCTGGCCGGCCAATTGGCGCGCCTGCGACGGATGCAACATGGCGCGGTGGAACGGCCGCCCGATGCCTCGACCGGTGACGCGCGGCCGCCAGGTGCTCGACGCGATGAGCGCGTATCAGATGGTCCATATCACCGAAGGCGTGATCCAGCGCGGCACCGCGACCGCGCTGCGCGATCTCGGTCGCCCGATCTTCGGAAAGACCGGGACCAACACCGGTCCGACCGACGTGTGGTTCATCGGCGGGACGCCGCAGATGGTGGGTGGCTTGTACATCGGCTACGATACGCCCCGCGGCCTGGGCGGCTACGCGCAAGGCGGGACGCTGGCGGTGCCGATCTTCAAACAGTTCGCAACCAAGGCGTTCGAGAATCTGCCCGTGCTCGCCTTCCGCGCGCCGCCCGGCATCCGGCTGGTCCGCATCGATCGCGCGTCGGGTCGCCCGGTGTTCGGTCCCTGGCCGAGCGACGACGATCCCAAGGCCGGGGTGATCTGGGAAGCGTTCAAGCCGCAAAGCGAGGCGCGTCGCCCGCGCCGCTATGCCCCCGCCGCCGCGCCGACGGTCGCGACCCCGCGTGCTGCGCCCAGCGCGCAGCCAGCACCGCGCGACAGCGAGTTCCTGCAGCAGCAAGGCGGCATTTACTGACCGGCGGGCTGCGGGCTGCGCGCTGCCGACCCGCTGCCGCTGATCAGGGCTGCTTGTTGCCGGTCAGCCGCTCGAACAGGTCGATCTGCTCGATCAGCCGATCGCGCGCCAACGCATAGTGCGAGCTTTCGCCATTCGCGCCCGATCGCTGTCGCGCCTGCTCCAACGACGCCAGCTTCTGTTTCGCTTCTTCCAGGCCTGCACGATAGGGCATGGTGCCCGGTATCACGCGTGATCGGGCGTGGTATTGCAGAAGATTGCAACACTGCGCCGTTGGAAGGAAAAGCGGTTAACGCCGCCGGAACCGACGCCGCGCAATCGGTGGAACGCACAGCCTGACCCCGTTGCCGTTTGCCGGCGCGCGGCCTAGATCGCACGATGATTGTTGATCCGTCGTCCGGCGGGTCGCCGGAGCGGCTTCGACACGCGCAACGCCGGCACCGAAGCGTTTGGAGAACAGAATATGCGCGCCGAAGCGCAAGCCCATGCCGACACCATCAACGAGGCGCTGGCGCTGCTGCGTCGCTTCCTCGACTGGGATCGCGCGCTCCGTCGTCTCGACGAGCTCAACGCGCGCGTCGAGGACCCGACCTTGTGGGAAAATCCCAAGGCCGCGCAGGACGTAATGCGTGAGCGGCGCCGGCTCGACGAAGCGATCACCGCCACCCGCGATATCGAGCGCGAACTGTCCGACACCGCCGAACTGATCGAAATGGCGGAAGCCGAGGGCGACGCCGAGATGGCGGACGAGGGCACGCAGGCGCTAAAGACGCTCGCCCAGCGCGCGCAGGCGGACAAGATCAAGGCGCTGCTCGCCGGAGAGGCCGACGCCAATGACAGCTACGTCGAGATCAACGCGGGCGCCGGCGGCACGGAAAGCCAGGACTGGGCCGAGATGCTGCAACGCATGTACACGCGCTGGGCCGAGCGTCGTGGCATGAAGGTCGAGCTGATCGACTATCACGCCGGCGAACAGGCCGGGATCAAATCGGCGACGCTGCTGCTCAAGGGTGAGAACGCCTACGGTTATGCCAAGACCGAGAGCGGAGTGCACCGCCTCGTCCGCATCAGCCCGTACGACAGCTCCGCGCGCCGCCACACCAGCTTCTCCTCAGTGTGGGTGTACCCGGTGATCGACGATTCGATCGATATCGAGATCAACGACAGCGAGTTGCGGATCGACACCTATCGCGCGTCGGGTGCGGGTGGTCAGCACATCAACACGACCGACTCCGCGGTGCGCATCACGCACTTGCCGACCGGCATCGTCGTCGCGTGCCAGAACCAGCGCAGCCAGCACAAGAACAAGGCCGAGGCGTACAACCAGCTTCGCGCGCGCCTCTATGAGCACGAACTGCGCAAGCGCGAGGAAGAAGCGAATGCGGTCAACGCCACCAAGACCGACATCGGCTGGGGTCACCAGATCCGCTCCTACGTGCTGCAACCATATCAGCTGGTGAAGGACCTGCGCACCGGCGTGACTTCGACCTCGCCCGGTGACGTACTCGACGGTGCGCTCGACGATTTCATGGCCGCGGCCTTGTCGCAGCGCGTGACCGGCGAGAAGGTCGAGGTGGAGGATGTCGATTGACGCCTGAGCGCGCCTTCGTCGCAGCCGTGCTGCTGAGCGCCGCGGGCATGCTCGTCGCGTGCGACGGCTCGCAGCCGCTGATCAAGCATTCGACCAAACAGCCCGGCCCGTTCCCCGCCGCCGATCGCCCGGTCGCCAACATCGTCTCGGCGCGCTGGTCGAACGAGGAAGAGCGCGACCGGTTGAACGAGGCCGGCGCGGTGATGGACGGTGCACGGATCAAGCCGGGCATGACGGTCGCCGACATCGGCGCGGGCGAGGGATATTACACCATCCGCCTCGCCGCACGCGTCGGCGAGGACGGGCGCGTGCTGGCAGAGGATATCATGCCCGCGACGCGCGACGCGCTGGCCGAGCGTGTGGCGCGACAGCGACTGGAGAACGTCAGCGTACGCCTGGGCCGCCCGGCCGATCCGCGGCTGCCCGCCAACAGCTTCGACCGCGTGCTGATGGTCCACATGTATCACGAGATCGCGCAACCCTATGAATTCCTGTGGCGGATGCGTCCGTCACTGCGCAGCGACGGATTGGTTGTGGTGGTCGATGCCAATCGATCGACGCAGAACCACGGCACCCCCCCTGCGCTCCTGCGCTGCGAGTTCGAAGCCGTCGGCTACCAACAGGTCAGCTTCGACAACATGCCCTCCGCCGGCGGCTATCTCGCTACGTTCCAGCCGGTCGGCGCGCGGCCCGAGCCGGCCGCGATCAAGCCGTGCCGGATCGCGTCACAATAAACCGCGTTCGCGAAAGCTCGTCCAACCACCCGGCGCGACGATGTAATGGTCGATCAACCGCACACCGATCGTATCGAGTGTCGCGAACAGACGTCGGGTAAGGTTCAGATCCTCGCGACTGGGCATCGGATCGCCGCGCGGGTGATTGTGCGCGAGCAGCACGTGGCGCGCGTCGAGCGCGAGCACGTCCGACACGATCAGCCGCAGTGACACGTCGACGCTCTCGCGCCGGTCGGACATGAAATGGCGCGCGCCAAGCTGCGCGTGGCCCGCGCCGAGATACAGCGTGACCGCGACCTCGCGCGTCAATCGCCCGAGCGACTGAAACAGCGGCGGCAGGACATGGGCGTCGTCGCGAGGCCGATCGGACATGACGCGATGCTAGGATGAGACAGCATTATTGCCACAGCCAGTCGGCTCCGACATGAAGCGCGAACTACGTAATTTGCGTAGTGCGCTTCGCAGGGATAGCGCTCAAACGAGAAGGGCCGCGACGCTGCTGCATCGCGGCCCTTTTTGATGTCGTCGGACGATCGTTCAGTTGAAGCGGCCGACCCGCTGGATCGCGCTGTTGACGAGCGCGCGGTCCGCCTCGGCATTGTGCTGCTCAGCGATGACACGGCCGGCGGCAGCGGTCGCGGCAGCCACGACGGTGGCGCGAACCTCGTCCAGCGCGGCGCGCTCGGCGGCGGCGATCTTGTCCTCCGCCATGCGTGTGCGACGCTCCATCAGCGCCTCGGTATCGGCCTTGGCCTTGGCGACGATCTGCGCGGCTTCGTGATGCGCATTCTCACGCATCTGCGCGGCATCGGCCTCGGCCGAGCGCGCGCGCGCGGCATATTCGTCGCGCAGCGCCTCCGCCTCGCGGCGAAGCTGTGCTGCCTCGTCGAGCTGGCGACGGATCTCACCGATACGCTTGTCGAGCATCGCGCCGATCGTCGCCGGCACCTTCCAGATCACCGCCGCGATCAGCACGACCAATGCGGCGAGGCCGACCCAACCGGTGTCGTTGAAGCCGAGCGCGGTGGGCGCCGCGACATGCTCGGCCCCGCCGGGCTCGGACACGTTGCCGACGAGCCCGCTGCCGTTCTGCATGTCGGCGGTCTGCAACGATTGCTCGTGCGTCGCCTCCGAGAGATTGTCGACCGCGGGCGCTGCGGAAGCGTTAGACATTGTGCAGCTCCTGGCGAACCGCGGCGTGCGCGACGTCGGGCGAGACGGTCATGCCCGCCACCTTGGCGACGAGTTCCTGCACCGTCTCGGCAGCGATGTCCTGCACCTTGACCATGGCGGCGGCCTTGGCGTTGCCGATCGCGAGATCGTGGTGCGCGACCCGCTCGTTCAACTGTTCGTCGACCGCGTGCAGTTGCGCCTCGCTCGCCTGCGTCGCGCGCTGCTTTGCCGCAGCGACCTCGGCCTGCGCGGTGGCGCGCGCCGCCTCCATGTCCGACTGCCACGCGGCTTCCGTCGACGTCGCCTCGGCGCGGGTGCGCTCGGCGGCGGCGAGGTCGTCGGCGATCTGACGCTCGCGCAGATCCATCACGCCCGTGACCCTGGGCACCATCATCTTGCCGATCCCGAAATACAGGATGCCGAAGGTGATGAGCAGCCAGAAGATCTGGGACGCGTAGGTTGCGGCGATCTGACTGATTTGAGGCATGGCGGTCCGTTAATCATACCCGCCGCGAGCGTCCTGCGACCCACGCGGCGGATCGGGTAATCAGGCGACGAACACCAGGATGATCATCGTCACGAAGGCGAGCAGACCGAGAAGCTCGGCACCCGCGAAGCCGATGAACAGACGACCCTGCTGACCGTCGGCCGCACCCGGGTTGCGCAGCGCACCCTCGAGGAAGGCAGCGAACACGTTGCCCACGCCCAGGGCGGCGATGCCCATGCCGATTGCGGCGAGACCGGCACCGAGCAGCTTGGCGGCGTTTGCGTCCATTTTGATATACTCCCAGTTCAATTCGTGGTGGTGGATCGGAAAGTCACGAAGGTCACACCCCTACGCACGTGCGCGCGCGGGGACGTTTCAGAAAATCAGTGCAGGTTCACCGCGTCGTTCAGATAAACGCTGGTGAGCAGCGCGAACACGTAAGCCTGGATCGCGGCGACCAGCAGCTCGAGCAGCGTGATGCCGAGCATCAGCACGAAGCTGGGCAGCGACACGATCGCGACATAGCCCGGCCCGAGGTTGATGCCGTTGATCACGAAAGCGGCCAGCACCTTCAGCAGAATATGCCCCGCGGTCATCGCGACGAACAGTCGCAGACCAAGGCTGAACGGACGCACGAGGAAGCTCATCAGCTCGACCACGAAGATCAGCGGGATCATCACAACCGGCGTACCGTGCGGCACGAACAGGCTGAAGAAGTGGAACCCGTGGCGACCGAAGCCGACAATTAGGACGATGGAGAAGCTGATGATTGCGAGCACGCCGGTGACGGTCAGGTGGCTCGTCACGGTGAAGGGATGCCAGCCCGGCACGATGCCGACGGGCATCAGCCCCAGGATGTTCGCGAACAGGATGAACATGAACAACGAGAAGACATAGGGCACGAAGCGCTTGCCCTCGAGGCCGATGTTCGAGGTCAGCATGTTCTGCACGAACCCGGTGAAGCCCTCCACCGCCGCCTGCCAGCGACCGGGCACCAGTTCGCGCTTCATGCCACCGAGCATGAACAGCCACAACGTGACCAGCGTGATCACCATCCACAATGCGGAATTGGTGAAGGACAGATCATAGCCCGCCACGTTCCAGCGCAGACCGAGCACAGGCTCGATCAGGAACTGGTGCATCGGATCGATCTTGCCGCCTTCTGCCGCCACGTTAGCCCCTTGTGCTTCCCACATACGTCAAGCGCCCGGCTGGTCCGGGCGCTTGGTCGTTAACCGAATGATCTGCCTGAACGCCACCGCGATTCCGAGGAACAACGCGACGATCAGCGCCCAGGGCGTGGTGCCGAACCAGCGGTCGATGAGCCAGCCGATCAGCGCCGAGCCGACGAGACTTCCGATAAGGGCGGCCAGAACGCGGTTGCCGAGCTGATAGCCCGCCTCCCCCTCGTCACGCACCACCCCCGTGCGCTTCGCTTCGTCCCTGCGAGCCCGTTCCAGTCGCTGATCCAGCGAGGCGAGCCGCGGGTCCTCCGCGTCGTGGAAATCCTGTCCGGAACCGTTATCCGCCACGCGCCACCCTCTCCACATATCTTATGCCGGGGAAGTGAGCACACGGTGGGCAAGCGACCCCGCCAAGGCGCCGTCCGGTTAGCCGGGGGGTCGGGGGGTGTCAACCATTGTGACAATCGCGTGGTCGGCGGCGACGCACGGACACCGCCGCTCGAACACCTGGATCAAACGCCGACATGGTCCCGCGGTGTCAACCGATCTGGCGCGCGACGAACGGCCTTCCCGCCCAAGCTGTCGCCAGCGGTAACATCGGGATCAGACGCAGCGCGGGTCGCGCGTCGGCGCGTCGCTGCCGCGGGTTTCCCAATTGCCAGCCGGGGTGCGATATTTCTCGCCCGGCTGCGTCTGCGCGATCAGATTGCACCCGCTGGTGAAGGCTAGCTGCTCAACGGTCGCGCCCGACGCCTGCGCCTTCTGCGTATAGGCGGCCTTGCGCTGGATGTTGATGTTGCTGACCAGGGCGCGCAGCTGCGCGTTGCCCGCACCCACCACGCCCAGATAGCCGTCGGGCTGCTCGCCCACCTCGCCGGCCGACCGTGCGGCGGCGTAAGCGGGATCGCGCTGCGCGAAGGCAGCCCCGGACACGCCCGCCAGCGTCACCGCGGCGGCGAACATCGTCAGGGTCTTGGCGGTCTTGGGCGTCATGGCTCAGAAAATCCCCGGGTTCTGCTTGATCAGCGACTTGGCTTCATTGTCGAGGCGGTAGACCACCTCCTGCGTCACGTTGATGTTGAGGTTGATCTCGATCGGCTTGGTCGGGGCCGAGATGTTGACGCAGGCGGCGTTCATCAAGAGCGGCGCCAACAAGAGCACCTTTGCTCCCCATTGCACACCTCCGATTCGCTTCACCCTCGTTGCTCCTGTTACGCTCATGGCACGATCTCGCTTGCGGAAGGCTGAATGGGAGGAACCAGCGGCGCGTCGGTCGTCGCTCCGCTGCCCGGCCGTGCACTGGGCAGCGTGCTGGGCGCGGTGCGCCGGTTCTGCTCCTCGATCAATTGTTGCAGATTGCGCGCGACCAGCCGCTGCGGATCGTAGAAGCTGGCGGCCGAGTCGATCAGCCCGCGGAAAGGCGCGCGAATGCGGATGTTGAACAGGATCAGCAACCGCGTCAGCCGGCGAATGAGGAAATTCGACTTCGCCCCCACCCCCTGCCTGATCCCGGCGAAGCGCACATCGGTGATCATCTCCCCCGCGAGCGGCCCGTTCATGCCGATGTCGAGGTTGCGATAGGTCAGCGATTTGAGCATCTGGAACGCGTAATTGCCCCAGAAGCCGAGGTTCTTCTCGCTCAGCTCGCCGACATAGGCGAGGCTGCCGCCGGTCCGCGCGGTCAGCTGCCCGCCCTCGATCCGCCCGCCGGACGTGTCGAAGATCATCGGCAGCACGCCGTCGAACGTGCCGGTCGCGTTCAGATTCTTGAAATCGAACTGCTGCAGGAACGCACCTGCCTCCATGCCCGCGACGCGGAAGGTCAGCCGCCGCTCCTGCGCACTGGAGAAATCGAGCAGCGTCGGCTCCAGCGTCAGCGTGCCGCCCGCGAACGGCCATGTGCCGGAATCGACCTTGATGCGCGTGCCCGGCAACGTTTGATAGACGATGCGCCCGTCGGTCACGGGTACACCGGGATTGATCGAGCGCACGGTCGCGACCTGGGCGGGCGCGCTTTCCAGCGCCAGCAGGTCGGTGAAGCGGATCGTTCCCGACAAACCCTCGACGGGTCCAAACGCAGCGGCGAGCGCGGTGTCACTCGTCGAAAAGGTGCCCGTGCTGGTCACGCCCTTCGTGCCCCAGGCGATGTCGCCGCGCCCGCTGACGCTGCCGCGCACGTCGGCGACGACGCCAAAGGTCAGCGGCGTGATCAACTCGGGCTGGAACGTGTCGCCGAAGGTGATGCCGGGCACGCTCAGCACGGCGTGACCGGCACCGGTGCTCAGCCGGTGATCGATCGCGACCTCGGCGATTTGCACCCCGCGCGTCGGCTCGACGATCGTGCCCGTCGCCCAGATCGCGCCGCGTTCCAGCGACAATGCAACGTTACGCGCAACCATCGGGTTAAACCGCGCGCTCGCCGCGGCGTCGCGCACCTTGAGCGCGCCGGCGAGTGCGAGTGCGCCGTTCGCGAACCGCCACGTCCCCGTGCCGTCTCCGAGGAGCAGCGGCACGTTGGCGATCTGCCCCGCCAGCCCCGTGAAGTCCCCCGCCACGCCGCCTTGCCCAAGCGTCCCCGTCAGCCGCGTCGCGTCGATCCGCGTCTCGCGCGTGGCAGCCCCGATCCGCGCGAGCACGTCGTCGAGCTGGAACCCGCGCGCGCCGAGCGAAAGCCGCGCGCCTCCTGCGGCGACGCGCAGCGGGGTGCCCCCGATTGTGCCCGACAGCTGCGTCGCGGGCAGCCGCGCGGCGACGTTCACACCACCGCCCCGCCGCTCGACCAACGCGCCACCCGCGGGACAAACGATCAGCCGGGCGGGATCAAGCCGCAGCGACGAGACGCGCAATTGCGCGAACGCGACGGGCGTACACGCCGGATTGACGCGCAGGTTACTGCCGCTCCAGCGCAGGTCGAGCGGCAGCGTCAGCGCGTCGACGCGTCCGTCGGGCAGCGGCCCGGACAATGTCACGCGCGCGGTCGCATCACCTGCACGCGCACCGATACGGAACCGCACCTGGTCGAGCGCGATCGCGGCGTCACCCGCGGCGTAGCGCGCCACCTGCGCCTGCCCGGTCAGCGTGCCGCCGTCCCCGCCGCGCGCAACGCTGGCCACGAACTGCGGCAATCCGCCGCCGTCGACCCGGAGCGTCCCCGCCCCCGCCACCGCCGCATCGCTGCGCCAGCGAAACGGTTGTCGGGTGACGAGCACGGCGGTCGCACCGCTCGCCGAGGAAACGCGCGCGCGCTTGATCGCGATCTCGGTCACGCCGTCGGCGATCTTCGCAACCACGTCTGCGCTGGCTGAGAGGTCGCGTGCGGCGCGTGATGCGGCAACAGTCGCGCGCGCGAGCAGCGGGGTGACCGGCGTCGCGGCGCCAGTCGCGAGCGTGCGGGGCACCAGCACGGACACGTCCGCACGCTGCACTGCGACCTTGCCCGCGAAAGCGGTGCGCCCCGCTTCGATGCTGACGCTACCGTCGAGTGCTATGCGACGCGCCGATCCGTCGATCTCGCGGACCTGCTGCGCGGCGAGGACGAGCGGAACGACCGCGGCACCACCCTGCCCCACGCTGAGCGCAGCCTCGCCCGACACGCCCGCGGCGCGAATAGCGGCGTAGCGCGCCGCGCCGGTGGCGAACCGCGCCCGCAGTGTCGAGCGCAGGAAGTCGCCGACGACCACACGTCCGTGTAGCGCACTCGTGACCGCCGCGACCTGCGCGTCGCCGCACGCGACCGCGGCCGCGCGCAGCGGCCCGTCGAGCGTCACGCCGTAACCGCCGCTCGGTGTGCGTCCGGTCGATGTGACCCGTCCCGCCGCGCGCACGCCGCCGGCGCGGCAATCACCCTGCGCCAATCGTTCGGCCGCGAGCGCGTAGTGCCCCGTGAAGTCCCCATCGAGCCTGCCGCTGCCGCTCAGGCTGACCCCGGCGATCCCGTAAGGCGTCTCCAGCCGCATCCCGCCGTCGGCGAGCGAGAGGTCAATCGACGGCAGCGCCGGCGCGCCGCCGCTGCCCGTGGGGATCAACCGGTCGAGCGCGCCGAACGACACGCGCCCGTCGACGAGCCGCGCGCGCATTCGGACGCGGCCCGCGCGCACGCCGATCAGATGCGGACCGTCGAACCCGACATCGGTGCGCGTCTCGACCCAGTCGGCGACGAGATCGGGGCGTGCGGGATCGCCGATGACGACGTCGGTCAATCGCTGCCGCCCGAAGCCCAGATCGCTGATCCGGTAGCGCGCGGGCACGTGTTTCGTCGCGAGTTCGCGGTCGATCAGCCGCGTCGCGATCGGCACGCGGCTGAGCCAGACGCCGCCGATCGCGGCGAGCGACAGCGTGGAGACGGCCACCAGCACGCGCGCGCGCCGCCGGCTGGCGGGCGATCGCTTCGCCTGGTCGTCCGATCGCTCACCGCTCATTGCGGCGGCAGCATAAGGCGGCGGCGGTGGCGTGCAAATGGCGCAATTGCCCCCACACGCGCGGCAACCTAGCCTCGCGCGGCATGACAACCGCGCGCACGCTCTTCGACTCGCCGTCCGCGGCGCCCACGCCCGAGGACCAGCGCGCGCTCGATGCCAAAGGTCACCGCGAACGGTTGCGCACCCGGCTGCTCGACGATGCGGAAGGGCTGCAGGATTACGAGCTGATCGAATATCTGCTCACGCTCGCGATCCCGCGGGTCGATACTAAGCCGCTCGCAAAAGCACTGCTGCGCGAGTTCGGCGGCATCGGTGCCGCGCTTGCCGCCGATCCCGCCGAGCTCCGGCGGGTGAAGGGCATGGGCGACACCGGCATCGCCGCCTTGAAGATCGCGCACGCCGCCGCGATCCGACTGGTCCGCGCCCACACCCGCGACCTGCCGGTGCTCTCCAATTGGCAGGCGTTGGCAGACTATCTCCACGCCGACATGGCGCACGACGCGGTGGAGCGGTTCCGCGTGCTCCACCTCAACACCAAGAACGTGCTGGTGCGCGACGAGGTCATGTCGCGCGGAACGATCGACGAAGCGGCGGTGCACGTGCGCGAGGTGATCAAACGCGCGCTCGACATCGGCTCGGCCGCGCTGATTCTGGTGCACAATCACCCATCGGGCGACCCATCGCCGAGCCAGGCCGACATCCGCATCACCCGCGCGATCGTGGAGGCGGGCAAGCCGCTCAACATCGCGGTGCACGATCATATCATCGTCGGTCGCAACGGACAGACCAGCCTGCGCGCGAAGGGCGTGATCTAGCAGCCGTGAGCGCACCAAGCGTCACAGCGATAAGCAGGAAGCAGATCGAGCAATAAACGTGACCGCTACGCCTGCTCACCCGCTTGTTGCGCACACGAAAACGGCTGCCGGATCGCTCCGACAGCCGCCTCGTGTTCCGTCAGAAACGTTCAGCCGGCCTGCTTTGCACCGCTGCTGAGGAAGGTCGCGAGTTCGGCCTTGCTCACGCTGGCCGACTTGTCAGTATCGGCCTTCTTGAAGGCGGCAGCATTCCACGCCTTGTCGGGCTTGGCGCTCGGATCGGCCTTTGCCTTCAGCGTGTCCATCCACGTCGCGAACTCGGCCTTGTTGAGCGATCCTGACTTGTCCTTGTCATAGCTCGGAAATTCGCTGTCGAGGATAGAGGCGACCTGATCGGGCTCGTTCGTGCCCTGCGTCGCAGATTCGCTTGTCGGTGTTTGCGCGGTCTGCGCCGGGGGCGTCGTGGACGCGGCCGGATCGTTCGGCGTCGCAGCGGCAGCACCGGATTGTGTCGCATCGGCAGGTGTCGCGGCAGTTCCCGTTGCATCCGCTCCAGTTGTTGGCGCAGTCTGCGGTGCGGTTTGCGCCTGCTGCGCAATCGCCGGAGCAGCCATCGTCATTGCCGAGGCCAAAAGAACATACTTGAGCATCACCGTCTCCTTTTGGTTCTAACCGTGTGCTGCACGCGATGTAGGACGTTACTTAGGGAGGGACAATCTCCACTGTTAACGCAACAAAATTACTTATCCAAGCTGTGAACGGGTGATTTCTGGCGGATTTGCTAGGGTTTGCCGGCTTTGCTAATGCGCGCCGCGCCGTCGTTCAGGTGCGATGACCCGTTTTCCCGCTGCGGCGTGTGGTTCGGATTTCCTCCGCGCAGCACCCGCCTTCCCGCCCAAGGAGCCGCCAAGTGATCCCTCGTTACTCCCGCCCCGAGATGGCCGCACTGTGGACGCCCGAGGCGCGCGACCGCATCTGGTTCGAGATCGAGGCGCACGCAACCGACGCGCTGGCCGAACTTGGCGTGGTGCCGAAATCGGCCGCGGAGGCGCTGTGGCGCTGGTGGGCGACGAACCCCGCGATTGATGTGGCGGCAATCGATGCGATCGAGGCGGTGACCAAGCACGACGTGATCGCGTTCCTGACCTGGGTCGCCGAACAGGTGGGCGATGAAGCGCGCTTCATGCACCAGGGGATGACCTCGTCCGACGTGCTCGACACGACGCTGTCGGTGCAGCTCGCGCGCGCGTCCGACATCCTGATCGCCGATTTGGACGCGCTGCTCGTCGTGCTGGAGCGGCGCGCGCGCGAGCACAAGCTGACGCCGACGATCGGCCGCAGCCACGGCATCCACGCCGAGCCGGTGACGTTCGGGCTGAAGCTTGCTGAGGCTTATGCCGAGTTCCGCCGCAACCGCGAACGGCTGGTCGCCGCGCGCGCCGACATCGCGACCTGCGCCATCTCGGGCGCGGTCGGCACCTTCGCCAACATCGATCCGCGGGTCGAGGCGCATGTGGCCGAGAAGATGGGCCTCACCGTCGAACCCGTCTCGACGCAGGTGATCCCGCGCGACCGCCACGCAATGTTCTTCGCGACGCTGGGCGTGATCGCCGGCTCGATCGAGCGCGTTGCAGTCGAGGTGCGCCACCTGCAACGCACCGAAGTGCTGGAAGCGGAGGAATTTTTCTCGCCCGGGCAGAAGGGTTCATCGGCGATGCCGCACAAGCGCAATCCGGTGCTGACCGAGAACCTGACCGGGCTGGCGCGCATGGTGCGCGGCTATGTCACGCCTGCGCTGGAGAATGTTGCGCTGTGGCACGAGCGCGACATCTCGCACTCCTCGGTCGAGCGCTACATCGGACCGGACGCGACCATCACGCTCGACTTCGCACTCGCGCGGCTGACCGGGGTGGTCGACAAGCTGCTCGTCTATCCCGAGCGGATGGGGAAGAACCTCGACCGCATGGGTGGCCTCGTCCACTCGCAGCGCGTTTTGCTCGCGCTGACGCAGGCCGGGGTGAGCCGTGAGGATTCGTATCGGCTGGTGCAGCGCAACGCGATGAAGGTGTGGGAGTCGGATGGCGCGCTGTCGCTGCTCGATCTGCTCAAGGCGGACAACGAGGTGACTGCGGCGCTGTCGCCCGAAGAAGTTGAGGACAAGTTCGACCTTGGTTATCATTTCAAGCACGTCGACACGATCTTCGACCGCGTGTTCGGCTGACACGCACCTACGGCTGTGAGGCGGCAGGACGTGGGTTGACGATCACCACGCCGCTGCCGTTCGCGTTCTCAGTCACGATCAGGCTATAGATCTCCCCCGTGGCACGCGCCTCAGCGAAGGCAGCGGGGTCGGTCGGCGTCGAGCGCCATATCCCGTTTCCTCCTGCCCCGCCTGGCCGCCAGGCGCGGTAGGTTGACGAGCCTGCGTAGCGGAACAGCGGCGCAGTACCCAGCGCCCGCGCCACCTGCGCGTCGACGCCACCAACCGGCGTGTTGGTGAAGACGCTGCACGTCTCAAGCCGCTCTGCCGGTTGCACCGTCTCGCCGGCGGCGAGTTGCTCGTCGCGGTCGGGAGCGTTCGCCGCGACACTCAGCCCGGAAGGCGGACGCGTGGCCTTCCAGCCTGCTGCTGCGACGCGCCGCGCGACGATAGTCGGATCGGCACTGACGCAGAAGCGGAGCGCGTCGGTGACGATCCGGACGGCAGCGGGTGATGGCGCGAGAGGAGGATCGGCGAGCATGGTGATGGGTCCGTTTGCCCCGGCTTCCACCACCTAGCAGCCACACGCGATGCCGCCAAGCATGCGCTGATTGCATCAACTGCAAGCAAGATTGTTGCGCACGTTTGTTGCGTCGACGCGCAACGATCTACATATCCGAGCGGCCGGATGATCCGGTACTGGAGACCCCACATGCGCATCTTCGAGACCGCGGCCAGCACCGTGCTGGTGCTCGCGGCACAGGCGCTGGTGGTCGGCGCCATCATCACGACGCTCTGACCCATCGGCCCTCCGCCTTCGCTTCCGCGAGGGCGGGTTGGCCGGGGCGGCCTCCCCTTTTCTCCCCTTCATCACTAGACCCTGACCCATGACGATCCTGGGTGCAGTGCTGGCAGGCGGGCGCGCGACGCGGTTCGGGCGTGACAAGGCGCTGGCCACGCTCGGCGAGGCGACACTGCTGGAACACGCAATCGCCAGCCTCGCGCTGCACGTTGACGCGCTGGTGGTCGTCGGGCGTGACCACGCGCCCGTCGCGGTTACGCCCGACCTACCGCACGCTGATCTCGGTCCGCTCGGCGGTATCGCGGGGGCGCTCGCCTTTGCGCGGGCGCGCGGGCATTCATCGGTGCTGACCACCGCGTGCGACACGCCGAGCCTGCCGAACGCGCTCGTCGCGGCGCTACTGGCGAAGGAGGCGGCTTGCGCGGCGGAGGCGCCGACGGTGGGGCACTGGCCGGTGCGGTTGCTGGACCCGCTGCTCGCGCGGCTGGCGTCGGGCGAGAGCCGCTCGATTCGGCGCTGGGCCATGAGCGCGGACGTGGCGGCGGTGCTGCCCGGGGTGACGGTACCGAACGTCAATACGATGGACGATCTCACGAACTTGATCGACGCGAAGATAACGTGACCTGGGACCTGATCCGGGGTCACGCTTTCTACGCAATCAGCAAAAAAGGCAGCGTGATCCCGGATCAAGTCCGTGATGACGAGACTAGTCAGATGCCGCCGGCGGTAATTTCGTAGCCCGCATCCTCCAGCACGCGGGTCAGATCGGCGAGGCAGCGGTCGACCAGCGCCTCGTCGGGCGAGCGGACGACGAAGTTCGCGCCGACGCGGCCTTCGCGGAAGAAGGGGTAGCTGCCGATCGCGACGCCTTCGTGCGCCTTTTCCGCGGCGCGCAGTGTATCGGCGACCTCGCTTTCCGCCACCCAGCCGCCGATCGACTTGGACACGACCGGGCGACCGCCCTCCAGCGTGCCGGTCAGCGCGTCGAGCATGCCCGCGGTGATGTGCGGCACGCCCGCCATGATGAAGATGTTACCGATGCGGATGCCCGGCGCACCCGACACGCGGTTCTCGATCAGGTCCGCGCCGGCGGGGACGCGCGCCATGCGCAGCCGCGCCTCAGTGACGCCGCCGCGCGTCTCGTAATAGCGCTCCAGCGTCGCGACCGCCTCCGGGTGGTGCTCGACGCTTACGCCCAACGCAGCGGCGATCGCGTCAATCGTGATGTCGTCGTGCGTCGGGCCGATGCCGCCGGTGGTGAAGAGGTAGTCGTTGCGCGCACGCAGCGTGTTGACCGCCTCGACGATCGCCTCCTCGCGGTCGGCGACGACGCGCACCTCGGCCAGGCGAATGCCCTGAACGTTGAGCCATGCTGCGATCTGCGCGACATTCTTGTCCTGCGTGCGGCCCGACAGGATTTCGTCGCCGATCACCACCAGCGCGGCGGTCCAGATGCGTTCGCTCATACAGCAGGTCCTTATCGGCAAGCGGGCAGCCTCGCAAACGCAGCGCAATGGCGCTATATCCAAGCCCATGACCAACTACGTTACCGTCACCAGCGACGCGCCGCTCGGGCGCGACGGCGCGATCAAGCTGCACGGCCCCGACGCGTTCGCAGGCATGCACAAGGCGGGGCGGCTGGCTGCCGAGACGCTTGACATGATTGCGCCGCATATGGCGCCGGGCGTGACGACGGCCGAGATCGACCGGCTGATCTACGACTTCATTAACGAGCGCGGCGGGGTGCCCGCGACGCTCGGCTATCGCGGCTACACGCATTCGTCGTGTATCTCGATCAACCACGTCGTCTGCCACGGCATCCCGACGGAAAAGCCGCTGAAATCGGGTGACATCGTCAACGTCGACGTGACTCCGATCGTCGACGGCTGGCACGGCGACACGAGCCGCATGTACCTGATCGGCGACGTGCCGCTGAAGGCCCGCCGGCTGGTTGAGGTGACGTACGAATGCCTGATGCTCGGCCTCGAACAGGCGAAGCCTGGCAACCACATGGGCGACATCGCGCACGCGGTGCAGCGCCACGCCGAGGCGCACCGCTACGGCGTGGTGCGCGACTTCTGCGGTCACGGTGTCGGGCGATTGTTCCACGACGCGCCCGAGGTGGTGCACGTCGGGCGGCCGGGCACCGGGCCCGAGTTGCGCCCCGGCATGATCTTTACCGTCGAGCCAATGATCAACATCGGTCGTCCCGACGTGAAGCTGCTCGACGACGGCTGGACCGCAGTCACCCGCGACCGGTCGCTCTCGGCGCAGTTCGAGCATTCGATCGGCATCACCGAGACGGGATGCGAGATCTTCACCACCTCGCCTGCCGGGTTCGACAAGCCGCCTTATCTGTAGTGCTCCTGCGTGTGCCTGTTTATTGAGCAAGGCACATGCGCGTGCTCGTTTTGGCGGCACGAGAACGGCAGAAATCCGCGCTTTTCTGCCCTTGCCCTCAGGCCGGCTGGCTGGCACGTTCGCTGCAAGACGACGCGCCGGGGTGTCTGTCGGAGTTGGGACGTTCACGCGTGAAGAAGATCGAAGCGATCATCAAGCCGTTCAAGCTTGATGAGGTGAAGGAAGCGCTGCACGAGATCGGCGTGAGCGGCATCACCGTGACCGAGGCCAAGGGTTTCGGCCGTCAGAAGGGCCACACCGAATTGTACCGCGGCGCCGAGTACGTCGTCGATTTCCTGCCCAAGGTGAAGCTCGAGGTCGTGGTCGAGGACGGCCTGGCCGAGCGCGTGGTGGAGGCGGTCGCCGCCGCCGCGCAGACCGGGCGCATCGGCGACGGCAAGATCTTCGTCATTCCGGTAGAGACCGCGCTGCGCATCCGCACCGGCGAACGCGACAACGACGCGATCTGACGCATCGGTCATCCGCGGGTCACCGCCGCGGCGACCCACATCCCCTAGGTTTCATCCCTCCAGTTCCATCACGGCCGGCCCCCAAGGCGCGGCGCACGATCAAGGAAGAAGCGACATGGCAAACACGGCCGCAGACGTTCTGAGCAAGATCAAGGACGAGGAGATCGAGTGGATCGACCTGCGCTTCACCGATCCCAAGGGTAAGTGGCAGCACCTGACGATGGTCGCCAGCGTCATGGGCGAGGACGAGTGGACCGACGGGCTGATGTTCGACGGCTCTTCGATCGAGGGCTGGAAGGCGATCAACGAGTCGGACATGATTCTGAAGCCCGACCTGGACGCAGTCTATACCGACCCGTTCTCGGCCACGCCGATGCTGATCGTGTTCTGCGACATCGTCGAACCCTCGACCGGAGAAGGCTACGCGCGCGACCCGCGCACCACCGCCAAGCGCGCCGAAGCCTATGTCGCGCAGACCGGGATTGGCGACACCGTCTATGTCGGCCCGGAGGCCGAGTTCTTCATGTTCGACGACGTCCGCTTCGACACGTCGTACAACCAGTCGTATTTCAAGATCGACGATATCGAACTGCCGACCAACACGGGCCGCGAATATGAGGGCGGCAATTTGGCGCATCGTCCGCGCGCCAAGGGCGGCTATTTCCCCGTCGCGCCGGTCGACTCGGCAGTCGACATCCGCGGCGAGATGGTCTCGACCATGATCGAGATGGGCCTGCCGTGCGACAAGCACCACCACGAGGTGGCGGCGGCGCAGCACGAGCTAGGCCTCACCTTCGGCACGCTGACGCAGACCGCCGACCGGATGCAGATCTACAAGTACGTCGTGCACCAGGTCGCGCACGCGTACGGCAAGTCGGCGACGTTCATGCCGAAGCCGATCAAGGAGGACAACGGATCGGGAATGCACACGCACTTCTCGATCTGGCAGGGCAAGGAGCCGCTGTTCGCGGGTAACGGCTACGCGGGTCTGTCTGACACCTGCCTCTATTTCATCGGTGGCATCATCAAGCACGCGAAGGCGATCAACGCCTTCACCAACCCGACCACCAACAGCTACAAGCGGCTGGTGCCGGGTTACGAGGCGCCGGTGCTGCTCGCTTATTCGGCGCGCAACCGGTCGGCATCGTGCCGCATTCCCTACGGTACGGGGCCGAAGTCGAAGCGCGTCGAGGTGCGCTTCCCCGACGCGATGGCGAACCCGTATCTCGCCTATGCCGCGCTGCTAATGGCGGGTCTGGACGGGATTCAGAACAAGATCCATCCGGGCGAGGCGATGGACAAGAACCTGTACGACCTGCCGCCGGCCGAACTGGCGGAAGTGCCGACGGTGTGCGCGAGCCTGCGCGAGGCGCTCGAGTCGCTCCAGGCCGACCACGACTTCCTGCTGAAGGGCGACGTGTTCACCAAGGACCAGATCGAGGCGTACGTCGAGCTCAAGTGGTCGGAAGTCGCGCGCTGGGAAATGACGCCGAGCCCGGTCGAGTTCGATATGTATTACAGCGCGTAAGGCTGGCGTGCCGCCAGCCGGTGCGAGCGGGCAACCGTTCGCATACGCGGTGCCGGCCGGCTCGCATCGGCGAGGACCGACGACGCGGCTTTGCCGCGGCGATGCCACGACAAGGAAAAGGCGCTCGGAGCGATCCGAGCGCCTTTTCTCTTACGTAGGCTAAGAAAGCCGCCCCCCGGCTCGCCGCCGGGGTGACGGGAGTGGATCGACGGCGCCTAGAAACTGACCGCCGCGCGCGCCGCGATCCGGTCACCCGCGTTGTTCCGCGCGGCGAACGGCGACAGCGCGCGCGTGTTGTCGATGTCGGTGCCGGTATATTCCACCGTCAGCACCAGCGGCCCGGTCGCGTGCTGCACGCCGAACGACCAGTCATAATAGGTGTCGTCGGGCCGCAGTCGCGCCGCGCGGACGGGATCGTTGACGCGACCGCTCGATCGCCCGGCGCTCGCGGTGAAGCTGAACGGCGTCAGCGGCACCCCGACGCGCCCGCGTAGCCCCAAGTACAGATTGCTGCCGCCGATCGCATCCTGCGACGGCGCGTAGCGCGCCTCGATCCCCGCCTCTGCCGGGCCGAGCGTGTAGCTCGCCCCTGCCCCGCCTTCGTAATAATCGAGCGGACCGTTGCCGTTCGTGAAGACGTGCCCGGTCGCGAACGCATCGAGCCGGAAACCATTGACCGACTGGCTGTAGCCGAGCGTCGGCTCGAACACCGCGTCCGCGCCGCCGTGACGCGGATCACCGCGCGTAGTGAGCGCGCGGACGCCGACGTCGAACCCGCTCGACAGGTCGAGTCGCGCAGACGCGGCAAGCGCGCCCTCGCCATCGCTCCAGCTGATCCCGCGCCGCCGCTCGTCGGTGGTCGTCTCGACCCCGGCATGCGGGATGACCTGCGCCTGCGCGGGAACGACGGTTGCGGCGAGCAGCGCCCAGGCGGCGACGGCGGGTTTACGCATGGACTATCCTTGTATCCGTTCGAGATCGGCAATCAGGTCGCGGCGGTCGCGGGCGGCGACGTCGACCAGGTGCGCGCGCATCCGCTCGCCCGCGGCGGCGACCTCGGCGTGGATAGCCGCGCGCTGACCCGCGCACCAGCCCGGCCGCGTGCCGCTGAGCAGTGCGGGTGCCTCGATCCGTCGCGCCGCAATGTGCCCGGCGGCGTGGCGCGCGTAGCGGTCCACCGCGACACGCGCGTGCCAGCGGCAGCGCAGCGTTGCGGGGCGCCCCGGTGCAGAGACGGCGCCTACCTGTCGCATCTCGGTGTGCATCGTGCCCTGATAGGTCGCCTCAACCGCCGTACCGGCGTGCTCGAAGCGTTCGTGATGCAGGTGCGCGGCCGCCGGGGAGGCAGCGAGCAGCGCGGCGGCGATGATAGGTGACATGGTCCTCTCCGTGCTAGGGCGAGCCTCTCGGGCCCGCGATGCAACCGAGATGATCGTGGCCGCTAGGCACTTCAACGCGCCCGCGCGGCACGGACATCATTCGTAAGATGCTGGCCGCAATCGTTACGGGCACGACGCGCAAGGCATTGATCTACATCAACAACTCACTCGCATGAGGGAACGCTGCCGCGGCCCGCGCGCTTGTCGGGCGCGTTGATAACGGAGGCTGGTATGACCGATAGCCGCGACGACGGTCCGGTGGTGACCGCGAAGAAGAACCCTGATGAACTGACCGCCGCGACCATTCCACAGTCGCAGGGCAGCAGCGCGCTTGCGCGCGCGGTGACGATCAACAAGCCGGTGGCGGAGGTTTACGCCTACTTCCGCGACTTCTCCAACCTGCCCTCGTTCATGGAGAATGTGGTCAGCATCGACACGCCCGACGCGACGCGCTCGCATTGGGTCGTGAAGGCGCCGGGCGGCACCACGGTCGAGTGGGACGCGCGCGTGACCGAGGATCAGCCGAATGCGCTGATCGCCTGGACCAGCGAGGAAGGCGCTGACGTGCCCAACTCGGGCCGCGTCGAATTCCGCGACGCAGGGCAGCGCGGCACGGTGGTGACCGCGACGATCCTGTACGATCCACCCGCGGGCGTGGTCGGCAAGCTGATCGCCAAGATGTTCCAGCGCGAACCCGCGATCCAGGCGCGCCGCGATCTACGGCGGTTCAAGCAATTGATGGAAGCGGGCGAGATCGCGACCCCCGCGATGAACCAGAAGCAATTCGAGGAGATGGGGCTGTGAGAGCGCTGACCTGGCATGGCAAGCATGACGTGCGCGTCGACACGGTGGACGACCCCGGCATCGTCAACCCGCGCGACTGCATCATCAAGGTGACCTCGACCGCGATCTGCGGCTCGGACCTCCACCTCTACGACGGGTACATCCCGACGATGAAGGCGGGCGACATCCTGGGCCACGAGTTCATGGGTGAGGTGGTCGAGGTCGGCGCGAAGTCGACGTTGAAGAAGGGGCAGCGCGTCGTGGTGCCGTTCACCATCGCATGCGGCAGCTGTTACCATTGCGGCAAGCACCAATACTCGGCCTGCGACAACGGACTGCCGGCCGACAATCAGGACATCGCGCAGGAGCTGTACGGCCACCCGATGGCCGGGCTGTTCGGCTACAGCCACATGACCGGCGGTTATGCGGGCGGTCAGGCGGAATATGTCCGCGTGCCGTTCAGCGATGTCGGCCCGATCGTCATCCCCGATGGCATCGAGGACGACAAGGTGCTGTTCCTGTCGGACATCTTGCCGACCGGCTGGATGGCGGCGGAGAATGCCGACATCGAGCCTGGCGACACGGTGGCGGTATGGGGCTGCGGCCCGGTCGGGCTGTTCGCGGTGCAGTCGGCCTTCCTGATGGGAGCCGAACGCGTGATCGCGATCGACCACTTTCCGCGCCGGTTGGAGTTGGCCAAGAAGTTCGGCGCGGAAACGCTCAACTTCGAGCAGACCGACATCTACGACGCGCTCATGCTGATGACCGGCGGGATCGGGCCGGACGCGGTGATCGACTCGGTCGGCCTCGAATCACACGGGCTGTACGTCGACAACGTGGTGGATCAGGTGAAGGCATCGACCTTCCTCGGCACCGACCGCCCGCACGCCAATCGTCAGGCGATCATCGCGTGCCGCAAGGGCGGGCGCGTGTCGATGCCCGCGGTCTACGGCGGCTTCGTCGACAAATGGCCGCTGGGTGCGTTCATGGAGAAGGGGCTGACGCTCAAGACCGGGCAGACCCACGTCCAGCACTATCTGCCCGGGCTGCTCCAGGCGATCATCGACGGGAAGATCGACACCACCTTCCTGATCTCGCACCGGATGGACCTGGAGGACGCGCCGACCGGTTATCAGAAGTTCCACGACGAGCAGAACGACTACACCAAGATCGTGCTCAAGCCCGGCCTAAACGGCTAACAGGAGAGACGTAATGGCCGACAAATTCGCCATCATCACCGGTGCCTCGACCGGCATCGGGTTCGAGCTCGCGACGCTCGCTGCGCAGGACGGCTACGACATTCTCGTCGTCGCCGACGAAGCGCTGATCAACGACGCCGCGCGCGATTTTGAGCAGTTCGGCACGAGCGTGCAGGCGGTCGAGGCCGATCTGTCGACGATCGAGGGCGTCGATAAGCTGCTCGCCGCCGCGAACGGGCGCCGTATCGACGTGCTGTGCGCCAATGCCGGACGCGGGCTGGGCCACGGCTTCCTCGACCAGAAGGTCGAAGACTGGCGTCACGTGGTCGATACCAACATCACCGGCACCGCCTATCTGCTCCAGCGCGTGCTGCCCGACATGGTGGCGCGCAATGACGGCAAGGTGCTGGTGGTCGGATCGATCGCGGGTTACATTCCCGGCGCGTTCCAGGCGGTGTATAACGGGACCAAGGCGTTCATCGACAGCTTCACCGAGGCGCTGCGCAACGAGTTGAAGGACGCCGACGGTGTCACGATCAGCACGCTGATGCCCGGCCCGGTCGACACCGAGTTCTTCGCGCGCGGCGACCTACTCGACACGCAGGTCGGCAGCGATCCGAACAAGCGCTCGGCGGAGGATGTCGCCAAGGACGGCTGGAAGGCGCTGATGAGCGGCAAGCCGTCGGTCTTCTCTGGTTGGACGACGAAGATCCAGGGCGTGCTCGCCAATGTGGTGCCCGGATCGGTGCTTGCCGAACAACATCGCAAGATGGCGGAACCGGGATCGGCGAAGGACTGATTGAACGGCCTAGCACTATGACGAGCCCGTACCGCCGAGCGCGGTGCGGGCTTTTCGCATTGTTTGAGGTTGCGCGGGCTAAACTTTGCGATGCTGCCGCGATCTATCGATCAAGTGAAAGGCGACCGGCGCTGATCGCTGTTCAGATCGGTGCGGAACTGTTCTAGCTTGGCGAACATGATCGCCACCCTGCTCTCGCTCGCCGTTGCTGCCGCTGCCGCCACGCTTTCTCCCGTCGAGACGAAGATGCGCGACGTGGTCACCGCCGACGCGGGGCGGAGTGAGGCGCTGCTCGAACGATTGGTCGAGCAGAATTCGGGCTCGCTCAACCTCGATGGCGTGACGAAGGTGGGCGAGATAATGCGCCGTGAACTCGCGCCGCTCGGTTTCGACGTACGCTTCGTTGACATGCGCGCGACCGGGCGGGCGGGCCATATCGTCGCGACGCATAAGGGCAACGGCCGCGGAAAGCGCGTGCTGCTGATCGGTCACCTCGACACGGTGTTCGAGCCCGACAGCCCGTTCACCGGATTCCGGCGCGAAGGCACGCGCGCCTACGGCCCCGGCGTGGGGGACGACAAGGGCGGGCTGGTCGTGATCGTTGCCGCGTTGCACGCGATGCAGGCGGCGGGCACGCTCAAGAACGCCGACATACAGGTTGTGCTAACCGGCGACGAGGAGCGCGCCGGCGCACCGCTCGCCCTCGCGCGCGCCGACCTGATCGCGGCGGGCAAATGGGCCGACGTGGCGCTCGAATACGAGAATGTCGCCACCGAGGGCGGGCGCGATTGGGGCACCACCGCGCGGCGCAGCTCGATCAATTGGGCGATCACGGCGACCGGCATCACGGGCCATTCGAGCGCGGTGTTCGGGCCCGCGCTGGGCTACGGTGCGGCCTACGAACTCGCGCGCATCCTCGACGCGTTCCGGCGCGAGTTGCCCGAGCCAAACGTCACCTACAATGTCGGGGTCATGGCGGCGGGAACGCCAGCGGCGCTGGACGACAGCGGCGTGCGCGCGAGCGCGAGCGGCAAGACCAACATCGTGGCCGCGCAGGCGGTGGCGCGCGGCGACCTGCGCACGCTGTCACCCGAGCAGGACGCGCGCGTGCAGGCCCGGATGGCGGCGATCGTCGCGCAGCATCTGCCGCGCACCGATGCCACGATCACCTTCTCCGACGGTTATCCTCCGATGGCGCCGACCGCGGGCAACCGCGCGCTGCTGGCGCAACTGAACGCGGTCAATCGCGACCTGTCGCTGCCCGAGATGCCCGAATATGATCCGGCGAAGCGCGGCGCGGCGGACTCGAGCTTCGTCGCCGCCGATGCCGATACGCTGGGCGGGATGGGCGCGTCGGGCGGCGGCGCGCATGCCGAGGGCGAGTGGATCGATCTCGCCAGCCTGCCACGCCAGGCGACACGCAGCGCCATCCTGATCAGCCGGCTTGCCGCGCAGAAGCGTTAGTCGCGCCGCGCCCGCTCGGCCCTGACCGCGCCGAAATGCCCGGCGAGATACCAGCCGAGCAGCAGCCAGCCGATTGCGGCGCAGGCGAGCGCCGCCTGGGACGCGAGCATCGGCCAGCCGGTCCGCGCGAGCACGATGCCGACCACGAAATTACCGCTGCCCCACAGCATGTTGGTGCGCGGGCTCGACAATCCACGCGCCGGCGGCTTTGCAAACGGCGTCGGGAACGCCTCGCCGCGCAGGCCCGCGCTCAGGTGCGGCACGCAATTGACCAGAAACGCACCCGCCAGGATCATCAACAGATAGCCCATCCACCCACTCCTCGCTTCTTCGGCATCGAAGCGTTTCGGACCCGCGCCGCGTTCCTCGGCGCTTGCGGCTCCCCTCCGCTTCGTGGATGCTGATGCATGATGGACGCCACCCCCACGACCGCCGCCGCGCCGCCCGTCTCGCGCGGGAACACCACCCGCAACGAGCTAAAGCGCGCCGCCAGGCGGTTGTTCGCCGAGCGCGGGATCGCCGCGGTCGGGATGCGCGAAGTGGTGGAGGCGGCGGGACAGCGCAACGCTGCCGCGGTGCATTATTACTTCGGCAGCAAGGATGAGCTGCTGCGCGAATTGCTGATCGACGGCGCCGAGTTGATCGACGCCGGTCGCCGTGCACTGTTCGACCAACTGGAAATGCGCGGCACCCCGACCCTCGCCGAGGTAGTGCGCGCGATGGTGCTGCCCAACATCGAGCTGCGCGGGCCGACCGGTGAGCACGAGACGTACTTCCGCTTCATCGTCAACGTACAGAACGAGCGCCGCGCGCTGTTCCGTGACACGGTGCCCGAGCATTCGGAAGGGTTCCGCCGCTTCGTCGCGCACGTCCATCGCCTGCTCGCGCCGCTGTCGGCGGCGACGATCAACCAGCGCATCCTGTTCGCCAGCCTCGCGCTACAGACGCTGATCGCCGCGCGCGAAGCGTCGCTCGACCGGCTCGGCAGCGGCGACCATCATTTCTGGAGCCGCCCCGACGCGCTCGCCGGACTGCTCGACGCGGTCGAGGCGATCCTGGTCGGCGCGGGCGGACATCTGAGCAAGGCTGGCTGACGCGGTGCCGCTTTACGCCCCCACGGTTTCGACCATCGCCGAGACGATCCAGGTATCGCTCAGCCCCGTCTTCATGCTGGCGGGCATCGGCGCGCTGCTCAACGTGCTGGCGGGGCGACTGTCGCGCGTCGTCGACCGTGCCCGCGCGCTCGAGGTGCTCCACCCACGCTCAAGCGGCACCGAACACGATCGCCACGTCGCCGAGCTGCGGCTGCTCAACAAGCGGATCGGCATCATCAACGCCGCGCTGCTGATGGGGGTGTCGAGTGCGGTGATGACCTGCGTGGTGGTCGCGCTGCTGTTCATCGCCGCGCTGCTCAAATTTCACATCGGGCAATATGTCGCCGCCGGGTTCATCCTCGCCATGCTGCTGCTGATCGCCAGCCTCGTCGCGTTCATGATCGAAGTGCGCGTGTCGCTGCGCGCGATCCGCATCCGCGACGAATTGCTGCGCTGACGGGCCTGCGCGTCGATCCCGCGCGTTGATCCGGATCAATGGTCGAGGTGAAGCGCGTGGCAACATGGCTGAAGATCGTGGGCGGCACGCTGGTGCTGCTCGTCGTCGCCGCAGGCCTGGCGATCACAATCGTGCCGCGCTTCCTCGATCGCATCTACTACGAAGGGCCGGAGAGCGGCCATTTCGACGGCGCGCGCTTCTTCAACCCCGATGGTGAGGATACCGCACGCGCGCCGGGCGGCGGCAGTCGCGGCGGCTTCCTGTGGCGGCAACTGACCGGCAGCGACGACCGCCCCGCCTGGCCCGACCGCGTGCCCGTCTCCGCGACCAGACCCGCGTCGCGCGTCGATGGTGAGCGGATGGTCGCGACCTGGATCGGCCACGCCACCGTGCTGGTGCAGACGCACGGCCTAAATATCCTGACCGACCCCGTCTATACCGAGCATGCCGGCCCGTTCGGCTTCGGCCCCGGTCGCGTCGCCGCACCCGGCATCACGTTCGACGATCTGCCGCACATCGACCTCGTGCTGATCAGCCACAACCATTACGACCATCTCGACAACGCGACGCTCAAGCGACTGTGGCAGCGCGACAAACCCGCGATCGTCACCAGCCTGGGCAATGACAGCGTGATCGCGCAGACGGGTGCGAAGGCAACCGCGCTCGACTGGGGTGGGCGCGTGGCAGTGCGTCCGGGCGTTGAGGTCGCGGTGACGCGCAACCACCATTGGGGCAGCCGCTGGTTCACCGATCGCAATCGCGCACTCTGGTCCAGCTTCGTGGTGCGATTTCCTAGCGGTGGAAACCTGTTCTTCGCCGGCGACACAGGCTTCGGCGACGGGCGCTGGCCGGCAGAAGCTGCCGCGCTCGGTCCGATTCGGCTCGCACTGATCCCGATCGGCGCGTTCCGCTTCGCGCCCGGACAGATGTCGTCGGGAAGCCATATCGGACCGGCCGAGGCAGCGCTGGTGTATCAGCAGCTGGGCGCGGCGCGCGGGTTGCCGATCCACTGGGGCACGTTTCGGCTGTCATACGAAGGCTATGACACGCCGCCACGGATGCTCGCCGCAGCGATGCGTTGCAGTGGCGGCGGCAACTTCGCGGGCGTGGCGATCGGGCAAGCGCAGGAGATCGCCCCAGTCGGAGCGGCGACGCCGGGACGGCCGATGACCCGCGGCGCGATGCTACGCTGTCTCAACACGCCCGCGGTGCGTGCGCTGCGCTGACGGGAACGTTCGGCGGGCGCAGGCGCTGGTGACAACATGGACGACGACCGCAAGATCAGCACTGGCCCGAACGGCCGCCCGCTCGGCGACAGCATCTCGAGCCTTGGACCGGGCATTCCCGACGACGCGCTTGCGCCCGGTGAGGAACTACCCACCCCGCCGAGCGACGAGGAGGTCGAAGCCGGCAAGCGCGCGCTGGGCGCCGACGATTGATTTTCGCGTACTTATGTCACCCCGGATCAAGTCCGGGGCGACGAACTGGGCGAATTGCTCGCTTTACCGCGCCCCTCACCGAACAACGGGCGGTGGATGGTTGATTACCGGCTCGGATCGATCAGATATTTCTCACCCGTCGCCTTCCGGTCATAGGCACGGATGACCTCGGGATCGAGCGCCTCCGCCAGCCCGATCGTGCGGGTGTAGTTGCTGGCGAAGGTCGTAGTCAGCTCGTCGACGACGCGCTGGCGCATGCGGCCGACCACCTCGGCACCGGCGCGCTTCATGAATGGGGTGAGTAGCCATCCCGACACGCTCCACTGGAACCCGAAGGCGAGTCGGTTGAGCACCGTCGGCGACAGGTCGAGCGCGCCATAGATGTAGAGTTGCTTGAAGCTGTCCGAGCCGTAGCGGCTGAACTCCTTCATGTTGCGCGCCGCGGCCTGTTCCATCGCCTGCACGATGTCGCTGCCGAGCGAGCCGCCGCCGATCGCGTCGAACGCGACCGTCGCCTGCGTCTCCGCAATCGCGTCGACCAGCTTGCGGCGGAAATCCTCGTCGCGACTGTTGAGCACGTGGGTCGCGCCGATGTCGCGCAGGATCGCGGCCTGCTCCTCCGAGCGGACGATGTTGACCAGTGGCACACCGTCGGCGAGGCAGATCTTCTGCAACATCTGCCCGAGGTTCGATGCGGCAGCGGTGTGGACGATCGCCTTGTGCCCCTCCATCCGCGCGGTCTCGACGAAGCCCAAGGCGGTCAGCGGGTTGACGAACATCGATGCGCCATCGGCCGCGCTCGCGCCCTCCGGCAACGGCACGACGTCGCGTGCCTTGAGCTTGCGGAACTGCGCGTACATCGCGCCGCCCATCATGCCAACGCGTTTGCCTTGCAATCCTTCCGCACCCGCACCGGCCGCAACAACGGTGCCCGCACCTTCGTTGCCGACGGGAAGCGACTGGCCGAGCCGCGCGCGCACTCCGCCCTGCCGCTCGCGCGGAACCTGAAAGGTGACGATGGGGCGGTCGGCGTCGCCCGAGGTTTCGAGCGTCGACACGTCGGCTGGGCCGAGCAGCAGGCCGAGATCGGACGGATTGATCGGCGCGGCCTCGACGCGAACGACGATCTCGCCCTCACCCGGCGCCGTCAGCGTCGTTTCCTCCAGGTTGAGCACCAAGGTGCCGTCTTCGCGCGCGGCGGAGCGCAGTTCGAGGCCCGTGAACGTGTCCGACATCCGTGTTCTCCTTGAAGGTTTATCGTTGAGCCTGGGTATGCAGCGTCACTTGCGCTCCCACGCCTTTTCGCCGCCGATCCAGGTTTCCAACACCTTGGTCTGGCGCAAGTCGGCGGGTGCGGCGGTCGCGGGATCGCGGTCGACGATCAGGAAGTCGGCCTTTTGTCCGGGTGCAAGATTGCCGAACTTGCTTTCCGCAAACCCGGCATAAGCCGCGCCGCCAGTGAAGGCCCACCATGCCTGCTCGCGCGTGACGGCCTCTTCGGGGCGCCAGCCACCGGTGGGTTCGCCGTTCGCGTCGGTGCGGGTGAAGGCGGCGGCCCAGCCCGCCCAGGGATCGGGCCGCTCGACCGGGAAGTCGGAGCCGAACGCGAGCCCTGCGCCATTCGCCAACATCGAGTGCCACGCATAGGCGCCCGCCAGCCGCGCCTCGCCCAACCGCGCCTGCGCCATCACGCGGTCGCCGGTCGCGTGGGTCGGCTGCATCGAGGCGATGATGCCGTTCTTGCCAAAGCGCGGCAGGTCGGCGGGATCGACCACCTGCGCGTGCTCGATCCGCCAGCGGCGATCACCCTTGTAGGTCTGCGACAGCTCGCCGATCGCGTCCAAAGCCTGCTGGTTGGCGCGGTCGCCGATCGCGTGGACCGCGACCTGGTAATTGTCCATCGCCGCGCGGCTCATCGTGTTCTGCAATTGATCGTCGGTCAGAAAGCCGAGCCCGCGGTTGCCGGGCGCATCGGAATAGGGCGCCTTCAGCCACGCGCCGCGCGAGCCGAGCGCGCCGTCGGCGTAGATCTTGACCCCGTTTAAGCGCAGCCGGTCGTCGTACAGCCACGGGGTCGGGCCGGTGCCGCCGATCATCACGGTGGTGTCGATGCCGTGACCGTAGGACATGATCCGCACGCGCAGCGCGCCGATGTCACCCATCCGGCGATAGGTCATCCAATCCTCGATCGTGCTCCCCATGTCGGCGACCGCGGTGACGCCGTAGCCGAGCAGGATCTGCTGCGCCTTGAGGAACGCGGCGGTGCGGTCCTTCGGCGTCACCGGTGGAACGGCGCGGTCGAAGAGCTGCGTCGCGGCATCGACGAACACGCCCGCGGGCGCACCGTTCGCGCCCTTCTCGATCCGCCCGCCCGTGGGCGACACGGTGGCGGCGGTGATCTTCGCCGCGCGAATGGCGGCGCTGTTCGCCCAGGCGGCGTGGCCGTCGGCGCGGCTGAGGTACACCGGGCGGTCGGCGACCACCGCGTCGAGGTCGGCCGCGGTCGGGAAGCGGCCGAGCCCCCATTTCTCCTGGTTCCAGCCGGTGCCGATGATCCAGGCGCGCTCGGGGTTGCCCTTTGCATAAGCGGCGATCTTCGCCTTTGCCATGTCAAGCGAGGTCGTGTCCGACAGGTCGAGCGTCAGCGCCTGCAACCCCAGTTCGATCACGTGGCCGTGCGCGTCGATCATGCCGGGAACCAGCACGCGCCCCTTCATGTCGGCGCGCCAGTCGTACACTGGGCCGGGGTTCTTCTTGGTCCGCTTGGGCGGTTGCTCGTCGGGGGCGATCAGGCGGACGACACGGCCCGCCTTGTCGACCACCATCGCCTTGAAGCGGACGACACGGCCGGACTTGTCGAGCGTCACGCCCGCGACATTGTCGATCAGCGCGTCGGCGAAAGCGGGCGTGGCGGCAACAAGCGCCGCGACGCAGGTGAGGAGCGAGAGACGGCGGGAACGACTGGTGGCGTACATGGATCACGCTCTATGATGGTCACGCAATTTTGGCGAGAGCGGGCGATGCGGGTTCTCTTTGCAGCGGTGATCATAGCGCTCGGAGCGGCGAGCGCAGCGGCGGAAACGATCGAGACTGCCGATTATAGCTTTACCTATGCCTACCCGACCGAGGTCGCCGCGATCCCCAGATTGCGCGCCATGCTGGATGCAGAAGCCAAGGCGCTGCACGCGCGGACGGCCCTCGGCGCCGCCGCCGCGCGGCGCGATTCGGTGGGCGCGGCTTACCCCTTCCACCGTAATGATTAGGATAAGACGTGGAAGGTCGTGACCAGCACCCCGCGCTTTCTGAGCCTGTCATATAAAGCCTACAGCTTCACCGGCGGCTTGCACGGTAATCTCTCAACCGGCGCGCTGTTGTGGGACAAGGCGCACGGGGCAAGGCTCGATCCGGCCGCGGTCTTCACCTCACCGGCCGCACTCGAGCACGCCATCGCGCCCATTTACTGCGCGCGGTTGAAGGCCGAGCGTGCGCGCCGCCTCGCACCGTACAAGGACACGGGCGACCTGTTCAGCCAATGCCCGCCGCTCAGCGACCTGACCCTGCTGCTCGGCTCCAGCGACCGACGTCACATAAACCGCATCGGCCTGATCGCCGATCCTTACGTCGCCGGGTCCTACGCCGAGGGACAATATGAGGTGACACTGCCGGTTACGCCGGCGATCCTGGCGATGGTGAAGCCGGCTTACCAGGCAGCGTTCGCGGCGCGGTAAGTTTCGCGCGCCTGTCCTCGCTCACCGCGTGCGGGCGCAATCATCGCGGGTGACGGTATAGGCGAGCTGACGCCCCGGTTGCACATCGCCGCGCGCGACACGCACGCCGCTGCGGCAGGTGATGCGGATCACCCCGTCGAGCGTCGGGCGCGTCGCCCAATAACCGTTCGAGAACAAGCGTAGCGGGCGCCGCGCGGTACCATCCTCGATAGCGGCGGCAACGACGAGGCCGTTCGGATCGTGAACCACGACGAAGCCGTGCCACCACAGGTCAAACGCGGCGTAAGCGAGACCAGCGACGATCACCAGCAAAGCGATGCGGGGCGAGAAGAAGTAACGCTGCACGCCCGATCAATGCCGGTGGGGTGTCGCGCGTTCCTCCACGGCTTGGCGCCCGCCTATTGCCATGTTTCACCGGATATCGCGGGTGTTCCTCTTGCCCGCGCATTCCGCTACGGCGCTGCGATGGCCACCCAGCTCGCATCCTCCACCCAGTCTTCGGGCACCCCGCTTCCCGTCACCTGCGCCGACGTCGCGGCGGCGCACCGGCGGATCGAGGATCAGGTGGTGCGCACGCCGACGCTGATCAGCCGCACCTTGAGCCAATTGACCGGCGCGACCGTGTACCTGAAGTTCGAGAACCTCCAGTTCACCGCCGCCTACAAGGAACGGGGCGCGCTCAACACGCTGCTGCAACTCTCCGACGAGGCGCGCGCCAAGGGCGTGATCGCGGCGTCGGCGGGCAATCACGCGCAGGGGCTTGCCTATCACGCCAACCGGCTGGGCGTGCCCGCGACGATCGTGATGCCGCGCAACACGCCGATCGTAAAGGTGACGCAGACCAAGGGCCACGGCGCGACCGTGATCCTGGAGGGCGAGACGTTCGATGCCGCCTACGCCCACGCGCGCGTGCTGGAGGCGGAACACGGCTATACCTTCGTTCACCCGTTCGACGATCCGCGGATCATCGCGGGCACCGGCACGGTCGCGGTCGAGATGCTGGCCGACGTGCCCGAGATCGACACGTTGGTGGTGCCGATCGGCGGGGGCGGGCTGATCTCGGGCATGGCGACGGTCGCGCGCGGCGCGGATCGCGCGATCGAGGTCGTGGGGGTCGAGGCGGAACTCTACCCCTCGATGTACAACCGCGTGAACGGCACGCAGATGCCGTGCGCGGGCGACACGCTGGCGGAAGGAATCGCGGTCAAGGAGCCCGGTGGCATCACCTCGATGATGGTGCGCGAGCTGGTCGACGACATCGTGCTCGTGTCCGAACGCAGCCTTGAGGAAGCGGTCAGCCTGCTGCTCCAGATCGAGAAAACCGTGGTCGAGGGCGCGGGCGCGGCGGGGCTCGCGGCGCTGCTCCAGCATCCCGATCGCTTCAAGGACCGTATTGTTGGGGTCGTGCTGTGCGGCGGCAACATCGACACGCGACTGCTCGCCAACGTGCTGCTGCGCGACCTTGCGCGCTCGGGCCGGCTCGCGCGGCTGCGCATCCGCTTGCAGGATCAGCCGGGCGCGCTCTTCAACGTCGCGCGCATCTTCGACCAGGAACGCATCAACATCATCGAGGTCTATCACCAGCGCGTATTCACGACGCTACCGGCGAAGGGGCTGATCACCGACATCGAGTGCGAGGCACGCGACCGTGCGCATCTCGACAGCCTGGTGGCGGCGCTGCGCGCGGCGGGATATGAGGTGAGCGCAGTCGAGCTCGCCTGACGCGCGCGTTAACCCACAATCATGGTAAAGCGTCTTTTCACCGTGGCGTGCGCGATTCATATGCGTGACACGGGCGTTCCGTATCTCGCCCATCTGGAGAATCGTCGGCGGTGACCGCGCCTTTTCGTTTCCCGCGTTTCTTCGTGACCAGCCCGCAGCCATGCCCGTATTTGCCGGGCCGGCAGGAGCGGAAGGTGTTCACCGAGCTGTCCGGCCCGCACGCGGCCGAGTTGAACGACGCGCTCGGCCGGATCGGTTTCCGCCGCAGCCAGTCGGTTGCCTATCGCCCGTCGTGCGCGGGGTGTGCGGCCTGCGTGTCGGTGCGCGTGCTGGCGGGCGAGTTCCGCGCCAATGCGACACAGCGCAAGCTGATGCGCCGCCACGCCGACGTCGAAATCAGCGCCTGCCGCCCATGGGCGACCGACGAGCAGTACCAGTTGCTGCGCCGCTATCTCGCCGCGCGGCACCCGACCGGCGGCATGGTCGGCATGGACGAGATGGACTATGCCGACATGGTCGAGCAATCGCCCGTCAATTCCGTTATCGTCGAATATCGTGCCCCGGCCGAAAACGGCGTGCCCGGCCAGTTGATCGGCGCGTGTTTGACCGATCGGCAGGCGGACGGTTTGTCGATGATCTACAGCTTCTTCGACCCCGACGACGCGGCGTGGCCGGGTCTGGGCAATCTCATCATCCTCGACCACATCCACCGTGCGCGCGATGCCGGGCTCGATTACGTCTATCTCGGCTATTGGGTGAAGGGATCGGCGCGCATGGCGTACAAGACCCGCTATCGCCCGATCGAGATACTCGGCCCGCGCGGCTGGTCGCTGCTGGAGGACGAGGCGGCCGAGACACAGCCGCGCAAGGTCAGCCAGCCGGCCTGAACGCTCCTACCCTTCCGCACTGACCGACACCGCCACATCGAGCCGCTCGTCACCCTCGCCCATCCGCGTACCCGCGACCGGCGAGGCGCCGACCGCGTCGAAACCGACCGCGACGCGGACGTGATGCTCCTCGGGCGACAGTCGCAACGTCGGATCGAACCCGACCCAGCCGAGCCCCTCGATCCACGCGTCGGCCCAGCCGTGCGGCGCGGGCCGGTTGCCCTCGTGCAGCTCGCAGTAACCCGACACGTATCGCGCCGGTACGCCGCCTGCGCGCGCCGCGGCGATGAAGACGTGCGCCAGATCGCGCGGCGTCGCGGTCTCGCGCGCGAACGCGTCCGCGACCGCCAGCCCCGGCTCGGGCCGCCCGCGCGCCAGCGTGAAGCGCTCGCCGACCGCATGGTTGAGACGGTGGAGCGCCGCGACGCTACCCGGCTCCTCACCCAGCACCTCGCGCGCGAATTCCGTGATCGCCGCATCGGCGCGGGTCAGCGGCGTGTCGCGCACGAACAATCGCGCGGGCAGCGGCTCCAGCGTGCCGTGCAGGACACCGTCCGAGTGGCTGGTGACCACCTCGCCCGTCACCGACAGGTCGATGCGATCGACCGGTCCGTCGATGTAGAGCATCGTGGTCGCATTGCCGAAGCCGTCCTGCCCCTCCGTGATGCGCGCGTCGCAGTCGAGCGCGATGTGCCAGTCGGCGACGATCTGGTCGTGCGTGTTGCGCGGCGTCATGCGCAGCAATTGCACCACGCGCGCCTGCGGCTCGGTGAAGCGATAGGTGGTGCGATGGTCGATCGACAGCCGCATCTCAGTTGAACTTGAACTGGCGACCGATCGCCGCGTGCAATTGGTCGTTCTCGACGATCAACGCTTCCAGATGCTGGTGCAGCCCCGAGGCGATGACGTCGCCAGTACGGGTGTGCAGCGTTCGCTGGTGGCGTCCACGCGCCATGCGATCGGCCTCGCCCTGCCCGCCGAGCGACTTGGCAAGCGCGTTCAGGATCGACACCGTTTCGTCGATCGATCCCGCGACGCTGCGCGGTAATTCGGCGCGGCTGAGCAGCAGGTCGATGACGTTGGCGGGCTGCAATCCGTCGTTGTAGAGCCAGCGATAGGCGGTGACCGCCGACACCGTTTGCAGGATCGTGGTCCATTGGTCGCGGTCGACGGTGCCGCCGACCGGCTCGCCGGCGGGCAGCAGCAGGTGGTATTTGACGTCGAGTAGCCGCGCGGTGTTGTCGGCGCGCTCGATCACCTGACCCAGGCGGATGAACAAGGTCGTCTGATTGCGCAGCATGCGGTGCACCGCGCCTTCGAACCCGCGCGTCTCCGCCTTGACCTTGTCGACCAGCCCCAGTGTCGCGGTCGAGTCGAGCGGGGTCACGCGGCGATCGAAGATCAGCCATGCGCCGTTGATCGCGCTCCACGCCTCGCGACTGAGCGCGGTGCGCACCGCCCGCGCATTGTCACGCGCGGCGTGGAGGCAGCGGACGATCGATCCCGGGTGCGAGGTATCGGTGCTGAGAAAGGCGACCACCGCCTCGCGCGTGAGCGGCGCGCCGCTCGCCTCGAACGCCGTCTCGCTGTCGGTCACCGCGAGCGCGGAGCGCCACGCCGCCTCGCCCGCGGGACGCGACGAGAGCACGTCGAGGCGCACGGTCGCCTCGACCAGCCGAGCGACGAAGTCGGCGCGCTCGAGATAGCGCCCCAGCCAGTAGAGCGAGGCGGCGGTCCGGCTGAGCATCAGCGCACCTCCCGCGTCAGGTCGGCGCCGCCCAGCGACTGCACCATCCCGTCCGCGCCGATCGACTGGGTCATTCCGCCCATCGTCTGCGTCATGCTGTTCGCGTCGTCCATCAGCACGAACGAGTCCTTCGTGCCGCCGCCCTGGCTCGAGTTGACGACCAGCGATCCTTCCTTGAGCGCGACTCGGGTCAGCCCGCCGGGGACGACCTTCACGCCCTTCGATCCCGTCAGCACGAACGGGCGGAAATCGACGTGGCGCGGCGAGAGACCGGAGTCGGCGAGCGTCGGCACGGTCGACAATGCCAGCGTCGGCTGCGCGATGTAGCGGTGCGGCTCGGCGATCAGCGCGGCACGGAACGTCTCGATCTCCTGCCTGCTCGCAGTCGGCCCGACGAGCATGCCGTAACCGCCAGAGCCATCGACCAGCTTCACCACCAATTCGTCCAGATGATCGAGCACGTATTTGAGCGCCTGCGGCTCGCGGCAGCGCCAGGTCTCGACGTTGGGCAGCTTTGCTTCGCCGCCCGAATAGAAGCGCACGATCTCAGGCATGTAGCTGTAGATCGCCTTGTCGTCGGCGATGCCGTTCCCCGGCGCGTTGATGATCGCGACGTTGCCAGCGGCATAGGCGGCGATCAGCCCCGGCACGCCGAGCATCGAATCCGGGCGGAAGACGAGCGGGTCGAGGAAATCGTCGTTGACGCGGCGATAGATCACGTCGACCTTCACCCGCCCGGCGATTGTCCGCATGTAAACCACGTCGTCGTCGACGACGAGGTCGGCCGCCTCGACCAGCTCTACACCCATCGAATCGGCGAGGAAGCTGTGCTCGTAATAGGCCGAATTATAGTGACCGGGCGTCAGCACGACGCAGGTCGGGTTCTGCCCGCATCCGCGCGGGGAGACCGAGCGCATCGTCTCGAGCAGCATGTCGGGATAGCTGTCGACCGCGGCGACACGGAATTGCGAGAACAATTCGGGGCACAACCGCACCATCGCCTCGCGGTTTTCCAGCATGTAACTGACCCCCGAGGGCGTGCGCGCATTGTCTTCGAGCACGAAGAAGTCGTCAGGTCCGGTGCGCACCAGATCGATGCCGCAAATGTGCGCCCAGACGTCGTGCGGCGGGCGGATGCCGGCGATCTCGGGCCGGAACTGCGCGTTGCCGAGGATCAGATCCTCGGGCAGCACGCCCTCCTTCAAGATGCGGCGCTCGCCGTAGATGTCGTGGAGGAACGCGTTGATCGCCTCGACGCGCTGGATCAGCCCTTCGGACAGCCGCGCCCATTCGCGTGCCAGAAAAATGCGCGGCACGATGTCGAACGGAATAATTCGCTCCGACGCATCACTGTCACCGTAAACGGCGAAGGTGATGCCAAGCTGCCGAAAGGTCGTCTCGGCTGCTTCCTGTCGCCGGCGCAGTTCGTCGGCTGGGGTGGCTTGGAGCCAATGGCACAGGTCGACCAGTTCGCTTCGGGCCCCTTCGCGCTCGGGTGGTCCCATGATCTCGTCGAATGCCTGTGTCCCCATGAGGCTCGTAACGCTCCCGCAGCGATTTGGCCGCATGCTGGGGAACAAAGCTGCAGTGCACAAGAGCCGGGCTAGGACGAAAGCCCGGTCAGCGTGGATTTGGTGAGGATCTGGGGCAGGACGCGCGGGCTCTGCGCGCCCTTGGCGTACCACAGGTACAAGGGCACACCGGCGCGATTGTGGCGCTCGATGAAGCGGCCGAGCGTCGCGTCGCCATCGGTCCAGTCGCCGACCAGCACCGCCACCTTGTGCTTCGCGAACGCGTCGGCGACCGCCTGCGTCTCGATCGCGGCTTTCTCGTTCACCTTGCACGTCAGGCACCAGTCGGCGGTGAAATAGGCGAACACCGGCCGCCCTTCCGCCTGCAAGGCGGCGAGCCGCGCCTCGCTGAACGGCTCCGCGCCCGGCAGCGCCGCGACGCTCGACGCAGTGGTGGGTGCCGCGCGGACGAGCAGCACGCCCGCTAGGGCAAGTGCGAGCGCGACGCTCGCGGGCCAGCCGGCGCGCTCGCGCCTGGCGTGCTGCCGCCGGCCGGTCCACCATAGCCCGAGGCTCGCGAGCAGCACCGCCGCCAGCCCCAGCGTCATGCCGTCGACCCCGGCCTGCCGCCCCAGCACCCAGGCGAGCGCGAGCGCGGTCAGGAACATCGGCACTGACAGGATGTGGCGCAGCCGCTGCATCCACGCGCCCGGCCGCGGCAATCGCTGCCTTAACGCCGGCACGAACCCGAGCAGCAGGAACGGCAGCGCGATGCCGATCCCCAATCCGGCGAACACCGCCATCGCCGCCACCGCGGGCAGTACCAGCGCTGCGCCGAGTGCCGCGCCCATGAAGGGCCCGGTACACGGCGTCGCGACGAAGGCGGCGAGCGCCCCGGTCATGAACGCGCCGCCGACCCCGCTCGTGCTAGCGAAGCGCGGCGTCGGCAGCTCGAACAGCCCCGCCAGATTGAGCGCGATCGCGGCGACCAGGATCAGCAGCACGCCGACGACGCGCGGGTCCTGCAACTGGAACGCCCAGCCGGCACTCGCGCCGCCTGCACGAAGCGCCAGCAACACGCCGCCGAGCGCCAGACAGACGAGCACCACGCCCGCGGTATAGGCCAGCGCCTCGGCGCGCGCGTGCGCCTCGCTTTCGCCCGACTTGGCGAGACTGAGCGCCTTCAGGCTCAGGATCGGGAAGACGCACGGCATGACGTTGAGCAGCAACCCGCCGAGCAGTGCGCCGCCGAACGCGATCAGCGCCGCCGCCCAAACCCTGCCCTGCGCCTCTGCCGCTGCGACGGTGCCGGGCATCGCGGACAGGACGAAGCCCTGCCCGTCGGCGGTTCCCAGCACACCCTCGATGCGACCAGTCGGGGGTGTCGCGGTGGGCTTGGTCTCGATCACCACGCGGTCGCCGTCGCGCGTCACCTGCTGTGGCGCGGCCATGTCGATCACGCCGGGCGCTGCGGGATAGAACCACGCCTGCCCCAGCGCCGCGTCGGCGGGATAAGGGATCGACAACCGCAAGCGGCCCTGCTCGACCTGATAGGTGGCAGGAGAGCCGAGCGGACGCGGGATCGCGCGTGCGTGCGCGTCGAACGCCGCGCGCCGCTCGGGCGCGATCGCGCCGTCGCCGATCGTCACGCTGGTCGCGACCTCCTGCTGCTCGGGTACGCAGATCTGCTCGGTGCAGACGAGGTAGGTGAGTTTCGCCGCGATCGGCACGCGCGTGCCCACGGCGAGCCCGGCAGGCAGCGTCACGTCGGCGAGCAGCGCGAACGGCCGCTCGTAGACGTAGTTCATCAGCCCCGCGATCAGCAGCCGTCCGGGCACCGGATAGCGCAGTGCGCCGGCGCTTGCCCCCGCGGGCAGCGTCCACGCGACCTGCGTCTCGACGCCCGCGTTGCCCGGGTTCTTCCAGTAACCGTGCCAGCCGGCTTCCGGCACCGCCTCGAACGCGACGCGCATCGTGCTGCCGCTGCGCGGACGGTCGCTCTCGGCCACCAGAGTCAGGCGGATGTGCTTGGCACCCGGCACTTGGGTCTGGGCTTGGGCTTGGGCCTGGGTCTGGGTCTGGGCCTGGGTCTGGGTCTGGGTCTGGGCCCACGCCATCGGCGACCCGAGCGCCGCCACCGTCATCAGAATGAAAAGCGCCGCGCGCACAGCTTGCCTGACCATCAACCCCGGCTCATAGCCGGGCAGACCTAGCTTTGCACCAAGGTACCCTCATGAAAGCCCTCGCCGCCGCGCTGCTCCTTTCCTCCGCGCTCGCGCTGCCCGCGAGCGCGCAGAACTCGCGCGAGGCGCGCGAGCGAGCGCCCGCCGCACCGCCCGTCGCGCCAAGGAGCGAGGCTGCCGCGCCCGCCGCGCCGCGCACGCCGCCCAAGCTGATCGTCGCGATCTCGGTGGACCAATTCTCTGCCGACCTGTTCGCGCAGTACCGCAACCATTTCACCGACGGCTTCGCGCGGCTGCTGACCGGCGCGGTGTTCCCCTCGGGCTATCAGAGCCATGCCGCGACCGAGACATGCCCCGGCCATTCGACGATCCTGACCGGCATGCGCCCCGCGCATACCGGGATCGTCGCCAACACCTGGATCAACCAGCGCGCCGGGCGCGAGGACAAGCAGGTCTATTGCGCCGAGGACGAGGCGGCGGCGGGCAGCGATCACGAGAAATACGTGCCCAGCGACGTGCACCTGAAAGTGCCGACGCTGGGCGAGATGATGAAGGCGCGCGACCCGCGCACGCGCGTCGTCTCGGTCGCGGGCAAGGACCGCGCCGCGATCATGATGGGCGGGCACAAGGTCGACGAATTGTGGTTCTGGGGCGGCAAGGATTTCATTTCCTACGCCGCGCGCAAGACGCCACCCGCGGTTGCGCGGACCAACGCCGCGGTGACGGCGCTGCTCGCCAAACCGCAGGCGGGGCTCGAGCTGCCGGGCTTCTGCCGCTCGATCGCCGTGCCCGTGCAGGTCGGTGATCAGGTTCTCGGCACCGGCCGGTTCGAGCGGCAGGCGGGCGATGCCAAGGCGTTCCGCGCCTCGCCCGCGAGCGACGGCGCGGTGTTCGCGCTCGCCGCCGCGCTGATCGGCGACATGAGGCTCGGCCGCGGCCCGCAGACCGACATCATCGCAGTCGGCGCGTCGGCGACCGATTACATCGGTCACACCTTCGGCACGCAAGGGTCGGAGATGTGCATCCAGATGAACGAGCTCGACCATTCGATCGGTGGCTTCCTCGCGCAACTCGACCAATGGGGGCTCGACTACGAGGTCGTGCTGACCGCCGACCACGGCGCGCACGACATGACCGAGCGGCAGCAGCAGCGCGCGATGCCGATGGAAGCGCGCGTCAACGCCGACGTGACTGCCAAAACGATCGGTGCTGCGATCGGACGCGACATGGGGATTGCAGGCCCGGTGCTGCTCGCGAGCGAGGGCGACGTCTACGTCGCCGACGACGTGCCGCCGGCCCGCCGTGCCGCGGTGATCGCCGAAGCGGTCAAGCGCTTCTCCGCGCAGCCGCAGGTCGCCGCCGCGCTGACCCGCCAGCAGATCGCTGCCACGCCGATGCCGACCACGCCGCCCGAGACGTGGACGCTGCTCGAGCGCGCGCGCGCGTCGTTCGATCCCGACCGCTCGGGCGACTTCCTCGTTCTGCTGCGCCCGCGCGTGACGACGATCGCCAAGCCCGGTCCGGGCTATGTCGAGACGCACGGATCGCCGTGGGATTACGACCGCCGCGTTCCGATCCTGTTCTGGCGCAAGGGTATAGCGGGGTTCGAGCAGCCGCTGTCGGTCGAAACGGTCGACATCGTCCCCACGCTCGCCGCGACGATCAACCTGCCCGTATCCGGGCTCGACGGTCGTTGCCTCGATCTCGATTCGAGCGCGGCGAGCAGCTGCGTGCGCTGAGCGACCCGTCGCCGGTTGCGCCGTGCGTCCCGATCGGGGAAGCACGGCGCGTGGCTACACCTGACACCAACCGAAGCGCGACCGACCGCGTGCTGCTCGCTATTGCGCTGCGGCTGCTGTCGGTGGTGCTGTTCGCGTTCATGAATGTCGGGATCAAGCTCGCGGAGGCACGCGGCGCTTCGCTGCCCGAGATCATGTTCTGGCGTCAGTTCGGCGCGACGCTGCTGGTCGGCGGCATCGTCGCGAGCGGCCCCGGCGTCGCTAGCCTCAAGACGCGGCGGTTCGGCGCGCACGTGCTGCGTACCGTGCTGGGGCTCGCCGCGATGGCGCTGACCTTTGCCACGCTGACGATGTTGCCGCTCGCAGAGGCGACGACGATCGGCTTCTCGATGCCGATCTTCGCCACCGTGCTCGGTGCGCTGGTGCTTCACGAACCCACCGGCTGGCGGCGCTGGGCAGCGGTGTTCGCAGGGTTCGTCGGCGTGCTGATCGTCGCGCAGCCGGGCGGGGAAGCGTTCCCGCTCGCTGGCGCGCTGACCGGACTCGCCGCGGCGGCGGGTACCGCGACCGTCTCGATCCTGCTGCGCACGATCGGGCGGACCGAGGCGCCGCTCACCACCGTGTTCTGGTTCTCGTGCCTGTCGCTCGTGCCGCTCGGGGTCGCCTACCCGTTCGCAGCGCAGACGCACGCGCCGATGGTGTGGGCGATCCTGCTTGGCATCGGGGTGATCGGCGGCGCGGCGCAGATCGCGATGACGCGCTCGCTGACGCTCGGCCCGGTCTCCACGGTCGTGCCGATGGATTATACCGCGCTATTGTGGGCGACGTTGCTCGGCTGGCTGGTGTTCAACCGCCTGCCCGCGCCCGCGACCTGGGTCGGCGCGCCGGTGATCGTTGCCTCGGGGCTGTACATCGTCTGGCGCGAACACGTCCGTCGCCGCGCCGAGACGCGGCAGGCAGTGGCGCAGGGGATCGCCTAGACTGCGCCTGCCAGCAGCCGGCGTCCGCGCAGGAGCATCTCGACCCGCATCGCCGCGAACAGTCCGAGCGCCATCGCCATCAGCACGTCGGCGACGACGAACGGATCGATGCCCCAACCGCCGCGCTCCACCGCGATCCGCGCGCCGCTGCGGGCGGCGACCAGCGCGACGATAAACAGCAGCGCCGCGGGGGACCCGCGCTGGTTGAGCGCGTGGGTGTCCGGGTCGACCGCGATGCGCATCATCCTGCCGCGCTGCCACCCGAGCAGTGCCCCCAGCCCCGCCGCGGCCGCGCAGAACAACCAAGCCGCCCCGCGCGGCGGATGCTGCGCGTAGAGGACGACGCACAAGGCAGCGTAGAGCGCGGGCAGCACCCACAGCCGCTCGAGCTTCAACGGCCGCGGGCGGCTCATTCGTTTCCACCGGAACGCGATCACGCCAGCGACGATCGCGAGCGTAATCGCGTAGCTGATCCAGTTGGCCGAGGCATTGGTCATGTCGAAAAGGCTAGGCGCCCGCGAGCCGGAACGGAAGCGGCGTCGGCCAACGACGATCATGCGGCTTCTTCGCTCGGGACGCGAAAGGGTGTATGAGGGCCGTAGATCACTTGGGAGACGATGATGCCGAAGCCCGATCGAGCCGCGCGTGCACGAAGCCTCAGACTGCGGGTCGAGGCCGCGCTGCGTGCCGGCGACATGCCGGTCCGCCCCAAACGGCACCGACCGGATGATCCGGGCAGCGCCGCCGTACCGGTGGTGCCCGGCCCTCCACCGCGACCGCTGATCGGCGGTGCGGTCGCGGAAGTAGACTGACCTACTCCGCCGCTTGCGCGACCGGCGCGGGTTCCTTCCACACCAGCTTGGGCTTCCTTGCCGCCAGCGTCTCGTCGAGGCGGGCGCGCGGGGCGAAGTGCGGCGCGCTCTTGAGGCTGGCGTCGCCCGCCTTGGCGCGCTCGGCGACACTGCGCAGTGCGCCGATGAACTGATCAAGCGCCGCCTTCGACTCGGTCTCGGTCGGCTCGACCAGCATCGCGCCGTGGACGACGAGCGGGAAATAGACCGTCATCGGGTGGAACCCCTCGTCGATCAGCCCCTTGGCGACGTCGAGCGTCGAGAAGCCGTCGGCGAGGTTCGCGTCGGAGAACAGCGCCTCGTGCATGCACGGCCCCGCCTTGCCGAACGGCGCGTCGAGCACGTCCTCTAAACTGCGCAGCACGTAGTTCGCGTTCAGCACCGCATCCTCCGCCACCTGGCGCAGACCGTCGGCACCGTGGCTGAGGATATAGGTCAACGCGCGTGTGAACATGCCCATCTGACCGTGGAACGCCGTCATGCGCCCGAAGCTGTCGGGGTGGCGGTCCTCGACGGTTTCCTCCTCGACCAGCGTGATGTGCCCGTCGCCGTGGCGCTCGGTAAAGGGGAGCGGGCCGAACGGCGACAGCGCTTCCGACAGCACCACCGGTCCCGAGCCCGGCCCGCCGCCGCCGTGCGGGGTCGAGAAGGTCTTGTGCAGGTTGATGTGCATCGCGTCGACACCGAGGTCACCGGGCCGGACGCGCCCGACGATCGCGTTGAAGTTCGCGCCGTCGCAATACACGTAGCCGCCGGCCGCGTGCACCGCGTCCGAAATCTCCTTTAGGTCGCGCTCGAACAGCCCGCAGGTGTTGGGGTTGGTGATCATCACCGCCGCGATATCGGGGCCGAGCCGCGCCTTGAGCGCTGCCGTGTCGACGCGCCCGTCCGCGGTCGCGGGGATGTCCTCGACCTGGAAGCCCGCGAAGGCGGCGGTGGCGGGGTTGGTGCCGTGCGCGCTCTCGGGCACCAGCACGATCTTGCGATGCCCCTCGCCGCGCTTCTCCAGCGCCGCCTTGATGCACAGGATGCCGCACAACTCGCCGTGCGCACCTGCCTTGGGGCTCATCGCGACGCCGTGCATGCCGGTCAGCTCGATCAGCCACACCGCCAGCTCGTTGATGACGCCGAGCGCGCCCTGCACCGTGTCGATCGGCTGAAGCGGGTGAACGTCGGCGAAGCCGGGCAGCCGCGCCATCTTCTCGTTCAGGCGCGGGTTGTGCTTCATGGTGCACGAACCGAGCGGGAACAGTCCCAAGTCGATGGCGTAATTCTGCCGGCTCAGCCGGGTATAGTGACGCACCGTCTCGGGCTCGGACAGGCCGGGCAGCCCAATCGGCGCGGTGCGCGCGAGGTCGCCGAGCCGCGACGTGACAGCGACGGGCTCCGCGATCTCGACCCCGGTCGTCTCGGCCGAGCCAATCTCGAAGATCAGCTTTTCTTCGAGCATCAGCGCGCGATTGCCCGTGAAGGTCGCGGCGCTCTCGCCGTTCTTGGCGGTCATCTCGGGACGCCAGCCGCTCTGGTTGATGCTCATGCCAACACCTCCTCAAGCGCGGTCGCCAGCGCCTCGATATCCTCTCGCGTCACCGTTTCGGTCACCGCGACGATCAGCCCGTTGGCGAGGTCGTCCTCACCCGGATAGAGCCGACCGAGCGACACGCCCGCGAGCACGCCCTTGTCGGCCAGCGCCCGCACAATCGGTCGCGCCTCCTGCCCGAGGTTAAGCGTGAACTCGTTGAAGAACGCGTCGTTGACCAGTTTGACGCCCGGCACCTGCGCCAGCCGCTCCGCCGCCGCGACCGCATTGGCGTGGTTGGTCGCCGCCAATTGCCGCAAGCCCGCCTCGCCCAGCAGCGTCATGTGGATCGAGAAGGCGAGCGCGCACAGCCCCGAATTGGTGCAGATGTTGCTGGTCGCCTTCTCGCGGCGGATATGCTGCTCGCGCGTCGACAGCGTCAGCACGAAGCCGCGGCGGCCGTCCGCATCGACCGTCTCGCCGCACAACCGGCCCGGCATCTGACGGACATATTTCTCCTTGCAGCCGAACAGCCCCACGTAGGGCCCGCCGAACTGGAGGCCCACGCCGAGCGACTGGCCCTCGCCGACGACGATGTCGGCATCCATCTCGCCCGGAGAGCGGATTGCGCCCAGCGCGACCGGCTCGGTCACCACCGCGATCAGCAGCGCCTTGTTGGCGTGGCACGCGTCGGCGAGCGGACGGAGGTCGGCGATGCGGCCGAGGATGTCGGGATATTGCACCACCACGCACGACGTATCGCCGTCGATCTTCTCGATCAGACGGTCCACGTCCATGTCAGGGACGAGCCACGGCGCGGTCGTATCGAGCACGTCGCCGGTGTACTTGGCCATAGTCTTCGCGAGCGAGACATAGTGCGGGTGAAGCCCCGCCGACAGGATCGCCTTGCCCCGCTTGGTGATGCGCCGCGCCATGCCGATCGCTTCCCAGCACGCGGTCGAGCCGTCGTACATGCTGGCGTTCGCCACATCGGTGCCGAGCAGACGCGCGACCTGCGTCTGGAACTCGAACAGCATCTGCAGCGTGCCCTGCGCGATCTCGGGCTGGTAGGGCGTGTAGGCGGTCAGGAACTCGCCGCGCTGGATCAGGTGATCGACGCTGGCGGGCACGTGGTGGCGATACGCACCCGCGCCGAGAAAGAACGGCACCTCGCCCGCGACCGTGTTCTGGCGCGCCAGCGCGGTCATATGCCGCTCGACGCTCAGCTCGCTGGCGTGATTCGGCAGGCCAGCGACGGGGCCGCCCAGCCGCGCGGCCTCGGGCACGTCGACGAACAGGTCGTCGATCGACGCGGCGCCGATGACGGACAGCATGTCGGCGCGGTCATGGTCGGTGAGTGGCAGGTAGCGCATTCGATGCTCCTCCCTCCGCCCGGGAGGGGTCGAGGTTGGGTCGCGTGAGGGGCAGGTGTCGGTGCTGTCGCACCGCCGGCCTGCCCCGGTCCCTCCTTGATCAGGGAGGGGAGTTAGTCAGAGCTTCTCGACGAAGGCGGCGTAGGCTTGCTCGTCCATCAGCTGGTCGAGCTCGGACGCGTCGGCGAGCGTGAGCTTGAAGAACCAGCCTTCGCCTTCGGGATCCGAGTTCACCAGCGACGAATCGTCGGCGAGCGCGGCGTTGCCCTCGATCACGGTGCCCGAGACAGGCGCGTAGACGTCGGACGCGGCCTTGACGCTCTCGACCACCGCGGCGTCGTCACCCTTCGACAGCGACTTGCCCTCCTCGGGCACCTCGACGAACACGATGTCGCCGAGCTGGCTCTGCGCATAGTCGGAGATGCCGACCGTGCCGGTCTCGCCGTCGACCTCGATCCACTCGTGGTCCTGCGTGAAATAACGGCTCATGGGGTCAGGCTCCTCGGTAGTAACGATGGGGAACGAACGGCATCGCGGCGACGGTCGCGGCGTGGACCTTGCCGCGCTGGACGAGGCGGACGGCGCTGCCCGGGGCTGCGAGTTCGATCGGGACATAGGCCATCGCGATCGGCGCGCCGACGCTGGGGGCAAAGCCGCCGCTGGTCACGCGCCCGATCACCGCGCCGTCGTCGCCGACGACGCTCGCGCCCTCGCGCACCGGCTGGCGACCCTCGACCAGCAGGCCGACGCGCTTGACCGCGGGACCGCGCTCGCGCTCGGCGAGGATGCGCTGCGCACCCGGAAAGTCCGCCGCCTCGCGCCGGCGCTTCCATAGCGCGAAGCCGAGGTCGGCCATCACCGGCGTCGTCTCGGGATCGAGATCGTGGCCGTAGAGCGGCAGCCCCGCCTCGAGCCGCAGCGAGTCGCGCGCACCGAGGCCGATTGGCTTTACTTCGGGCTGCTGGAGCAGCGCGTCGGCGAATGCCTCCGCCGCCTCGGCGGGCAGCGAAATCTCGTAGCCGTCCTCACCCGTATAGCCCGAGCGGCTGAGCCAGACGTCATGACCCTGCCACTGAAACGCGCCCGCCTGCATGAAGACCAGCGCCTCGACGCCAGGGATCAGCCGCGACACCGCGTCGACCGCCTTCGGCCCCTGCACCGCGAGCAGAGCGTGATCCTCCATCAGGTTGATCGTCACGTCGTCGGGCAGATGCTCGATCATGTGCGACACGTCGTCGTACTTGGTCGCGCCGTTGACGACCATGTAGACGCGGTCCTCTGCCTGACGCGTAAGCATCAGGTCGTCGAGCACGCCGCCCTCCTCGTTGAGCAGCAGCGAGTAGCGCGCCTTGTTGAACGGCAGCTTCTGGATCTCGGCCGGCAGCAATGCCTCCAGCGCCGCGACGACGCCCTCGCCGGTGATCGAGAGCTGGCCCATGTGGCTGACGTCGAACAGCCCGGCGTTCTCGCGCGTCCAGAGATGCTCTGCCATGATGCCCTCGTACTGAACGGGCATGTGATAGCCGGCGAACTCGACCATGCGGCCGCCACGCGCGCGGTGCCACGCGTCGAGCGGAAGCGTCAGCGTCTCGATGACGACTTCATCCCCATCTTCTTCTGGGCCGGAAGCGCCGTTGGTGGGTTGGATCTTGTCGCTCATCACGGCTTCCTGACGAAAGGACATCACGGCGCGGGGTCGCGCGGCGATCATGCCCCCCTCTGTCACGGAACCTGAGAGCTTTCTCGCCGCTTGCGAGGCGATTACCCCTTCGGTGGATCGCGCCGGGTGAACGGCGCAACCGCTTTCCAGAGTGTCGATAGGCTGACGCGGTCCCTGCTGCCTGAGAGATTCCGGGGTGGTTGCTCCTTCGGCGGCGGCCAGGTGCCTCAAAGGCCGGCCGCACTCTCCCGCGCCGCCCACGCACGGGCATGTGCCCCCGCGTCGACGCTCGCCGCTCTGCCGCCGCCGGAGATTCGTGTCAATCGCTCTCGCGTCGGCCGCTTCAGCGCGTCGCGTTGTAGCGCAACTGATCCTGCGTCAGCTGGAAACCGACCAGCGCCTCGAACGTCGCCGACAGCACCGCCTGGCGCACCTCGGGCTGCGACAAGGGATCAACCGCCGCATCCTCGTCACCTGCCTTGCGCTTGCGCGTCAGCTTGTCGCGAATCTCCTGCGGCACGGTCGCCAGCGCGCGCGAGACGACCGTGGTCGCCTGCGGGTTCGCGGTCGCCACCGCCTGCCCCGCGTCCCAGTGGAGCGCGACGCCGCCGACACGCTTCGACACCACCGAATTGCCGCCGCGGGTGATCGCGATGAAATACGGCAGCGTTAGGTCGCGCGGACCGACGGTCTGCGTGCGGCGCGCGCGCACGTCGAAGGTCACGGTGGTCTGGATGTCGTCGCCCGCGTCGTTGCAGGTCGACCGCACGTTGCTGATCGCCGCGGTCACGTCGATCGCGCTCGCGTCGGTGCTGGTCGCGGGATTGAACACGGTCACGTCGCCTGTTCCCGCAGGCACGCCCACCACCGGACAGGCCGAGCGGACCGAGGTGATGCCAGCGGCACCGCCCGTCACATCGATCTCGCCCGACTTGGCGCACCCAGCCGCGGCGAGAAGCAGGACGAGCGGCAGGTGATGGCGGCGAAGGGGCACAGGCGGCATTCCTGGTACAAGAAGCGGATACGCGACGGGACCGCCTCTCCAAGCGAGAGGCCGGCCCCGTTCAGCCCGCACCATAGGAACCGCCTTTCGCCGGAGCAAGCATTGGCGTACATGGGTGGCCATGTCCCCGCTCCCCGCAATCGAAGGCGCCGCCGACCTGCCGACCTCCGCGAGCACCATGCGCCGCCCGCTGGAGCTGATGATTGCCGCGCCGCGCGGTTTCTGCGCCGGGGTCGACCGCGCGATCCGCATCGTGGAACTCGCGCTGGAAAAGCACGGCGCGCCCGTCTACGTCCGGCACGAGATCGTCCACAACAAGTTCGTGGTCGACGCGCTGAAGGCCAAGGGCGCGGTGTTCGTCGAGGAACTGGACGAGGTGCCCGACGACGCCAACGTCGTCTTTTCCGCGCACGGCGTGCCCAAATCGGTGCCGGCCGAGGCGCAGGACCGAGGCCTGAGCTACCTCGACGCGACCTGCCCGCTCGTCTCCAAAGTTCACCGCCAGGCCGAGCGGCTGGTGGCGGCGGGACGCCACATCGTGTTCGTCGGCCACGCCGGCCACCCCGAGGTGATCGGCACCTTCGGACAGGTGCCCGCGGGCGCGATGACCCTGGTCGAAACGGTCGAGGACGTGGCGACGCTCAACCTGCCCGACCCGGCGAACGTCGCGTTCCTGACGCAGACGACGCTGTCGGTCGACGACACCGCCGCGATCGTCGCGGCGCTGCACGCGCGTTACCCCTCGATCGACGCGCCGCGCGGCGAGGACATCTGCTACGCGACCTCGAACCGCCAGGCCGCCGTCAAGGCGATCGCGGATTCGTGCGATGCGGTCTTGGTGATCGGCGCGCCCAATTCGTCCAACTCGGTTCGGCTGGTCGAGGTCGCCGAGCGGCAGGGCGTACGTGCCGCGCTGATCCAGCGTGCGGCCGAGCTCGACTGGGCGTTCCTCGACGGCGTCGGCACATTGGGCATCACCGCGGGGGCGTCCGCGCCCGAACTGCTGGTGCGCGAACTGGTCGACCGGCTCGCGACGCGGTTCGACGTGATCGAGCGCGAGGTCGAGACGACGCGCGAGTCGATCGCGTTCAAGCTGCCGCGCGGGCTCGACGCCGCCGCCTGAGTGCGCTGTCCCGCACGCGCGAACCGTGCCACGACGGGTAGGTGATCGCTGACGCGCGGGTGGGCGCGCGCACCTACGTCGGCCTGCGACCTTTGTGACCTTTTGCGCGGGAGATTGAGCATGGCCGTCTACACGCACGTCTCCGCCGAGGCATTGAGCCGCTTTCTCGCGCGCTACGACGTCGGTGAGCTCGTCTCCGCCAAGGGGATCGCCGAAGGGGTGGAGAATTCCAACTACCTCGTCGACACGACCGCCGGGCGCTACATCCTGACCTTGTACGAGCGGCGCGTGGCCGCCGCCGACCTTCCGTTCTTCATGGCGCTGCTCGATCACCTCGCTGCCAAGGGGTTGCCGGTGCCGCCCGCCATTCCCGATCGCGGCGGAGAGGCGATCCAGCAGCTCGAAGGCCGCCCCGCCTGCCTGATCCGTTTCCTGCCGGGCGTGTCGCTGTCGCATCCCACACCGGCGCAGGCACTGGCCGCGGGCGAGGCGCTCGCGCAGATGCACCGCGCGGTCGGCGACTTCGCGCTCACGCGGCCGAACACGATGGGCGTCGACACCTGGCGACCGTTGTTCGAACGTTGTGGGCGCAGCCTCGACGGGATCGCGCCCGGTCTGCACGACGCGCTCGACCGCGCGCTGGGTCACGTGCTGGCCGCCTGGCCGCGCGACACGCTCGACCTCTGCGCGATCCACGCCGATCTGTTTCCCGACAACGTGCTGATGCGCGGCGATCAGGTGTCGGGGCTAATCGACTTCTACTTCGCCTGCACCGACGTGCGTGTGTTCGATCTCGCGATCACGCACACCGCCTGGAGCTTCGACGCGAGCGGTGCGCGCTACGACGCCGCGATCGGTGACGCGCTGTTCGCCGGATATGAGCGCCACTTCCCGCTGTCGCCCGCCGAGCGTGATGCGTTTCCGACACTCGCAGCGGGGGCGTGCCTGCGTTTCGCGCTCAGCCGGGCGTGGGACTGGCTCAACACCCCCGCCGATGCGCTGGTGACGCGCAAGGACCCGCTCGCTTACCTGCGCCGGCTCGGGCATTACGCGCCCGACCTGCTTCCTCAACACATGAAGAACCACGCATGACCACCGAACTCTCGTCAACCGAACTCCCCGTCGTCGAGATCGCGACCGACGGCGCGTGCAAGGGTAATCCCGGCCCCGGCGGCTGGGGAGCGCTGCTGCGGATGGGCGAGACGGAGAAGGAGCTGTCGGGTGCCGAGAACCCGACCACCAACAACCGCATGGAGCTGACCGCCGCGATCGAGGGGCTGAAAGCGTTGAAGCGGCCGTGCCGCGTCACGCTGTCGACCGACAGCCGCTACGTGATGGATGGCCTGACCAAGTGGATTCACGGTTGGCAGAAGAACGGCTGGCGCACCGCCGACAAGAAACCGGTCAAGAACGCCGAGCTGTGGCAGGCTTTGCTCGCCGCCGCCAAGCCGCACCGGATCGAGTGGAAATGGGTCAAGGGCCACGCCGGCCACCCCGACAACGAGCGCGTCGACAAGCTGGCGAGCGACGCCGCGGTTGCGATCGCCAAGCGCCCGCGCGCCGCGGCGTGATCGGCTGATCGCCCCTTCACCAAACCGATGCGCGCGCGCGACTTCCTGATCCTGGTGCTGGTCTGCCTCGCCTGGGGCTATAGCAACGTGCTCAGCAAGATCGTGGTGGGTCAGTGGCACGTGCCGCCGCTGTTCTTCGCCGCGATCCGCTTCGCGGTGGTGGTGCTCGCGACCTTACCGTGGCTGTGGCCGATGCCGCGCCCCAGACTACGGGTAGCGACGATCGGACTGCTGATGGGCGCGGGCAATTTCGCATTGCTGTTCATCGGATTGCAGACCGCCTCGCCCTCGTCCGCCGCGATCGTCATCCAGATCGGCGTGCCGTTCACCACGCTGCTGTCGATCGTGCTGCTGGGCGAGCGCATCCACCTGCGCCGCGGGATCGGCATCGCGCTGACGCTCGCGGGCGTGGTGCTGGTGGTGTGGAACCCGCACGGCGTCGCCTTGTCGGCGGGGCTCTGGTTCATCGTCGGCGCGGCGTTCGCGGGGTCGCTCGGAGCGGTGATGATGAAGCAGGTCGAGGATGTCGCGCCGCTCAGGTTCCAGGCGTGGGTCGGCGTCGTCTCGTGCCTGCCGCTCGCGATCGGATCGGCACTGTTCGAACGCGGACAGTGGGCAAGCGCGGTCGCGATCGGCTGGCCGTTCGTCGCCGCGGTGCTGTTCGCCGCGCTCGTCGTCTCGGTCGTCGCGCACACCAGTTATTACGCGCTGATCCGGCGCTACGAGGCCAATCTGCTCGCCCCGCTGACGCTGATGACGCCGCTCGCGACGATCGCCTTCGGCGTCGCGCTGACGGGCGACCACCTCGACCGCCGCATGATCGCTGGCGCCGCGCTCGCACTCCTCGGCGTGCTGGTGGTCGCGATGCGCGCGCGGCCGAAGACCGCACTGCTCGCCGAGCGCGAACAGGCCTAGGCGCGCGCGAACCGCGTCGCAGCGTAGCGTTCCACGTCAACGCCCGCCGGCATGTCGCCGCCCACCAACAGCGCCGCGCCGACCTGCGCGGCGGCGGGCGCGGTCTGGATGCCGAAGCCGCCCTGGCCCGCGAACCAGAAAAAGCCCGAAACCTCGGCATCGAACCCGTACACCGGCGCGCGGTCGGGCGCGAACGAGCGAAGGCCCGCCCAGGTCCGCTCGATCTTCTCGACCCGCCAGTCGACCACGCCCTCGAACCGATCGACTGCGGTCGCGACGTCGATTTCCTCGGGCGCGACGTCGTGCGGATCGACCGGCGTCTCGTCGTGCGGGCTCAGCCATAGCCGCCCGCCTGCCTCGGGCTTGAAGTAGAATCGTCCCGCGATGTCAGCGACGTGCGGCAGCGCCGCTGGCGCGGACGGATCGGTCCGCATTTGCACCATCGTCCGGCGATAGGCGCGGATGCCGATCGGCCGCACGCCCGCCGCGCCCGCCACCGCGTCGGCCCAGGCACCCGCGGCATCGACCAGCACGTCGGCGGTGAAGCGGCGACCGTCGCGAGTCGCGATGCGCCAGCGACCACCCTCGCGCTCGGCGCTCGCCAGCTCGGCGCGCGTCTCGACGGTTGCACCGCTGCGCCGTGCGGCGGCGAGCCGATCGGCGTGGAGCCGCCCCACATCGATATAAGCGCACGACGCCTCCATCACGCCGTGACGCCAGGCGGGCCGCAGCCCCGGCACCAGCGTCGCCGGATCGACCCGGTCGAGCACCACCGGCGTACCAGCGAACTCCGCTTGGAACGTGTCGATCGCCGCCGCATCCGCGTCACGCCCGATGTGGAGCGAGCCGAGCGGTTCGAGATAGCCGCCGTCGCGCAAGCTGCCGCCGGACGCGGTGGTCAGCGGCTGGATCGCCGCGCCGCCGTAGGTTTCCGACCAGAATGCCGCCGAACGCCCGGTCGCGTGATAGCCCGGCTGGTCCTCCGCCTCCAGCAACAGCACGCGCGCTTGGGTACCGATCTCGGCGGCGAGACTCGCCCCCGCGATCCCAGCGCCCACGATCGCGATGTCGTAGTTCACCGCCCCAACCGCTCGTCGAGGAACGAATCGATCGCGGACAATGCGCGGTCACGCACCGGATCGGCCTCGCGCAGCAGCTCGTGCGCGGCATCCGCACCGAAGCGGATAACGGTCGCATCGAGCAGCCGCGCACCGACCGCGGCCGCAGCGGTCGAGTCGACCAGCGCGTCACGGTCGGCGAGCAGCATCAAGGTGGGCACCGTCATTCGCAGCAGCGCCGGATCGCGCCGCAGCCGGTCGGTCGCCGCAAATGCTTCCGCCAGCCACGCCCAGCTCGGCGGACCAAGCTTCAGCTCGGGCGATTGCTGATACCACCAGCCCTCGTCCGAATAGCGTTCGGCGTCCGCGGTCAGGATCGACTGCCTGTCGACCTGCACGCCCGGTTTCTCGTGCCCCTTCCACGCCGCGCGGGCCGGATCGCCCGCGCGCCGCATCAGCCCGGCAAGCCACCCGCCCGCCCTCGCCCCGACCGGCGAACGCAACCCCAGCATCGGCGCGACCAGCACCGCCGCATCAGCGTCGATCACGCGATCGACAAGCGCACGCAGCACCAGAAACCCGCCCATCGAATGACCGACGACGACCCGCGGACCGTGGTTCTCCGCCGCCCAGTCACGCCAGAACTGAGCGAGATCGGCGATCCAGGGCGCGAAATCGTCGGCGTGGCCGACGTTGCGGTTCGGGGAGAGCCGCCCCGACCCGCCCTGCCCGCGCCAGTCGAACGCCGACACCGACCAGCCGGCGTGATGCCAATGCGCGAACGTCTCCAGATATTTCTCGAACACGTCGCCGCGCCCGGTCTGGAACAGGATCGCGCCGCGCGCGGACTCTGCCGGCCAGTCGAAGCGCCGGATCGGCCAACCGTCGGCGGCATGCCACGTCGACACACGCGCATCGATGGGGATCGCGCGGCGAAAGGCGGCGTGGCGGCTCATCGCGGGCATGGTTACGGTTTCCTAAGGCATATCGTCTAGCCACCTGATGCATGGGGTGGACTATTCTCGTCTGGGCGTTGCCCGCGTGTCTCGCGCTGCTGCTGGTATCGGCCGGCATCGAGGACGCGCGCCACCGCGAGATCGCCAATTGGAAGAATGCGGCGATTGCGCTGCTGGCACCGCTCTGGTGGGTCGCAGTCGGGCTCGATCCGTGGCCGATGATGGCGATCCAATTGGGGGGCGCTTTGATCGCGTTCGCGCTGTTCTGCGGCGCGTTCGCGCTCGGTCAGATGGGTGGCGGCGACGTGAAGCTGATCGGCGCGCTGGCGCTGTGGCTCGCGCCGTTGAACGTCATGAACATGCTGATCGTCATGTCGCTCGCGGGCGGGGCGCTGACGCTCGCCTTCCTCCTCGAGCACAAACTCCTCAGGCGCGAAGGCGCGATCGAGATTCCGTACGGCGTCGCGATCGCCTTCGCCGGGCTGCTCGCACTGCGCGAACCGCTCGTTAACCAATTTACGTAATCATGCAGGTCGAAAGAATCGGCCGTTCCGCCGCTCGGATAGGAACAAGGGGCAAGGCATACAATGGATAGTCGCAAGGTGGTTCTGCTGGTCGGCGCGCTGTTCGTGGCGGCGATCACCGCCTTCATGGCGCGCACGCTGATGGCGGGCAGCGCGGCACCCGCTGCCGCCGCGATCGCGATGCCCGCACCGGTCGTGCCCGATGGGCCCGAGGTGCTGGTGGCGACCCGCGCGCTACCCGTCGGCACGATCCTGGACGCGACGGCGCTGAAGTTCCAGCCCTGGCCCAAGGAGCTGGTCGAGAACGCGTACTTCAAGAAAGACGGCACCGACCTGTCCAAACTGCTCGGCACGGTCGTCCGTCTGCCGATCACCGCGGGACAACCCGTCACGCAGGGCGCGCTGGTGAAACCAGGCGACCGCGGCTTCCTCGCCGCCGCACTGGGTGCCGGCATGCGCGCGGTGACCGTTCCCGTTTCGGCGCAGACCTCGGTCGCGGGCTTCGTCTTTCCGGGCGACCACATCGACCTGATCCTGACCCAGTCGGTCGAAGGCGGCGGTGACGGCCCCCCGCTCAAGACCAGCGAAACCGTGATCCGCAACCTGCGCGTGCTCGCCACCGATCAGCGCACCAGCGACGAGAAGGACGACAAGGGCAACACGATCGTGAAGACCTTCTCGACCGTCACGGTCGAGGCGACACCTAAGATCGCCGAGCAGATCGAACTCGCGCAGACGCTGGGCAACCTGTCGCTCTCGCTGCGCTCGATCGCCGACAATGCCGGCCAGCTGGAGGAAGCGATCGCCTCGGGCCAGTTGAGCGTCGGTGACGGCAAGAACGAGAAGGCGGTGCTCGCCCAGGCGGCCAGCATGCCGCAATCGGGCGCGGGCAGTTTCATGACCGGCGCCGACATCTCGCGTTTCCAGCGCCGCACGGTACCCGGCAAGCCCAGCACCGGCATGGGGACCACCCCCGCGCCGTCGATGGCGGCACCATCCAACCTGGCCAGCGGCGCACCCGATGCGGCGCCCAAACCGACGGGGCCGGTCGTCCGGATCGCCCGCGGCAACAACGTGACCGAAATTCCGGTCGGAGGGAAGTGAGCATGCGTTTCTCGTCCACGCCGCTCGGCTGGCCGCTGGCGCTCGCACTCGCGAGTGCAGCCATCGCCGCCACGCCGGCCGCCGCCCCCGCGCAATCGGCCGTCGCCAGCACCGGCGGCACGGTGCAGGTGTCGACCAATCGCGGTCGCCTCATCACACTGTCGCGCCCGATGAGCGACCTGTTTGTCGCCAATCCGGAAATCGCGGACGTTCAGGTCCGCTCGCCTACGCAGCTCTACGTGTTCGGCAAGAAGCCGGGCGAGACGACGGTATCGGCAACCGCGAAGGGCGGCGCGGTCGTCTATGCCGCGACGGTGCGGGTCGGCAACAATTACGACTCGCTCCAGTCGATGCTCAACCTCGCCATGCCGGACGCGCAGATCACCGCGACGCCGATGAACGGCATGGTGCTGCTGACCGGCACCGTGCGCGGTCCCGAGGACGGTGCCGAGGCCGAGAAGCTGGTCGCTGCCTTCGTGGGCGAGAACACCAAGGTGCTCAGTCGGCTGCGCACCGCGACGCCGTTGCAGGTCAACCTGCAGGTGAAGTTCGCGGAAGTGAACCGCAGCTTCCTGAAGAACATCGGCAACAACCTGATCACGCGCGACACGACCAACGGATTCAATTTCAGCATCGGCTCGGGACGTGTCCCCGGCACGATCGGCAATGCGAACACGTCTAGCTTCCCGCTCGTCGATGCGTCATCGCGCTACGGTCTGCCTGCGGGTTCGGTGAACCTTCCGTTCAATCCAAAGACCGGGCAGTTCGTTTACCCCGACTCGGGCAGCTCCTATTCCTTCAACAACGGACGCCCCGACAGCGTTCGCACCTCGATCGGACTGGCGGGCAAGCTGCTCGGGCTCGACGTGCTGTCCGCCATCGATCTGGGCGAACAGAACGGCCAGGTGACCCTGCTCGCCAACCCCAATCTGACCGCTTTGTCGGGCGAGACCGGCACCTTCCTCGCCGGCGGTGAGATCCCGATCCCGATCGCGCAGGGCCTCGGCTCGGTGTCGATCGAATACAAGGAATTCGGTGTCAGCCTGGCCTACACGCCGACCGTTCTTTCGGACGGCCGCATCTCGCTGCGCGTCCGCCCCGAAGTGTCGAACCTCGATTATTCGAACGCAGTCCCCTTCGGCGGCACGCAGATCCCCGCGCTCACCACGCGCCGCGCGGAAACGACGGTGGAGCTCGGCTCGGGCCAGAGCTTCATGATCGCCGGCCTCATGTCCAACAACCATTATAACAATTTCTCGAAGACGCCCGGCGTCGGCGACGTGCCGGTGCTCGGCGCGCTGTTCCGCTCCAACGCGTTCCAGCGCAACGAGACCGAGCTGGTCATCATCATCACGCCGTATCTGGTGAAGCCGGTGAACGGCAACGACATCGCGCTGCCGACCGACGGCTACAAGGCGCCGACCGATCTGCAACGCGTGTTGCTGGGCCAGTTGACCGACGGCCAGAGCGCCGCCGAGCGGCCGAAGCCGACGATGCAGGTCGGCCCGGCCCCCGCCCCGGCGATCGGCGCGGCCGCCGCGGCCCGCCCGACCCAGCCGCTACCCCAGCCGCTTCCCGCCGCGCCGGCGCGTGATGCCGCCGCCGGCAGCGCCGACCGCAAGGCCGCCAAGTCCGCCACGCGCAAGGGCCCCGCCCCTGCGCCCGGCTTCTCGATCAACTGATGCGCACATCGACACGCATGCTGGCACGCAAAGGGATCATGCCCATGACCAAGCGCCCCCTTCTCCTCGCCGCCTTGAGCGCCGCAACGCTGCTCGGCGGTTGCGGCACGCCCAATCGCGGGCTCGAATCGGTGCACCAGCCGGTGGTGTCACGCGCCGATTACGCGCTCGACGTGCAGAGCGGACCCGACGGCATCGGCCCCGACGAGGCGCGCCGCGTGACCGGCTGGATGGACACGCTGCGCATCGGCTACGGCGACACGATCGCGCTCGACGATCCTTACGGTGCGACGCGGGCGACGCGCAGCGACGTGGCGCAAATCGCCGCACGCTACGGCCTGCTCCTCTCCGACGAGGCACTCGTCACCGGCTCGCCCGTGACGCCCGGTACGGTCCGGATCGTCGTCAGCCGTGCGCGCGCGTCGGTACCCGGTTGCGCCGACTGGTCGCGGATGAACGACCCGAACTTCAACGCGCATACAGGCTCCAACTACGGCTGCGCGACCAACACCAATCTCGCCGCGATGGTCGCCAACCCGACCGACCTGGTACGCGGAGCACCGGGCAGCGGTGATTACGACGCTGCCACCGGCTCGCGCGCGATCAACACGATGCGCGCCGCGACCCCGACCGGACAGGGTGGCACCTGGGTCCGCGCCGAGCCGGCGGGAGCCAAGAAGTGAACGCGCCCTGGAAACCGGGCGGCCTCGCCCAGCGAACCCCGTTCCTCGCCTTCGCCAGCGACGAAGCCGCCGCCGACGCGATCCGCCCGATCGCGTCCGAGATGGGCTGGCCATCGGACAACGTCCACCAGGGCGGCCTGCGCAACGCGGTGCAGACCCTGTCGGTGTCGACCAGTCCGCACGTGCTGTTCGTCGACCTGTCGGGCTCAAGCGATCCGCTCAGCGACATCAACGGCCTCGCCGAGGTGTGCGAGCCCGGCACGGTCGTGATCGCCGCGGGTCAGGTGAACGACGTACGCCTGTACCGCGACCTGCTCGCCTCGGGTATCCAGGATTACCTGCTCAAGCCGTTCTCGGCCGACATGCTGCGCGATTCGTTCGCACAGGCGCAGTCGATCCTCAATGCGCCAAAGGTTAGCGAGGGGGCCAGCACGCGTCCGCATCTCGCCATCGCTGTGATCGGCACGCGCGGCGGCGCGGGCGCGTCGACGATCGCGACCTCACTCGCCTGGCTGCTCAGCGACAAGGAGAAGCGCACCACCGCGCTGCTCGACCTCGACGTTCACTTCGGCACCGGTGCGCTGGCACTCGACCTCGAGCCCGGCCGCGGCCTGACCGACGCGATCGAGAACCCGAGCCGCATCGACGGGCTCTTCATCGAGCGCGCGATGGTGAAGGCTTCGGAGAATCTGTCGGTGCTGTCAGCCGAGGCGCCGATCAGCCAGCCGGTGATGACCGACGGCGCGGCCTTTTACCAATTGCAGGAGGAGATGCGCGGCGCGTTCGAATGCACCGTGGTCGACCTGCCACGCATGATGCTGGTGCAGCACCCGCATCTGGTCGCCGACGTGAACAGCGCGGTGATCGTGACCGAGCTGACCCTCGCCGCGGCGCGCGACACGATCCGGCTGCTGTCGTGGATGCGCAGCAACGCGCCGCAGATGCAGGTGACGGTTGTCGCAAACCGCGTCCATCCGGGCACTGCGCTCGAGATCACGCGCAAGGATTTTGAGGGCTCGATCGAGCGCAAGATCGACGTCGTCGTCCCCTTTGACCAGAAACTGGCAGCGCAGGCCGCCAAGCTCGGCAAACCGTTCGCGGAGGCGGGCAAGGCGTCGAAGACGGTGCAGCCGCTGATCGACCTCGCCGCGCTGCTCGCGCTCACCGACGAGGACGGCAATCCCGCTGCCCCGAAGGCGAAGGGCGGCTCGCTGCTCGGCAAGTTCAGCGATTTGAAGGGGCTCGTCGCGAAAAAGGAGCCGGTGAAGAAGTCCGCCTCCAAGAGCGCGGGCAAGTAAGCGGGCGCGGGTGCTAGCGTGAAGGGCGAACCATGCTGCCAATGATGTTGATCGGGATCGGCGCGCTCATCACGCTCGGCATGATCCTGTTCGCCTTTGCCGGACCATCGGCGCAGAAAGCGAGCAACCGCCGCCTGGTCGCGTTGCGCGAGCGTCACTCCACCTCGGCCGAGGGCGCGATGGAGGCGCAGATGCGCCGCATCACCGGGCGCAACCAGACCAAGGCCGACAAGGCCGCAATGCGCTTGCTGCCCAACCCGGCCGAGTTGCAGAAACGGCTCAACATGACCGGCGAGACGTGGACGGTCGGCCAGTACGGCATGGTTTCGCTCGGGCTGGCGGTGGGGCTTACGCTCCTCATGCTGCTGCGCGGCTGGCCGCTGCTGCTTGCCTTGTTCCTCGGGCTTTGCGTCGGCGCGGGCTTCCCGCACTGGTGGGTCGGCAAGGTCATCAAGAAGCGCGTCGCCAAGTTCAACGCGAAGTTCCCCGACGCGATCGAGCTGCTGGTGCGCGGCCTGCGCTCGGGCCTGCCGATCACCGAAACGATGTCGGTCGTCGGCGCCGAAGTCGACGGCCCGGTGGGTGAGGAATTCCGCTCAGTCAGCGACAAGATGAAGATCGGCCGCTCGATGGACGTGGCGTTGCAGGAAACGGCCGACCGGCTCGGCACGCCCGAATTCCAGTTCTTCGTCATCACCATCGCGATCCAACGCGAGACGGGCGGCAACCTTGCCGAAACGCTCCAGAACCTCGCCACCGTGCTGCGCTCGCGCATGCAGATGAAGCTCAAGATCAAGGCGATGTCGTCTGAATCGAAAGCGTCGGCCTATATCGTCGGCGCGCTGCCGTTCATCGTGTTCGTGCTGATCTGGATCATCAACGGCAAGTACATGCAGAACTTCTTCGTCGACGAACGGCTGATGATCACCGGCGGCGGCGGCCTGATCTGGATGGGAATCGGCGCCTTTATCATGTCCAAGATGGTGAGCTTCGAGATATGATCGCGTCTCCTCCCGGCCCGACGCTGATGGGCATCGACGTGCTCTGGGTGGCGACGATCCTGTCCGGGGTCGCGGCCGCGGCGGTCATGTTCGCGATCTACGCGGCGCTCAGCGTGCGCGATCCGATGTCGAAGCGCGTCAAGGCGCTGAACGACCGCCGTGAGCAGCTGAAGGCGGGGATCACGGCGTCGACCTCCAAGCGCCGTGCCAAGCTCGTCCAGAAGAGCGAGACCGCCGACAAGCTGCGCGATCTCTTGTCCAGCCTGAAGATGCTGCAGGACGAACAGGTCCGCGCCGCGCAACAGAAGCTGATGCAGGCGGGTATCCGCAAAAAGGACTGGGCGATCGGCGTTATCTTCGGCCGCGTCGCCCTGCCGGTCGTCATCGGCGGGTTCATGGTGTTGTGGGTCTACGGGCTCGACGCTTTCCCGACCTGGGGTCCAATCAAGCGCTACGGGCTGGTCGCGGCGAGCTTCATCCTGAGCTACAAGGCGCCCGACATCTATCTGAAGAACCTGATCACCAAACGGTCGGACGCGATCCGCAAGGGCCTGCCCGACGCGCTCGACCTGCTGGTGATTTGCGCCGAGGCCGGCCTGACCGTCGACGCGGCGTTCCACCGCGTGGCAAAGGAACTGGGCAAGGCCTATCCCGAACTGGGCGAGGAATGCGCGCTGACCGCGATCGAACTGGGCTTCCTGACCGACCGGCGCCAGGCATTCGAGAACCTGTCGAAGCGCGTCGCACTCGACGCGGTGAAGGGCGTGGTCACGACGATGATCCAGACGGAGAAATACGGCACCCCGCTTGCCAGCGCGCTGCGCGTGCTGTCGGCCGAGTTCCGCAACGAACGCATGATGCGCGCGGAGGAGAAGGCCGCGCGGCTGCCCGCGATCATGACGGTGCCGTTGATCCTGTTCATCCTGCCGGTGCTGTTCATCGTCATCCTGGGGCCCGCGGCCTGCTCGATCAACGACGCCTTCTCGGGCAAGGGGCCGGGCGGCTGAGTCAGGTTCCCGCGCCCCAACCGGCGCGGCGCGCAAGGGAACAGCGGTCCCGACCTCTCGTTATGCCTGCGTAACAGGGAGGAACGAGATGCTGTTCACCACCACGACGCAATATATCGCATTGGCCGTCGCCTTGGTCGCCGGCTGGCTGTTCGGACTGGCGAGCCATCCCGGTGGCAAGAAGTGGAAGCAGCGCTACGCCGACGAGCGCAACGGCCACGCGGAAACGCGCAAGTCGCTCGAAGCGCGCGTCAACGAACTGGAGCGCGAGAACAGCCGACTCGCCAGCGCCGCACCGGTCGCAGCTCCTGTCACCACGGCGGCGCCTGGCGCCGCATCGCGTGCAGAGCCCGCCTACCGCGACGATCATGTGATCCGCGACGAAGACCGCCGGCCGCTCTGAGGCCCGTCCGAACCTCTCCCACACCGAGCCGCTGACGGCCGCCGCGGCACCATACCGCGGCGGTGTTTTTCGTCAGCGCAGCCGGAGCGCTGCCTGCGCCGCGGCCAGTCGCGCGATCGGTACGCGATAGGGCGAGGCGCTGACGTAATCGAGCCCGACCTCCTCACAGAAGGCGATCGAGGCCGGATCGCCGCCGTGTTCGCCGCAGATGCCGAGCTTGATGTCGCCGCGCGTCGCGCGACCGCGCTCGGCCGCCAGGCGGACCAGTTCGCCGACGCCCTCGACATCCAGGCTGACGAACGGGTCCTTGGCGTAGATGCCCTTCTCGACGTAGGCGCCCAGGAAGCGCGCGGCGTCGTCGCGGCTGACGCCCAGCGTCGTCTGCGTCAGGTCATTGGTGCCGAAGGAGAAGAACTCGCCCGTCTCGGCGATCTCGCCCGCCTTCAAGGCCGCGCGCGGCAGCTCGATCATCGTGCCGACCAGATAGTCGATCTCGCGCCCGCGCTCGGCGAACACGGCCTTCGCCGCGGCATCGACCACCGCCTTCATCAGGTCGAGCTCGCGCTTGGTGGCGACCAGCGGGATCATCACCTCGGGGATCGGCGCCTCGCCCGACTTCTCCGCCACGTCGATCGCGGCCTCGAAGATCGCGCGCGCCTGCATCTCGTAGATTTCGGGGTAGGTCACGCCCAGGCGGCAGCCGCGGTGGCCGAGCATCGGGTTGAACTCGTGCAGCTCGGCGGCGCGGCGCTTGAGCTGGTCGACCTCCAGCCCCGCAGCGGACGCGACTTCCGCGAACTCGGCTTCCTCGTGCGGCAGGAATTCGTGCAAGGGAGGATCGAGCAGGCGGACCGTGACGGGCAACCCCGCCATCACCTCGAAGATCGCGGCGAAGTCGCTGCGCTGCTCTGGCAACAGACGGTCGAGCGCGGCGCGGCGGCCTGCTTCGTCCTCGGCCAAAATCATCTGGCGCACCGCGGTGATGCGCGTGGCCTCGAAGAACATGTGCTCGGTGCGGCACAGGCCGACGCCTTCGGCGCCGAAGTCGCGTGCGACCTGGCAGTCGGCGGGGGTCTCGGCATTAGCGCGGACTTTCAGGCGGCGGACCTCGTCGGCCCATTCCATCAACGTGCCAAAGTCGCCGGCGAGCTCGGGCTGGATCGTCGCGACCTCGCCCGCCATCACCTCGCCGGTCGAGCCGTCGATCGTGACGGTGTCGCCCTCGCGCACCTCGCGCCCCGCGACGCGCATCACCTTGGCTTTGGCGTCGATCGAGATCGATCCCGCGCCCGAGACGCAGGGGCGACCCATGCCGCGCGCGACGACCGCGGCGTGGCTGGTCATCCCGCCGCGCGCGGTCAGGATGCCCTTCGCCGCGTGCATGCCGTGGATGTCCTCGGGGCTGGTTTCGGTGCGGATCAGGATCACCGACTTGCCCTCGCCGGCGTGGCGCTCTGCGATGTCGGCGTCGAACACGGCCTCTCCGCTGGCGGCACCCGGCGAGGCGGGAAGCCCCTTGGTCAGCACGTCGCGCTTGGCCTCAGGGTCGAGTGTCGGGTGGAGCAACTGGTCGAGCGCCTGCGGGTCGACGCGCGCGACCGCCTCCTCACGGGTGATCAGCCCCTCGTTCGCCATATCGACCGCGATCTTGAGCGCCGCCTTGGCGGTGCGCTTGCCCGAGCGGGTCTGGAGCATCCAGAGCTTGCCCTGCTGTACCGTGAACTCGATGTCCTGCATGTCGCGGTAGTGCGTCTCGAGCCGGTCGAACACGCCCGCCAGCTCGGTATAGACCTCAGGCAGCGCTTCTTCCATCGAGGCGGGCTTGGCGCCGGCCTCCTCGCGCGCGGCCTTGGTCAAATACTGCGGCGTGCGGATGCCCGCGACGACGTCCTCGCCTTGGGCGTTGATCAGGAACTCGCCATAGTATGCGCGGTCGCCCTTGGACGGATCGCGGGTGAAGGCGACGCCGGTGGCGCTGGTGTCCCCCATGTTGCCGAACACCATCGCCTGAACGTTGACCGCGGTGCCCCAATCGGCGGGAATGTCGTTCAACCGGCGATAGACCTTGGCGCGATCCGACTGCCACGAGCCGAAGACGGCGCCGACCGCACCCCAGAGCTGGTCGTGCTCGTCTTGCGGGAACGGCTTGCCCCATTGCTGCTCGACCAAGCCCTTGTACTCGTCGACGAGCGCACGCAGGTCGTCGGCGGAGAGTTCGGTATCGAGCGTGTAGCCGCGGTCTTCCTTCAAGATTTCCAGCGCTTCCTCGAACGCGCCGTGGTCGAGTTCGAGCACCACGTCGGCGTACATTTGGATGAAGCGGCGGTAGCTGTCCCAGGCGAAGCGCGCGTCACCGCTGGCGGTGGCCAGGCCCTCGACGGTGCGGTCGTTCAATCCGAGGTTGAGGACGGTATCCATCATGCCGGGCATCGAGACGCGCGCGCCCGAGCGGACCGAAACGAGCAGCGGATCGGCGGCGTCACCGAACTTCTTGCCCGTCACCTCCTCGATGTGCGCGATGCCGGCGGCGACTTCGTCGCGCAGACTGTCGGGGAAGCGTTCGCCCTCCTCGTAGTAGCGCGTGCACATCTCGGTCGAGATGGTGAAGCCGGGGGGGACGGGCAGACCGATCGAGGCCATTTCGGCGAGGTTCGCGCCCTTGCCGCCGAGCAGGTTCTTCTGCCCCGCCTTACCCTCCGACGTGCCGCCGCCGAAGCGGTAGACGTATTGGACCTTCTCGCTTGCCCCGTTGGCCACCGTGATCGTCTCCTGATGCTTTATTGTTGCAACGCGGCATAGGCCCGGATGGGTGCGATGGCCAGTGGGATGGCGGCGGGGCGTGCGGGCTGGTGACACGTGCGGAATGGCGCGGAGACAGTGGTTTGCGCGGTGGTGTTGCGGGAACGTGCGACGGTAAGATTCTTGCGAAGTTGAGGAAGTTGAGGTTCACGCGCGTTTTTTGCGCGCGGCTCCACTTCGCTGTCTCCCCTCTCTGATCAGGGAGGGGTTGGGATGGGTCAGGTGCGCTCGGGTAGGGCTGGCATGCAGCCGCTGCCCCTCACCCTCCCACCCGGCTTTGCCGGGCGGGCCCCTCCCTTTCCCCGGTGGGGAGTTCCGGGCCGATTGTGCCCCCGGCACAATCTCAACATCGCGGGGCGATGTTGACCCGGAACTGGGTCATGCGGTTACCCCTCGATCCTGGAGAAGTCGGCGACGGTGTGGACGGAGGCGCGGACGCGGGCGAGGAGGTTCAGGCGCGCGGCACGCTTGGCCGCGTCGGGGTCGTTGACGGTGACGGTCTCAAAGAACGCGTCGATCGGTGCTCGCAGGCTAGCGAGCGCCGCCATCGCCGCCTCGAAATCCTCCGCCTCGACCGCGCGGGCGGCGGCGGGTTCGGCGGCGTCGAGCGCGGCGATCAGCGCGGCTTCGTCCTTCTCGGGCGTGTAGGACAGCGGTTCTCGCGCGACCGGAGCGGACGCGTCGACGCCTTCCTTTTTCAGGATGTTGGCGGCGCGCTTGTAGCCGGCGAGCAGGTTGGCGCCGTCGTCGGTCGTGACGAACGATTGCAGCGCGCGGACGCGGGCGAGCAGGCGGACGAGATCGTCCTCGCCGCCGAGTGCGAACACCGCGTCGATCAGGTCGTGGCGGACGCCGGCCTCGCGTTGCTGGACCTTGAGGCGGTCGGCGAAGAAGTCGAGGACATTGGCGACAAGGCTGTTAAACCCGTTACCCTTTTGGCCGAAAGGACGAATTATTTCTGTCAGCTCATCTTCCAAGGCAGAGCTTGGATGCTTACGAATTATCTCCTCTAACGCACGAACATAGCCAAGATCAGGAGTAGCTCTGTCTAGAGCGGCATACAACTCCTCTAGAAGGCTGCTTTTGGCTTTGATCCGCTGAGTGTCAGCCTTAATCCGATCCCCCATTTGAGAGAGGACAGGCACAGAAGCTCTAATAGTTGCTGTACTCAGACGAAGCCTAATTTGAGAATCTTGAAGTTGCGATAGTACTCCCAGACAGGCCCGCCTCAGCGCAAAGGGATCGCGAGACCCTGATGGCCTTTGATTGATAACAAAAAAACCAACCAACGTATCCAGCTTGTCCGCCAAACTCACCGCGACCGTGACCGGGGCGGTGGGGACGTCGTCGCCCTGCCCGACTGGCTTGTAATGGTCGCGGATCGCTTCGGCGACCTGGGGGTCCTCGCCTTGCGCGGCGGCGTAATAGCCGCCCATCAGGCCTTGTAGCTCGGGGAACTCGCCGACCATGCCGGTGACGAGGTCGGCCTTGCACAGGCGCGCGGCGCGTTCGGCGAGGTCGGCGAGGTGCGCCTTATCCTCCCCAGCATGGGGAGGGGGACCGTCCGCAGGACGGTGGAGGGGGGTGGCCTCGGGGGGTAACGCTGGGGGCTCTCCCCCTCCACCAGCTTCGCTGGTCCCCCTCCCCGGTTCGGGAAGGATATTTCCGCCTCCGACGATACCTTCCTCGACCAGCCAGCGGGCGAGTTTGGCGACGCGGTCTACCTTGTCGGCGACGGTGCCTAGCTTCTCGTGGAAGACGATCTTCTCAAGCTTCTTTGCCTGGTCCTCCAGCGGCACCTTGAGGTCCGTGTCGTAGAAGAAGCGCGCGTCGGAGAGGCGGGCGGCTAGGACCTTGCGATTGCCCTCGACGATCTTCGCGCCGCCGTCGGTGGCGTCGATGTTGGCAGTGCAGATGAAGGCGTTGGCGAGTTTGCCCTGCCCGTCCCGGCAGACGAAATACTTCTGGTTCACGCGCGCGGTGAGCTGGATCACTTCCGGCGGCACGTCGAGGAAGGCGGGGTCGAAGCGGCCGAGCAAGGGCACAGGCCATTCGGTCAGGCCAGCGTTCTCCGCGACCAGTCCCTCGTCGGGGACGAGTTCCAGCCGCGCGTCCGCCGCGAGCGCCTGGGCGCGGGTGCGGATCGTCGCGGCGCGCTCGTCCTGGTCGACGATGACGTGGCACATGCGCAGCTTGTCGGCGTAATCGGCGGCCGAGCCGATCGTGATCGCGCCGGGATGGTGAAAGCGGTGGCCGTAGGTGACCGCACCGCTGTCGATCCCCGCGATCGCGACGGGCACCACCTCCTCGCCGAACAGCGCGACGATGCCGTGCAGCGGGCGGACCCAGCGCAGAGACTCGGTCGAGGCGGACGCATCGCCCCAGCGCATCGACTTGGGCCAGGGAAAGGCGCGGATGATCGCGGGGATGGCGTCTGCGAGCACGTCGGCGGTGGCGCGGCCGGGCTTCTCGGTCACCGCAAAGAAGACGCCGCCCCGCTCGGTCAGTTGCTCGCGTGTCAGGCCGGTCTTGCGCAGGAAGCCGTCGAGCGCCTGCGGCGGGGCGCTGGTCTTCGGGCCCTTCACCTCCTCGCTGACTGCCTCAGTCGCCAGCGGCAGGTCGCGCGCGATCAGGGCGAGGCGGCGCGGGGTGGCGTAGGTGACGATCTCGGACGCCGACAGGCCGGCGCGGGCGAGTTCGGCGGCGAACAGGCGCGACAAATCCTCGCGTGCCTTCGCCTGCATCCGCGCGGGGATCTCCTCCGAGCGGAGTTCGAGCAGGAAGTCGTTCTGGGTGGCGGGGTTCACAGGCTCCACTCCGGGAAACGGGATTGCCACTGGGGCGTCATCTTCTCGATCTGCGCGGCGCAGGCGCCCTTCGCGAGATCGCGGACGCGGCCCATGTACGCCTGCCGTTCGGCAACCGAGATGACGCCGCGCGCCTGCAACAGGTTGAAGACGTGGCTCGCCTTGATCGCCTGCTCGTAGGCGGCGATCGGCAGCTTGGCAGCGAGCGAATTCTCGCACTCGGCGACGTGCTTGCGGAAGGCGTCGAACAAGGCGTCGGTGTCGGCGATCTCGAAGTTCCAGGTCGACATCTGGCGCTCGTTTTCGAGGAACACCTCGCCGTACGAGACGCCCGCGTCGTTGAACGCGAGATCGTACACGTTGTCGACGTCCTGGATGTACATGGCGAGGCGTTCGAGCCCGTAGGTCAGCTCACCCGCGACCGGCTTGCAGTCGAAGCCGCCCATCTGCTGGAAATAGGTGAATTGCGTCACCTCCATGCCGTCGCACCATACCTCCCAGCCCAGGCCCCAGGCGCCGAGCGTGGGCGATTCCCAATCGTCCTCGACGAAGCGGATGTCGTGGGTGGAGACGTCGACGCCGATCGCGAGCAGGCTGCCGAGGTAGAGTTCCTGCAGGTCGGGCGGACTCGGCTTCAGGATCACCTGATATTGGTAATAATGCTGGAGCCGGTTCGGGTTCTCGCCGTAGCGGCCATCGGTTGGGCGGCGGCAGGGTTGGACGAAGGCGGCGTTCCACGGCTCGGGTCCGAGCGCGCGCAGGGTGGTGGCGGGGTGAAAGGTGCCCGCGCCCATCTCCATGTCGTATGGTTGCAGGATGAGGCAGCCGCGCTCCGACCAATATTGGTGGAGCCGCAGGATCATCGACTGGAACGAGAGCGGGCGGGTGCCGCTGGTGGAGGGGGTGCGCGCGTCGGTCATGACGCGCGGTGCTCTGGCGCAAGCGTGCGGGCGAGGCAAGGCGATGGGACGCGTCCCGTTCGGGGGCGGTTCAGTTGCGGGTGGCATAGACGCACCGCATATCCGCGCTTCCCTTGCCCGAAGGCCGCTTGCATGACCCCCGTGATGAAGACCCTGACCTCCGCCTTCGCACTGCTGCTGGCGCTGCCCGCCTGCGCCAAGCAGGCGCCCGCCCCCGCGGTCGCGACCAAGGATGCCGATCCGGCATTGTGGGTGGTGAAGGACGCGGACACGACGATCTACCTGTTCGGGACGATCCACGTGCTGAAACCCGGCCTCACCTGGTTCGACGAGGCGGTGAAGACCGCGTTCGACAAGTCGAACACGCTGGTGCTCGAGATGGTCGAGCCCGACCAGGCGACCGAGCAGAAGATCGTGCTGGCGAAGGCGTTCGCGCCCGACCAGCCCGCGCTCAGCACGCAGGTGTCGGACAAATACCGCCAGACGCTGGTGACGACGATGGCAGCGGGCAAGGTGCCGCCTGCGACCTATGAGAAGATGCGGCCGTGGTTCGCCGCGGTCACGTTGTCGCTGCTGCCGGTGCAGAAATCGGGCTATGGCGCGGCGAACGGGCCGGAGCAGGTGCTGTCGGCGGCGGCGAAGGCGGCGAACAAGCCGGTCGTCGGGCTGGAAACGTTCGAAGGGCAGCTCGGCATCTTCGACGGCCTGTCGAAGCCCGCGCAGGTGAAATTGCTGGAAAGCACGATCGACGAACTGCCGACCGCGAATGCGACGATGGACAAGATGGTCGACGACTGGTCGCGCGGCGACCCCGATGCGCTGGCGCGCGAGATGAACAAGGGGCTGAAGGACTCGCCCGAGGTCGCCAAGGCGCTCCTGACCGACCGCAACAAGCAATGGGCGGGCTGGATCGCGGAGCGGATGCGGACGCCGGGCACCGTGTTCATTGCGGTCGGCGCGGGTCATCTGGCGGGCGCGAACAGCGTGCAGGAGCAGTTAAAAGCGTACAAGCTCGACGCGGTGCGGGTGAAATACTGAGCTGCTCCGCCCTACCGAGCTTAGAGGGATGGCGGCGTGGAGGTGGGCGCTCCTGCCCAGCCTTGCCTTTTAGCCCTTGCCCAGCTATGCGCGCCGGCTTCCGGTCATGGTCATCCCTGGAGGCGTGACGGGAAGCACTTACACGAATTTCGGAGCATATCATGAGCGACACTCTTACGCTCGCAGCCGAGACGCGTGACCGGGTTGGCAAGGGAGCCTCTCGTTCGCTGCGTCGCGAAGGCCGCGTCCCCGCCGTCATCTACGGTCAGAACCGCGAACCGACCGCGATCCACCTCGAGGAAAAGGCGCTGGTCAAGGCGCTGTCGACCGGTCACTTCTTTACCACCGTGGTGACGCTGAACGGCCAGCGCACGCTGCCCAAGGACGTGGCGTTCCACCCCGTCACCGATCGTCCGGTCCACGTCGACTTCCTGCGCATCGGTGCGCACGAGACGGTGACCGTGCAGGTGCCGGTGACCTTCACCGACGAAGACGAGTCGGCCTATCTGAAGCAGGGCGGCGTGCTGAACGTCGTGCGCCACGAGATCGAGGTGACTTGCGACGCGGCGAACATCCCGACCGAGATCGCGATCAGCCTGAAAGGCCGCGAGATCGGCGATTCGATCCACATCAGCGACGTGGCGCTGCCGAACGGCGTCGAGCCGTCGATAGACGACCGCGACTTCACCGTTGCGACGATCGTGCCGCCGACGGTCCCGACCGCCGAGGACGAGGCGCTCGACGCCGAGGTCGCCGAGACGCAGGCCGCCGAGCATGCCGAAGCGACCGACGAGGCCGCCGAGGGTGACGACGCCGGCACCGACGCCGACGGCGAGAAGTCGGAGGGCTGATCCCCTCGCACCGGCGGAGACGCGGGTGAGCCATAAAAAGGGGCAGGCGGGCGCAAGCTCCCCTGCCCTTTTCTGTTGATGGCCTCGTTCTCGTTAGGAGATGATTGACGTGCAATTGTGGGTGGGGCTCGGCAATCCGGGCGCGCAATATGCGATGCATCGCCACAATGTCGGCTTCATGGCGGTGGATGCGATCGCCGAGGTCCACGGCTTCGCCGCGCCGGCCAAGAAGTTTCAGGGCTGGGTGCAGGAAGGCCGCATCGGCACGACCAAGGTCATGCTGCTCAAGCCGGCGACCTTCATGAACGACAGCGGGCGCAGCGTCGGCGAGGCAATGCGCTTCTACAAGCTTGGCGTGGACGCACTGACGGTCTTCCACGACGAGCTCGACCTCGCGCCGATGAAGGTCAAGGTGCGCACCGGCGGCGGGCTTGCCGGGCACAACGGGCTGCGCTCGATCGACCAGCACCTGGGGCCTGAGTTCCGCCGCGTGCGGCTGGGCATCGGGCATCCCGGGCACAAGGACCGGGTGAGCGGCTATGTGCTGGGCAATTACGCCAAGGCCGAGATCGATACGCTGTCCGACATGCTCGGCGCGGTTGCGGGGGAAGCGGAGTGGCTGGCGCAGGGTGACGACGTGCGCTTCATGAACGACGTCGCGCTACGCATGGCGGACTAGGCGACCAGACGACGCGTGGGGTCCGAAGTCGCGACGCTGCGCGGCGGCGTTGCACCAGCACCGTTGAACAGCGGCGAGGCGCAGATCAGCCGGTTTCGCCCTAGTGCTTTCGCGACATAGAGCGCGCGGTCGGCGGCCGAGAGCAGCGCGTCGAGATCGCCGCCGTCGCTGCCGGCTTGGGCGAGCCCGATGCTGACGGTCGCGGTGACGACCACGCCGTCGCCGTGATCGGTACGGTTCGCGAAACGCGCGGCGATGCGCTCGCCCAGCGCCTTGGCCGCGGCAAGGTTGACGTCGGGCAGCAAGGCGGCGAACTCCTCGCCGCCCAACCGCGCGAGCGTGGCGGTTCCGTCCGTCTCATCGCGCATCACCTGCGCGAACGAGCGCAGCACCGCGTCGCCCGCGGCATGGCCGTGCGCGTCGTTGATCGCCTTGAAATGATCGAGGTCGAACGCCAGCAGCGTTGCGGTGCGATCACCGCGCAGCATCCGCGCGCCCGCCTCGAACAAGCCTTGCCGGTTGGTCAGCCCGGTCAGGAAATCGGTCCGCGAGGCGGCAAGCAGGTCGCGCTGCGCTTCCTCGCGCACCAGACCAACCAGGGTCATCGGCATCGCCACCGAGTAGAGCACGCCCTCGTACATCGTGATCTTGGACGCGAGGGCGATCACCGCGTCGCCGCCGCGCGTCGCGAGCAGCGGCAGCACAAACACGCGCGCGGCATAGATCGCGGTGTGCATCGCGGGCAGCAGGATTGCGAGCGGGCGCGTGCGCAACCGCCTGAGCGCGCGGTTGCGTACGAGCTCGAACACGGTCAGCGCGCTCGCGATCATGATCGGCAGCCCGGCGGCGTGTTGCCAGAATGCGTAGCGCTCAGCCCCACCCGCCACGATCCAGCCGGTGGCAAGGGCCAGCACGAGCAGCACCGAGCTGCGCAGATACCGCCGACCGTCGAGCGCGCCGACGCCGTTCAACACCAGCAGATAACCGGTGACGATCACGAGGTTGCTGGCAGCCCAGCCGGACGCGCCGGGCAGATGGGTGCGCGCGACCGCGATGCTGCACCCGACGGCAAGCGTCGTCCATCCCGCCGCCCAGATCAGCAGCGGCCGCCGCCGCCAGCGCCCGAAACTCTCCCACACCGTCAGCGCCGCACTCACGAGCAACGTGCCGATGATCAGCGAATAAAGGGTGGCGAGGTCGATCATGCCTCGATGCAATCGCTACCTCACACGCGGCGAAGAAGCCGTTAACGCACGCTCACACTTCCTTACACATCCGCCGCGATTGCGCGGGACACACGGCGGCGTCGCGCACGTTCAGTGGCGATGTGCGAGGGGAACATAGACGTGACTGACCTGGACCGGATCGTCGCCGAGGTAGCGGACGAGATCGCGGTAAACGCCGCAACGATCGAGCGCGAGGCGGATGCGAAGGAGCCAGGCGCGACCCCCGGACCGCTGGGAATCGCGGTTGCGCTGCCCGATGGACGTGTGTTGTGCGGCGGCGACACCGCCACGCGCTTTCCGATCCAGAGCATCTCCAAGGTATTCGCGCTCGAGGTCGCGCTATGCGCGATCGGTGACGCCGTGTTCGAACGTGTCGGGCGCGAACCCTCGGGCGATCCGTTCAACTCGATCGTCGAGCTGGAGCGCAACGACGGCATCCCGCGCAACCCGTTCGTCAACGCGGGCGCGCTGGTGACGGTCGACGTGGTCGGTGAGGCGATGAAGGGCGCGGGCGCGCACGGTGCGGTGGTCGACCTGATCGCGCATCAGCTCGGGGTCGACCGCGTCGCGCTCGACGATGAGGTGCTGGAGAGTGAGACGAGCGGCGGCGATCTGAACCGTTCGATGCTGAGCTTCATGAAGCATCACGGCAACCTGCGCGGCGACCCCGACCAGGTGCTGCGCCGCTATGTCGCGCAATGCGCGGTGTCGCTCAACTGCGCCGAACTGGCGCGCGCCGGACGGTTCCTGGCGCGGACGCGGCTGAAGAAGGACGAGTCAGGTGAGAATGGCGCGAAGAACAACGCCCGTGCGACACGGATGCGCCACCTGCTGGCATTGATGATGACGTGCGGGCATTACGACGCCTCGGGCGACTTCGCGCTGCGCGTCGGGCTACCGGCCAAGAGCGGGGTCGGCGGCGGCATCCTGGCGATCGCACCCGAAGTGGCCTCGTTCGCGGTATGGTCGCGCAACCTCGACCAGAACGGCAATTCGATTCAGGGCGTCCACGCGCTGGAAATGCTGGCGGCGCGCACCGGCTGGTCGGTGTTCGGCCCGCCGCGCCCCTGAAGCAACACCGCGCCCGAAGCCGCGCTGCAATCAGGCGACGTAGAGCGTCGAGATCATCAGCAATTGCCGGATCGCGCGCAGTTCGGCCTCCATGCTTCGTTGCAGCATCGCGATCGTCTCGACCATCTCGGCGCGATAGATCGTCCACTCGGTCTCGCGCAGATGGCGCCAGCGCGCGTGATAGGCGGTGACGACCTCGCCGAGCTGAAAACAATCGAGCTTCATCGTGCGCGCGACGATCCTGCTGGATGCCGGACCGTGACTTACGACGGGATCGAAGATCTGCCCGTGCTTGAAGCGCTGATACCGGCCCAGATGCGCGGTCAACCGGTCGCGGTTGCCCGCGAGCAGCGCGAGGCTGCCGATCCGCTCGCCCGCGACCAGTGCCTCGGCGCGTCGCATCATGGTGAACGCGCGGGAGACGTAAGCCTCGGCTTCGTTATGCAGCGCCGCGCGCGCCTCGGCCGACCCGAACAGCGAAGGCGGCGCGATCGGTGCTCCGCCGTCGCGTAACAGCGCGCTCATGCCGCCGCCGCGATCGGTCCGTGGCCAACGCCCGCGGCCGCCGCGCGCATGCGGTCGGACAACATCGAATAAGCCGCGATCCAGCCCGCGCGCGTGTCGGGATCGAACCGGTCGCCCAGCGTCGCGGCGAGCGCACCGACCAGCGCTTCGCCCACCGCAGCATAATGCCGGTCGTGCGCACCATAGCCGACGTGACGCACCGCCAGATCCTCCGCGACGGGCAGAACCCGTTCGATCACATCGAGCGAGTCGACCACGGTGGCGAGCGTCAGGAACAATTTGCGCCCCTGCTCGGCCATGTCGTGGCGGAACAGCGCGCGCGTGTCCGGCGCCAGCGCGAACAGGCGAGCGTAGAAGTCGGCTGCGACCTCACCGGTGATCGAGAGGACGGCGGCAAAGCTGTTCTGGACCAGCGTGATCTGACGCGATGTGATCATGATGCGTCGTCATATCAGCCAGTTACGACGCAAAGATTAATGCAGATCATTCTTCGATCGTGTGAATTGCGTAGCGGTCGCGCCAACGAGGCGCAGTTTGACACGCACGCGGACCGCATGCTTCGGCAGATCGATGACCAGCCGCGCCCTGTTCCCGACCCTGTTCTACGAGTCCCGCGTCGAGGATGCAGCGCTGCTCGACGATTTGGACGCATCGTGTCGCGCACTCGCGCAGGAGGACCGCGCCGGACGCGCGTGGTCAAAGGAGCACGGCTATCGCGGCTATACCAGCTACGCCTCGCTCGCAGACCTGCCGCAGCGCGATCCGGCGTTCGCGGACCTGAAACGGGTGCTCGACCGCCACGTCGCCGCCTTCGCGCGCGATCTCCAGCTCGACCTCGCCGGGCGGAAGCTTAAGCTCGACAGCTTGTGGGTCAATGTGATGAAGCCGGGCGGCACGCATTCGGGGCACCTCCACCCGCACAGCGTCGTGTCGGGCACCTTCTACGTCGCGGTGCCCGAAGGGTCGGGCGCCTTGAAGCTCGAGGACCCGCGCCTCGCGATGTTGATGGCGGCGCCGACCCGCCCCGACACGTTCGTCTATGCCGAACCGCACGCAGGCAGCGTGTTCCTGTGGGAAAGCTGGCTGCGCCACGAGGTGATGCCGAGCAGCGCGAAAGCCGAGCGGATCAGCATCAGCTTCAACTATCGCTGGTAACCGCATTGCCGGCGGCAAATCCGCGCGCATCCGCACCACTGGCGGAAACGCGCGTGAACGATTAGGTGCGCCCGCAATCCTTTCTCCCCAATCTGTCTTGAAGCACTAGGAACAACGCATGGGTTTCCGCTGCGGCATCGTGGGCCTGCCCAACGTCGGCAAGTCCACCCTCTTCAACGCGCTGACCGAAACGGCCGCCGCGCAGGCCGCGAACTATCCGTTCTGCACGATCGAGCCCAATGTCGGGAACGTCGGCGTGCCCGATCCGCGGCTCAACCAGCTGGCGGCGATCGCGAAATCGGCCAAGATCATCGAAACGCAGCTCGGCTTCGTCGACATCGCCGGGCTGGTGCGCGGCGCGTCGAAGGGCGAGGGTCTGGGCAACCAGTTCCTCGGCAATATCCGCGAGGTCGACGCGATCGTCCACGTGCTGCGCTGTTTCGAGAATGACGACATCCAGCACGTCGACAACCGCGTCGACCCGATCGCCGACGCCGAAACGGTCGAGACCGAGCTGATGCTGTCCGACCTCGACAGCCTGGAGAAGCGCGTCCCCAACCTCGCCAAGAAAGGCCAGCAGGGCGACAAGGACGCGAAACTCGCCGCGGTGGTGCTCGGCCGTGCGCTCGACCTGCTGCGCGAAGGCAAGCCGGCGCGGCTGACGCAGGTGAACGACGCGGAGGAAGCGCGCGTGCTGGAGCAGGCGCAGCTCTTGACCGCGAAGCCCGTGCTGTACGTGTGCAACGTCAACGAGGAGGACGCCGCGAACGGCAATGCCTACTCGCAGCGCGTGTTCGACAAGGCCGCGGCCGAGGGCGCGCAGGCGGTCGTCGTCTCCGCCGCGATCGAGGCCGAGATCGCGACCATGCCGAACGAGGACCGCGCGGAGTTCCTGTCCGAGCTGGGGCTGGAGGAAAGCGGCCTCGCGCGCGTGATCCGCGCCGGGTACAAATTGCTCAACCTGCTGACCTTCTTCACGGTCGGGCCGAAGGAAGCGCGCGCCTGGACCGTTGAGGCGGGTGCCAAGGCACCGCAGGCGGCAGGTGCAATCCACTCCGATTTCGAGCGCGGCTTCATCCGCGCCGAGACGACCGCGTTCGACGATTACGTCGCGCTCGGCGGTGAGGCGGGGGCGCGCGACGCGGGCAAGCTGCGCCAGGAGGGCAAGGAATATGTCGTCCACGACGGCGACGTGATGCTGTTCCGCTTCAACGTGTGACGCGCGCCGCCGCGATCGCGCGCGGCGTGCTGATCGCCAGATTCTCCTGGGGCACGCTGACCCACGCGGCCGATTGGTGGCGGTTCGGCTGGTGGCCGTACCGCGTCGGTCCGGTGGCGCTACAGGCATTCTGGAACGCGCTGGTGCTGCTCGACGCGGGCGTGATCATCCTGCTCGCACGCGGTGACGCGCGGCGGGGAATTGCACTCGCGATGGCGGTGATGATCGCCGACGTGGCGGCGAATGCCTGGGCGTGGCGGGCGTTGGACATCGACGCCCTCGCGATCGCCGTGCCGGTGCAGGCGGCATTTCTCGGCTACGTGCTGGGTGTCGCGCCATTGTTATGGTGCGAGCGACGGCGTTAGGATCGGGCGTCGGCGCCGTTTCGACGGGATCAGCGTCGCGGCGTGTCGACCACGGGCTGGTTCAGCAGATTACCGTAGGGCGCGCTCTTCGGCGCCCCCTTATCCGAGCGCGGTTCTAGCCACTGCGGCTGCGTACCGGGCGCGGGCGTCACCTGCATCACCGGCGTCTTGGGGGGCGGACCGGTCGGGGTCGCCATTGGGGCAGCCGCGGCGCTGTTGCCGCCACTCTTCGCGCCAGCATCGGACGATTTGCCGCCCTCACCCTTGCCGCACGCGGCAAGCGGAACCAGCAGCGCGAGGAGGAACAGTCGCATGCGCGGTACAAAGCGCGAGCGTCGGGCGCGTTCCCGCACCCGTACATCGCCGCGCACGGCGCTGGGTGCTGGCGGGTGTAACGATCGCGCGGCGGGCGGCTAAGCGCAGGCATCGCCGCCGATAATTGGCGCATCATACCTGATACTGGCACATCGAAGACGCGCAACGACGGCGACGCTGGTGTGTTATTGAAATGGCACACTTCTCGCATCGGCTTCATCAGCGCCTCACTGGAAGAGCCGCCGTGGAGAAGATGATGATCGCAACGATGCCCTTAATGGCCGCTGGCCTCGCACTCACCGCGAGCACCGCCGCATTCGCCGAACAGCCGGCGAACGCGCGCGCTTACGCCGTCCACTATGACGCTCCGACCGACCGCTATTGCATCCGGTTCTTCTCGGACGCGCTGCTCGATCCGCGACCGAACAACCCGGCGCCCGCTTGCCGGACGCAGGCACATTGGGCGAGGCACAAGGTGTTGGTGCATCATCCCGCGCGTGACAAGGCTGTCGGGTACGCCGCCTATGCCCCCTGATCGGTTGCTCAAAAGCCCGGCCGCTCACCGCCTGGCATGACAAGCGAGCGGATGGTCAGCGGAGGCATCTGGCGGTAGGAGGATAACGTGTTCCGCCGCCTGTTGCTCCTCCTCGCGCTGATCGTGGCGCTGCCCGCGACCGCGCGGCCGGCGTGCCATGATGCGGGCGCGGTACCTTATGTGCAGGCGGGCATGCACCACGAGGCGGCGTCCGATCACGCTGCCGGTCACACGGGCGACGGGCAGCGCGGCGCACACGCGGGCGGGCACGACTGCATCGGCTGCATTCCGCCCGACATGCTGTTGAGCGCGCGGCTGGGCGGCGCGATGCCGCCGCTGGTGCGCACTCTGCCCGCGCGTGCCGTCTCGTTCACACCCGGTGAAGCGCGCCGTCCGACCCCGCCTCCGCCGAAGAACGCGTAGCCGCCGCGCGCCCTCGCGCGCGTCACGCGTTCCTTCTTCCCGGAGTTCTCCCATGTATCGCCCCACCCTGCTCGCCGCCTGCGCGGCGGGCGCGCTGCTGCCGTCGGCCGCTGCGGCGCAGCACCACCACATGCCGACCCCTGCCACCTCGCCGCGTACAGCCGAGCCCAGCAGCGCCACAACGAAGCCACACCCGGCCCGCGCCCGACGCACGGCGATCGCGAAGTCGTCCGGCACGCGCAGCGCCAGCGTGCGACAAGCCGTCCGAACGCGTGGCCCGAGCACCACGCATGATGCGCTCTCCAGTCACGCAGGCGTGGATCATTCCGGCCACGTGGCGCCCCTGGCTGGCGCGACACCAGCCGGCGATGCAGCCTCGGGGCACATCGGCCATGCCGCGGTGCCGGATGGTGTGCACGAAGCCCACGGCGATTACGCGGGCATCGATTATGCTCGTCCGCGGCCGGCACCGGACCGAGCCGCTCCATCGGGTCACGCGCAAACCGAACGACCGCCGCACGCGGCCATGCCCGGCATGGAGACTGGCGCGGGCAGCGATCTTCATCGCATGAACCACCTGGGCCACGACATGCCCGCGCCGACCGATGCGGTGCCTGCAAACCACGCCGCGATGGATCACGCGGGCATGACCAGCGGCACGGACCACGCCGATATGAACCACGCCATGTCCTTCACCGCACCACCCGCGTGGCGACAGGCGAGCGACGCCGCGCTGGCACGCGCACCACTCGGCGTGGCGATGTCGGGCATGACGATGGGCACCGCGAACGGTTGGTATTCGCCCGGCAGCGGCACCGCGCGGCTTCCCGCCGCGGAAGGCCCGATGCGCGGCGCGATGTTCTCGGCCGGCGAGTGGATGGTGATGGCGCACGGCTACGCCTGGGCCAGCGTCACCGATCAAGGCGGACCGCGTGGGAGCAGCATGGCGTTCGTGCAGTCGATGGCGATGCTGATGGGCGACCGTGATCTCGGCGACCGTTTCCACCTCCAGGTGCGCGCAATGGGGAGCCTTGAGCCCGCGATGGGGCAGCGTGGCTATCCGAACCTGTTCGCGACCGGGGAGACCGCGAACGGTGTGCCGCTGGTCGACCGGCAGCACCCGCACGACCTGTTCATGGAATTGGCCGCGCGCGTCGACTACCGGCTTGGCGAGGGCGTGCTGGGGGGCGACGCCAACCTGTTCCTCTACGGCGGGCCGGTCGGCGAGCCCGCGCTCGGCCCGTCGGCGTTCATGCATCGGGGCTCGGCGCGCTATCAGCCGCTGTCGCCGATCACGCACCATTGGTTCGATTCGACCCACATCACCTACGGCGTGGTGACCGCGGGGCTCTCCGCGCCCAGGTTCCAGCTCGAGGGATCGTGGTTCAAGGGGCGCGAGCCCGACGAGCGGCGCTGGAACATCGATCCCGTCCGGCTCGACTCTTGGTCGCTGCGCGGCACCTGGACGCCTTCGCCCTATCTCGCCGTGCAGGTGAGCCATGGGCATCTGAAGGAACCGGAGGTCCAGCACCCGGGCGAGAACGAGAACCGCACCACCGCGAGCGTGCAATGGGCGCGCGGCGGCGTGTCGACCACGCTCGCCTGGTCGCGCAAGGATCGCCAGCCGGGCGACGTGCTGAACGCCTATCTCGCCGAGGCGACGTGGGAGATCACGCGCCGTCACGCCGTTTTCGCGCGGGTCGAGAATGTCGTGAACGACGAGCTCTTTCCCGACCATGACTCGCCCCTGCACGACCGGCGTTTCCGCGTCACAAAGGCCGAAGGCGGCTACGCTTATCGCCTGCCGATCGCGGGCGCGCTCGGCGTCGCGCTGGGGGGCACGGTGGCCGCCTACGCCAAGCCCGACGCGCTCGACGCGGCGTATGGCGACAATCCGGTCAGTTGGACATTGTTCGCGAAACTGGCGGTGGGGTTGTGAGGCAGAAGCCGAGGTGACGGCGTCGGTGATCGAGCCGCATCACCGTCATCTCCCCTCCCTGACAAGTGAGAGGAGATAGTAGGTCGGGAGCACTCACAATCCGCATGGTACGAGACAAAGCGAGCGGCGAGGATTAGGAGCAACGGCGATGTTGCGCTCGGCTCTCCCGCTCGCCGCGCTCGCTGCCCTGGGCGCGTGCGCTTATCCTTATACGCCCCCGGCGCTGTCGCCGGTGACGCAGCCTGCGCCGCCGGCGACGGGTGCACGCTACACCACCGCGGCGACCTCGCCCGCCGCCACCGGCACCCGCTACACCGGCGCGGCCACGGCGCCCGCGATGCAGGAGGCGCGCGCGCCGGTCACCATCCTGGTGTCGATCGACGGCTTCCGCCCCGATTATCTCGCGCGCGGCGTCACCCCCAATCTGTCACGCCTCGCCGCGACCGGCGTGTCGGCGGACATGCGGCCGAGCTTCCCGTCGAAGACCTTCCCCAATCATTGGACGCTGGTGACCGGCCTGCGCCCCGACCGCCACGGCATCGTCGCCAATTCGTTCATCGACCCCGCGCGCCCGGACGAAACCTTCACGATGGCGAGCGACGATCCGTTCTGGTGGAATGCGGCCGAGCCGATCTGGGTCACCGCGGAGAAAGCGAGCATCCGCACCGCGACGATGTTCTGGCCGGGATCGAACGTCGCCTGGGGCGGTGTGCGCGGTACGGGCGGTCACGGCGAGGTGAACGGCGGCACGCGCCCGTCCGATTGGCAGCAGTTCAACCAGGCGGTGACGGGGGAGCAGCGCGTCGCGGCAGTGATCGACTGGCTGCGCCGGCCTGCCGCCACGCGCCCGCGGCTGGTGACGCTCTATTTCGACACGGTCGACAGCGCCGGGCACAGCTACGGCCCCGGCGACGCGCGCACGACGCAGGCGGTGGCCGAGGTCGACCGCCATATCGGCGCGCTGACGCAGGCGCTCGCCGAACTGGGTCAGCCCGCCAATCTGGTGATCGTCGCCGACCACGGCATGGCAGCGACCAGCAGCACGCGCGTGATCGCGCTCGACCGCATCCTGCCACCCGCCGACGCGCGCGTGTTCGAGGCCGGGCCGTACGCCAGCTTCTATCCCGCGCCGGGTCGCGACGCGGCGGTGCGCGCCGCGCTGCTCGCACCGCATCCGCACATGACGTGCTGGGCCAAGGGCAACATTCCGGCGCGTTTCCACTATGGCGCGAACGTGCGCGTGCCGCCCTATCTCTGCCTCGCCGACGATCGTCCGGGCGGTGCCTGGTCGATCGAGAAGACCGCGCCATCGCGCCCGCGCGAGGGCGGTAATCACGGCTACGACAATGAAGCGCCCGACATGCGCGCGCTGTTCATCGCCAACGGCCCGGCCTTCGCCAGCGGCAAGCGCGTCGGCGATTTCGACAATGTCGATGTGGCGCCGCTGCTGCGCGATCTGCTCGGGTTGCCGCCGGAACAGGCGCTCGACGGTGACGATCGGCCGTTTCGCGGCGTGCTCAGGCGGTAAGCAGGGAGCGCTGAGGAGGCAAGCAATGCAGTATTTCGAGGATCTGGAGGTCGGCGCGCGGCAATCGTTCGGTAGCTATCAGGTGACGCGCGAGGAGGTGATCGACTTCGCGTCGCGCTACGACCCGCAGCCCTTCCACCTGTCCGACGAGGCAGCGGCGGCAACGCATTTCGGGCGATTGTCGGCCAGCGGGTGGCACACCTGCGCGATGGTGATGGCGATGCTGGTCGACAATCTGAAGCGCAACCGGCAGGCCGGGCTCGGCTCGCCGGGGATCGACGAGCTTCGCTGGCTGAAGCCGGTCTATCCCGGTGACACGCTGCGCTGCGACACCGAGGTGATCGACAAGCGCCGCTCGGCCTCGCGGCCCGAGATGGGGATCTTCAAGAGCCGGCTGACGGTGTTCAACCAGGACGACGTCGCGGTGATGTCGATGATCTCGAACGGCCTGATCGCGACAAGTCCAACCGCGGGCTGAGCGATCGAATCAAACGCCGTGCCGAGGGTTAGGTCCTCGAAGCCCGCGCCGTCATCCGAGCTTCCGCTAAGCACCCACGACGAACATTAACTCAGCCAATGCTAAGCGTCCCGCTACGTTAAGCGCCCCCCCCCAAACCAACGTCGGCAACCAGGATGGTCTGGCTGCCGACGATCATCAATCAGCGAGGCGACGTAAGACGGTCAGGCCCGCTCAGCGCGGCCCTTGCCCCCGTCCGCCGCGGAAACCGCCGCCGCGACCGCGGAAGCCATCACCGCCACGACCGCCGGGACGGAATGCGCCCTGCGGACGCGGAGTGCGGACACCTTCTGCCCGGTTCTGCTGGCGCAGGTCGCGATAATCCTGCCGCACGTCGCCGCGGTACTCGCGCCGCGCATCCTGCCGACCCTGCTGGAATTGCTCGCGCGTGATCTGCCCGTTGCGATAGGCTTGGCGATTGTCGCGGATATCGCCGCGATAGTCGCGCCGTTCGTTGCGAACGTCGCGGCGGAAGTCGCCCCAGTTCTGTCGCACCTGTGCGTTGCCGCGCCGGCCTTCCCAATAGCGGCGCTGCCCGTCGTTCCAACGGTTAGGCCGGCGGTAGCGATCGTACACGTACACGCCGGTGCCGGGATAATAGAAGTTGTTGTACCAGCCGTAATAACCCGGCGTGTAACCCCCGAAGCCGCCGGCGTAATAAGGATCGCCGTAATAGCCCGCGCCGCCGTAATAGCCGTCGCCATAGTAACCGCTGCCCACGCCGACGTTGACGCCGCTATAGCCATAACCATCGGTGCAGGCACCCAGGCCGAGCCCAAGGCTGCCGAGCAGGGCGACGAGGCCGATACGCTTCAGGTTCATCATCACTCTCCCGTACGCAGGAACGCGGCGGGTACGCGCCGCGGTTCACCGTAGAACGGGGGCGCTACGTCGAGGTTCCGTCAGTGGCCCGGGAACGAAACCAGCGCGTCGACACGGATGTCGTCACGCCTGAGTGCGTCCGCGCCGCCCAGGTCGGGCAGATCGACCAGGAATTGCGCCTGCGTCACCGTGGCGCCCGCTTTGCGCAGCAGTCGGACCGCGGCGCGCGCCGTGCCGCCCGTTGCGATCAGGTCGTCGATCAACAGCACACGCGCACCCGGCGCACATGCGTCGGCGTGGATCGCGATCCGGTCCCGCCCGTATTCGAGCGCGTAATCCTCCGCGATCGTCGCGCCCGGCAGCTTGCCGTCCTTGCGGATCAGCAGCACGCCGGCGCCGAGCGGCACCGCGAGTGCTGCGGCGAACAGGAACCCGCGCGCCTCGATTCCTGCGACCAGATCGACCGGCCCGTGCGCGGCGGCGACCATCCGCTCGACCGCGGTGGAAAGGCCGGTGGGTGACAGCAGCAGGGTCGTGATGTCGCGGAACTGGATATCGGGCTTGGGGAAGTCCGGAATGGTGCGGATCAGCGCCTTGAGGTCGTCGTTTTCCATGCGCGTGCTTGTCGGCGGTGCAGCGGGTTGGTGCAAGTGGGTGTGGATTGGCCGACACGAAGCGCTTCGTAGCCAGCCAAGCTACCCCAAGCCCCTCCCCCCGCCCCCCCTGTTCAAGGAGGAGAGCGGTTAGGCGTTCGGGTAAGCTCCGGCTGTAGATCGGCCTGCCTGTCCTGAACGTCACCCCGGCCTTGATCCGGGGTCGCGCTTCTTCTCGCGACGGCCGAGGTCAGGGCATTCCCAGGTCAACCCCGGGATGGCGTTTGCGGAGCGTGGCGGGTTGGTCCCGAGTGGTCGCGCGCTGGTGGCAGGCGCGCATGTGACAACGGCCGGAGCGTAAGCCCCGGCCGTCGTTTGTCGCTTTTGTCGGGGAGCGCCGCGGGCGAAGCCCGCGTCGTCGGTCGGCGCTTGAGCGCCGCCGGCCGATCGAGCGCGAATGGCGCGCGGCAGCTACGCTGCCTGTGCGCCGCGCTCGATCAATGCTCCACCCCGCGCCACACATTCTGGTACGCGCCCCAAGTCAGGAACACGAAGATCACCAGGAAGATGACCGCGGCCAGACCGGCGGCGTGGCGTGCCTCCAGATTCGGCTCGGCGGTCCAGGTCAGGAACGCCGACACGTCGCGCGCCATCTGGTCGCGGGTCGCCTTGGTGCCGTCCGAATAGGTTACCTGCCCGTCCGAGGTAAGCGGCGGCGGCATCGCGATGTTGAGGTTGGCGAAGTACGGATTGTAGTGCAGCCCCGGCGGGGTCTTCGCGCCCGGGAAGTCCTTGAGCAGTTCCGCCGGCTGGTTGCGATAACCAGTGATCAACGCGTGGACGTAGTTCGGGCCATCCTCGCGCGCCTTGGTGATCAGCGACAGATCGGGCGGCAGCGCGTTGTTGTTGGCGGCGCGCGCAGCGACCTCGTTCGCGAACGGCGACGGGAAATGGTCCGACGGCAAATTCTTGCGCGTCGCGGGCTCGCCCGTCTCCGGGTTCACGCTCGGCTGCTCGATCGCCCACTGGTTGGCGATCGCCTTCACCTCGGCGTCGGAATAGCCGATCTTGGTCAGATCGCGGAACGCAACGTACTTGAGCGAGTGGCAGGCAGCGCACACTTCCTTGTACACCGCGAAACCGCGCTGGACCTGCTGGCGATCGAACTTCCCGAACAGCCCGGCCGAGGGCAGCCCAATGCTCTCGGGATGCAGGTGGAAGACGTGTTCCGCGCTTTCCTTCGCGGGGTCGGTGATCGCGGTCTTGGCGGTACCGAACAGCGCCAGCGCCAGCACGAAGACGAACGCCGCGCCGATCACGATCGAAATGAGACGAGCCATTGTGTTCTTTATCCCCTTTTCGTCGCTGCTCGGCTCAGCTCGCCATCGCGGTCTTGGCGGGCGAGGTGCCGGCGTGCTTCGCCAGCACCGCCTCGGTGATTGAGTTCGGCAGCGGGCGCGGACGCTCCGATGCCGAGACCAGCGGCAGGATGATGAGGAAGTGCGCGAAATAATAACCCGCCGCGATCTGCCCCATGATGACGTTGCGCGCGGTCGCCTCCGCCCCGCCAACGTAGCCGAGCACGAGGATGTCGACGAGCAGCACGACGAGGAACCAGCGATAGGTCGGGCGATAGTTGGCCGAACGCACCGGCGAGGAGTCGATCCACGGCAGGAAGAACAGCAGCAGGATCGAGCCGAACATCGCGAGCACGCCCCACAGCTTCGCCGGCAGGATGAAGTCGGCGGTGAAGCTCTTCAGGATCGCGTAGAACGGCAGGAAGTACCATTCGGGCACGATATGCGCTGGCGTCGAGAGCGGGTTCGCCTCGATGTAATTGTCCGGGTGGCCGAGCAAATTGGGCGAGAAGAAGATGAGTGCTGCAAAGATCAGGAAGAACACCGCGACGCCGACGCCGTCCTTGGCGGTGTAATAGGGGTGGAACGGCACCGTGTCCTGCTCGCCCTTCACGTCGACGCCGGTCGGGTTGTTCGACCCCGGAATGTGCAGCGCCCAGATGTGGAGGATAATGACGCCCGCGGTCACGAACGGCAGCAGATAGTGGAGCGAGAAGAAGCGGTTCAATGCCGCATTGTCGGGCGCGAACCCGCCGAGCAGCCACACGCGGATCGTCTCACCCACGAGCGGGATCGCCGAGAAGAAGCCGGTGATGACCTGCGCACCCCAGAAGCTCATCTGCCCCCAGGGCAGCACGTAGCCCATGAACGCGGTCGCCATCATCAAGAGGAAGATGACGACGCCCAAGAGCCACACCATCTCGCGCGGCGCCTTGTACGAGCCGTAATAGAGCCCGCGCCCGATGTGGATATAGACCACCGCCAGGAACATCGACGCGCCGTTGGCGTGCGCGTAGCGCAGGAACCAGCCGGCGTTGACGTCGCGCATGATGCTCTCGACCGAGCCGAACGCGACCGCGCCGTTGGCGGCATAATGCATGGCGAGCACCACGCCCGTCACGATCTGGCAGACCAGCGCCGCGCCCGCGAGCACGCCGAAGTTCCAGAAATAGTTGAGGTTGCGCGGCACGGGATAACCCGCACCGATCGCGTTGTAGACGAGGCGCGGCAGCGGCAGCTTCTCGTCCACCCACCGCATCAGCGGCTGCTTCGGCTCATAATGCTTGGCCCAGGGAAAGCTCATCTGCGGCTACCTCAACCCACCGTCACGACGGTGTCGGAATTGAATGCGTAATCGGGAACGACCAGGTTCTTCGGCGCCGGACCCTGTCGGATGCGGCCCGCGGTGTCATAGGCCGAACCGTGGCACGGGCAGAAATAGCCGCCGAACGGGCCCTTGTTCTCGCCCTCGCCCGCGCCCAGCGGCACGCAGCCCAGATGGGTGCAGACGCCCAGCGTGATGAGCCAGTTCTTCTTGCCCGCCTTGGTGCGCTCTTCCAGCGTCTGCGGATCGCGCAAGGACGACACCGCGACCGCGTCGGCGGCGGCGATCTCCGCGGGCGTCAGGTTGCGCACGAACAGCGGTTGCTTGCGGAATGACGCCTTGATCGCCTGCCCCGGCTCGATCTTCGAGATGTCGAGCTCGGTGGTCGACAGCGCGAGCACGTCGGCCGAGGGGTTCATCTGGTTGATCAGCGGCAGTACGATCGCGAGCGCGCCGACGCCCGCGAACGACACGGCGGCGATGTTGATGAAGTCGCGACGGCGCGGGTCGTGGAAGGTATCGTCCGCGAGCAGCGCGGGGTCCTCACCCGGAGGAAGCCGATCGTCGACAGTCGCCATTCACACGCGCCCTTGCATTGCCCTGTGGGGCACGTGGCGAGCCTGACACGCCCGCGTACCCCCCTTGTGTGGCCGGCGATCCCCCGGCCGGTCCCTTGATCGCCTGATAGCCAAGCCGCCGCTGCTTTGCCAATCCCATTTTGCAGATGCGTAACGAGCCGGTAAGGCCGGCGTCATGCGTATTGCGCTGTTTCAACCCGATATCGCGGGCAACGTCGGCACGATCCTGAGGCTCGCGGCGTGCATGGGTGCGGGCGTCGACCTGATCGAGCCGATGGGCTTTCCGTGGAGCGACCGCGCGCTCGCACGCGCCGGGATGGACTATGCCGCGGCGGCGAGCGTGACGCGCCACGTCGACTGGGACGCCTTTGTCGCGACCGCGAGCGGCCGCCTCGTACTGGCGACGACGAGCGGCGCGGTGCCGTACACCGACGCGCATTATGCCGGGGACGACGTGCTGCTGTTCGGCTCGGAAAGCGCGGGCGTTCCCGCCAACGTCCACGCGCGCGCCGACCTGCGCGTGCGCGTGCCGATGCGCGAGGGGATGCGTTCGTTGAACGTGGCGGTGTCGTGCGCGATGATCCTGGGCGAGGCGCTGCGGCAGACGGACGCGTGGCCGGCCTGAGACATTCTGCCGCCTCGACGCGGGGCCCCCTCGCCCGCTAAGCGCTAGCGCCATGTTCCAGCTCGACGACCAACAGACCCAAGCCCGCACCTGGTTCGAGCATCTGCGCGACCTGATCTGCGCCGAGTTCGAGGCGATCGAGCGCGAGGCGGGGTCGGACGCCACGTTCGATTACATGCCCTGGGACCGCGCCGACCCGTCGGGCGAGCCCGGTGGCGGGGGCGTGCGCGGCGTGATGAAGGGCCGCGTGTTCGAGAAGGTCGGCGTCAACGTCTCCACGGTCGGCGGCACGTTCGAGGGCGAGTTCGGCCGCACGATCCACGGCGCGGGCGAGGACCCGCGTTTCTTCGCGACGGGCATCAGCCTGGTCGCGCACATGGCCAACCCGCACGTGCCCGCGGTGCACATGAACACGCGCTTCCTGCGCACCACCAAACAGTGGTTCGGCGGCGGCGCCGACCTCAATCCGCCGCTGCCGGTGGCGGAGGATACCGCCGACTTCCACGCGACGCTCAAGGCGGCGTGCGACGCACACGACCCGGGTTACTACCCCCGCTTCAAGGAATGGGCGGACGAGTATTTCTACATTCCACATCGCAAGGTCCACCGCGGCGTCGGCGGCATCTTCTACGATCACCTGGAAAACGACTTCGCGCGCGATCTCGCCTTCACCAAGGACGTCGGCCGCGCGTTCCTCGACACATATCCACGGATCGTCAGACGGCGCATGAATGACGCCTTCACCCCCGACGACGTCGCCGAGCAGCGCCGCTGGCGCGGGCGCTACGCCGAGTTCAACCTCGTCTACGACCGCGGCACCTTGTTCGGGTTGAAGACCGGCGGCAACATCGACGCGATTCTGATGAGCCTTCCCCCGGTCGCGAACTGGGACTAAGGCCAAGTGGCGCTGATCCCGGTACCCGAGGGCGAGCTGGCGACGATCGTCACCACGCTGGAGATGACGCGCCGCCCGCCGCTGCGCCCAATGCCGCCTGCGCCGCTCAGGCTGGTGCGCTGGGCCGAGCCCGACCCTGCAAAATACCGCGCATTGTTCCGCCGCGTCGGCGCGCGCTGGCTGTGGTATTCGCGGCTGGTGATGGATGACGCCGCGCTCGTCGCGATCATCGGCGACCCGCGCGTGCAGGTGTTCGCCGCAGTGGACGCGGGCGGCATCGAGGTCGGGATGGTCGAGCTCGATTTCCGCCACACCGGCACCTGCACGATCGGTTATTTCGCGCTGGTGCCCGAACTCGCGGGGCGGCAGCTGGGGCGCTGGCTGATGGCCGAAACGCTCGCGCGCGCGTGGTTGCCCGGGGTCACCCGCGTCGCGCTCAACACCTGCACGCTCGACCATCCATCGGCGCTGGGCTTCTACCGTGCGCAAGGCTTTGTCGCGGTCCGGCGGACGATCGAGACGTTCCCCGATCCGCGCCTGACGGGCCTGTTGCCCGCCGACGCCGCGCCTCAAGTGCCTCTGTTCGCCAGCCGAACATAGGCCGCCATGCCGATCATCAGCACGGCAAGATGATAGGCCCCGCCCAACAGCGCGATGCCGCCGTCCACCAGGCTCAGCACCAGCAGATTGTCGTTGCCCGGCGCGCGCAGCCATTCGTCGGCGGACAGGAGCGGCACGATCGCGAGCCATTGCAGCAGAAACACCGACACGACCGCGCCCGCCAGCGCGAAGCCCTGCCCGCGCGTCGCACGCCACGAGGTGCGGATCGCTGGCAGGACGCGCTGGCGCGGCGCGCGCGCGAGCAGCGGGATCGTCGCCGACAACCGACCCTGCACCCACAATCCGGGCAGCACGAAAAACCACATCCCGAGCCCGACCGGAACCGCCACCGCGACGCTCGCGAGCGCGAATGGAACGAAACGCCGGCCCGCGGTGCGCAGCGCGCCCGCAACGACCGGGCGATCGGGATCGAGCAGCAGCACCGCGATCGTCGCCAGCCCGAACACCCCGACCGCGTCGGCGAGCAGGTACCAGATGCCGTTTGCCTGACCCCAAAGGCCGACCTGCCCGATCCACGCTTCCAGCATCGCCTGATCGCGGGGCGCTGGCGGCAGCGGGGGCAAGGGATCGCACAGCAATTGCACCGCGAACGCGGGGAACACCACCAAAGGCAGCGCGATGCGCAGGATCAGGTCGGCCTGGCGCCGGAACAGCGACCAGGCATCGGCGAGCAGCCGCGAGAAGGTCAGCGTCATGACAGCGGCAGCGCGTCCGCCTGCGTCGCCTCACGCTCGCGCGCGGCGACGTAGAAGCGTGCGTAGAACACCGTCTGCACGACGGTCATCAGCGCCGTCAGCGCGGAGGACACGACGCCCACCGCCAACCCGACGCCGCCGGTCGCGTCCGCACCGAGCAGCAGCCGCGCGACCACGCCCGACACCGTCGTCGCCGCGATCATCGCAACGATCACGACGATGCCGTACAGGATCACGACGCCGAGCAGCCGCAGCGTCGAGCCGCGCGTCAGCCGGAAACTGCGCGCGAATGCGCCGAGGCCGCGGCGCTCATTGACGATCACCGCGAACAGCGGGACGATCTTGGCGGTCAGCCACAGCCCGACGACGAGCGCGACCAGCGTGACGAGCCCGGCGAGGTTCAGCGCACTGCCGCTCGCGCGCGCCAGGTCGAACCGACCAGTCACCGGATCGAAGGTCGCGCCCGACTGGAGGATCAGCAGCGAGATCGGCAGCCCGATCGCGAGCACCGCGACGACGATCAGCGCGATCGCCCCGAGCGCGGGCAGCAGCCGCTGAAACCCGATGTTCGTCGCGCGCGCCGCGTTGACGTCGGGGTCGCTCGCCACCGCGGTGATCGCGAGCACCCCGGCGATCAGCAGCACGCTCGCGGCGAGCGACACCAGCGAGGCGACAAAGGCGAGCGGCGTGGCGGGCGGGGCGAATGCACTCACCCCCGCGCTCACGACGCCGGGCAGGAAAAAGAACAGCAGCGCCAATCGCGCCAGGATGCCGCTGCGCCCCTGCAGCACATCAACCGTGCGATCCCAGACCAGCCCCATCCGCATCATCGTTCCCCCTGTTCGCCCGATGCCTGTCACCCCGTCCGCGCGGGACACGGCGCAGGCGCGATGCGCTGCGGCCTAGCCGATCCACCGCGCGTCGCCAATTGCCCGTACGTGGCATTTGCGCGAGTGCCGGCACCCGCCGGCCCAGGGCATCCCCCTTCCCGAAACCGACCACCCGTTGCCAAGGTTGCCGCCGCATCGCATCTGAGGTCGCGTGAACGGACTTGACGATATCGAATGGCGCGTGACGCCGGGGCTGACGCCGTACGACCAGTCGCTGGCCGAGATGGAGGCGCGCGCCGCCGGGGTGGCAGCGGGCGAGGCACGCGAACTGATCTGGCTGCTCGAGCATCCGCCGGTCTATACCGCGGGCACGAGCGCGGACCCCGCCGAGCTGGTCGACGCGCGCTTTCCGGTGATGCCGGCGGGACGCGGCGGGCGCTACACCTATCACGGACCCGGGCAGCGCGTCGGCTATCTGGTGCTCGACCTGAACAAGCGCGGGCGCGACGTGCGCTGCTTCGTCCACGCGGTCGAGGGTTGGGTGATCGCCGCGCTGGCGCATGTCGGGATCGAGAGTTTCCGCGCGCCCGGACGGATCGGCATCTGGACGCATGATCGTTCGGGGCAGGAGGCGAAGATCGGTGCGATCGGGATTCGCGTGCGCCGCTGGGTCACGTTGCACGGCTTTGCGGTCAATTTGCACCCCGATCTGTCGCATTTTGGCGGGATCGTGCCGTGCGGGATCGCGGACTATCCGGTGACCAGCGCGCAAGCACTTGAAAAAGCGGTCGACGGTGCAACCTTCGACGCCGCGCTGGCGTTCACCGCCAGACCTTTTCTCCAAAGCCTTTCTTGTCACGGTGAAATCGAGGCTTGAGGGGTGGTCGCGTACCGATTACCATCAATGCTGATTTGGGTATTCACGACCCCAACGGTCTCCAAATCTACAGTCTAGGGAGCAAATTCATGCGTGCCATCATCACCAAGGTTCTGACCGGCTCGGCACTCGCAGCAGCCGCACTCGCGGTTTCGGCGTGCGGTTCGAAGACCGAGACCACCACCGACAACACCATGATCACCGACATGAACGCCACCGAGGGCATGGACACCATGTCGGACAACATGACTGCCGTCGACGGCAGCATGAACGGCGGCATGATGGCGAACGACACGATGGGCGCCGGCATGGGCGGCAACGACATGATGATGTCGAACACCATGTCGTCGACCACGACCACCAACGCGATGTAATCTGCCGCTTCAGGCACTTACGATGCGAAAGGCCGTCCGGGCGACCGGGCGGCCTTTTCTTTTGCGCGACGCCACTCGCCTGTTCGTGATCGGCCGTCGCGACACAGCGGAATTCGGCCCCTCGCGGTTCGCCGCTCCCTGCCGTTTCACCGAACACGCCCTGGTCAGATCGTTTCGATCGCGTCTCCGTTTTGCGATGGAACGCAGCGGAATCATGGCAGAAAATGCTTGGGGCCGTTAACCAACGTTGGTAAAAGCTCGACCCATGGGGCGCGATCGGGGCGCGCGGGTGAGGAGTGTCGAACATGGGGTTGGTTCGGTTCGTCGGCGTGGGCGCCGCAACCGTGTTGGCGTTGTCGAGCGTATCGGCGTCTGCGCAATTCTATCTGCAGCACAAGGATCTGAGCGCGCCCGCGATCACGGGCAGCGAGGCGGACGTCGGCATGGTCCTCCCCGGTGCGACCGAGGCCGAACAGCGCGCGGGGATCGCGTGGAACATGCGCGCCGCGCTCAACGTCGCCGCGCTGCAATGCCAGTTCGAACCGACCTTGTTCACCGTCGACAAGTACAATGCGCTGTTAACCGATCATGAAAGCGAGCTGAAGTCGTCGTACGACACGCTCACCAAATATTTCATGCGGGTCAACAAGACGAAGAAGGAAGGCCAGCAGGCGCTCGACCAGTTCGGCACGCGCACTTATTCCAGCTTCGCGACCGTCAACTCGCAGTTCAACTTCTGCCGCACCGCCGGCGACATCGGGCGTGAGGCATTGTTCAGCCCGCGCGGACAGTTCACGCAATTGTCGCTGGGTCGCATGCGCGAACTGCGCAACAGCCTGACGCCGTGGGGCGACCAGGCGATCGTCCGCGTCGGCCGCCCCATGCCCGCCACGCTGCCGCGGTTCGAGAAGATCTGCTGGAAGGGCAGCGAGTATAACGTCAAGCGCTGCGGCGACCCGCTCGTCCCGGTCGTGTACGCGGCGCGTTGACCAACACCACGGCCGCGGCGTTCCTGCGACCAACGCCGCGGTCGCTCGTTCGCGCGGGTGACGGCAACCTGCCTCAGCGCACGGCCGCGACTCAGTTCCCATCATCGGACCGGATGAGAGCCCGGTTCTTCCAACGTTGACCGGGCGGCTCCGCAATAAGGTTTTCGCGCGCACAGGCAGTGTCCCGCGGACGCGACACCTTAGCTAGGGTCGCCTCCACGCGAAGCCCCGCTCAGCACCTCGCCCTCCCGCCTGCCAGTAAGCCATCCGGCGAGTCGTCCGGATACACGAACAAACCAGGTACGCCACCGCGCTGGAAAGCCGTGCGCCGCCGTTGCCCACACAAAGAGCGCTCACAACATCTAGCGCGTCGATCAGGCACTCACACCTACATATCGAATTTGTTCACAGAAAAACCACCTGCCTGCCACGCGTCCGGGGTGGCGGCAGGAGCGCGCTTCCCGTATCATCTGCGTGCATGCCGGCGACTGTCTCGCCGCGTCGCACCGGGAGCAGACCTTGGTCGAATCGAGCCGCCACACGATCGCCGCCGCGCCGCCTGCGCGCGCCGCGACATCGTGCACGCGCGCGCGCGATCGTCGCCTCACCGTCTGCCGCGCAGGAAAAACCCCGGCCCGCGTATCCGCCAGGGACACGCGAACCGGGGCCGTTCGTCACCGCTTGAGCGGCGCGCGCTTACTCCGATTCTTCGAACTGCACCGCTTCGGCACCGTTCGCCGACAGACGGACCTTGCCGTCCTCGACATCGGCGACGAGGCCGAGCGAGATGTAATGGTGCTTCGCGCCCTGGCCGTCCTCGGTCTGCGGCGAATCGTTCTTGGTCAGCTTGATACGGTCGCCCTCGACATGGTCGACGGTGCCGACATGGGTGCCGTCGGCGCCGATGACTTCGGCATGTTCCTGGATCTGGCTGGCGTCGACCATCGTGTCACTCCTTCGTTGATGGGGTCGGGGGCGGAACGCACGATCGCGCGGTTGGTCGCATCGCCGTTAATCTCATCGGCGCGCGCGGCATGAGTTGGTCGATCGTCATCATGTACGCGGTCGCCGCCGTCCTCGCGCTCGTCGGCGCGGGGCTGCTGCTCGCACTCACGCGGCCGAGCGGCCCGGCCAAAGTCTACGTCTTCCGCATGGCGGGCATCATGCTGCTCGCGGGCGGCGTCGTGCTGGCGATGAGCGCGACCGCGATGCGCGAGTGGAGCGCGGAAGACTCGTTAACCGCGAACGCGCAGAGCGTGGGCCTATGAGGCACCCGCTCGCCCTGTTCGCGACGGTCGCGCTGCTGGTCGCGGGCGCGTTGCTGTTCGCGCTCGGCCTCGTGCAGTTGCGCCGCCGCCACCTGCCGCGGCGCACCCCCACCCGCGCCGCGCTCGCGGGTGCGCGCGACTGTTTCCTCGGCGCGCTGACGCTTGGCGTCGCCGGCCATCACCTCAACACCATCCTGTCGGAGTAACCCCCATGTCCCTCCTCCACGCATCCAAGCAGTACAAGCCGTTCGAATACCCCTGGGCGTTCGAATTCTGGAAGCGCCAGCAACAGCTCCACTGGCTGCCCGAGGAAGTGCCCTTGGGTGAGGATTGCCGCGACTGGGCGCAGAAGCTGACCGATCACGAGCGCAACCTGCTGACGCAGATCTTCCGCTTCTTCACCCAGGCCGACGTCGAGGTGCAGGATTGCTACCACGAGAAATACGGCCGCGTGTTCAAGCCGACCGAGATCAAGATGATGCTGACCGCGTTCAGCAACATGGAAACGGTCCACATCGCGGCCTACTCGCACCTGCTCGACACGATCGGCATGCCCGAGAGCGAGTATGGCGCCTTCCTCGAATATGCCGAGATGAAGGACAAGCATGATTACATGCAGAACTTCGGGGTCGACAGCGACGAGGATATCGCACGCACGCTCGCGATGTTCGGCGGCTTCACCGAGGGCGTGCAGCTCTTCGCCTCCTTCGCAATGCTGATGAACTTCCCGCGCTTCAACAAGATGAAGGGCATGGGGCAGATCGTGTCCTGGTCGGTGCGCGACGAGAGCCTCCACTGCGAGGGCATTATCCGCATGTTCCACGCCTTCTGCGCCGAGCGCCAGTGCCTGACCAAGGCGGTCAAGGACGACATCGCCGACGTGTGCCAGACGACGATCCGGCTCGAGGACAATTTCATCGACCTGGCGTTCGAGATGGGCCCGGTCGAGGGGATGAAGCCCAAGGATATCAAGAAGTACATCCGCTACATCGCCGACTGGCGCATGGGCCAATTGGGCCTGAAGCCGATCTACATGATCGACGAGCACCCGATCCCCTGGCTCACCCCGCTGCTGAACGGCGTCGAGCACGCCAACTTCTTCGAAACCCGCGCGACCGAGTACTCGAAGGCCGCGACCAAGGGCCAGTGGAACGACGTCTGGGACGCGTTCGACAAGCGCAAGAAGGCAAAGGACGCCAAGCCCGCGAACGAGGACGTGGTGGCCGAGGCGGATATGTTCGGTGGGGTTGCGGCTGAATAGCCACTCTCAACGCTTGAAAGGACAGCTAAATAACAGCGAGCGTGCAATTTAGCTGTCCGAAGCTCTTGGTTGGAACATCGAAACTAAGGACACAATCCCGACACATCCTCTTGATGGCGTCGACCCCTGGGAGTGTCATGATCAGCATATTGCCGAGCGAAACAAGCTGATCGCTGCAAAACGCGATGCTGAAGATGGATTCATAAAGACGATCGTGCAGCTTTGCTCCGCCATCGTGTTAGCAGTACCAGCAGCTTTAAAGCTAACCGACGATAACCATAGTTCACCAACTGCACCTGTTGTGGCTGCTATCGTTATACTTGCCCTCTCTCTCACTCTTGCGTTGTCAGAGCAGTTTTTAAGCTCCTTAGCCTATGAAAAGCAGCTCGCAAAAACGGACGCTTACTACAGACGAGAGATCAGTGATGTATCAAGCCCAACGCTGTCGAAAATTGTACGCTTGACAATCATTGCCACGTTTGTCTCATTTCTAATCGGAACGCTACTTCTAAGCTCAGCGCTTCTTCTGGGCCCTTGGAGAACAAACTTGGCACAAACACCAACACCGCGTCCTACGCCAACGCCTGCTCCGTCGCCACCGCGTCCTTATCACGACTCTCCCGGCAGATCAGTTCCACCTACTCCGCCTCCCGCCCCGCCGACGAATCCGAGACGCTGAAGTCCAACTCGTCCTTGTTAAGCACCTGATCAACCGAGATCATCGCAGCACGATCGCGGCTTTCAGCCAAGCCGCGCACTACCTTGGCACGCAGCCAAGCATCGTGGCCGGGATCGGTCGCGTCGAAATCGACTGCAAAGTCGTTCGCATTTGCCATACCGGATACATAGCGTTTGCGTGCGGCATCTCCAACGCTGTCCTACACGCCCCCTCCCCGCATACCTCGCCACGCTCCTCTCACCTGGAGCACAAACATGGCCGCTCGCCGATCCGCCGCCGCTCGCTCGCCCGAGCATGAACCGGCCCACGACAACGTCACCGACCTGCCGCCGCCTCCGCCCGTTCCCGTCCGTGTGCGCGCCGATGGGTGGACCGCGGAGCGGCAGCGTACCTTTCTCGTCGTGCTGGCGGAAACGGGGTCGGTCAGCGCGGCGTGTCAGGAGGCGGGGGTCTCGTCGCGCTCCGCTTATCGCTTGCGTGCGCGGCCCGATGCGGAGGATTTCGCGCGCACCTGAGATCAGGCGCTCAAGATCGCGACGGTGCGGCTGACGACGCTCGCGTTCGAGCGCGCGACGCGCGGCACCGTTTGCGAGATCTGGAAGGAAGGCCAGCTCGTCCAGCAGATGCGCGAGCCGAGCGACCGCCTGCTCATGTTCCTGCTCCAGCATCTGCTCCCGCGGGCAAGCCTCCTCCTCCTCATCTTGGGCGACCGCTGGGACGGGTTCGAGGCGATGACCGATGCCGCCCGCAACAGTTCCCAACGCTCGCCCGGCGCACTCGGTGACCACGCGTGCGAGATGGTGCCGGTGGTATCGCGCGATTTCTTCCCCGAGGTGCCGGGCGATCTGGAGGAGGACACCTGATGCTGCCGGCTCGCGCGCGCAGCTGCGTAGGGTTGTGACTTTAGTGACTTTCCGCGCCGCCTCGCACCTTGTCGATCCCGCGATGCAACTCGCGCGCCGCGCTGCGCGTCTGCTTCCCGCAAAGGCAGGGAGGATCGGTGGCGGGACGGATCAAACGCAAGGCTGGACTGGCGGAGGCAGAGGCGCTCATCGCCCGCGCCGCGCCCCCGCCCGTCTGTGCGCTGTGCGGCCGCCCGCTCGGCGTAAAGGTCGAGTGGCACCACGTCGTCCCCAAGAGCGAGGGCGGCACGCATACCGAACCGGTGCATCCGATCTGTCACCGCGCGATCCACGCCGCCGCCGACAATCGCGCGTTGGCCGTCGCGGGCACGCTCGACGCGTTGCGCGACATGCCGGTGATGGCGCGGTTCCTGCGCTGGATCGCGGATAAGCCGCCCGACTTCCACGCGCCGACCAGACGCGCGCGCTGACGCGCGCCGGCTCCGCGCCGCCGTCACGTCGATTCGGCGTCGCCGCCCATCACGCGCGAGCAAGGCGGAACAAGGCGGGGTGCGGCGGCTTTGTGGCGGGCGCGCGCGCGTGCGGCAGCTTTGTGGCAGCCTCGTTCATCCGCACGCAAGAAAGCGTGTCGTTCCGGCCACAGTTGCGATTTACTCGGGGTGGCGGCGTCGATTTGCGCAACCCTGTTAGCATCTGCCGGTTACGTGGGCCTCGGGTACGCTGCTTCGAAACGCAGTCACCCCCGATAAACAGATAAAACTATACCGAGGTTCATCATGCGTAAGCTCGTTCTTGCGACGGCCGTTGCCGTGTCCGCTCTCGCCGCTGCCCCTGCCTTTGCGCAGGACGCGTCCTATCCGTCGACCACCGACACCGCTTATGGTCAGACGACCGCGACCGACACGGCGACCGCGCCCGACGGCACCAAGGCGTTCGGCTTCGACCCGTATTTCGCGATCCGCGGCGGTTGGGAGCAGTTCGACAGCGAGCCGAACAAGGCAGGCATCCCCCCGGTCGACCGTCGCAACAAGCTGAACGGTTCGCTGGTCGAGGGTCTGGTCGGCTTCAACGTGCCGCTGAACGCCTTCTTCGTCGGTGCCGAGGGCAACGTCGCCAAGGGCGTGTCGGGCGACATCGACTGGGAATATGGCGCCGCGGGCCGCTTCGGCTTCCGCGCGGGTGAGAGCGGCCTGTTCTACGGCAAGGTCGGCTACCAGTGGGTCAATTTCGACAAGCGCGTGAACACCAACCGCGATTATGACGACGTCACCTACGGCGTCGGCTTCGAGGTCGGCCCGAAGGACATCGGTCTGGGCGGCGTGACCGGCAACGCGGGCTTCCGCCTGCGCGGCGAAGTGTCGTCGTTCGGCTGGGTCCACAGCTTCCGTCCGACGCTGGGTATTGTCACCCACTTCTGATCGCTCGATCAACGCCTCGCGCCGGTCGCGTAGCGCGCGGGGATCGCAGGGGAGCGGGGCCGAACGGTTCCGCTCCCCTGTTCGCGTTCAAGGTAGCGCGTCCTCCACCATCGACCCCGACGTGATCCGGGGTTCGCTCCTCCGCTCGGCCGAAAAAGGCAGCACCACTGGAGATGACGGGCGGCAGGATCAGGCGCGCGGCAGCCACTCGGCCAGGATCGCGTTGACCGCCTCGGGCGCTTCCTGCTGCACCCAGTGCGACACACCCGGCAACCGCCGGATCGTCAGGTCGGACACGAACCGCTCGGTGCCGTTGAGCGTCTCCAGCCCCAGCGCGCTGTCCTCCTCGCCCCAGACGATCAGCGTCGGCACCTCGACCCGACCACCGTTCGACAGCGCCATGCGGTCGCGGTGGCGTGCGGCGGCGCGGTACCAGTTGATCATCGCGGTCGCCGCGCCGGGCGCCTGCGCCGCGGCGGCGTAGACGTCGAGCACCTCGTCGGGGAAACGCGACTTGTCGACCGCCATGCCGCGAAACGCGTGGCGGATCGCGGCGGCGTCCCTCGCGGTCAGCGCGGCTTCGGGCAGCCACGGCAGCTGGAACGCGGCCATATACCAGCTCCGCCGCCGCTGCGGCCAATGCTTCAACGCTTCGGCGAAACAGATCGGGTGCGGCAGGTTCATCACCACCAGCCGATCCACCGGCCGCGCCACGTTGATCGCAAACATCCACGCAATCGCCCCGCCCCAGTCGTGCGCCACCAGCGTCAGCTTGGTCGCCCCGCTCGCGTCGAACAACGCGGCGGCATCGGCGACGATGCGGTCGGCGCTGTACTGCTCGACGCCTTCGGGCCGCGACGAGCCGCCGTAGCCACGCTGGTTGGGTGCCCAGACGCGGTAGCCGAGCTCGGCCAGCAGCGGCAGCTGGTAGCGCCACGAGAAGTTGAGCTCGGGAAAGCCGTGAAGACAGAGCGCGAGGTGATCGCCCTCACCTGCCTCTGCCACCTCGAACGTCAGGCCGTTCGCCGCGACCTTACGCACCGTGATCCCGCTGTCGGCGGGCGGCGACCAGGCGGGGGTCACGCCCGTCGGCTGAGCTGGAAGGTCGGAGTCACGCCACTGAACTTGGGGATGTCGGCATTCACCTCGGCCGACCGCGGATTTGCCATTGCCTGTTGGAACGCTTCCATCGACGCGAATTCGACCTGCGCAATGGTCGAGAACGCCGGCTCACCCGACAGCCCGGCGAGCGCGTGATAGACGGTCGTACCCGTCACCGCGTCACCCCAAATCTCCTTCACCAGCGGCATGTGGTGACTGGCGTAATAGGCCTCGTCGAACGGCTTGTCGGCGTCATAAGGGTAGACGACGGTCATGGTCACCACGGGCGCGCTCCTCTGGTTGGCCAATCATCTGCGCAGGTTGCGCCGTGATGGGTCCGGGCGATGTCGTACCCTTTGTGGGACGCGAGCGGCAAGGGAGCGCGAACGGGCCATGAGGTCGGCCCCTTACGTCATCCCGGACTTGATCCAGGATCCCGCTTTTCACCTCCCCCGAGACAAGGAAACGGGACGCCGGATCAAGTCCGGGCTAACGTGGAAAATACGGGTCGTCTTACCCGCGGCGGCGGCGCTTGGCCGGCGGCGCTTGCTCCTGCAACGCGGCGAGCAGGGCGGCGGCGGCGGCCGTCTCGGCCTCCTGCTTGCTGGTGCCCGTCGCGCTGGTCTCGTCCTTGCCGACGGCGACACGAACGGTGAAGCGCGGCGCGTGCCCGGGACCGGATCGGTCGGTCACCTCGTATGCCGGGGTCGCGCGGCGGTTGGCGGCGGCCCATTCCTGCAGCGCGGACTTGGGGTGCTGCGGCGCTGCTCCGCCGGCGTGGATGCGATCGGCCCATAGCCGCCGTACGACGTCACGCGCGGCGTCCAGCCCGCGCTCACGATAGAGCGCACCGAGCAGCGCCTCCATCACGTCGCCCAGCACATTGTCGCTCGCCGCCGCACCATCGTCGCGCGCCTGTTTGCCGAGCCGCAGATACGGTGCGACGCCCAGATCACGCACCACCGCGGCGCAGACCGATCCGGTTACAAGCGCGTTGAAGCGTTTGGACAAATTGCCCTCGGGCTCCTCAGGAAACGTTTCAAACAACCACTCGGCCATGATCAGGCCCAGGACGCGGTCGCCGAGAAACTCCTGCCGCTCGTAGCTCTCGCCAGCATGGCTCGAGTGCGTCAGTGCACGCTCATAGGGCGCGATCTCGAGCGGACGATAACCGAGCCGCGCCTCGATCCAGTCGGCGAGCCCGCTCAAAAGCCCTCCCCGACGCGGGACAGCCGCGCTGCCGAGAGCCAGGTCCACGGCTTGATCCATTCGGCCGAGCCGTCGGTTGACCAGAAGTTGACGATCGCCTTGCCCTCGATCCGCTCCATCGGAATGTAGCCCATTCCCTCGGGCGGGGCGAAGCGGCTGTCGGCGCTGTCGTCGCGGTTGTCGCCCATCAGGAACACGTCGCCCGCGGGCACGCGGTAGACCGGCGTGTCGTCGGCGATCGGAATATATTCCTGGTCGATGACCATGTAGCTGCGGCCGTTGGGTAGTGTTTCACGGAATTGCGGATATCGGCAGATCGGTCGGTTGTTCGCATCGACGTCCTGGAACTGCGTGCCGCACTTGTCCTCAGGGAAGTTGGGCGAGATCGGCACCACGAAGTCGGCGACGCGCTGCTTCGGAATGGCCTTGCCGTTCAGGAACAACTGGCCACGGCGCATCTGCACCGTGTCTCCGGGCAGACCGATGACGCGCTTGATCACGTCGTGGTCGTCGGGTTCCATGCTGCGAAATACCACCGTGTCGCCGCGCGTCGGGTCGGAGGCGAAGATGCGACCCCGGATCAGCGGAATACCGAACGGCAGCGACCAGCGCGAATAACCGTAATTCCACTTCGAGACGAACAGATAGTCGCCGATCAGCAGGCGTGGCAGCATCGATTCCGACGGGATCGAGAACGGCGCGAAGATGAAGGAGCGCAGGATGAAGACGAACAACGCGAGCTTCAGCAGGAAGCGGAGCGTTTCCTTGGTCTCGGACGCTGCGGTCTTGCCCGCGGGGGTGCTGGTGGCCATGACTGCCCGGTCGCGCAAGCGGCGGTGCGCGTCAAGCGGCGGTTTCAGGACGACTGTTCCGGGCGCCGGACCCTTGATGCGCCTCGCCCGTTCGGGCGGCGGACGGATTTGCTAGCAGGACGAGAGACAATGGCTGACTGGTCGACAATCGAGGCGCTGCCGCAGGAACGGCTGGAGGCGCTGTTCGCCGCCGATCCCGATCGGCTCGCCAAGCTGACGCTCGACGTTGCGGGCATCCACTTCGACTGGGCGAAGACGCATCTGACGCCAGACATGATCGCGGCGTTCGAGCAGCTCGCCAAGGAAAGCGACCTGGCGGGCAAGCGCGAGGCGATGTTTGCAGGCGAGCACGTCAACGTGACCGAGGATCGCCCGGTCGAGCACACCGCCGAGCGCGGCGAGGGCAACCCGAATTCGGTCGCGCGCGCCGGCGCCTATCACGCGCGGATGCGCGCGCTGATCGACGCGATCGAGGCGGAAGCGTTCGGTCCGGTCAACCACATCCTCCATGTCGGCATCGGCGGGTCGGCGCTGGGTCCGCACCTCCTGGTCGACGCGCTCGGGCGCGACAGCGACCGCTACGATGTCGCGATCGTCTCCAACGTCGACGGCATGGCGCTGGAGGACGTGTTCGACCGCTTCGATCCCGCCACCACATTGCTGGTTGTCGCATCCAAGACCTTCACCACCACCGAGACGATGATGAATGCGGAAAGCGTCATCGCCTGGATGGAAGGTGCGGGCGTGCAGGACCCCTATGGCCGCGTCGTTGCGGTCACCGCGTCGCCTGACAAGGCGATTGAATGGGGCGTAGACGAGACGCGCGTCGTGCCGTTCAGCGAAGGCGTCGGCGGGCGCTACTCGCTCTGGTCGTCGATCGGTTTTCCCGCGGCGATCAAGCTCGGATGGGACCAGTTCGAGGAATTGCTGGAAGGCGCGGCCGAGATGGACCGCCACTTCCGCCTGTCCGCGCTGCACGAGAACGCGCCCGCGCTCGCCGCCTTTGCCGACCTTTATTACACGCAGGTGCGCCACGCCGAGACACGCGCGCCGTTCGCCTATGACGAGCGGCTGCGGCTGCTGCCGAGCTACTTGCAGCAACTCGAGATGGAATCGAACGGCAAGGGCGTGACGGTCGACGGCACGCCGGTCGGGCGACCGACCTCGCCGATCACCTGGGGCGGCGTTGGCACCGACGCGCAGCACGCGGTGTTCCAGCTGCTCCATCAGGGCACACATCTGGTGCCGGTCGAGTTCCTGGCCGTGATCGAAGCGGGCGACACGCTGTCGGAGGATCACCACAAGAACCTGCTGCTCAACGCCTTCGCGCAGGGAGCCGCGCTGATGAAGGGCCGCGCCAACCCCGACGATCCCGCGCGCGCCTATCCGGGCGACCGGCCGTCATCGACCTTGCTGCTCGACCGGCTGGACGCACGCACGCTCGGCGCGCTTATCGCTTTCTACGAGCACCGCGTGTTCGTGAACGGCGTGCTGCTCGGCATCAACTCGTTCGACCAGTTCGGCGTCGAACTCGGCAAGGAGATGGCCAAGGCAGCTGCAAACGGCGGCGGCGACTTCGACCCTTCCACCAACGACCTGATCGCGCGCGCGTTCGGCGGCGACGGCGACGAGGAGGCGTGATCGTCGCGCTCGCCGTGGCGGCCGCGAGCGTGCCGAGCGTTGCCGAGATGCGGTGGCAGCGCCGGGTGCTCGTGGTCGCCGCGCCGGGTGCGAACGACCCCGCGTTGACCGCGCAGCGCAACGTGCTGCGGGGATGGCTGCGCGGCGCGGAGGATCGCGACGTGCAGGTGGTCGAGGTGATCGGCGACCGCGTGACGGGAGCGCGCGACACCGCGGTTGCCCTACGCGCCCGGCTGCGCATGCCAATCGCGCATTTCGGCTTGGTACTGATCGGCAAGGATGGCCATGTCGCGCTGCGCTCAAGCGAGCAGGTCACCGCCGAAGCATTGCAAGGGCGGATCGACGCGATGCCGATGCGTCGCGCGGGGCAACGCTAGCGCGATCGGCCCGGCAGCGGTACGGGTGACCACATCCAGCGCTCCATAGACCAGGACGAGTGACATGCCCGACTATGATTACGACCTGTTCGTCATTGGCGCGGGCTCGGGCGGCACGCGCGCGGCGCGCGTCTCGGCGGCGCATGGGGCAAAGGTCGCGGTCGCCGAGGAATATCGCGTCGGTGGCACCTGCGTGATCCGCGGCTGCGTACCTAAGAAGCTGCTCGTCTACGGTGCACATTTCGCCGAGGATCTGAAAGACGCGCAGCGCTTTGGATGGAAGGTGCCCGATGCGCCCGAATTCGATTGGAAGTGTCTCACCACCAACGTGTTCGCCGAGGTCGACCGGATCAACCGCGCCTACACGACGACGATCGAAAACAGCGGCGGCGAGATCATCCACCAGCGCGCGGTCGTGTCCGGCCCGAACGAGGTGACGCTCGCCGACGGGACCAAGAAGACCGCCAGGACGATCCTGATCGCGGTCGGCGCACACCCGATGGTGCCCGAATGCCCGGGACACGAATATGGCATCACCTCGAACGAGGCGTTTCATTTGGACGCAGTGCCCAAGCGCATCCTGATCGCAGGCGCGGGATATATCGCCAACGAGTTCGCGGGTATCTTCCATCAGCTTGGCGCGCACGTCATTCTGATGAACCGCAGCAAGGAAATCCTGCGCGGCTACGACCTGCAGATCCGCGACCGGTTGTTGCAGATCAGCATGATGAAGGGATTGGAATTCCGCTTCGACGCGACGTTCCAGAGGATCGAGCGCGGCGCGGACGGTTGCCTGACCGTCAGCATGTCGAACCATGAGCCCGTCACGGTCGACGCGGTGATGTTCGCGACCGGGCGGTTGCCCAACACGCGCGGGCTCGGGCTTGAGACAGCCGGGGTCGAGGTCGACGAACTCGGTGCGATCAAGGTCGACGCCGACAATCGCTCCACCTGCCCCTCGATCTACGCGGTGGGCGACGTGACCAACCGCATCCAGCTGACCCCAATCGCGATCCGCGAGGGGCAGGCGTTCGCGGACAATCTGTACGGCGGCAAGGCGACGCGAGTCGATTACGACTGCGTACCCTCGGCCGTGTTCAGCCACCCGCCGATCGGCGCGGTCGGGATGACCGAGGCGGAGGCGCGGCAGAAGCTCGGCTCGGTGCGGGTCTATTCCTCCGACTTCCGCCCGATGAAGAACGTGCTCGCCAACCGTGACGAGCGCGCGCTCTACAAGATGGTGTGCGACGGGGAGACCGACCGCGTCGTCGGCATCCACATGATCGGCCCCGACTGCCCCGAGATCATCCAGGCGGCAGCGGTGGCGGTGAAGGCCGGGCTGACCAAGGCGCAGTTCGATGCGACGGTCGCCCTCCATCCGACGATGGCGGAGGAATTGGTGTTGTTGAAGTAACGCGCGGGCGGAGGCGGATTGCGCCAGCAATCCGCCCACACGCCGCGGCGGACAGCGGGCGAGCGCAGCTCGTCCGTCTGACGGCGTGGCGAGCAGGCACTCCCGGAGCAGCCTGCCGCACCTGCCGATGCGAGCAATCAGCTGCCCGATCACCCCCCCACCAGCACGTCACTTGCCGTCACGCGACACGCATATCAGCAATCAAAAATCACGTTGATCTGCATCAATGCGGCCGGTCCGAGCGTATCTGCGCCGGCTCGATGGTCGAGCCGGAGATGGATCATGCTACGCAACAAGATGCTCGGCGCGATGGCCGCCGCCACCCTGATCGTTGGAGCGCCCGCGATTGCCAAGACCAACCCGCGCGTCGGCGGCGCGGCGATGTACCCGAACAAGACGATCGTCGAGAATGCCTCGACCACCAACAACCTGACCACGCTGGTTACCGCGGTGAAGGCCGCCGGGCTGGTCGACACGTTGAGCGGCCCCGGTCCGTTCACCGTCTTCGCGCCGACCGACGCTGCGTTCAAGAAGCTGCCGGCGGGCACGCTCGACACGCTGACGCGGCCCGAGAACAAGGCGCAGCTGACCAACATCCTGACCTATCATGTCGTGTCCGGCCGCATGACCGCCAAAGACATTGCAGCGGCGATCAGGGCCGGTGGCGGCACGGCGACACTGACCACGGTGCAGGGTGAGCCGCTGACCGCGAAGATGACCGGCGGTCGCCTGATCCTGACCGATGCGAAGGGCGGCACGTCGATGGTGTCGACCAAGGACGTGATGCAGTCGAACGGCGTCGTCCACGTCATCGACACGGTGTTGATGCCCTGAGGACGAGCGGGCGGGGTGACACCTTTCCCCTGCCCGCACCCGTTATAGGGCGACGCTACCGCGATCGGGCGCGATCACCGCCAGGGTGAAGCGCGATATGCAGACGAGTTTGCCCGCTTCGTCCTCGATCCGGATCGACCAGACCTGCGTCGTGCGCCCGCGCGCTTCTGGACGGGCCGTCGCGTAGACATAGCCGTCGCCCGCGGGACGGACATGGTTCGCGTTGATCTCCAGCCCGACTGCGCCGAACTGCGCCGGATCAACCGTCATTGCCCCCGCGACCGAGCCGAGCGTTTCCGCCAGCACCACAGACGCGCCGCCGTGCAATCGGCCGTAGGGCTGTTTGGTGCGATCGTTGACCGGCATCCGCGCGCGGATCCAGTCGTCGCCGACCGCGACGAACTCGATGCCGAGAAAGCCCGGCATGCTGCCCTCACCGAGTGCGGTCAGCTGCGCGAGGTCGGGAAGCCCGTTATGCCAGATCATCGCGTCTTCTCCCCGGTCCCGAACGGCAGGATCGTTTCATATTGCACCAAGGGCGGCGCCCCCGCCACCCGCGCGCCGCGCCGCAGCAGAAAGGCGTGGCGCACGATCTCCGCCTGCTGCTCCAGCCCGTAGCGCGCGAGCGGCCAGCCAGGTCGCACGGTGTAGTCGTAGCGGCAGAAGGGATGGCGGGTGAGCGGCAGGTAGACGCCGCGCTGGTGCTGCCAGACGTGGCACATCTCGTGAACGAACAGCCCCTGCAGCCCGAGCGCGGCGTGCGCGAAATCCTCGCGCCACAGGTCACCCTTGGGATGGAAATGGATTGTCCCGGCGGGGGCCATTACGGTGTCGCGCGGCTGGAAGAAGATCCATTTGCGGTTCGACACCCGCACCTGCGCATAGTCGATCGCGTCGCCGTAGACCGAGCGCGCGAGATTGATCTCGCTCTCGGTCAGCGCACGTGCGGCGGGGTCGCCGACCATTATTCTGGCCCGCTCGCCCCCGCGCTCTCCACCTTGGCCTCGGCAACCGCAGTGTCTCCGTCGGCGAAGCGGAACGTCATTGTCGCGGTCTTGCCTGGCGTCAGTGCAGGAGGCACGTCGAACAGCATTGCGTGGCGCCCACCCGGCTCGAACGGCAGCGTCGCACGCGCGGGCAGGTCGACCGCCGGCGTCGCATCCATCGTCATCATGTCGCCCGCGGTCATGCGCGACAGGTGGAGCTCGACCCGCGGCACGCCTGCGACAGTGACGCCCACCAGCTTCGTGTCCGCCTTGCCGCCGTGGAGCGTGAAATATCCCGCTGCCGGACGTCCGGGCACCGCGGCCAGGCGTATCCATGCGTCGCTCGCCGCGGGTGCCTCGACTTTCGCGCAAGCCACCGTCGTCGCTGCGACCGCCACAACCGCCCACCAGCCCTTGCTCAAGAAATTTCTCCCCGCGTGGAACAACGCAGCCGGCCTAGTCGGCAGGAAATCTTGCGGCAAGGAGTGCGCCACCTATATCGCGGCCAGACACGGAGGGTTGCGTTGCCGTAACGGGGCGTAACTCGCATGTTTTTTCATCGTTGTAGGGGCTAGGCAAAGCACTCATGGCAAAAGTTATCGGTATCGATCTGGGCACGACCAACTCGTGCGTGTCGGTGATGGAGGGCGGCAAGCCCAAGGTGATCGAGAACGCCGAGGGCGCGCGCACCACGCCGTCGATCGTCGCCTTCGCCAAGGACGGCGAGCGACTGGTCGGCCAGCCGGCGAAGCGTCAGGCGGTCACCAACGGCGACAACACCATCTTCGCGGTGAAGCGCCTGATCGGTCGCCGGTTCGACGATCCCGTCACTAAGAAGGACACCGAGCTGGTTCCGTATAAGATCGTGCGCGGCCAGAACGGTGACGCGTGGGTCAACGCGGGCGGCAAGGATTATTCGCCCTCGCAGATCAGCGCCTTCACGCTCCAGAAGATGAAGGAAACCGCTGAGAGCTACCTCGGTGAGACGGTGACCCAGGCGGTCATCACCGTTCCCGCCTACTTCAACGACGCGCAGCGCCAGGCGACCAAGGACGCGGGCCAGATCGCGGGCCTCGAAGTGCTGCGCATCATCAACGAGCCGACCGCGGCGGCGCTCGCCTATGGCCTCGAGAAGCAGGATGGCAAGACGATCGCGGTCTATGACCTAGGCGGCGGTACGTTCGACGTCTCGATCCTCGAGATCGGCGACGGCGTGTTCGAGGTGAAGGCGACCAACGGCGACACCTTCCTGGGCGGCGAGGATTTCGACAACAAGATCGTCGATTATCTGGCGCAAGGGTTCCAGAAGGACGAGGGCATCGACCTCACCAAGGACAAGCTGGCGCTCCAGCGCCTGAAGGAAGCCGCGGAAAAGGCAAAGATCGAGCTCAGCTCGGCCGCGTCGACCGAGGTCAACCTGCCCTTCATCACCGCGGATCAGAACGGCCCGAAGCATTTGGTCAAGACGATCACGCGCGCCGACCTGGAGCGGCTGGTCGAGGATTTGATCAAGCGTACGCTGGAGCCGTGCAAGAAGGCGCTGGCCGACGCGGGCGTCAAGGCGGACGACATCAGCGAAGTGGTGCTAGTCGGCGGCATGACCCGCATGCCGCGCGTTCGCGAAGTGGTGAAGAACTTCTTCGGCAAGGACCCGCACACCGGCGTCAACCCGGACGAGGTCGTCGCCATGGGCGCCGCGATCCAGGCGGGCGTGCTGCAGGGTGACGTGAAGGACGTGCTGCTGCTCGACGTAACGCCCTTGTCGCTCGGCATCGAGACGCTCGGCGGCGTATTCACGCGCATGATCGACCGCAACACGACGATCCCGACCAAGAAGTCGCAGACCTACTCGACCGCGGACGACAACCAGCAGGCGGTGACGATCCGCGTGTTCCAGGGCGAGCGCGAGATGGCGGCCGACAACAAGCTGCTGGGTCAGTTCGACCTGGTCGGTATCCCGTCGGCACCGCGCGGCGTGCCGCAGATCGAGGTCACGTTCGACATCGACGCCAACGGCATCGTCAATGTGTCGGCGAAGGACAAGGGCACCGGCAAGGAGCAGCAAATCCGCATCCAGGCATCGGGCGGCCTGTCAGACGCCGACATCGACCAGATGGTGCGCGACGCGGAAAGCTTCGCCGAAGAGGACAAGAAGCGTCGCGCGGCGGCCGAGGCGAAGAACAACGCCGAGAGCCTGATCCACACCACCGAGCGCCAGTTGGCCGACAATGGCGACAAGGTCGACGCGTCGCTGAAGGGTGAGATCGAGGCCGCGATCGCCGAGGCGAAGACCGCGGTCGAGGGTGGCGATCCCGACCAGATGAACGAGAAGGCGCAGGCGCTCGCGCAGGTCGCGATGAAGCTCGGGCAGGCGATCTACGAGAAGCCGGCGCAGTCCGAGGCGAGCCCGGGCGGCGACACCGACGGCGCGTCGGCCAAGAAGGACGGCGACGACGTGGTCGACGCCGAATTCTCGGAAGTCGACGACAAGTAAGTAGTGTACCCCTCTCCCCGCTGGGGAGGGGGTCGGGGTGAGGGGTTGGCGTCTCCGAGAGCGCTTCCCTCTCCCCTCCTCTCAGATGCGAGAGGGCCATAAGAGGCCGGCATGAGCACCACGATCGACTATTACGAACTGCTCGAATGCGAGCGCACCGCGGACGCAGGCACGATCAAGTCCGCGTATCGCAAGCTCGCGATGAAGTACCATCCCGACAAGAATGCCGGCTGCAAGGATTCCGAGGCCAAGTTCAAGGCCGTCAGCGAAGCGTACGACTGCCTGAAGGACCCGCAGAAGCGCGCCGCCTATGACCGCTACGGTCACGCTGCGTTTCAGAATGGCGGCGCAGGCGGCGGTCCTCAGGATTTCGGCGGCTTTTCCGACATTTTCGAGAGCGTCTTCGGCGAGTTCATGGGCGGTCGGCAGCAGGGCGGGCGGCAGCAGCGCCGTGGTGCCGATTTGCGCTACGACATGGAGATCACGCTCGAAGAAGCGTACCACGGCAAGCAGACCGACATCACCGTCGACATCTCGGTCGCGTGCGACACCTGCCACGGCTCGGGCGCGAAGCCCGGCACCCACGCGCACCAGTGCAAAACCTGCGCCGGTCACGGCAAGGTCCGCGCGCAGCAGGGCTTCTTCGTCGTCGAGCGCGCCTGCCCTGCCTGCCACGGTTCGGGCGAGGTGATCGACACGCCGTGCAGCGACTGCCGCGGCGAGGGCCGGGTCGAACAGACCAAGACCTTGAACGTCAACGTGCCCCCCGGCGTCGACGAGGGCACGCGCGTGCGCTTGTCTGGCGAGGGTGAGGCGGGTGCACGCGGCGCGCCTCCGGGCGACCTGTACATCTTCCTCCACGTCAAACGGCACAATCTGTTCGAGCGCGAGGGCACGACGCTGTTCGCCCACGCCCCGATCAGCTTCACGACCGCGTCACTCGGCGGCACGATGTCGATTCCCGGCCTCGACGGTCGCACGCACGAGATTCGCATCCCCGCGGGCATCCAATCGGGCAAGCAGCTACGCCAGCGCGGCGCGGGCATGCCGGTGTTGCAAGGCCGCGGTCATGGCGACCTGGTGATCCAGATCGACGTCGAGACACCGACCAAGCTCTCGACCCGTCAGCGCGAGCTGCTGGAACTGTTCCGCGAAACTGAGACGGGCGAAGAATGCCCGCAGAGCCAGGGCTTCTTCTCGCGGCTCAAGAACGCGTTCGCCGGGGAATGAGCGAGATTTCGGAAGTGAAGACGGCCGCGCAGCGCTGCGGCCTCGTCGCGGTCGTCGGCGCGCCCAACGCGGGCAAGTCGACGCTCGTCAACGCGCTCGTCGGGCAGAAGGTCGCGATCGTTAGCCCCAAGGCGCAGACGACGCGCACCAAGCTGATGGGCGTCGCGATCCGTGACGAGACGCAATTGCTGCTGGTCGACACGCCCGGTATCTTCGAGCCCAAGCGCCGCTTCGACCGCGCGATGGTCGCGGCCGCCTGGGGCGGCGCGGAGGGCGCGGACGTGATCGCTTTGGTGGTCGATGCCAAGGGTGGGCTCGGCCCCAAGGTAACGGAGATCGCCGAGGCGCTGAAAGGCCGTTCCGAGCCGATCTACCTCGTGCTCAACAAGGTCGACCTCGCCGACAAGCCCAAGCTGCTGCTCCACGCCGAGCGGCTGAACGCGATGCTGCCGTTCGCCGAAACCTTCTTCATCTCCGCGCAAACCGGCGACGGTGTGAAGGAGCTAAAGGACGCGTTCGCCGCCGCGATGCCCGCGGGTCCGTGGCATTATCCCGAGGATCAGGTATCCGACGCCAGCGAGCGCGCGCTCGCCGCCGAGGTGACGCGCGAGCAGCTCTACCTGCAGCTCCACGCAGAACTGCCCTATGCGAGCGTGGTCGAGACCGAGAAGTTCGAGGAACGCGAGGACGGATCGGCCGAGATCCACCAGCAGATCCTCGTCGAGCGCGTGACGCAGCGCGCGATCGTGCTCGGCAAGGGCGGCGCGCGCATCCGCGAGATCGGCGCGCGCGCGCGAGCCGAGCTGGCAGTACTGCTCGACCGCCCGGTGCACCTCTACCTCCACGTCAAGGTCAAGCCCGACTGGGACGAGGACCGCAGCGTTTACCGCGATCTCGGGCTCGACTGGGTCGATTAAGCTAGCGCGCCGCCGCCGCGCTCGCTTCCACGCGCGCGCGGTCGGCGAGCATCACGGTCGACGATGCCTTCGCGAGGGCCTTGCCATGCTCGTCGCTCAACCGTCCTTCGACGAAACAGGTCGAGCGCCCGCGCCGCTCGACCCAGCCCTCCGCGACCACCACGCCGGGCCGCGCCGGTGCGAAGAAGCTGACCTTCAACTCCAGCGACATCGGCGTGACTCCGTCGCGTGCCATCGCGATCGCGGCATGCGCCATCGCGGCGTCGATCCAGCCGGTGACGAACCCGCCCTGCACCACCCCACCCGAGTGGCACATGTGTGCACTCGCCAAATACTCGATCCGCGCACGCCCGGCGGGGTCCATGTCAACGACGCGGATCAGCCCGAGCGTTTGGCTTAATTCGCCGATATTCTCGCTCATCTCGCGCCCTCGCCGATCATCTCCTCGACCCAGGCGGGGACTAGCACGCCGGCGGGTCCGAGCCTCGTTTCGTTGAACCAGTTGCTCCCCGCCGATCGTTCCAGATTGAGCTCCAGCGTGCGCGCACCATGATGCGCCGCCAGTTGGACGAACCCGGCCGCGGGATAGACCGCGCCCGAGGTGCCGATCGAGACGAACAGATCGCACCTCGCGATCGCAGTCTCGATCCGGTCCATGCCGTACGGCATCTCGCCGAAGAACACGATGTCGGGACGCAGGGAGTCCTCGCCGCAATCCGGACAGGACGCGCCGGGCGGCAGCGAGCCCGTCCACTCGCGGTGGATACCGCACAGCGCACATAAGGACGACCGCAACGCACCATGCATGTGGAGCATCCGCGTCGTCCCTGCGCGTTCGTGCAGATCGTCAACGTTCTGCGTGACGACGAGCAACTCGCCCGTCCACGCGGCATCGAGCCGGGCGAGCGCGACATGCGCGGCGTTTGGCGCGACGTCGTCGAGGGCAGCGCGGCGCGCGTCGTAGAACCGGTGAACGAGCGCCGCGTCAGCCACCAGCGCCTCGGGCGTGCACACGTCCTCGACCCGGTGCCCTTCCCACAAGCCGCCTGGGCCGCGGAAGGTCGCGATCCCGCTCTCGGCCGAAATGCCCGCACCGGTCTGGACGACGAGATTGCGTATATGGCTCATCATGACAGCCTAACGCACGCCCTTCGGCCTCGCCAGCGCGGCAGCGTAAGCTGCGGAAATTGGACGGCCTTGATGAACGCGTCGTTGTTTCTGGTTCATGCAACCCGTGCCATTTTGATGTCGTTACACCCCTAGCAACAACGACACCGGGAGACTGTATATGCGTAATTTCATGCTTGCCTTGGGCGCGACCACGATGGTCCTGCCGACGCTGATCGCGACGACGCACGACGCCGATGCGCGCAAGCGTCATTCGTACCGCGAGTGGCGCGGCAACGACGGACGGCTGCGCTGCCGCAAGCCGAACGGCACGACCGGACTGGTCGTTGGCGGCGTCGCCGGGGCGCTGGTGGGCCGCACCATCGACACGAGGGGCGACCGGACGCTCGGCACGCTGCTGGGTGGTGCCGGTGGCGCGCTGGCGGGTCGCGAGATCGAGCGCAGCGGGGATCGCCGCTGCCGTTGATCGGCCGATGACGACCACCGAGGTCGACGATTGATTGCAACCGAAACGGACGGGTGTGGTTCTCTCAGGCGAACCGCACCCGTTTTAACATTAATCAAGGAGCAATCATGTCGGTCAGAAGCGCATCCGCCCGCTACGAAGGTCTGGGCAAGGACGGCAAGGGTCACGTGTCGACGCAGTCGGGCGTGCTGTCCGACAACGCCTACGGCTTCAACACCCGATTCGAAAACGAGCCGGGCACCAATCCCGAGGAACTGATCGCCGCCGCGCACGCGAGCTGCTTCACCATGGCGTTGAGCTTTGCACTGGCGCAGGCAGGGCACAGCGATGGTACACTCGAGACGAACGCCATGATCACGCTCGACAAGGACGGGGACGGCTTAAAGATCAGCGAGTGGGCCCTTGAGCTGACTGCCGAGGTACCCGGCATCGAGCAGGACGAGTTCGAGCGGATTGCCAATGAAGCCAAGGCCAATTGCCCCGTGTCCAAGTTGTTGAATGCCGAGATTACCCTCACTCACACGCTGAAGACTGCGTGAACGTGTTGTAGTTTTCGGTTCACGCAACCGACGACGAGAGCGGGGGTTCTTGTTTCATCACTGACGACGGAGTTGTTTGATGCGTATCATGCTTGCCGCGGCCATTGCCGCTACCGCGCTCGGCACCACGCCCGCCCTCGCCCAGAACCCGTATCAGGCCGGGCGCGAGTACAACCGCGACGTGCGCGATGCGCGTCAGGAATATCGTGAGGATCTGCGCGACGCTGACAGCCGCCGCGATGTGCGCAACGCCCGCCGAGAATATCGCGAGAACGTGCGCGACGCGCGCCGCGATTATCGCAACGACGTACGCGATTGGCGGCAGAGCAACCGCTACGACTACAATCGGTTCGAGCCGGGTCAGCGCGGCTATTATGCCGACCGCTACTACCGCGATGGCCGCTACTATCAGGAGCGAGCGCTCGGCCGTAACGACCGAATCTATCGCGGCCGCGACAACCGCTATTATTGCCGCCGTAACGATGGCACGACCGGGCTGGTCGTCGGCGGTCTTGCAGGCGGCGCGCTCGGCAACGTGATCGCGGGCGGCGGCTCGCGCCTGCTCGGCACCCTTATCGGTGCGGGTGGCGGTGCGTTGCTCGGCCAGTCGGTCGATCGCGGCAACGTCCGCTGCCGCTGATTTGACCTATGCGTTTCAGAAAGGGTCCGGTGTAACGCCGGGCCCTTTTGCGCGTCTCAGATGATACCGCCGCCCAGCATCAATCGCGCGGCGAAGATCACGATCAGGATGAGGTTCAGGTTACGGCCCGAGTTCGACGATGAGAGCGCGCCGACCGCCGCTCCAACAATCGCGATTGGAATGACGAACCAGTAGCCCCAGGCGAAAAACGGCAGGAACGGCACGATGCCGAGCACCAGCGCGACAAGGCCGATCAGGATCGAGAGGATGTTGAACATGACGCCGATGTGGCCCGCCAGTCGGTGTCTTGCAAGAGTGACACACATTTCGTCACACTGTTCCTTAATCGGCGGTGTTGCATGAAGCCGTGGATCATTCGCACCGCGATGGACCCGATGACCCGCTTCCTCCTGCCTCTCTTCTCCATGCTCGCGCTCGCCGGTTGCGGCGACACGCCCGATGAGGCGGCTTCACCCGCGCCCGCGGCACTCGCAACGAGCACCGCAGCGTCGGTACCCGCGGCCGATCCGGCGCTGACGGCCGCTTTGCGCGACCAGATCATGGTCGACCCGGCCCTGGTGCAACAGGCGAACGCCGACACCATCCGTCCGCCGACGCAACCGCGAAGCGGCGCGGTACCGCCGGTCGACATCGCCGCCGCGGCGCACGCGCAGCCTGCCGCGCTGACCACCTCACCTGGCGAAACGCTGCGCAGCGCACCCGCCCCGACCGGTAACTGCCGGCAGTGCGCGATCGCGCGCCAGTCGCTGACGCTCGGCGCTCTCGCCGAGGCGCAGGGCGGCCGCGTCGGGCAATGCGCCGCCAACGTCGACTATTCGGCCGGCTGGGCCAATCGACTGCCGCGTGGGCTTCCGCTCTACCCCGATGCTCGCGTCGCCGAGGCCGCGGGCGCGGACGGGCAAGGCTGCGCGCTGCGCGTCGTCAGCTTCTCGAGCGCGGCGCCGATGCAGCGCCTGCTCGACTGGTATTACACCAAGGCATCGGGCGCGGGGTATAGCGCCGAGCACCACGCCGACGGGGCCGAACACGTACTCGCGGGCAATCGTCGCGGCGGTGGCACGTTCATGGCGACGATGCGCGCGCGTGCGGACGGTGGCACCGATGTCGACCTGATGGCTGACGGTGGCTGAACGCGCATGATCGCGGCGCGGACGGCCGCCGACTCTGTCCTCGTCTGAGTGCCTGTCAGTACGCAGCTAGACGGCGCGGCCCAGTGACGCGCATTTCTTTCGCGGACGTTTCGCGATAGGGCGCGGTGATGAACGCGCTTATTCCCGTCATGGCAGGCGGCGCGCTCGGCTCGGCCGGGCGCTACCTGACCGGACGTTTCACGTTATCTTTGTTCGGTCCTGATTGGCCGTGGGGCACGATGACCGTCAATCTGCTGGGCGGTCTGCTGATGGGGCTGCTCACCGGCCTGCTCGCGCGCGTGTCCGCGCCAGAGGGATGGCGGCTGTTCCTGGCGATCGGGGTGCTCGGCGGGTTCACCACGTTCTCGTCCTTCTCGCTCGACACCGTCGCGATGATCGAGCGCGGCGCGGTGGCGCCGGCACTCGGCTACGTGCTCGTCTCCGTGATCGGGTCGATCGCGGCATTGTTCGCCGGCCTCTCGATCGTGCGGGTGGCGGCATGAACAAGGTCGTCGAGAACGTCCGTCAGTTCGTCATCGCGCCCGACGACGACGGCATCCGCGTCGACCGCTGGTTCAAGCGTCACCTCGACGCGACAAGCTTCACCACGGTCGCCAAATGGGCGCGCACCGGACAGCTTCGCCTCGATGGCGCGCGTGTTGGGCCAGGCGACCGCGTCCAGGCCGGGCAAACGTTGCGCATCCCGCCGGTCGAGGCGGCGCGCACGGCCGCGCGACCGCAGCGCGAGCGCACGCCCCTCACCGCGGACGAGCAGGCGTTCGCGCAGGAAATGGTGATTCACCGCGACGCGCAGGCGCTGGTGCTCAACAAGCCGCCGGGCCTCGCGACGCAGGGCGGTACCAAGACCACCACGCACGTTGACGGCCTGCTCGACGCATTGCAGGACGACGCTGACGGTCGCCCCAAGTTGGTCCACCGGCTCGACAAGGACACCTCGGGCGCATTGCTGGTAGCGCGCACCTCGCGTGCTGCGGCCTCCTTCGCCAAGGCGTTCTCGGGCCGCACCGCCAAGAAGATCTATTGGGCGCTGGTCGTCGGCGTTCCCTCGATCGACGACGGCATGATCGAGCTGCCGATCGCCAAGCAGCCCGGCACCGGCGGCGAGAAGATGCACGTCGATGAGGCCGAGGGTCAGGCCGCGCGAAGCCGCTACCGCGTGATCGAACGCGCGGGCAATCGCACCTGCTGGGTCGAGCTGCAACCACTGACCGGGCGCACGCATCAGTTGCGCGTCCACATGGCGGCGATCGGCCACCCGATCGTCGGCGACGGCAAATACGGCGGCCCCGCGGCGTTCCTGACCGGCGGGATCAGCCGCAAGATGCACCTCCACGCGCGCCGCATCCGTGTCGATCATCCCGACGGCGGCGAGATCGACGTGACCGCGGAGCTGCCGCAGCATTTCGCCGAGAGCCTGGCGAGCCTGGGCTTCGAGGAAATGGCGGGCAATTCCATGCCGATCAACGACTTCGTGCCGCCTACGCGCGAGGAGCAGAAGGCTAAGGCGCGCGCGCATGCCAAGGGCGTGCGCAAGGCGCGGCGTGGCGAACGACGCGGACGCGGCAGTCGCGACGGCTGATCGGTTGATGCAGGTCGAGGCTAACGGATATTCCTTCGCCTCGACCTGCCCGCGTCAGACCGCGCCGCTGCCCAGATAGGTCCAGCCCGCATAGCCGAACAACAGCAGCGACGCCGCGCTGGTGATGCCGACCAGTACGTAACCGATCGCGGTCAGCATCGCGGGGTTCGGGCGGCGCTGCTTCGCATTGCGCGACGCACCCGACATGACGAAGGTCATCAACAAGCCGTAGGTAAAGGCAACCGCACCGAACATCGAACATCACCCGCTCAGACCGCCCATCTCCCCGCGGTCGCGCGACCGTTAATCATATCCAGGTTAGCGAACCTAGCACCCTTCGTTACATTCATCGCGTCATCCCAACGCCTTGCCGCCTGCACGCGGATCGTTCGTGATGGTTGACGATTGTGGACGCCGCGTCGGCGATGACAAAGCGGGTGCGTGGCTGCTACGGCGTGGCATGCCGCACGCTCCTGCCCGCCTCGCAATCTTCGACTGCGACGGCACGCTCGTCGACAGCCATGCCAACATCTGCCGCGCGATGGAGGCGGCGTTCGCGGGCGTGCGCGTCGACGCGCCCTCGCGTGAGGCGATCCGCGGCATCGTCGGGCTGAGCCTGGTCGAAGCCGTCGCCGCGCTCGCCCCCGATGCCGACGCGGGCTTCCACGCAGCGGTTGCGGACGATTACAAGACCGCGTTCCAACATATGCGCGCCGAGGGTCTGCTCGACGCGGAGCCGCTGTACGACGGGTTGGTCGACGCGCTCGACGAGCTGGCCGACGAAGGATGGATCTTCGGGGTGGCGACCGGCAAGTCAGACCGCGGGCTCGCCCACGTGCTCGCACATCACGGGTTGTCGACGCGCTTCGTCACGCTTCAGACCGCCGATCGTCACCCGTCGAAACCGCATCCCTCGATGATCCACGCCGCGCTGGCGGAGGCCGGCGCTGATCCCAATCTGGCGGTCATGATCGGCGACACGAGTTACGACATGGAGATGGCGCGCGCCGCGGGCGTGCGCGCGATCGGGGTCACCTGGGGCTATCACGACGAAGCGGTACTGCACGCGAGCGGGGCGCACGCGGTTGTGCACCGCTATTGTGATCTAGCGGCTGCAATGGTGCCTGAGGCTACGGCATGAGCGATCCCGCGCTGCCGCGTTGGGCGGCCTTGTCGGCGGTGCGCATCATCGGCAGCTTCGGTGCGGTGTTGGGCGTACTTCTGGTCGGGCGCGCGGAGACGACCGGACCAAAGGTGCTCGGGATTGTGATCGTGCTGGCGGCGCTGTGGATGCTCGCAACGGTGCCCCGCGCGCTCGCCGCGCGCTGGCGGAGCCCGCAATGAAGCGGTTCTGGCGCGAGGTCGCGATCGACGCTGAGCACGTGGTGCGCCTGGATGATCGCCCGGTGCGCACGCCTGGTCGAGCGCCGCTGGCGCTACCGAGCGCGGCCCTGGCCGATGCGGTGGCGGATGAATGGCGCGCGGTCGGCGACACGATCGATCCGCGAACCATGCCGCTGACCGGGCTCGCCAATGCCGCGATCGACCGCGTCGCGCCCGACGTGGTGGGTTTCGCGCGTGGCATCGCGGCTTACGCCGATAGCGACCTGTTCTACTACCGTGCCGATCAACCACCGGAGCTCGCGGAGCGGCAGGCCGCCGCATGGGACCCGCTGCTCCATTGGGCGCGCGAGCGGTACGACGTGCATTTCGAGCCGGTCGCGGGCATCGTCCACCACGCGCAGCCCGCCGCTACGGTGCAGCGGCTGAGCGATGCGGTTGCAGCGCGAAACGCCTTCGCGCTGGTGCCGCTGTCGCCATTGGTGACGATCACCGGCACGCTGGTCGGCACGCTCGCGCTCACCGAGGGGGCCATCGACGCGGACACCCTATGGGACGCGGCGCACGTCGATGAGGATTGGCAGGCGGAGCATTGGGGCGAGGACAGCCTGGCGGCCCAGGCACGCGCACATCGCCGCGGCGAATACGACGCCGCCGCACGGTTCCTGTCACTGCTCTAAAGCGTGCCCCTCAGGCGGGGGTCCGCAGCTTGCGGATGAAACCGATCAGCCCGGTCTGACGCGAGCGCTTGAGGCGCTCTGCGGCCAGAATGGTGCGGACGTGCGCGTAGCATTGCTCGACATCGTCGTTGACCAGCACGTAATCGTAACCGTCCCAGTGGCTGATCTCGTTCGACGCACGCGCCATGCGGCGGTCGATCACCTCGATCGCGTCGGTGTTGCGATTGAGCAGGCGCTTGTGCAGCTCCTCCATCGACGGCGGCAGGATGAATACGCGCACCACGTCGCCGCCCGCGATCTGATGGAGCTGTTGCGCGCCCTGCCAGTCGATGTCGAACAGCACGTCCTTGCCCGCGGCCAGCATCTCCTCGACCGGTGCGCGCGGCGTGCCGTAGCGCTGGTCGAACACGTGCGCCCATTCGAGAAACTCGTGGGCGGACACCATCTCGCGGAAGCGTTCGAGCGAGACGAAGTGATAGTCGCGCCCGTCCTCCTCACCCGGCCGGATCGCGCGCGTCGTCGCCGACACCGACAGCGACAATTCGGGTTCGCTCGCCAGCAATTTGCGCGCGATCGTCGATTTGCCCGCGCCCGACGGCGAGGACAGCACGAACAGCACGCCGCGTCGCTTGAAATTGTGGGTGTCGGGGTGGGGGGTGCCGTCCATGCGCGCCTCTGGCCCGCGCGGTGCCGCGGCGTCAAGTCGCACGCGCCCGCAACCGCACGGTTGCGCGGTCGGCGTAGCGCAGCGGACACGCCCCGCTTGCGACTTCAGCGCAGCCGCGCGGCGTGCCAGGCGACGTGATCGGCCATGAAGGTCGACACGAACAGGTAACTGTGATCGTAGCCCGGCTGCATCCTGAGCTCGAGCGCGATGCCGGCGTCAGCGCAGGCGCGGGCGAGCAGCTCGGGGCGCAATTGCTCGTACAGGAAATTGTCCGCGTTACCCTGATCGACCAGCAACTCGGAAACGCGCGCACCATCCTCGATCAGCGCCACCGCGTCGTGCCGCCGCTTCATCGCCTGATCGTCACCCAGGTAGCGGTCGAGCGCGCTGCCCCATGGCACCTGGGTCGGCGCGACGATCGGCGCGAAGGCGGACACCGAGCGGAACCGATCGGGATGGCGCAGCGCCACCGTGAGCGCGCCGTGCCCGCCCATCGAATGACCGGTGATCCCCTGCCGCGCCATGTCGACCGGGAACGCTTGGCCGACGAGCGTGGGCAGTTCTTCGGTCACGTAGCGCCACATGTTGAAATTGGCCGACCACGGCGCCTCGGTCGCGTCGACGTAGAAGCCCGCGCCCTGCGCAAAATCCCACGCATCCTCGTCGGGCACGTCGTCCCCGCGCGGGCTGGTATCGGGCGCGACGAAGATCACGCGCTGCTCGGCGCAGGCGCGGCGAAACTCGCCCTTGTCGGTGACGTTAGCGTGGGTGCAGGTCAGCCCCGACAGATACCAGAGCACCGGCAGTCGCTCGCCGGCCGCGTGCTCGGGCACGAAGACCGAGAAGGTCATGTCCGTGCCCGTCGCGGCGGAGGCGTGGCGGTACACGCCCTGCACCCCGCCGTGCGACCGTACCTGAGTTACCGTCTCCAGCCCCGCCACGGCTGCCTGCTCCTCGCTCACGCCGCAGCGGGCGTCTGGGCCGCCGGCATCCGGTGCAGCGCGCACAATTTGTTGCCGTCGGGGTCGCGCAGATAGGCGAGGTACAGGCTCATGCCACTGCCGCTGCGCACGCCTGGCGCGTCCTCGATCGCGGTGCCGCCCGCCTTGACCCCCGCCTTGTGCCACGCATCCGCCTGTTCGGGACCGTCAACCGTGAAGCCGATCGTGCTGCCGTTGCCGTGGGTCGCGGCCTCGCCGTCGATCGGCTTGGTCACCAGGAACAGGCTGCCGTTGTGGCTGTAGATCAGCCGGCCCTTCGGGTCCTGGAACCCGGGCTTGCCGCCGATCGACGCGAACAGGTGATCGTAGAACTTCTTGGAACGATCCAGGTCGTTCGACCCGACCATCATGTGGCTGAACATCGTCACTCTCCCTTTTTATGGCCGCTCGGATCGGCGGCGTTAGTAGATCACCACGCTGCGAATCGACTCGCCCGCGTGCATCAGGTCGAACCCCTTGTTGATCTCGTCCAGCGTCAACCGGTGCGTGATCATCGGGTCGATCTCGATTAAGCCGTTCATGTACCAGTCGACGATCTTCGGCGTGTCGGTGCGCCCGCGTGCGCCGCCGAACGCGGTGCCGCGCCACACGCGCCCGGTGACGAGCTGGAACGGGCGCGTGGCGATCTCCTTGCCCGCTTCCGCTACGCCGATCACGATCGACTCGCCCCAGCCACGATGGGCGCTTTCCAGCGCCTGCCGCATCACCACCGTGTTGCCTGTGCAATCGAAGGTGTAGTCGCCGCCGCCATCGGTCATCGCGATCAGATGCTGCACCACGTCGCCGACGTTCTTGGGGTTGACGAACGCGGTCATGCCGAAGCGGCGACCCCATTCCTCGCGATCAGGATTGATGTCGACGCCAATGATGTTGAGCGCGCCGGCGAGCTTCGCGCCCTGGATGACGTTCAATCCGATCCCGCCGAGCCCGAACACGATCACGGTCGAGCCGGGCTCCACCTTGGCGGTGTTAACCACCGCGCCAACGCCGGTGGTGACGCCGCAACCGACGTAGCAGCTCGTGTCGAACGGTGCATCGGGGCGGATCTTGGCGACCGCGATCTCAGGCAGCACGGTGAAGTTCGAGAAGGTCGAACAGCCCATGTAATGAAAAATCGGCTGGCCCTTGTAGCTGAACCGCGTCGTCCCGTCGGGCATTAGCCCCTTGCCTTGCGTGGCGCGGATCGCGGTGCACAGGTTGGTCTTCTGGCTCAGGCACGACTTACACTGACGGCACTCGGGCGTGTAGAGCGGGATCACGTGGTCGCCGACTGCGACGCTCGTCACCCCCGCGCCCGCCTCGCGCACGATGCCCGCCCCCTCATGCCCGAGCACGCTGGGGAACAGCCCCTCGCTGTCCAATCCGTCGAGCGTATAGGCGTCGGTGTGGCAGATGCCGGTCGCCATGATCTCGACCAGCACCTCGCCGGCCTTCGGCCCTTCCAGGTCGAGCTCGACGATCTCCAGCGGCTTCTTCGCCTCGAATGCGACGGCTGCACGAGTTTTCATGAGCGTTCCTTCAATTTCTCGCCGCGCGACCTCAGGCCGCGCTCACCAGCAACTTGTCGATGCGCCGGCCGTCGAGGTCGACCACCTCGAACCGCCAGCCCTGTTCCTCGAAATGCTCGCCCTCCCCCGGCAGCTTGCGGAATGCGGCCAACGCCAGCCCCGCGACCGTCGCGTAATCGCGATCGTCGGGCAGCTCGATTCCCAGCCGATCGGCCAGCGCGTCCGCCGCCATTGTGCCTGCGACCAGCAACGATCCATCCTCGCGCTCGACCACATTGGGCGCTTCGTCCGGGTCGGCATCCGAGGCGAACTCGCCCGCGATCGCCGCCAGCAGGTTGGCCGGCGTCACCACGCCTTCGAAATGGCCGTATTCGTCATGGATCAGCGCCATCGGCACGTCGGCGCGGCGCAGCGCGTCGAGCGCATCCATCGCATCGATCTGATCGACCACCACCGGCGCCTTGCGCACCAGCCGGGCGAGGTCGAGCGCCTCGCCGCGGAACAGCGCCGCCGCCACGTCGCGCGCCTGCACGACGCCAACCACCGCGTCGATCGACCCGTCACACACCGGCAGGCGGCTGTGCGGCGAGGCAAGCAGCTTGGCGCGCAGTTCCGCCTCGCCCAGCGTCATGTCGATCCAGTCGACCTCGGTGCGCGGCGTCATCACCTCGCGCACCGGGCGGTCGGCGAGCCGCACCACGCCCGAGATGATCGAACGCTCATGCTCCTCGATCACGCCCGACTTGCTCGCCTCAGCGACCATCAGGTGCAGCTCCTCGGCCGTCACCTGATCCTCGTTCTCGCGGTTCAGCCGCAACAGGCGAAAGATCAGCGCGCTGCTCTGGTCGAGCAGCCAGCCAAGCGGCTTGGTCGCGGTCGCGATATAGGTCATCGGCAGCGCGACGATCGACGCGATCGTCTCGGGCGAGCGCAGGGCGATCTGCTTGGGCACCAGCTCGCCGATGATCAGCGACGCGTAGGTGGTCAGCCCGATCACCAGCGCAAAGCCGACCGTCTCCGCGGTATGGTGCGACAGCCCCAGCAGCTCCAGTCGCGCCGCGGTCGGCGTGCCGAGACTCGCACCCGAATAGGCGCCCGCCAGGATGCCGATCAGCGTGATGCCGATCTGCACGGTCGACAGGAACTTGCCGGGATCGGACGCGAGCTTGATCGCCGCCGCGGCACCGCGCCGGCCGCTGCGCGCCATCGCCTCCAGCCGCGCCTTGCGCGCGGACACGATCGCGAGCTCGCTCATCGCGAAGACGCCATTCAGCGCGACCAGCGCGAGAATGATCAGGACGTCGAACCAGGGGAACGGCGGTAACATGGCTGCCGTGACCATTGGCGGCAAAGTGCCTCGCGAACAATCCGCTTTCTCTTACCGCGCGATCGATCCACGCGATCGACCCACGCCACCGACGACGTGCCCGCGCCTGCTCCGTCAGCCCGCGTTCAGCCCGGCGGCATCAGTGCACAACCGGAACAATCACCGGCATCGTCCCGTTTCGGGCGAATGATCTTGATGAAAGGGAGAAGAATGAAGCTGCCGTCCAAGTTCCTCGCCGCCGCCGCGACGCTGTCGCTCGTCACCACCGCCGCCTGCACCACCGATCCGGAAACCGGCGAGCGCCGCATCAGCAAGACTGCGATCGGTGGCATCGGCGGTGCGCTGGGCGGTTATCTGCTCGGCGACCTGGTCGGTGGTCGCCGCGACCGGACCGAGAAGATCCTTGGCGCGGGCATCGGCGGCATCGCGGGCGCGGGGATCGGCGCGTACATGGACAAGCAGGAGCGCGAGATGCGCGCGCGCACCGCAGGCACCGATGTCGAGGTCGTGCGCCAGGGCGACGACCTGCTGCTGAACATCCCGTCGGGCATCAACTTCGCGTATAATTCGGCCAACGTGCAGCCGCAGTTCCGTACCACGCTCGACAAGGTCGCCTCGGTGCTGGCCGATTATCCCAACACCTATATCGACGTGTACGGACATACCGATTCGACCGGCAGCGACGCGTACAACCAGGATCTGTCGGAACGCCGCGCCGTGTCGGTCGCGGATTACCTGTCGAGCCACGGTGTTCAGTCGGCGCGCATCGCCACCAAGGGTTTCGGCGAGACGCAGCCGATCGAGTCGAATGAGACCGAGCAGGGCCGCGCCGCCAACCGCCGCGTCGAGATCAAGGTCGTACCGATCTCGCAGAACGATCTGCCACCGCGCTGAGGCGAATGCTTCCACGGTCGGACTAAATGGAGCGGCGTGGCGCATGTGCCACGCCGCTCCTTCTCGTTTTGGACTGTTGGTGAGTCGAACAGGGCAATGCGACCGCCACCTCCGCGACTGGCGGAGCGCCCCCTCGTCCGTGGTCTGCGCTCACCGCCTCGCGGCAAAGAAGTCGCGCAGCAGCGCCGAGGCTTCCCGCTCACCAATACCGGCGAACACCTCGGGACGATGGTGACAGGTGGGTTGCGCGAAGAAGCGCGCACCATGCGCGACCGCGCCGCCCTTCTCGTCGTCTGCCCCGAAATAAAGTCGCGCGATCCGCGCGTGCGAGATCGCACCGGCACACATAGTGCACGGCTCCAGTGTCACCCACAAATCGCAGTCGCCCAGCCGATCGCGTTGCAGCACCTGCGCGGCGCGACGGATGACGAGCATCTCGGCATGGGCGGTCGGATCGAGCAGCGCGCGCGGCGCGTTGGCGGCGATCGCGACGATCTTGCCGGCGTGAACGACGACCGCCCCGACCGGCACCTCACCCGCGCGCGCGGCGTCGCCGGCAGCGTCGAGCGCGGCACGCATCGCAGGGGGTAGCGGAAACATCGCACCGCCCTGCCGCAATCAGGCGTGTCGCGGAAGTCAGCGCTTACTGCTGCGGTGCGGCTTCACCGGGCTTCTGCACCTTGACGTCGGGCACGGCGACCGTCTTGTTCTCCGTGCCGATCGAAATGCGGCCTACGTCGGCGTTGAACTTGGGCGCCTGCCCACCTTCGAGCCGCGGCAATTGTGCCGGCTGCGTCTGGTCGAAACGAAGGAATCCTGTCAGCATCGCGGCGAGGACCGCCAGCGCAACGATGCCCAGCATCACCAGAAACGAGCGCATGATCATTCTCCCCGTCGATTCGCTGCCGCAACAACGCGACATGCTCGCGCGGGTTGCAGATCACCTGATTTGGCGAGCGAAGGGCGCGTGCGACCTGATAGCCCACGACTTGACCGCGCGCGACTTCGCCACTATCGAGACCGGCTTTCCGGGCAACCGTATTTCAGGATTTCAACCATGTCGCGCATCTGCGAGCTGACCGGCAAGGGCCGGCAGGTGGGTAACAACGTTTCCCACGCCAACAACAAGACCAAGCGCACGTTCCTGCCGAACCTGCAGAACGTCACGCTGATCTCCGACGCGCTCGATCGCTCGGTCCGTCTGCGCGTGTCGACCAACGGCCTGCGCTCGGTTGAGCACAACGGCGGTCTCGACAACTGGCTGGTCAAGACCAACGACGAGAAGCTGTCGCTGAAGGCGCGTCGCCTGAAGCGCGAGATCGTCAAGAAGCGCGCCGCGGAGCCGGTCGCCGCTTAACGCCTCCGATTGCACGGTGTTCGAACGGCCTGCCATTCAGCGAATGGCGGGCCGCTTCGCGTTAGCGCTCACCTACGTAAGATGTTTATCCCTCGCGTCGGCAATTAATCCAGACGGAATTTGATCAGCAGCGTCGGGCGATACCAGGCGAGATCATTGTCGGTGACGATCCACAGCATCGTGCGCCCGCGCTCTTGCGTAACTGCCAAACCTTCAGGATTTTCGCCGAGCAGCGGCGGATCCCAGCGCGCGATCTCCCGACCCGCGATCGTGACATCGGGTCTGATGTCGGCAACCGTGATACGCACCAGCACGGCATAGAAGCGCAACCGGCTGAAACGCCGATTAAGCACCAGCAGATCGCCGTTCGGCAGCACCGCGGCGTCGCTGGGATTGTAGCCGGTCGGCGGGCGATAGCGGAACCGGTCGATCGTCACTGCGCGCGCAGTCGGATCACCGCCGAAGATCAGCGCTTCGCGCACGCTGCGCCTGCCGTTTGCACGCGACTGCTCGCTGATGACGACGAAGCGACCGTCGTGCAGCCGCACCATCGACTCGGGTCCGCCATTGACGGGCCATTTGCGCATCGCGCGCGGCGCCACATGCGCCTGTACGCGGGAAAGGTCGGCGGAATAGCGCCAGATCGCGTTGGCGCGTTCATACCCGATCCAGGCGCGCCCTTCCGCGCGATCGATCGCCAGCGACTCGGTGTCGCGGCTCTCCTTCGCCCAGCCGGTATCCGGTCCCGCCGGTAGCGAGCCCGCGGCCCGCGTGGTGAGCCGCCTGTCCGCGATCGTGAAACGCACGTAATTGCCGCCGTCGCTCAGCGCCGTCGCCACGCCGTCTTGGATTGATAGGGCCGAGAAGCCACCAAAGGCGGGATCGCGCGACCACAAACGCAGCGCGCCGACCGGCGTCAACGCACCGATCCGGCGCGGCCAGCCGCCTTCCGGCACGTAGGCAGCGGCATGGACAACCGCGTCTGGTGCGATCAGCGGCAGTCTGTCGAGGCCGGTCCATCCGGGGACCAGCGCAAGCACCAATGCGATCGACAAGGGCCATTTCACCCGCTCGCTCTTAGGGGCGTGCGATTGGGCCGCCTACCCGCACCCGCGCACCCGCCAGCATGAACGAGCGATAACGAGCGCATTCAGGCTCGGCTCAATGCGAATCACCCATAAGCACCTCAACGACGGGGTGATCCCGTCGGCAAGTTTCACGAAGAACGGGAGTTCGTACCATGTTCAAGAACCTGACCCTCGCCGTCTCCGCCCTCGCGATGGGCAGCGCCGCGCTGACCCCGATGGCTGCTGAAGCGCAGCGCTACGGCCACCGCTACGAGCGCAACTATCGTGACGGCTACCGCGACTATGATCGTCGCTACGACAATCGTCGCTACAACTATAACCGTCGCTGCTCGGGCGGCACGACGGGTACGATCGTCGGCGCGATCGCGGGTGGTCTGCTGGGCCGCACGATCGACAGTCGCGGTGACCGCACGCTCGGCACGGTGCTCGGCGGCGTCGGTGGCGCGGTTGCGGGCAATGCGATCGAGAAGTCGAACAATCCGCGGTACTGCCGCTAACGTCTTTGGTCGGCGCGGTGATGGGCTGAAGCTCTCCCGCGCCGCCCTCTCCGTAAGCGTCCGGTGACGGCGTCACCTCAAACGGGCCGGTAGTTCCACGGCAGCAG
>ERZ941605.3-NODE-3-length-192805-cov-8.550807_pt1 | contig 192805 bp, 181 predicted proteins | sample MGYA00520904_ERZ941605 | MGnify/ENA primary metagenome ERZ941605 (study PRJEB32759, sample SAMN07749870) | skin metagenome | biome: transportation; feature: city; material: polyester macromolecule | host: Homo sapiens | place: Hong Kong:TW line | collected... | reverse complement strand
AGCCGAGAATCCGCACTGTCGGCACCGAACGGATCTACTTGACGCCTGCGCCCGAATTCCGGCTCTCGCGTGTCGAGCTGGAGGGTACGGGTCTTCACCAACCGTCGTCGATCTGCTTCGACATGCCCGGTCCGCAGATCCTTGCCGCGCTCGGTGGAACCATCGAGGCGCGGCTACCGGGCGATACGCCGCTGTCGGTCTCGTCTGGTTACGCGGCGTGGATTCCCGATGGTGACCCGGATGTCGTCGTGCGTGCGTCGTCGAGTCGGGCACTGTTCTTTCGCGCACGAGTTCCGGTCAACGATCCCGCAGAGTCGGCGTCAGAGAACTAGCGCGTCAGAGAAATAGATCTGTCTCACACACGAGCTGTTGTCAGACGAGTAGTCCAGATCGGTCGGGACGCCCGGGGTAGGGCATCGGCTGCCCTGCCGACTGGTCGCTGAACCGCGACTCCTCCGGAGTCGCGACCATCGTGACCCGGATGCGGGCATCAGCCGTTCGCAGCGTCACGTCGTGCGGCCGTGTGGGATCTTGTCTCACTTCGACCGCAGTCACTTCCATTGCAGTGGTGGAGGATTCGTCGTCTGTCGCCTGATTGTTGGTGACGACGATTCGTGTCGCACGTGCTGAGACGGGGCGCGGTGCGACACCGTCGAAGAGGTGAATCCGCCCGCCGCCGTCGAGGTCGCGCGTCAGCAGGTGGAGGCGGGCGCGCAGGTGATCGACGTCAACATGGACGAGGGCCTGCTCGACGCGGTCGAGGCGATGACCACGTTCCTGAAACTGATCGCGGCCGAACCCGATATCGCGCGCGTGCCGATCATGATCGATTCGTCGAAATGGGAGGTGATCGAGGCCGGGCTGAAATGCGTGTCGGGCAAGCCGATCGTCAATTCGATCAGCATGAAGGAAGGCGAGGACGCATTCCTCCATCACGCGCGACTGTGCATGAACTACGGCGCCGCTGCGGTCGTGATGGCGTTCGACGAGACGGGGCAGGCGGACACCAAGGATCGCAAGATCGAGATCTGCGAGCGCGCCTATAAGCTCCTGACCGGCATCGGCTTCCCGCCCGAGGACATCATCTTCGACCCCAATGTGTTCGCGGTCGCGACCGGCATCGAGGAGCACAATAATTACGGTGTCGACTTCATCGAGGCTTGCCGAGAGATCAAGGCGCGCTGCCCGCACGTCCATATCTCGGGCGGGCTGTCGAACCTGAGCTTCAGTTTCCGCGGCAATGAGCCGGTGCGCCGCGCGATGCATTCGGTGTTCCTGTACCACGCGATCCCCGCGGGCATGGACATGGCGATCGTCAACGCGGGGCAGCTCGACGTCTACGACACGATCGACCCCGAGCTGCGCACCGCGTGCGAGGACGTGGTGCTCAACCGCGATTCCGAAGCAGGCGATCGGCTCGTCGCGCTGGCAGAACGCTACCGCGGCACCGATGCGGTGGCGGAGAAGCAGGCAGCGGAGTGGCGTGGGCTGCCTGTCACCAAGCGGCTCGAATATGCGCTGGTCAAGGGCATCGACGCGCATGTCGTCGACGACACCGAGGAGTGCCGGCAGGCGTTCGCGCGCCCGATCGAGGTGATCGAGGGGCCGCTGATGGACGGGATGAACGTCGTCGGCGACCTGTTCGGATCTGGCAAGATGTTCCTGCCGCAGGTGGTCAAGTCCGCGCGCGTGATGAAAAAGGCGGTCGCGCACCTGCTGCCCTTCATCGAGGCGGCGAAGGAACCGGGGGCCAAGGGCAAGGGCCGGATCATCATGGCGACCGTCAAGGGCGACGTGCATGACATCGGCAAGAACATCGTCGGCGTCGTGCTCCAGTGCAACGGCTTCGAGGTCGTCGACCTGGGCGTGATGGTGCCGTGGTCGAAGATCCTGGAAGCGGCGAACGAGAATGACGCCGACATGATCGGTCTGTCGGGCCTCATCACGCCAAGCCTCGACGAGATGGTGACGGTCGCCGAGGAGATGCAACGCAGCGGCATGTCGATGCCACTGCTGATCGGCGGCGCAACCACCAGCAAGGTCCACACCGCGCTGCGCATTTCACCCGCATATCAAGGCCCGGTTGTCCACGTGCTCGACGCCAGCCGCGCGGTCGGCGTCGCGACGACATTGGTGTCGAATACGCAGCGCGACCCGTACGTGGCGCAGGTCGCGGCCGATTATCAGGCAGTGCGCGACGCGCGCGAGGGCAAGGGGCAGAATGCGCTGCTACCGCTCGCCGAGGCCCGCCGCCGCGGGTTCAAGGCCGACATGGCGATGAAGGCACCGGCGGTGCGCCAACCGGGCGTCCACGTGTTCGACGATTGGGGCCTCGCCGATCTGGTCGGCTACATCGATTGGACGCCCTTCTTCCGCGCCTGGGAACTCGCCGGCACCTACCCGGCTATCCTGTCGGACGAGATCGTCGGGGAAAGCGCCACGGGTTTGTACGAGGACGCGCGCGCGATGCTCGACCGCATCGTGTCCGAAAAGTGGCTGACCGCGCGCGGCGTTGCCGGGCTGTGGCCGTGCCACCGTCACGACGACGACGTCTGGGTGCACGATCGCCACGCCGAGGCGCACCGCAGCCCCGATGGCGCGGCCATCCCGGCAGGGTTCAGCGTCCCCAATCTCGACCGCCGCGACGAACATTCGACCCGGCTGCCGTTCCTGCGCCAGCAGATCGCCAAGCGAGAGGGCCGCGCCAACATGTGCCTGGCCGACTTCATAGATCCCGCGGGCGACTGGATCGGCGGCTTTGCGGTCGGCATCCACGGTATCGAACCGCATCTGGCAGCGTACAAGGCGGCGCACGACGATTATAACGACATCCTGCTCAAGGCGCTGGCCGACCGCCTGGCCGAGGCGTTCGCCGAACGGCTGCACCAGCACGTCCGCACCGAGTTGTGGGGGTACGCTCCCGATGAGCAACTGACCAACGAGGCGCTGGTGCGCGAACAATATCGCGGCATCCGCCCTGCGCCCGGCTATCCGGCGTGTCCCGAGCATTCGCTCAAGCGTACGTTGTTCGACCTGTTGAACGCCGATGCGAACGCGGGGCTGGAGTTGACCGAGAGTTTTGCGATGCTGCCGACCGCGGCGGTGAGCGGGTTCTACTTCGGGCACGCGCAGGCGGAATATTTCGGTGTCGCGCGGATCGGTGAGGACCAGTTGGAGGATTATGCGCATCGTCTCGGCGTCGACCGCGAGCGCGCCACCCGCTTGCTGCGCCCGAACCTCGACTGACCTTCGCGCGTTGGGCGGAGCGATGGCGCACAAGAAGCTAAACCTCCCCACCAAAACCTGCCCGGTATGCGAACGGCCATTTGCGTGGCGCAAGAAGTGGGAGCGCGACTGGGACAATGTCCTTTACTGTTCCGACCGCTGCCGTCGCGACGCTGGTTCTGCGAGACGTTAGCAACAGAAAGGCTGCGGTTGCAGAATTTGCATCCTGACAGCGATGACATTGCACTTGCGTCGATTGCTGCTGCGATGCACAAGGATCGGGCCTTTCAGGCATCCTCTCCTAAAAACTTTCACAGGCCGGGTCTTCCCGGCCTTTTTTTTGGTCTCGCGCTCGTCTAGGCGACCATCTTAGCCGCAAGCCATAATAATGCGCGCAGGAGGATGTCGCCGGTCGGACCGGCGTTGCAAGGGGGGTGAGCGGCGCGATGGCCGCTCACCCGGAAAGCCTCCCCCGGGTTCAGACACGCAGATAGCGGAAATACCAGACTTCGTGCCCGTAGCGGCGCGCCTTGCGCTCGTAGCGCGTCTCGGGCCAGTCATGGGGTCGCTCCAGAAAGTCGCGCGGGCTCTGTGCGGCCCACACGAAGTCGCGGCGCTGGTTCATGATCATCATCGCCCAGCGACAGTAAATCTCATCGTCGGTGCCGAGTCGGAACTCCGCCCCCGGCTTCAGCTTGGCGGCGACCAGGTCGAGCGGTCCGTGGTTGATCATCCGCCGCTTGGCATGGCGCGCCTTGGGCCAGGGATCAGGATGGAGCAGGTAGACACGCTCCAGGCTCTCGTCGGGCAGACGCTCGATCACGTCGAGCGCGTCGCCCATGTGGACGCGGACATTGCCAAGCGTGCCATCGCGGATGTGCCCCAGTGCGCCGACCACACCGTTCAGGAACGGCTCGCAGCCGATGAAGCCGGTGCCCGGCGCAGCCTTCGCCTGTTCGGCCAGATGCTCGCCCGCGCCGAAGCCGATCTCCACCTGCATCGCGCGCGCATCGCCGAACAACCGTTCGGCAGTGAGGGGGCCGTCATCGGGTACCGCAACGCGCGGCAGCATCTCGTCGACAAGCGCGGCCTGTCCCGCGCGCAACACATGGCCTTGCCGGCGTCCGTATAGCCGGCGGATCGTGGTGGGATCGTTCATCTGCGCGCGCCTAACCGCTGTGCTGGAAAAACGGAACGGGCCAAAACGAGGGCGGCTCGAACCAGGAGGAGCAAAGCAGCCTGCGTCGTCGATGGTTGCGCACTGCTGGCCAACCCGCTCGGCCTCGATACGGCAGCACTGCAACCCTGAACCCCGTCGCTTGTTCAGGAGCAATGTCAAAGCCTGACCCTTCCGAGCCCAACGACGAACGCCAAGAGATCGAAGAACTCAAGGCCGCCGACGCCAAGGAGGTGCACCGTGCCGTGCGCGAGGAGGGCGAGGAGGAGGTCAATCGCCCCGCCGCATCGCTGTTGTGGTCGGGGCTGGCCGCGGGGTTCGCGATCAACGCGTCGCTGCTCGCCGAAGCGGCCTTGCACGCCAGCATCGGCGACACCCCTTGGCGGACCCTGGTCGTCTCGCTCGGCTACCCGATCGGCTTCGTGATCGTGATCCTCGGCCGCATGCAATTCTTCACCGAGTCGACGATCACCGCGATGCTGCCGCTCGTTACGCGCCCGTCGATGTGGACGTTGAAGCGCACGCTACGGCTATGGGCGCTGGTCATTCTCGCCAATCTCGCCGGCACGGCGCTGACGACGCTGGCGCTGACGCACCTGCCGATGCTCGATCCGTCGTTGCGAGATGGGATGGTGAGCGTGTCGGAGGTGATCCTGCGCCACGACGCGGGGTCGACCTTCTGGACCGCGATCCCGGCCGGTTTCATGATCGCCTCCATCGCCTGGATGCTCCCCAACGCGCGCGAGCAGTCGTTTCTCGTCATCTTCGCCGTCACTTATGCCGTGGGTATCACGGGGTTGAGCCATTCGGTGGTCGGATCGGCGGAGGCATTCACCCTTTTGTGGAGCGGCCACATCGATCTCGCACGGGCGTTGCTGGTGCAGATCGCACCGGCGGTGATCGGCAATCTGGTCGGCGGAGCAGGGCTGTTCGCGGTGTTGGCGCACGGGCAGGTGCGGCCCGAGATGCCCGACGGAGGATCGGACCGATGAGCGTCGGGCGCGCGATCGAGCAGGCGGCGGTGACCGAGCACCGGTTGCTCGAACCCGTGCTCGGATGGAAGAACAGCGCGATCGTCGGCGCGCTGACGCCGTTGTGCAAGCTGGCCGACGAGATGCCGCTCATGATCATCAGCGGGGCGACCGTGGCCGCTGGCATCCTGTTCCGACGACCGGCGTTGGCTCGCACTGGTGCGCGGATGCTTGCCGCGCATCTGGTCGCGAATGCCGCCAAGACGGTGCTGAAAGGCAGCGTCGATCGTCTGCGCCCGAACGCGGTCGAGGACCAGCCCGCGATCAGCCCCGGCAGCGGCACCGACGACAAGGCGGAAAATGCGTTTCCATCGGGCCATACCGCCGGCGCGGTCGCGGTCGCACAGGCGGTGGCGCACGAAGCTCCCCGCTATGCCGTGCCTTCGCGCGTGATCGCCGGGGTGGCGGGCGCGACGCAGGTGCCGCGCGGCGCGCATTACCTCACCGACGTGCTGAGCGGGGCGGCAGTCGGATGGCTGTCGGAGCGCATTGCCGGGCAGATGGTGGACCGCGTCGCGCGCGTCATCGCCGAACGCCAACGCTAAACACGAAAGCCCTCCGCCATCATGCCGATAGCGAAGGGCTTTCATTATCCCGCCAGAGACTGGCTCAGCCGGCGACCGCGGCCTTGAGCTGATCGACGAGGTCGGTCCGCTCCCACGTGAACGTGTCACCTTCCGGCTCGCGGCCGAAGTGACCGTAAGCGGCGGTCTTGGAATAGATCGGCGCGTTGAGCGACAGATGCTCGCGGATGCCCTTGGGCGTCAGGCGGACGAGCTTCGGCAGCGCTTCCTCCAGAATTGCCTCGTCCACCTTTCCGGTGCCGTGCAGGTCGACGTAGACGCTTAGCGGTTCGGCGATGCCGATGGCGTAGGAGAGCTGGATGGTGCAGCGCTTGGCGAGCCCCGCCGCGACGACGTTCTTGGCGAGATAGCGTGCGACGTACGCGGCCGAGCGGTCGACCTTGGTCGGGTCCTTGCCGCTGAACGCGCCACCGCCGTGCGGGGCGGCACCGCCGTAGGTATCGACGATGATCTTGCGGCCGGTGAGGCCGGCGTCGCCGTCGGGACCGCCGATCTCGAACGCGCCGGTCGGATTGATGTAGATCGCGGTGTCGTCACCCACGAAGCCGTCGGGCAGTACGTCGCGCAGCACGCCGGTGACGTAATCCTTCAGCTGCGCGTACTTGGCGGCGTCGGCATTGTCGCCCTTCTCGCAGAAACCCTTCTTGTGCTGGGTCGAGACGACCAGCGCGGTGGCCTTGGTCGGCGTGCCGTTCTCATAATGCAGCGTCACCTGGCTCTTGGCGTCGGGCTCCAGGAACGGTGCGGCGCCCGAGTGCCGGTCGGCCGCCATGCGCTCGAGGATCTGGTGGCTGTAGTAGAGCGTCGCGGGCATCAGGCCCGGCGTCTCGTCGGTCGCGTAACCGAACATGATGCCCTGGTCGCCCGCGCCCTCGTCCTTGTTACCCGCCTCGTCGACGCCCATCGCGATCTCGGCCGACTGACCATGCAGGTTGTTCGAGAAATCGAACGTCTGCCAGTGAAAGCCGTCCTGCTCGTAACCGATGCGCTTGACCGTCTCGCGCACCGTCCGCTCGATCTCTTCCTCGATACCCGGTGCCCATGCACCGTTCTCGTACACGCCCTTGCCGCGGATCTCGCCCGCCAGCACGACCTTGTTGGTGGTGGTCAGCGTCTCGCACGCAACGCGCGCCTGCGGGTCCTTCGACAGGAACAGGTCGACGATCGCGTCGGAAATCTGGTCGGCGACCTTGTCGGGATGGCCCTCGGACACGGATTCGGAGGTGAACAGGAACGACTGGCGCATGAAAGCTCCGCAGCAGATAACGATATAAAGATAGCTTTAAGTGACCCCTATCGCGCCCGGCGGCGTAGGACAAGGGCAGCGAGGACGAGCAGGAGCGCGGTCGCGCCCGCCGCGAGATTACCCAGGCGGGAGAACAACGTCGGCGCGGACGCGGGCGGCAGCGCGGCCTCGATCGCGCCCGCCTGCATGTGCGGCACGGTGGCGAGCAGCGCGCCGTCCGCGGCGATCACCGCGGAGATGCCATTGGGCGTCGCGCGCACGATCGGCAATCCTTCCTCGATCGCGCGCATCCGTGCCTGCGCCAGATGCTGCGGTGGCCCCCAGCGGCCGAACCATGCATCGTTCGACGGATTGAACAACAGCCGCGGGCGATGCGCGGGATCGATCACCCGGCCCGAGAAGATGATCTCGTAGCAGATCTGGACGCCGATCGCGCCGAAGCCGGCGGTGTGGAGCGTCCGCGGCCCGGGCCCGGGCAGGAAGTCGACGTCGCCCGGCACCAGTCGCGCGAGGCCGAGCGGCTTCAACAGCCATGGCATCGGCAGATATTCGCCGTAGGGGACGAGATGCGCCTTGTCGTAGCGCGCGGTGATGCGCGCGTCGGGCGAGATCGCGAACACCGAATTATAGCCAGCGGCGATGTCGCCCGAGCGATCAAAGGTCAGCGCGGTGCCGCCCGTCAGCAGCAGGTCACGCGGGCCGAGCAGCGCGGCCATGCGCTCGCGAATGACGGCGGGGCTGCGATCGCCGTACACCCAGTAGGGGTAACCGTCCTCGACGAAGTCGCGCACCACACCCTCAGGCCATAGCACCAGCCGCGGCGCAGCGCCGGGACGACCGGAAAGCGCGGACAAGCGCCGCAGCATCATTTCGCCATCGCTCTCGCCGCGCTGGTCCTGCGCGACGTTGGGCTGGACGACGACGATGCGCGGGGTCGTCGGGCCGAGGCGAGGTGCAGCGCTGCGATAGCTGAACGCTTGCGCGATCAGCAGCGCCGCCACGACGCCGCCGGCGGCCACCAGCGCCGATCGCCGCGACAGCACCAGCGCCGCACCCGCCAGCGCGATCGTCAACCCCGACAGACCATAGGTGCCGACCCACCGTGCCAGCGCCGCGGCGGGCTGCACCGGCACCCAGATGACGCCGAGCGGATCCCAGGCATAGCCGGTGAACATCCAGCTTCGCACCCACTCGGTGGCGATCCACGCCGCAGCGAACAGCAGCACCCAGGCGTAGTCGATGCGTTGCTGGCGAAAGCGCCACGCGATCCCCGCCGCGATCATCGGATATACGGCCAGGTACAAGGCGAGCGCGAGCGGCGCGACATAGCCGAGCACCGGCGGCATCTTGTCCTGAAAATCGAACGAATGCTGAAACCAATTGTCGTTGATCGTGAAATGGCCGACCCCGAACACCCAGCCGCGCCACAGCGCCGCCTTCCACGTCGGCGCCGCGTGCACCAGCCACATCCAGCCTGCGAAGCAGGCGAGCGTCAGCATCCAGAGTTGCAGCGGCGCGAACCCGCACGCGGCCGCTGCGCCCAGCAACAGGGCAGAAAGAGCAGGGCGACGGGTAAGCAATGCGAACAATCGGAGTTCCTCGGATCACCGCCCGACCGAGTGGCGGCAGGCGGCACGTCGCGGCTGTTTGGGCGAGCGGCTCGCCCCGCACAAGCACCTCGTTCCGGCTTGCAACAAGCGAGTGACGCGCCCGCATCTACGCTGTAGCATATGGGCATGACACTCAGGCCATTCCACCTTGCCTTTCCCGTTCACGATCTTGCCGCGGCGCGTGCCTTCTACGCCGGCGTGCTCGGCTGCGGCGAGGGGCGATCGAGCGCGCAGTGGATCGATTTCGACCTGATGGGGCATCAGATCGTCGCCCACCTTGATCCGGCGGCCAAACCTGTCATGGTCGAGAATGCGATCGATGGTCACCATGTGCCCGTGCCGCACTTTGGCGTCGTGCTGACCATGTCCGACTGGCAGGCGCTCGCCGACCGAGTCAGCGCCGCGGGCGTGACCTTCGGCATCGAACCGCACGTCCGCTTCAAGGGCCAGGTCGGCCAACAGGCGACGATGTTCTTCCGCGATCCTTCGGGCAACGCGCTGGAGTTCAAGGCGTTCGCCGATGACGCCATGTTGTTCGCGACCGAGGAGACGCCGTCATGACCCAGCCGATCGAAGTCGACCTGCCGCACCGGTTGGGCAAGGCCGCGGCGAAGCAGCGGATCGAGGGCGGCTTCGGCAAGCTGGCTGGTTTCATCCCCGGCGGTCACGTCGCCGAGCATCAGTGGACCGGCGACACGCTCCATTTCGTCGCGGAGGGCATGGGCCAGCGTGTCGCGGTGCGCCTCGACGTGGGCGACAGCAACGTCCACGCCTCGTTCGAGCTACCCGGTTTCCTGTCGATGTTCGGCGAGCAACTACGCGCGAAGTTGCAGAAGGAAGGGCCCAAGCTGCTCGAATAGCGAATTGCCTCCGTTCTGGAGGATCGCGGAACGAAGGCGCGTGCCGGTCGCTTCCGGATGTGAAGGGACCTTTGTTGAATGTGTGACATGATGATTCCGGTGCTCGATGCGCCGGTGGGTGGGTCGGCGACGCCGGCACGCGACGATGCCGCCATGTTGCTGGCGCTACATAGGAATGTGCTCGAGACGATCCGAACGACGATCGCGCGGTGCGCGCATCCGGGCTGCCCGTCGTGCCACGAACTCGCCGCCGTGCTGGATGATTATCTGATCGCCTGATGGGGCCGGGCGAGGCGTCGCCTCATCGTGACCCGCACGATCGCCGCGGCTGCGACGATTGGCGCGGCACCGATAAAGGATGCCGCATCGAAGCCGATGGTCGGACCAAGCCGGTCCACCGCCGCATATTGCGCCACCTTTGCCAGCGTCACACTCACCGCGATGAACAGCAGCGCGCCAAGCACACGGCGCGATCGAGCCAGCACCCGCTGAACGTGCGCGCCGTATGCGATCGTCAGCGCGCCGTCGCGATCGGCTGCGGTGCGCTGACCCGCCAGATCGTGTTGCCGACATCGTCCGCCACCAGCAGCGCGCCGCGTCCGTCCGGCTTGATGTCGACCGGGCGGCCGTGCGCCTCGCCGTCGGCGTTGACGAAGCCTGTCATCACGTCGATCGGCTTGGCGCCCTTCACCGGCCAGCCCTGCGGGGTGAACGGCACGAACACGACCTTGTAGCCCGACAGCGGCTTGCGGTTCCACGAGCCGTGCTCACCGATGAAAGCGCCGCGCGCGAACTGCCCTCCGAGCCGAGTCTCGTTGGCGAACGACAGGCCGAGTGCCGCGACGTGCGACCCGAGCGCGTAATCCGGGCGCTTGGAATATTGCTGCAATTGCTGGTTCTTCGGCTCGACCCGCGGGTCAGGATAGCCGCCCCAATAATACCATGGCCAGCCGAAGTGATCGCCGAACTCGACCGCGGTCAGATAATCGGGGGCGAGGTCGGAGCCGAGCATGTCGCGCTCGTTGACCACGGTCCACAAGGCGCGCGTGTCGGGGTTAAGTGCCATGCCATTCGCGTTGCGCAGGCCCGCGGCATAGATGCGGAAGGTCTTCTCCTTGGGATAGACCTGCAGGATGACTGCGCGGTTTCGCTCCTGATCGAGGCCGTTCTCGGCGATATTCGACGACGATCCGACAGACAGGTAGAGCGTGCGCCCGTCCTCGGACGGAATGACGTTGCGCGCCCAATGATTGCCGCCGCCGGGATAACGCACGACGAGCTCGGGCTTCGCGGTGATCTTCGTTTCGCCCGCCGTGTAGGGCACGCGCACCAGCGAGTCGGTGTTGGCGATGTAGAGCGCGCCATCGAACAGGGTCATGCCCGACGGCGAGTTAAGCCCGGTCATGAACGGCGTCTTCACCTCGGCGACACCGTCGCCGTTCGCGTCGCGTAGCAGCGTGATGCGGTTGGCCGAGGGTACCCCTGCGCCAACCTTGCCGAGCAGGTGCTTCATCACCCAGCCCTGGATGCCGCCGCCCTCACGCGGGGGTGAGTTGGTTTCGGCGACCAGCACGTCGCCATTGGGCAGGCGATAGAGCCAGCGCGGATGCGCGAGTTCGGTCGCGAAGGGTTGAACGGTCAGGCCCGCGGCGACGGTCGGCTGCTCCCCGTTCTTCCACCCGATCGGGTCGGCGGTGCCGACGGTCGGGATCACCTGCTCTCGCGGCGCGGTGATGTCGGGGCGTCCGCCCGCGACTGCGTTGACGTCGAGCCGCGCCTTGTCGGGCCAGGCGAGATAAAGAAAGATGCCAACGGCGACGAGGGCGATCAGGCCGAAGACGGCGAGCACGTGCTTGAGCATGATCGCTATGTAGGCGCGATCGCCGTGCGATGCATCAAGCTTGTGCAGGTTCCCCGTCGCCAGTGACGCGGAGAACGGAGGTGGACCGCCGGCATGGGGGGCATACCGGCGGCCCCCGGCGGTTCAGCCAACGGGTGCGACCCGAAGGGCTTGTTCCGCCGGTCCGAAGGGAAGGGGGCGGGGCGCGCTTACCGCATCCCGCCCCCCGCCGAGCTCAGGTTCGTTTCGGTACCGGGCAGTGCCCGGCAGCGCAAGCATCACGCGTCGAGCAGGTCGTAGCGATCCGCGTTCATCACCTTGTTCCAGGCCGCCACGAAGTCGCCGACGAACTTGTCGCCCGCGTCGTCCATCGCATAAACCTCGGCTACCGCGCGCAACTGCGAGTTGGAGCCAAAGATCAGGTCGGTCCGTGACGCGGTCCAGCGATGCTCGTGCGTCAGGCGGTCGGTGCCGACATATTCCTGATCGCTCTTCTCATCGACCTGCTTCCACGCCGTCTTCATGTCGAGCAGGTTGACGAAGAAGTCGTTGGTCAGCTGACCCGGACGGTCGGTGAACACGCCGTGCTGCTTCGCCTTCGAGTGGTTGGCACCCAGCACGCGCAAACCACCAATCAGCACCGTCATCTCGGGCGTCGACAGGCCGAGCAGCTGCGCCTTGTCGACCATCAGCTCCTCGGTCGGCACGGTGAAGCGCACCTGCAGGTAGTTGCGGAACGCGTCCGCCTTGGGCTCCAGCACGTCGAAGCTCGCCGTGTCGGTCTGCTCCTCCAGCGCGTCGGTGCGGCCCGGGGTGAACGGCACCTCGATCGCCTTGCCCGCTGCCTTCGCCGCAGCCTCGATCCCGACGTTGCCGCCGAGCACGATCAGGTCCGCGATCGAAACCTTCTTGTCACCCTTGCCGTCGAACTCGGCCTTCAGCCCCTCGTAGACCGAGAGGACGCGGGCGAGCTGCTCGGGCTCGTTGACGTCCCAGTCACGCTGCGGCGCGAAGCGGATGCGCGCACCATTGGCACCGCCGCGGTGGTCCGACTTGCGGTAGGTCGAGGCCGATGCCCAGGCGGTGGTGACCAGCTCGCTGATCTCCAGCCCCGAATTGGCGATCGCCTGCTTGAGCGAGGCTACGTCCGACTGGTCGATCTGTGGATAATCGGCCTTGGGAATCGGATCCTGCCAGATAAGATCCTCCGACGGCACTTCCGGACCGATGTAGCGCTGCTTGGGACCCATGTCGCGGTGCGTCAGCTTGAACCACGCACGCGCCCAGGCGTCGGCGAAGTACGCCGGATCGGCGCGGAACTTCTCCATCACCGCGCGGTAGGCGGGGTCCTCGCGCAGCGCCATGTCGGCCGAGGTCATCATCGTCGGGACCTTCTTGCCCTCGACGTGCGCCGACGGGGCGAGCGTGTCCTCGGGATCGCCGACCGGATGGTACTGGTTCGCACCCGCCGGGCTCTTGGTCAGCTCATATTCGTGGTCCAGGAGCATGTCGAAGTACGTCATGTCCCAGGTGATCGGCGTCGGCGTCCACGCGCCCTCGATGCCCGAGGTGATCGTATCGTCGCCCATGCCGGTGCCGTGCGTGCTGGTCCAGCCCAGGCCCTGTGCCGCGATGTCCGAGCCTTCCGGCTCACGCCCGACCTTGGACGAGTCGCCGTTGCCGTGCGCCTTGCCGAACGTGTGACCGCCCGCGGTCAGCGCGGCGGTTTCCTCGTCGTTCATGCCCATGCGCGCGAACGTTTCGCGCATGTCACGCGCCGAGCCGAGCGGGTTGGGCTTGCCGCCCGGACCTTCGGGATTGACGTAGATCAGACCGTGCTGGATCGCGGCCAGCGGGCTCTCGAGCGCGAGACCAGCCTCCTCGTCGATGCGGGTCTGGCCGAGCCACTCTTCCTCGGTGCCCCAGTAGATGTCCTTGAGCGGCTCGAACACGTCCTCGCGCCCGCCCGAGAAGCCGAAGGTCGGTCCGCCCATCGACTCGATCGCGACATTGCCGGTCAGGATGAACAGGTCGGCCCAGCTGAGCGCACGGCCGTACTTCTGCTTGATCGGCCACAACAGGCGACGTGCCTTGTCGAGGTTGCCGTTGTCCGGCCACGAGTTGAGCGGGGCGAAACGCTGCGCGCCCGACGACGAACCGCCGCGACCATCGCCGGTGCGGTACGTGCCAGCCGAGTGCCACGCCATGCGGATGAAGAACGGGCCATAGTGACCGTAATCGGCCGGCCACCACGGCTGGCTGTCGGTCATCAGCGCCTTGAGGTCCTCCTTAACCGCGGCATAGTCGAGCGTCTTGAACGCTTCGCGATAGTTGAACTCGGCGCCCATCGGGTTGGCAGGCTGGCCATCGGTCTGCAGGATCTCGAGCGGCAGCGTGTCGGGCCACCAGTCGCGCGCAGTGCGGCCCAGCAGCGAGCGCATCGCGGCGGGCTGCTTGTTGGGATCGTTGATCGGGCTGCCTTCGGTAATCGCGTCCATCAGTATCGGCTCCTCGTCGGCGCGTTGCGGCCGCTTGGCCTCCGCGAATAGGCGGAGGAAGCTGCGGCTCGTGATAATGGGTATGTATGTCTAGCGCGTGACCAGTGATCGGGGAAACGTGAAATCACACGTGTATTGATCGCCGTGCTCGATCAATCATCGTCGCTGTCGGATGGCGTGACCGGAGGGTGGAGGCGGACGCGGTTGACGCGACGCTCGTCCGCATCGATTACCTCGATCTTCCAACCGCTCGGATGATCGAGGCAGTCGCCTACGACCGGAACATGGCCTGCGAGCACCGCGGTCAGCCCGCCGATCGTATCGACGTCATTCTCGACCTCGGCGAGCCGGGGATCGATCGCCTCGGCGATGTCCTCCAGTTCGACGCGCGCGTCGGCTTCCCACGCGCCGCGGTCGATCGGCACCAGCAGCGGGGCAGGCGCCTCGTCATGCTCGTCCTCGATCTCGCCGACGATCTCCTCGATCAGATCCTCGATCGTGACGAGCCCTTCGGTGCCCGAATATTCGTCGAGCACCACCGCCAGATGGACGCGCGTCTGGCGCATGTCGGCGAGCAGGTCGAGCGCGCCGCGCGACATCGGCACGTACAGCGGCTGGCGGATCAGGGCAGCGATGTCGGCCGGCCGCGCGGCGCTGCCCGCCAGGATGTTGAACACGTCCTTGATGTGGACCATGCCGATGATCGTATCGAGATTGTCGCGATATACGGGCAGGCGGCTGACGCCGGCCTCGGCGAACACCTGCACCAGATGGTCGAAGGTGGTGCGCTCTTCCACGGCGATGATGTCCGCGCGCGGCACGCCGACGTCGCCCGCGTCACGCTCGCCGAAATGGAGCAGGTTGCGCACCATCTGCCGCTCGAGCGGGGTCAGGTCACCCTTGGCGTCGGGGGAGGGATCGTCCTCGTGCCGGTCGATCACCTCTTCGAGCTGGTCGCGCAGCGTTTCCTCGCGCTGTTCGCCGAAGATCAGGTTGCGCAGACCGCTCCAGATATTCTGTTCATTGGGGTCGCCGCCGTGCGCGGCGCTACTTCGGTCCTCGGCCATGATGGCTGCGTCATTCCTCTCGGATTAGATACGGGTCGGCGATGCCGAGCTCGGAGAGTGCCGCGCGTTCGATTTCCTCCATCGCGTCCCCCTCTTCGTCGGTGCCGTGGTCATAGCCTAGCAGATGCAGCGTGCCGTGCACCACCAAGTGCGACAGGTGATGCTGGACCGAGATGCCGCGCTCTGACGCCTCAGCCGCACAGACACCGTGCGCGAGCACGATGTCGCCCAGCAGCACCTCACCGTCGTCGCTGTTCTGCGTGACCGTATCGATCAGGTCGGGCTGGACCATCGGGAAGGACAGCACGTTGGTCGGCTTGTCCTTGCCCCGATACTGCTTGTTGAGCGCGTGCACCTCGTCGTCGCTGGTCAGCCGCACGCTCACCTCGACGTGCGCCGGGGTGGTGAGCAATTCGCCGTGCGGCGTATGCGACACCGCCGCGCGCGCGGCAGCGAGGATCAGCGCTTCCCAGTCGGCGCGGTCCTCCCACGGTTCCTCGCGCGTCAGCTCGACGTGGATCACGCCTCGACCCCCTCGTACGCCTCAACGATGCGCCCGACGATCGGGTGGCGCACGACGTCGGCGGCGGTGAAGCGGCACAAGGAGATGCCCTCAACCCCGTCCAGCCGCTGCGTCGCGTCGGCGAGCCCGCTCGCGCGGACGCCGCCGGGCAGGTCGGTCTGGTTCGGGTCGCCGCAGATCACCATGCGGCTGTTCTGTCCGAAGCGGGTCAGGAACATCTTCATCTGCGCCGGCGTCGTGTTCTGCGCTTCGTCGAGGATCACGAACGCGTCGGCGAGCGTGCGCCCGCGCATGAACGCGATCGGTGCGATCTCGATCTCGCCGCTCGCGATCCGCCGCTCGACCTGCTCGGCGGGCAGGCAATCGTACAGCGCGTCGTACAGCGGGCGGAGGTAGGGATCGACCTTCTCCTTCATGTCGCCGGGCAGGAAGCCGAGCCGCTCGCCCGCCTCGACAGCCGGGCGCGACAGGATCAGCCGCTGGACGCTGCCGGTGATCAGCTGCGCCACCGCCTGCGCGACCGCGATATAGGTCTTGCCCGTGCCCGCGGGGCCGAGTGCGAAGATCATGTCGTGGGTGGTCAGCTCACGCATGTAATGCGCCTGCGCCGCGGTGCGCGGCACGATCGTCTTCTTGCGCGTGCGGATCATCACCGACGGCGCGCCGGGGCCGGCGTCGGCGCGGATGATCCCGGTCAGCACCGGCTCCGCTGCCATCGCGATTGACGCGTCGACGAGACCGGTATCGACCTCCTCGCCGCGTTGCAGCCGCTGGTAAAGATCGTTCAGCACATCGCGTGCGAGCGCGACCTGCTCGGCGGTTCCCTCCAGCCCGACGCGATTGCCGCGCGCGGTGATGTAGACCCCCAACCGGTTTTCCAATGCGACCAGATGCTGATCGTATTGTCCGAATAACTGCACCAGCAGTTGCGGCCTGTCGAACAGGAGTTCGACGCGGGCACGTTCCCCCGTCTGGGCGGGAGCAGGCTTGCGACTCATGCGGTCCTTTCGTTGCACACCCCAAGGTGAGCACTCGCGGGCGCGCGCGCAACTGCCGCGTGCATCGCCCAGATCAGGAAATCGTCACTCCCTGCGCTCAGGCGGCGACCGCGACGCGTGGCTCGCCCGCCAGCGAGTTCGGCCCCGCCTGTGTCAGGGTGACCTCCACCACGTCGCCGATCGCGTAATCGCCGATCAGATGCACCGATTGCAGCCACGGCGACTTGCCGAGCCACTGCCCCGGCAGCTTGCCGCGCCGCTCAACCAGCACGCTGCACGTCTGCCCGAGCGTGGCCGCGTTGAACGCCGCCTGATCGCGGTTGAGCGCGGCCTGTAGGCGTTGCAGGCGATCGTCCATCACCTCGGGCGCGACTTGATCGGTCATGTCGGCCGCCGGTGTGCCGGGGCGGGGGCTGTACTTGAACGAGAATGCCTGCGCGTAGCCTACCGCGTCCACCAGGCTCAGCGTCTCGGCGAACTCCGCCTCGGTTTCGCCGGGAAAGCCGACGATGAAGTCGCCCGACAGCGCGATGTCGGGACGCGCGTCGCGGATGCGGTCGAGCAGCCGCAGGTAGCCGTCGCGCGTGTGGCTGCGGTTCATCGCCTTCAGAACGCGATCCGCGCCCGCCTGCACCGGCAGGTGGAGGAATGGCATCAGACTTTCCACGTCGCGGTGCGCGTCGATCAATCCTTGTCGCATGTCGTTGGGATGGCTGGTGGTGTAGCGGATGCGCGACAGACCCGAGATGCGGTCCATCGCGCGTATCAAGTCGTGCAGGCCCCGACCATCCGCGTCCTCCCACGCGTTGACGTTCTGCCCAAGCAACGTGATCTCGCGCGCGCCGGCGTCGACCAGCGCCTTCGCTTCGTCGAGCACCTGCGCGAACGACCGGCTGACCTCCGCGCCGCGCGTGTAGGGGACGACGCAATAGGTGCAGAACTTGTTGCATCCCTCCTGCACGGTCAGGAACGCGCTCGGCCCGACCTTCCGCCGGGCGGGCAGTGCGCCGAACTTGGAGGCGAGCGGCATGTGGGTGTCGAGCGCGGCATTGCCCGACGCCGCGTCGGCGACGAGGCGCGGGAGGTTGTGGTACGCCTGCGGTCCGACCACCACGTCGACCTTGGCGCGACGCACGATCTCTGCGCCCTCGGCCTGCGCGACGCAGCCCGCCACCGCAATCATCGGCGCGCGCCCGTCCTTGCCGGCGTGCTTCCTGATCCGGCCGATATCCGAATAGACCTTCTCCGTCGCCTTTTCGCGAATGTGGCAGGTGTTGAGCACGACAAGGTCGGCGACGTTGGCGTCGTCGGTCGCGACCAGGCCGTCGGCGGCCATCAACTCGGCCATGCGCTCGCCGTCGTAGACGTTCATCTGGCAGCCGAACGACTTGACGTGAAAGGTTTTCGGGGGCGATTTCATGCGCGTGCCCATAAGACAAAGCGCTGCGGATCGCTACTGTGCGGCAGCGATCCGCGCGCGCGCCTCGGCCGCGATCGCCTTGCGGTCGCCGCTGGGCGCGAAGGGTTCGAGGAAGTGCAGCGTCGCGGTGAAGCGCCCGGGTCGTGCCAAGACGCGGCGCGCGTGGTCGATGCCGGGCTCGGCGCCAACCCAGGCGAGCTCGGCTGTCGCCGCACCATAATCGATCCGCACGGGCTGGACCATCAGCCCCGCGGGTGCGGGATCGAGCGCGCCGAGCAGCGCCGCCTTGAACGGCAGCAGCGTCACGCCGTCGCCGGTCGTGCCCTCGGGAAAGATCGTGACGGGCCACGGTTGCGCCAGCGCCGTGCGCAATTGCGCCACCTGCGCCGCGACGTTCATCCGGTCGCCGCGCGCGACGAAGATCGTGTGGTTAAGCGTGCACAGCCAACCGATCAGCGGCACGCCGCGCAATTCTTCCTTCGCGACGAAGGCGGTGCCGTTCGCGCCCGCGAGCAGCAGGATGTCGATCCAGCTCAGGTGGTTGGACAGCACCACCACGTCGCGGTGCAGCGGCTGCCCGATCACTTGCACCCGCGCGCCGACGATTCCCGCGACGGTGCCGAGAAACCGGCGCGGCCAGGGAGAGGGCGCGCGCGCCAGCCGCCATGCACCGTGCAGCACGAGGTCGACCAGCAGCGCGACGACGAGCAGCACCAGCCGCGCCGCTGTCCGCATCGCGCCGATCACGGTTGCGGGTCCCGCGCCGCGCTCAATCCTTGCGGCTGAGGCTGACGCCGTACAATTCCATCCGGTGATCGACCAGGCGGAAGCCGAGCTTCTCCGCGATAGCCTTCTGCAACTGCTCCAACTCGGGGTCGACGAACTCGATCACCTTGCCCGTCTCGACGTCGATCAAATGATCGTGGTGCGCCTCGGGACTCGGCTCGTAGCGCGCGCGCCCGTCACCGAAATCGTGTCGATCGAGAATGCCGGCTTCCTCGAACAGGCGCACGGTCCGATAGACGGTCGCGATCGAAATGCCGGAGTCGATCTTCGACGCGCGCTCATACACCTTTTCAACATCGGGATGGTCGTCGGCTTCGGACAGCACGCGCGCGATGACGCGGCGCTGCTCGGTGATGCGCAGGCCCTTCTGCTGGCACAGGGCTTCTAGATCGATGTTGCGAGGCATGAACGGGCTCTTAGTGCCTCGGGCTTGTTGCGAAAAGCGCTACCGACTCGCAAAAAGCCTAGACGTCGCGGGCATAGGTATGCGCGTCGAAGCTCTCGCCCGATTTGGCGCGGTAATAATCGCACCGCTCGCCCGCCTTCACGAAGCCGTGGGCGGCGTAGAGCGCGACCGCGGGGTTGTTGGCGCGCACCTCCAGGTGGACACGGCGCACGCCGCGTCCGCGGCATTCGGCCAGCATCGATCGCATCAGCGCACCCGCGACGCCGCGGCGGCGGCAGGCCGGATCGACCGCGATCAGCAGCAGTTCCGCCTCGTCGATGATCGCGCGCACCAGGGCGAAGCCGACCACATCGCCCTCGATCCGCGCCAGCGTCAGCCACACGCCCGGCATGGTCAGGATGCCGACGCACTGCGCACGCGTCCACGCTTCGCCGTAGCGCGGCTCGAACGCCGCCTGCATCACGCGGTCGACCGCGTCGGCGTCGCTGACGCGGCCGCTCGTCAGTTCGACCAGGTGGAGCCGCGTGTTCACCGCGCCACCTTGGGCGCCGCCCTGGACGTCGGCACCTTGGCATCGGGCGCGCGACCGTAGAGCGGCGCGGGGGGCAACGTGCGATACTCGGCGGGCAGCAGCAATGCGTTCGCGGCATCGGGCCACGCTTCCGAGACCGGAACGTCGGGATCGATGTCCGCCAGCCAGCGCGTTCCACTACCCAGCAAACGGCGCTTGCCCAGCGCGGCGAGCGCGGCATCGGGGCGGAGCGACTGCACCTCGCCCAATGCGCGGAAAGGGGCGGCGAACGCCTGCATGAAGACCTCACCGTGCCCGCCTTCGGTCACCACTGCAAGTTCGGGTGCAACCTCAGCCGCATCGTCCTCGGCCAACGCCGCGGCGGCGATCAGCGCGAGTGCGCTGTACCCGTGCGCCTCGGCACCCCAACCGAGCGCCAGCGCCCGCGCCGCGGCGATCCCGACGCGGATGCCGGTGAAGCTGCCCGGCCCGACATCGACCAGGATGTGTTGCGCGCGCCCACCGCCCGGCAGATCGGCGATCATCGGCAGCAACCGCTCGGCATGGCCGCGCCCGACCACGTCGTGCCGGCGTGCGAGTAGGGTCTCGCCCTCGAACAGCGCGACCGAGCAGGCGGCGGTCGCGGTGTCGATGACGAGCAGGCGGGCTGCGTCGCTCACGTCAACGGCTTGGTGATGAGGATCAGATGCATCGCGCAGGCTTTCGCCGCCCGCGCGGCTTCATGCAACCGTGTTGAACTTCTCGAACGCCGGGCGCGGGCTGCGATCAAAGATCGAGGCGGGATCGCCGTGGCCGATTGTCATGATAAAGTTGGTGCGCACCGCCGGCTGATCGGCGAAGAACGCCTTGTCGACCGCGCCGCCGTCGAACCCCGACATCGCGCCGGTATCGAACCCGAGCGCGCGCGCCGCCAGTAGCAGATACGCACCCTGCAACGACGAGTTGCGGAACGCCGACGCCTCGCGCAGTTCGCGATTGCCGTCGAACCAGCTCTTCGCATCGGTATGCGGGAACAGCTCGGGCAGATGCTCATGAAAGTCGGTGTCCATGCCGACGATGACCGTCACCGGCGCCTTCAACACCTTGGGCTTGTTCGCCTCCGAACAGCAGTCGGCGAGCTTCGCCTTGGCCGCGTCCGAGGTGCACCACACCAGCCGCGCGGGCAGCTGGTTGGCCGACGTCGGCCCCATTTTCGCCAGCTCCCAGATTGCGCGGCAATCGTCCTCGCTGACCGGCTGATCGGTATAACCGTTGTAGCTGCGCGCGGTGCGGAACAGCTGGTCGAGCGCGGCGTCGTTGAGCGGCTGGGACATGGAAACTCCGGCTAGTCGAGGCAGGGATGGCAGGGCGTGCCGCGGATCAGACCGCGCGCACCTCGCTCACTTCGGGCACGTAGTAACGCAGCAGTTGCTCGATGCCGTTCTTCAGCGTCGCGCTCGACGATGGGCAGCCCGCGCACGCCCCCTGCATCCGCAGATACACCTTGCCCTTATCGAACCCGCGATAGACGATGTCGCCGCCGTCGTTCGCCACCGCCGGGCGCACGCGCGTTTCAATCAAATCCTTGATCTGCGCGACGATGTCGGCGTCGGCGGGGTCGTCGGCAAAGGCTTCCTCCTCCGCCGGTACCGAAAAGCCGGCGGTGGCGGGGCGGAACAACGGCATCTGCGCCGCGAAATGATCCATCAGGATACCGAGCACATCGGGCTTGAGCGTCGCCCACGACGTGCCGGGCGCTGCCGTGACCGACACGAAATCGCGCCCGAAGAACACGCCGGTCACGTCGCCCAGGTCAAACAGCGCCTGCGCCAGCGGGCTGGCCTCGGCTTCCTCGAACGTCGCGAAGTCGCGCGTGCCCGCGTCCATCACGACGCGGCCGGGCAGGAACTTGAGGGTCGCCGGGTTCGGCGTGATTTCGGTCTCGATCAGCATCGCCGCGATGTGGCGTGGTGGGGCGACCGGATCAAGCGGCGCTTGCGAAAGCGATCGTTTCAGTGCGCGTGCCCGGCCTTCACACGTCCAACTGCTTCACCGCCGCGTTCCACTTGGCGACGTTGTCGCGCGCCTCCTGCACGAACGCGCTGCGCTTGACGAAGCCGAGGAACAGGTCGGCGAACCACTTGCCCGGCTGACGCAGCGGGCGCTCGAACTGGATCAGCAGCACGACGCGCGTGCTCTGCGTGTCATTCCACACCTCGTGATCGTAGGTGTCGTCGAACACGAGCGTCTGCCCCTCCGACCAGCGCACGATGCGGTCGTCGACGCGCATCCGCACGTCGCCCTCGCGCGGCACGATCAATCCCAGGTGACAGGTGATCAGCCCCTTGGTCACGCCGCGATGCGCCGGTATGTGCGTGCCTGGCGCCAGGATCGAGAAGAATGCCGAGTTCAGCCCCGGGATCGCCTCGATCACCGCCTTGGTGCGCGGGCAGCGCGCCAGATTGTCGTCGATCGGATAGCCGTAGCCCCATAGGAAGAACGACCGCCACTTGTTCACTTCCGCGATCGAGCGGTGGTCGGGCGAAATCGTCGCGAGGCTGGGCGCGGCGTGGCCGACCAGCGCGACCGCAGTCGCCTCGGCGCGGATCGCCTGCCAGTGATCGCGCAATCCTTGCGTCCACGCGAAATCACGCATGTCAAGCACCGGATCGTTCGGCACCAGCGACGATCCCGCGATCAGCCGATCGAACAAACCGCGCAGATGCTTGCCGACCCGGATGATCAGCGGACGATTGCCCTCCGCCTTCATCGCCGCGCCCGCGCTCGGCGCGCCCGAGATGACGTTCAGGTCGGGTGTCGTCGCCTTCGCGCCCGTGCTGCGCTGCCACGTGCGGGGTTCGACGACCTGTTCTGCAATCATGGTTACGTCCACTGCTTCGCTCGATCCGCTCCGGCCATGCGCGTGCCCGGGGTCAGTGGCGGTGTGCTAGCGACGCAACGCGACGAAATGATGGCATCGATGCGGCGAAGCGTGAGCAGTTGCGGCCAGGCCGGTAAGCATGTGTTTCCCCGCGCCTTCCTGGGCGGGCTCCGTGTCGCGCAGGCGTTGCGGACGCGCCCGGCGAGGCCTACACAGGTTACATATGAGTCTATCCGCACGCGCGCTGTCGAAGCCGCTCGTCGCCTTTCTCCTCGCCACCGCGCTTGTTCCGGCCGCTGCCGGACAGCGTGTCGGGAACGGCAAGCCGGCTCCGGCGGTCAAGGCGTCCACGCCCGACGCGACTCCGGTCGATCCCGCCTCGGTCAAGGTCGACACCGCACCCTGGCTGTTCAAGGGATCGGACATTCCGCCCGACCCGGCATGGTATTTCGGCCGGCTACCGAACGGGCTGCGCTACGCGGTGCGCAAGAACGGCGTGCCGCCGGGTCAGGTCGCGGTGCGCGTCCGCATCGACGCGGGATCGCTGTACGAGAAGGACGACGAGCAGGGGTTCGCGCACCTGATCGAGCATCTGTCGTTCCGCGGTTCCAAATACGTGCCCGATGGCGAGGCCAAGCGCGTGTGGCAGCGCTTCGGGGCGACCTTTGGCTCTGACTCGAACGCGTCGACTACGCCGACGCAGACGGTCTACAAGCTCGACCTGCCAGGGGCCACGCAGGCGAATCTCGACGAAAGCCTCAAGATTTTCGCCGGCATGATGCAGGAACCCGCGATCACCGCGCAGGGGCTCGCCGCCGAGCGTCCCGCGGTGCTCGCCGAGCAGCGCGAGGCGCCGGGGCCGCAGGTGCGTTACGGCGACGCGCTGCGCCAGACCTTCTTCGCGGGGCAACCGCTTGCCGACCGTTCGCCGATCGGCACGATCAAGACGCTGGAGGCTGCGACCCCGGCAGCGGTGCAGGCGTTCCACGATCGCTGGTACCGGCCCGAGAATACGGTCGTGATCCTGTCGGGCGACATCGACCCGGCCACGGCCGCGTCGCTGATCGTCAAGAATTTCGCGAGCTGGACCGGTCACGGCCCGTCAGTGCCCGCGCCCGATTTCGGCAAGCCTGATCCCAAGGCGGCGCCGACGAAAACGGTGGTCGAACCCTCGCTGCCCCCGATCGTTGCCACTGCGGTACTGCGCCCGTGGGAGTACCGCGACGACACGATCGTCTTCAATCAGAAGCGGCTGGTCGATTTCGTCGCGTTGCGCGTCATCAACCGCCGGCTGGAAACGCGCGCGCGCGCCGGCGGCAGCTTCCTGCAGGCATCGGTCAGCCTCGACGACGTGTCGCGCTCGGCGAACGGCACCTTCACCAACATCGTGCCGTTGGGCGACGATTGGGAGGCGGCGCTGAAGGACGTGCGCGCGGTGATCGCCGACGCGATGGCGACCGCGCCAACGCAGGCAGAGGTCGATCGCGAGCTGACCGAGTTCGACGCGGCGATGAAGAACGACGTCGCCACTGCGCGTGTCGAAGCGGGATCGAAGCAGGCCGACGATATGGTCGGCGCGCTCGACATCCGCGAAACGGTCGCGGGACCGGAGACTTCGTACAAGATCCTGCAGGATGCTCGCGCGAAAGGGTTCTTCACCCCCGCGGCGATGCTCGAATCGACCAACCGCCTGTTCAAGGGCGATGCGACCCGTGCGCTTCTCAACACGCGCACCCCCGACGCGGGCGCCGCGGCGAAGCTCGCCGCTGCGCTCAAAGCCGACGTGTCGAAGCTCGCGGGCAAGCGCAGCCAGCAGGCGGCGGTCGATTTCTCCAAGGTGCCCAAGCTCGGCGTGCCGGGGAAGGTAACCGCGCGTGCCACCGTTTCCGCCGATCCGGGGATCGAGCAGGTCACCTTCTCGAACGGCGTGCGCGCGCTGCTGTATCCAAACACATCGGAAACGGGCCGCGTCTACGTCCGCGTGCGCTTCGGCCGCGGCAATCTCGCGCTGCCGGGCGACAAGCCGACCGTCGCCTGGGCCGGCGACAATGCGCTGGTCGCGAGCGGGATTGGCAAGCTCCGCCAGGGCGATCTCGACCAGCTCACCGTCGGCCGCCGCATGGGCCTCGATTTCGACATCGGTGACGATGCGTTCACCTTCAGCGCGATCACCACGCCGGGCGATTACGCCGACAATCTGACGCTGATGGCGGCGAAGCTCGCCGCGCCCGGCTGGGACCCGCAACCGGTGGCGCGCGCGCGTGCCGCCGCGCTCGCGGGCTATGCCGGGCTGTCGTCCTCGCCCGACGGCGTGCTGTCGCGCGACCTCGAGCGACTGTTGCGAGACGGCGACCCGCGCTGGGGCACGCCGACGCTGCAGCAGATCGAGGCGCTCAACGCCGCCGACTTCCGCCGCTTGTTCGAACCGCTGCTGGCGACCGGCCCGATCGAGGTCGACGTGTTCGGCGACGTGAAGGCGGACGAGGCGATCGCCGCGATCGCCAAGAGCTTCGGCGCGCTCAAGCCCCGCGCGCCCGCGCCGACCAGTGCCGCACCCGTGCGCTTCCCCGCGCACAACGCGACGCCGGTTCTGCTGACGCACGACGGCGCCGATACGCAGGCCGCCGCAGTGATCGCCTGGCCGACCGGCGGCGGCTCGGCCGACCATGCCGAGGCGCGCCGCCTGGACGTGCTCGCCGCGGTCTTCTCCGATCGCCTGTTCGAACGGCTACGGTCGGTCGCGGGCGCGAGCTATTCACCGAGTGCGCAGAGCCAGTGGCCGACCGGACTGCCCGGCGGCGGGCGGCTCGTCGCGTTGGGACAGGTCGCGCCCGACCGCGTGCCCTTGTTCTTCCAGCTCTCGCGCCAGATCGCCGCCGAGCTGGTGTCGACCCCGATCGGCCCCGACGAGCTCAAGCGCACGATCGTGCCGATGCTCCAGTACATGGCGCGTGCCTCGTCGGGAAACCAGTTCTGGCTGATGCAGATGCAGGGCGGCAGCTACGATCCCAAACGGGTCGAGGCGACGCAGAGCATCGTCACCGACATGACGAGCATCACGCCCGAACTACTCCAGGCCACCGCGGCCAAATACCTGCGCCCGAACAAGGACTGGACGCTGGCGGTCATGCCGAAGAAAGCCGCGCCGGCCGGCGCCGCCGGCAGCAATTAGGCGCGGCACAGCGATGACGGCGGCGGCGCTGCGGCAGGAGTTGGAGGCGACAGCACGCCGCGCCGGGCTGGTCGCCGCCATCGACCTGCTGCGTACCCGTGCTGATGCGGGCGAGGTGCCTGCGCTGGAGATGCTAGCGCACTGGCATCTGTGGGGTAGCTACGTCCCGCGCGACGCGGCGGCTGGGCATGCGGCGCTGACACGCGCATCCGAGGCGGGATCGGTCGAGGCAACACTGACCCGCGCGGCGTTGCTGGCGACCGGCACCGGTGTCGCGGAAAATCCTGCCGCGGCGTTTGAGGTCGTACGCACCCTTGCCGATTGTTCGCCGCTTGCCGCACGCCAAATCGCCTTGATGGAAGCGCAGCCGGTCGGCTGCCCGGCGCGCGTGGTCCAGGCCGATCCGTATGTTGCCGTCATCGAAGGGCTGCTTAGCGCCGCGGAGTGCCGCTACCTGATCGATACGATCGGTCCGCGCGTGCAACCGTCGATGGTGGTCGATCCCGCCACGCGGCGGCGCATCCCCAATCCGGTCCGCGACTCGCATGGCACCAACGTCTCGCCGGTCGAGGAGGACGTGGTCGTGAACACGATCAACCGCCGCATCGCGACCGCTACCGGCACAGACTGGACGCAGGGCGAGCCGCTGCACCTGCTGCGCTACGCAGCCGGGCAGCAGTACAAGCCACATCTCGATGCGCTGCCGGGTGTCGACAATCAGCGCTCGGTCACGGTCCTGCTCTACCTGAACGACGCGTTCACGGGCGGGGAGACGTGGTTCAAGGGCGGGCTGACCCTACGCGGGCGGACTGGCGACGCGATCGTGTTCCGTAACCTCGACGACGACGGTCAAATCGACCGCCGCACCGAACATGCCGGGCTGCCGGTCACGTCGGGCACCAAATGGCTCGCGACGCGCTGGATACGCGAGCGCAGCTTCGATCCGTGGAGCGGGCAGGGCGGCTAGGCGCCCTTGTACAACCCCTCCAGCCGCTCGCCGTAGATTTTCCGCAACACGTGGCGCCGGATCTTGAGACTCGGCGTCAGCTGCTCGTTCTCGATGGTGAATGGCTCGTCCGCGATCACCCAGCGGCGTACCCGCTCGATCACCGACAGGTCGCGGTTGGTACGGTCGACCGCTTTTTGCAGCGCGGCGCGGTAATCCTGATTGTCGATCAAGCCCTTGTACCCGCCCGACAGGCCCTGTCCGCGCGCCCATTCCTGCGTCCACTCGGCGTCGGGCACCAGCACCGCGACCATGTGCGGCTTGCGGTCGCCAGTGATCATCGCCTGCGCGATCTCGGGCTGGAGCGTCAGCATGCCCTCGACCTTGGCGGGGGCGACATTGTCGCCCTTGTCGTTGATGATCAGGTCCTTCTTGCGGTCGGTGATGCGGATGCGCCCGGCTGCGTCGATCTCGCCGATATCGCCGGTGTGGAGCCAGCCGTCGTGGAGCACGCGCGCGGTCTCCGCCGGGTTGCGCCAGTAACCGTGCATGACGAGCTCGCCCTTGACCAGGATTTCGCCGTCCGCCGCGATCCGCACCTCGGTGTTGTCGAGCGCGGGTCCGACCCCGTCCATCGTCACCCCGGCCGACGGGCGGTTGCACGAGATCACCGGCGCCGCCTCGGTCTGGCCGTAGCCTTGCAGGAAGGTGAGCCCGAGCGACTGGAAGAACACGCCGACCTCGGGCGTCAGCGGCGCGCCGCCCGAGATCATCGCCTTGATCCGACCGCCAAATTTCTTCGCGATCTTGGGCTTGAACAGCGCGTCGACGAGCAGCGCCTTAGGCCGGTCGGCGAAGCGCAGCGTGCCCGCGTATCGCTTCGCACCGATGTCGAGCGCCGCCGCGAGCAGCCGCGCGGACATCCCGCCCTGCTTCTCGATTGCCTTCGAGATCCGCGTGCGCAGCACCTCGAACAGCCGCGGCACGACGAACATGATCGTCGGGCGCACCTCCTCGATGTTCGCGGCGAGCTTCTCGATCCCCTCGGCATAGTAGATCTGCCCGCCCATCCCGATCGGGAAATGCTGCCCGCCAGTATGCTCATAGGCGTGGCTGAGCGGCAGAAACGACAGGAACACCTCGTCGCCCCAGCCGAAATCCTCCGCCACGACGGCCGAGCAGCCCGCGACATTGTGCAGGATCGCGCCGTGGTGTTGCATCACCCCGCGCGGCGCCCCACCGGTGCCCGAGGTGTAGATGATGCAGGCGAGGTCCTCGCGCGCGAAATCGGCCTTGGCGCGCGCGCCCTCGACGCTCGCGGGGTGCGTGTCGATCAGCGTCTGCCAGTCGTAGACGTCGAACGGCGTCTGCCCGAGCCGCACGGGATCGATCCCGATCAGGATCTGCGGCTGGATCGAGCGCAGGATCGCGGGCATCAGCGTCTTTGCGAGCTTGTCGGTCGAGACGATCACCGCCTTCGCACCCGAATTCTCGATGATGTGGGTGTGGTCGCGCTCGGTGTTGGTGGTGTAGGTCGGCACCGTCACCGCGCCCGCCGCCATGATGGCGAGGTCGGACAGGCACCATTCGGGCCGGTTCTCGCTCACCAGCATGACGCGGTCGCCGCGCTCCACCCCGATCGCGGTCAGCGCGGCGGAGAGGCGCGCGACCTTCTCCGCCGCCTCGCGCCACGTGATCGCAGTCCAGGCGCCGTCGCGCTTTGCCCACAGGAACGGCGCGTCGCCTTTCTCGGCTGCGCGGGTGAGGAACATCGCGACCAGATTGGGGAAATGCTCAAGCCTGCGTGTCACCGATCATCCTCCCGCGCGCGGTGTCGATCGGCCGCGCTTCGGCCTTGCTCTAGGGGCAGGTGAGAAAAGGCGCTAGTGTGTGGCAGCGACACTTGGGCGAGGGACCATCATCGCCTCATCCTGGACTTGATCCGGGATCCCGCTTCGTTGTTCCGTCCGATAGCGAGCGGGAGACGACGAATGATCGTTGTATTTGGGTGAACCCTGTCGGCTTCGTAGGTCAGAAATCGCCGCCGCGGTCGTTCACGCCCCGATCATGGACGCGCTCACCCGCGAGCGTTATCGCAGCCTGATGCGCTTCCGCCTCCTCGCCGCCGCTGCTCTCCTCCTTGGCTCCTGCGCGCAGGTGCCCCCCGGCGCGCCGCGCGCTGCTCCGGACACCGCTGCCGCACCCCGCGCGCCGGGCTTCGTCGTTGCCGCCAACCCGCTCGCGGTCGACGCAGGGATGGCGGTGCTGCGCCGCGGCGGCAGCGCGGTCGACGCGGCGATCGCGGTGCAGGCGATGCTGTCGCTGGTCGAGCCGCAGAGCTCGGGCATCGGCGGCGGCGCGTTCATGACCTATTACGACGGTACGACGCGGGACGTGACCGTCTATGACGGCCGCGAGGTCGCGCCAGCCGGGGCCACGCCCGACATGTTCCTCGATCCCGCGACGGGCCAGCCGCTGCCGTTCGCGCAGGCCGTGCTGTCGGGTCGCGCGACCGGCGTGCCCGGCGCCGTCGCCATGCTCGCCGAGGCGCATCGCCGTCACGGCGCGCTCGCGTGGAGCGCGTTGTTCGACGACGCGCAGCGGACCGCGCGCAATGGATTCATTGTCTCGCCGCGGCTCGCGCGCATGCTCGGCGGCAGTTACGCTGAATTGTCCGCGCCCGACGTGCAGCGCTATTTCGCGCGGCCAGGCGGCGGGTTGCTCCAGGCCGGTGATCGATTGCGCAACCCGGCCTACGCCGCTTTCCTCTCACGCTTGGCGGCGCAAGGGTCGGCCGCCCTATATCGCGGCGAGACGGCACGGCGGATCGTCGCGCGCGTGCGTGCCGCGCCGCTCGCCGGCAGCCTGAGCGAAGCCGATCTCGCCGCTTACGCACCTGTTGCGCGCACGCCGGTTTGCGGTGCGTGGCGCGTCTACCGCGTGTGCGCCGCGCCGCCGCCCGCCAGCGGCGTCGGGCTGATCGAGCTGCTCGGGCTGCTCGAGCGTACCGACATTGCGAAGCGCGGGCCGAACGATCCGCAGGGATGGTACCTGTTCGCCGAGGCGAGCCGGCTGATGTATGCCGACCGCGACCGCTACGTCGCCGACCCCGCCTTCGTACGGGTGCCCGTCGCGGGGATGATCGATCGGGCCTATCTCGACGCGCGCGTGCGTCTGATCGGCCCGCGCGCCGGCCCGGCGCCGGTCGCGGGCACGCCGCCCGGAGCGCCGTCAACCGGTCCCGACGCGACGCGTGAGCCCGCCGGCACCTCGCACTTCATCGTCGGCGACGGCGCGGGCAACTTCGTATCGATGACCACGACGGTCGAGTCGATCTTCGGATCGGGCCGGATGGTCGACGGTTTCTTTCTCAACAATCAAATGACTGATTTCTCGTTCGCACCCCGCAATGCTGACGGCCGCGCCGCAGTGAATGCGGTGGCTCCGGGCAAGCGCCCGCGTTCGTCGATGACGCCGCTCGTCCTGCTCGATCGCGAGGGTCGTTTCGCGGGCGCGATCGGATCGGCGGGCGGCAACGCCATTCTTGCTTATGTCGCCAAATCGCTCGTCGCGGCGATCGACTGGAACCTGTCGGCGCAAGACGCGCTTGCGCAGCCCAATCTCGTTGCGCGCGGTGACGCGTTCCAGGGTGAGGTGACGAAGTTCTCGGCCCCAGTGCTCGCCGGCATCGCCGCCCGCGGTGTCGCGCTCAGACCGGGGCAGGGGGAGGATTCGGGCGTCCACGCGATGATCGTGCGCAGCGGCAACCGCTACGACGGCGGCTACGATCCGCGCCGTGAGGGCAAGGTGGTGGTCGAGGCGGTGCCCGTGCCGCGAATCAGGGGCTCAGCCATCCGCCCCGACCGCGTCCCCGACGCACGCGAACCCGTCGCGGCGCAGTAACGTATCCAATTCGCGCAGCATCCGCGCGGGCAGGGCGGGGCCGCCGTAGACCATCGCGGAATAGACCTGCACCAGGCTAGCGCCCGCCCGAATGCGCGCATAAGCTTCCGCGCCGGTATCGATCCCGCCGACCGCGACCAGCGGCAGCGCAGCTCCCGTGGCCCGCCGAAAGTCGACCAGCCGCGCGCGTGCCAGCGGCCTGAGCGGCGCGCCCGACAGCCCGCCCGCCTCGCCCTTGTGCCGCGACGCGAGCGCGGGCCGCGACACGGTGGTGTTCCCGATGATCAGCGCGTCGACCCCGCCATCGATCGCGGCGCGCGCGATGTCGTCGATCTGCGCGTGGGACAGATCAGGGGCGACCTTAAGGAACAGCGGCGTCGTGCCCTTGGCCGTGCTGGCGGCGGCGAGCAGGTCGCGCAGCGCCGCCCCCTCCTGCAGGTCGCGCAAGCCCGGCGTGTTGGGCGAGCTGATATTGATCGTCACGTAATCGGCGACCCGCGCCGCCGCGGTCACGCCGGCGACGTAATCCGCCACACGGTCCGCCGCGTCCTTGTTCGCGCCGACGTTGATGCCCAGCACGCCGCCGCGTGTCGCTGCCGCCGCACGCGCGATGCCCTCGGCTTGTCCGCCGTTGTTGAACCCGAAGCGGTTGATGACGCCTCCGTCCTCCTCCAGCCGGAACAGCCGCGGCTTCGCGTTGCCCGGCTGCGGCAGCGGCGTCAGCGTGCCGACCTCGACCGCACCGAAGCCGAGCGCGAACCAGCCGGAAATCGCGCGCGCGTCCTTGTCGACCCCGGCGGCGAGGCCGAGCGGATTGGCGAAGGTCAGCCCGGCGACGCGCGTCTCCAGCCGTGGCACGCGGGGTCGCATTGGCGCGCCGGCTGCGCCCCAGGCGGACAGCAGCCGCACCGCGGCGACGTGCGCGCGTTCGGGATCGAGCAGGCGAAGCAGGCGGGTGGCGTCGGGCATGACGCGCCTCTTCGCCGATCACGCGGGCCTGATCAAACCGGCATTTCGCGCCGCGGTTGTAAGGAACGTATGATCCGGCGCTTCTTCCGTCCAATACTTCGCCGATTAATCATGGTCTAACGTATCTGCGACCCGAAGGGCTTCGTTCCGCGAGGCTCTTGCACTCAGGCCCGGCACTCCCGCCGGGCCTTTTTTGTGTGCGGGCCGTCGATCGTTCTGATCGAGCTTTCCGCAATGCAGCACGCGCTTGATTTCCGCGGCCGCGCGCGCCATCTGCCAATCGGAACGATCTGATCCGATTTGAGAATTATTCGCAACATGCGCCTGTCATCGCTCACCGATTACGCCGTCGTGCTGCTCACCGCAGCCGCGCGTCATTGCGGCGGCGTGGCGCGGTTGAACGCGACGATGCTGGCGGAGGAAACCGGCGTGCCGCTGCCGACTGCGCAGAAGCTCGTCAGCCGCTTGTCCGCCGCGGGGCTGATCGACAGCGTGCGCGGCACGGGTGGCGGCTTTCGCCTGTCGCGCCCGCCCTCGGCGATTACGATTGCCGACGTGGTCGAGGCGGTCGAGGGTCCGATTCTGATGACCGCCTGCGTCGACGCGAGCGATCACGACTGCAATCTCTCCGGCGCGTGTCGCGTCAAGCCGCACTGGAACGCGGTCAACGAAGCGGTGCGCGGCGCGCTCGCGGGCATCACGCTCGCGCAGCTCGCCGTTCAGCCTGCTTCTTCTGAAACTCCGACAAAGGTTCTGGCATAATGGCCACCAAAAACGCCGAAGCCTATGCGGCCGTCTCCAAGACGTACGAATGGGGCTTCTCCTCCGACGTCGAGCAGGACTTCGCGCCCAAGGGGCTGAGCGAGGACACGGTCCGCTACATTTCCGCGAAGAAGGGCGAGCCCGAGTGGATGCTCGACTGGCGGCTGAAGGCGTATGCGCGCTGGCTCGAGATGGAGACGCCCGACTGGTCGAAGCTCAACATCGCGCCGATCGATTATCAGGACGCCTATTATTACGCGGAGCCCAAGGCGAAGCCCAAGCTCGGCTCGCTCGACGAGGTCGACCCCGAGATCCTGCGCGTTTACGAGAAGCTCGGCATTCCGATCGCCGAGCAGAAGATGCTCGCCGGTGTCGAGGAGCTCGACGAAAACGGTCAGCCGAAGCGCCGCGTCGCGGTCGACGCGGTGTTCGACAGCGTCTCGGTCGCGACGACCTTCCGCAAGGAGCTGGAGGCCGCCGGCGTCATCTTTCGCTCGATCTCGGAGGCGATCCGCGAGTATCCCGATCTGGTCCGCAAGTGGCTTGGCAAGGTCGTGCCGCAGCACGACAATTATTTCGCGACCTTGAACTCCGCGGTCTTCTCCGACGGCACCTTCGTCTACATTCCCGAGGGCGTCCGCTGCCCGATGGAGCTGTCGACCTATTTCCGCATCAACGCGGAGAACACCGGGCAGTTCGAGCGCACGCTGATCGTCGCCGACAAGGGCAGCTACGTCTCCTATCTGGAGGGCTGCACCGCTCCGATGCGGGACGAGAACCAGCTTCACGCCGCGGTGGTCGAACTCGTCGCCCTCGACGACGCCGAGATCAAATATTCGACCGTGCAGAACTGGTACCCCGGCGACGAGAACGGTGTCGGCGGGATCTACAATTTCGTCACCAAGCGCGCGCTTTGCCAGGGCAAGAACAGCAAGGTGTCGTGGACACAGGTCGAAACCGGCTCCGCCGTCACGTGGAAATACCCGTCCTGCGTGCTCGCGGGCGAGAACAGCGTCGGCGAATTCTACTCGGTCGCGGTCACCAACAACCGCCAGCAGGCCGACACCGGCACCAAGATGATCCATCTGGGCAAGGGTAGCCGCTCGACCATCGTATCGAAGGGGATCAGCGCGGGGCGCAGCGACAACACCTATCGCGGGCTCGTCCGCGTCGCGCCGACCGCGGAGGGCGTGCGCAACTTCACCCAGTGCGACAGCCTGCTCCTCGGTGACCAGTGCGGCGCACACACGATCCCGTACATCGAGGTGCGCAATCCTAGCGCGCAGATCGAGCACGAGGCGACTACCTCGAAGATCAGCGAGGATCAGCTCTTCTACGCGATGAGCCGCGGGCTCGATCAAGAGGCGGCGGTCGCGCTGATCGTCAACGGCTTCGCGCGCGAAGTACTGCAACAGCTTCCGATGGAGTTCGCGGTCGAGGCGCAGAAGCTGCTGGGCATCAGCCTTGAAGGAAGCGTGGGTTGAGCGCGGCCAGTTAGGGCGACGAACGCCACACGAGACATCAGCATCATTTTCCGAACGAGAAGCAAATGCTCAAAATTGAAAACCTCCATGCCGAGATCGACGGCAAGCCGATCCTCAAGGGCCTGTCGCTCACCGTGAACGCGGGCAAGATCCACGCGATCATGGGGCCGAACGGCGCGGGCAAGTCGACGCTCGGCTACGTGCTGGGCGGCCGTCCTGGCTACGAGGTGACCGAGGGATCGATCACCTTTGACGGGCAGGAACTGCTCGAGATGGAACCGCACGAGCGCGCCGCCGCGGGCGTGTTCCTCGGCTTCCAGTACCCGGTCGAGATCCCCGGCGTGTCGAACGTGCAGTTCCTGCGTGAGAGCCTGAATGCGCAGCGTAGCAGCCGCGATGAGAAGCCGCTGTCGGGTGCCGAGTTCCTGAAGCTTGCTCGCGCGGAGGCCGCGCGGCTGGAGATGGACGCCGAAATGCTCAAGCGTCCGGTCAACGTCGGCTTCTCGGGCGGCGAGAAGAAGCGCAACGAGATGGTGCAGATGGGGATCATCAGCCCGAAGTTCGCGATCCTCGACGAGACCGACTCAGGGCTAGACATCGATGCGCTGCGCATCGTCGGCGACGGCATCAACCGCATCATGCGTCAGCCCGACAAGTCGGTGCTGCTCATCACGCACTATCAGCGCCTGCTCGATTACGTGAAGCCCAACGTCGTCCACGTCCTCGCCGACGGCCGCATCACCCGCACCGGCGGCCCCGAGCTCGCGCAGCAGCTCGAGCGCGAAGGCTATACGGGCATTGAGGCCGAGGTCGCTGCGTGAGCATGCTCGAACTTCCCTCCAACCGCGCCGAGGCGTGGCGCTGGGCCGATCTCGGCGCGCTGTCCGCTGCCGCGGCGATGGCGCCGATCGCGCGTCCCGAGCACGATTTCCTCGACCTGCCCGGTGCACGGCTGCTCTTCGTTGATGGCGTGCTCGATGAGGGCGCCTCGACGCTCGGCGCGGTAACGCTCGGTGAGGTCATGGGCAGCGACCATGCGCTCGGCCGCCACGCGCGCGCCGGCTGGTCGCTCCGCCTCGACGCACGCGCTGCCGCCGACCCGGTGCAGATCGTCCATGTCGCGACGGCGGGCGAGAACCACCTCGCCGCCGAGATCGTACTGGCTGAGGATGCGGTCGGCGAAGTGGTCGAAACCTTCGTCGGCGCCGGCTGGGCCAATCGCTACACGCGCACCCGGCTCGCGCGCGGCGCGCGGCTGATGCGCAGCGTCCGTTTGCTCCAGCCCGCCGGCTTCGTGTCGCTGCGCGAGGAAGCCGACGTGGGCGAGGCGGCGAGCCTCGTGACCACCTTCCTGGGCGCGGGCGGGCAAGGCAGCCGCATCGACGCGCAGCTGACGATGTCGGGCGAGGGCGCCTTCGCCGAGTACGGTGGCGCGCTGCTCACCAGCGACACCCAGGCGCAGGAATGCGCCGTTCGCGTCAACCACGCGCAGCCCAACGGCTCCTCGCGCCAGGTGTGGCGCGCGGTCGCCGCCGACCAGAGCCGCGCCAGCCTCGCCGCCGCGGTTGAGGTCGCGCGCCACGCGCAAAAGACTGACGGTGAGCAGTCTCTACGCGGCCTGCTGCTCCATCGCACCGCAACGGTGAATTTGAAGCCCGAGCTCGAAATCTTCGCCGACGACGTCAAGTGCGCGCACGGCGCGACCGTTGGCGAGCTCGACCCGCGCGCGTTGTTCTACATGCAGAGCCGCGGCATCCCGCGTGCCCGTGCGCAGGCGATCCTGACGCACGCCTTCGTCGGCGACGTGCTGGAGCGGATCGGCAACGAAACCGTCCGCGCCGCTTTCGAGGCCGACGCAGACGCCTGGCTCAACGCCGCGCTGTGACTATGCACGCGCCGACCCGAGTGTCCTACACCGGCCATGCCGCCTACGCGCCGGTGTCGGCTCCGGGCCGGAACGTTTTCGCGCGTGCGTATATGCGTAGGGGTGTGACTTTAGCGACTTTCCAGCAGGTGCCGGCATGACCACGATCACCCAGGAACGCCCGCTCGACACCGTCGCCGACTTCCCTGCGATCCCTGACGGCTGGGCCTATCTCGACACCGCCGCCACGTCGCAGAAGCCGCAGACGGTGATCGACGCGATCACCCGCGGCTACGCCGAGACCTACGCCACCGTTCACCGCGGCGTATACCAGCGCAGTGCCGACATGACGCTCGCCTACGAGGCCGCCCGCAACCGCGTCGCCGCGTTCATTGGCGCTCGTGCCGATGAGATCGTTTTCGTCCGCGGCGCGACCGAGGGGATCAACCTCGTCGCGCACTCTTGGGCCGCGCAGCAGTTGAAGGCGGGCGACCGCATCCTGCTGTCGCAGCTAGAACACCACAGCAACATCGTGCCGTGGCAGATCGCGGCTGAGCGCGTCGGTGCCGCGATCGACGTGATCCCGCTGACCGAGGATCACCGCGTCGACCTTGACGCGATGGCGGCGATGATCACCCCCGCGCATAAGTTCGTCGCGCTCGCCCACGTCTCCAACGTGCTCGGCTCGGTGCTCGACGCAAGCCGCGCGAGAGAGATCGCTCATTCGGTCGGCGCGAAGATCCTGATTGACGGCTGCCAGTCGGTGCCGCGGATGGCGGTCGACGTCGCCGCGATCGGCTGCGACTTCTACGTCTTCTCCGGCCACAAGCTCTACGGCCCGACCGGCATCGGCGTGCTGTGGGGCAGGGGCGACTTGTTGAACCAGATGCCGCCCTACCAGGGCGGTGGCTCGATGATCGACCGCGTCTCGTTCGAGCGCTCGACCTATGCGCCTGCGCCGACCCGCTTCGAGGCCGGCACGCCGCACATCGTCGGCGCGCTGGGCTTGCACGCTGCGATCGACTACGTGTCCGCGATCGGGTTGGAGCGCATCCACGCGCACGAGGCGGCGCTGGTCGCCGACACGCGCGTCGCGCTGTCGCACCTCAATTCGGTTCGCGTGTTCGGCCCCGCTGACTCTGCCGGCATCGTCTCCTTCGCGATGGAGGGGGTGCATCCGCACGACATCGGCACCATCTTGGACGAGAGCCGGGTCGCGATCCGCGCCGGGCATCACTGCGCGCAGCCGCTGATGGCGAGCCTGGGCGTCGATGCCACCGCGCGGGTCAGCTTCGGCGTCTACAATGGACCTAGGGACGTCGAGGCGCTGGTCGCCGGCATGGAACGGGTGAAGAGGATTTTCGGATGAGCGAAGACGCCGACCGGATCGAAGTTCAGGAGGTAGCGGCGGTGACCGCACCGCCACGCGCGCGCGTCGAGGATGCGGTCGATGCTCCCCGCGAGCGCGACTATTTGACCGGCTTCCTTCAGCAGAAGCCTGCGGGCGACAAGCCCGGCGAACCCGGCGGCGCGCTGTACGAGGGCGTGATCGACGCGCTCAAGGACATCTTCGACCCTGAAATCCCGGTCAACATCTATGACCTTGGGCTGATCTACGGCGTCGAGGTGACCGACGAGGGCCAGGCGATCGTAACCATGACGCTCACCACGCCGCACTGCCCGGTCGCCGAGTCGATGCCGGCCGAGGTCGAGATGCGCGTGGCGGCGGTTCCCGGCATCGCCTTCGCCGACGTCAACCTCGTCTGGGACCCGCCGTGGGACCCGCAGAAGATGTCCGACGACGCCAAGCTCGAACTCGGCATGTTGTGAGGATCACTTGGTGACCAATCTAAAGACCCGCGCACGCCCTGCCGCACTCAACATGACGCCGACGGCCGAGGCACGCATCGCCGCGCTGATGGCGCGCGCACCTGAGGGCGCCATCGGCGTCAAACTCTCGACCCCGCGCCGCGGCTGCTCGGGCCTTGCCTATTCGGTCGATTACGTCACCGAGGCGAAGCCGTTCGACGAGAAGATCGAGACACCCGGCGGTACGCTCTACGTGGACGGCGGCTCGATCCTCTATCTCATTGGCTCGACGATGAACTGGGTCGAGGACGATTTCACCGCCGGCTTCGTGTTCAACAATCCCAATGCTAAGGGTGCGTGCGGCTGCGGCGAGAGCTTCACCGTTTGAGCGAATTCCTTCCGCTGATGCGACTGGACGTGACAAGAGGGCGTTCATCCCCCTAATTCTGTTCCAAGCAACATTCGGGGGTCCTGCTTGAACGCTCCAACCGTCGTCGCCGCGCCAACAACCGAGCGCGGGTCCTTGGCATCCGCCATCCTCGACACGCTCGTCCACCGTATCGGCAAGGACGAGCACGCCGCGCGCCCGCACGATTGGCTGGCGGCCACGATCCTGACCGTCCGCAACGACATCATCGAACGCTGGATGGACTCGACCCGCGCCGCGCATGCCGCGGGCGCCAAGCGCGTCTATTATCTCAGCCTCGAATTTCTGATCGGCCGGCTGCTGCGCGACACGCTGTCGAACTTGCTTAAGACCGACGAGGTCGCCTCGGCGCTGTCCGAACTCGGCGTTGGCCTCGCCGAGCTGGAGGAGATCGAGCCCGACGCGGCACTTGGCAACGGGGGCCTCGGCCGGCTCGCCGCCTGCTTCATGGAAAGCATGGCGACGCTCGATCTCCCTGCCTATGGATACGGCATTCGCTACGTCAACGGCATGTTCCGGCAGCGGATCGACAATGGCTGGCAGATGGAACTGCCCGAAACCTGGCTCGCCCACGGCAATCCGTGGGAGTTCGAGCGCCGCGAGAGCGCCTATTTCGTCGGTTTCGGCGGCGAGGTGACGGGGAACGAGCAGGGCGCGGTCCACTGGCACCCGGCCGAGGCGGTCGAGGCGGTCGCGGTCGACACGCCGATGGTCGGCTGGCGCGGTCGGCGCGTCAACACGCTGCGCCTGTGGACCGCGCGCGCGTTCGATCCGATCAAGCTCGACGCCTTCAACGCCGGCGACTTCCAAGCTGCGCTCGCCGATCAACTCCGCGCCGAGACGCTGACCCGCGTCCTCTACCCCAATGACAGCACCGCGGCGGGGCAGGAGCTGCGGCTCCGGCAGGAGTACTTCTTCTCCTCCGCCTCGATCCAGGACATTGTCCGTCGCCACGTCCAGTATTTCGGCGACATCCGCACGCTCCCAGACAAGGCCGCGATCCAGCTCAACGACACGCATCCCGCGGTATCGGTCGCGGAACTCATGCGGCTGCTGATCGACTATCACGAACTGACCTTCGACGAGGCGTGGGACGTGACCCGCGCCACCTTTGGCTACACCAACCATACGCTTCTGCCCGAAGCGCTGGAGAGCTGGCCGCTACCGCTGTTCGAGCGGATGCTGCCGCGTCACATGCAGCTCGTCTACGCGATCAACGCCAAACTGCTGCGAGAGGCGCGCGGAACGCAAGGCATCGACGACCGCGCGATCGCCGCGATCAGCCTGATCGATGAGGGCGGCGAGCGGCGGGTGCGGATGGCCAATCTCGCCTTCGCCGGCTCGCACAGCGTCAACGGCGTCGCCGCGCTCCACACCGATCTGATGAAGCAGACGGTGTTCGCCGACCTCCACCGGCTCTACCCGACGCGGATCAACAACAAGACCAACGGCATCACTCCACGGCGCTGGCTGCAGGAGTGCAATCCCGCGCTCACCGCGCTGATCCGTGACGCCATTGGCGACCGCTTCCTCGACGACGCGACCGCGCTGTCCGATCTCGCCCCGTTCGCCGAAGACGCCGCGTTCCGCGAGCGTTTCGCCGCAGTCAAGCGCACCAACAAGGCCGCGCTCGCGCAGTATCTGCGCGGCGACATGGGCCTCCGCCTCGATCCCGACGCGATCTTCGACGTGCAGATCAAGCGCATCCACGAATACAAGCGCCAGTTGCTCAACCTCGTCGAGACGGTCGCGCTCTACGACCAGATTCGCTCGCATCCCGATCGCGACTGGACCCCGCGCGTCAAGCTGTTCGCAGGAAAAGCGGCGTCGAGCTACCACAATGCCAAGCTCGTCATCAAACTGGCGAACGACGTCGCGCGCCGCATCAACGCCGACCCTGCGATCGGCGACCTGCTCAAGGTCGCGTTCGTGCCGAACTACAACGTCAGCCTGGCCGAGCGCATGGTTCCCGCCGCCGACCTGTCCGAGCAGATCTCGACCGCAGGGATGGAGGCATCGGGTACCGGCAACATGAAGTTCGCGTTGAACGGCGCGCTAACGATCGGCACACTCGACGGAGCGAACGTCGAGATCAGGGATCATGTCGGTGCGGACAATATCGTGATCTTCGGCATGACCGCCGACGAGGTCGCAGCAAAGCGGAGCGGCGGCTACGATCCGCGCCAAGTGATCGAGGGTTCGCGTGAGCTGTCGCAGGCGATCAACGCGATTGCCTCGGGCGTGTTCTCGCCCGACGATCCCCACCGCTACCGCGACCTGATGCAGGGATTGTACGACCACGATTGGTTCATGGTCGCCGGCGATTTCGACGCTTATGCCGCAGCCCAACGCGACGTCGATGCGCGCTGGCGCGACCGCGATGCCTGGGGACGCTCGGCCGTGCTCAACGTCGCCAACATGGGCTGGTTCTCGTCCGATCGCACCATTGCCGAATATGCCCGCGACATCTGGGGTGTGATGTGACGCCGCCGAGCGAGGCGATCGCCGCGCTGCTGGAGGGGCGGCACGACGATCCCTTCTCCCTCCTTGGCCCCCATGCCGGCCCCGAGGGCACGTTCGCGCGCACCTGGATCCCCGGCGCCGACCGCGTTGTCGCCCACTCGCTCGCCGGCGAGCCGCTCGGCGGGCTCGCGCGCGTCGATGATCGCGGGCTGTTCGAGGGCGTGATCGCCGGCGACCCGCAGCCGCTGCGCTACCGCGCCAGCGGGGCGGGCGGCGATTGGTGGGTCGGCGACCCGTACAGCTTCGGTCCTGTCCTGGGCCCGATCGACGACCTGCTAATGATCGAGGGCACGCACAAACGACTCTACGACAAGCTCGGCGCGCATCTGATCGAGCACGAGGGCGCGAGCGGCATTCACTTTGCGGTCTGGGCACCCAATGCGCAGCGCGTAGCGGTCGTCGGCGACTTCAACAATTGGAACGGCGCGCGCCACACGATGCGGCGCCGCGGCGACGCGGGGGTGTGGGATATCTTCGTGCCCGACCTCGGTGCGGGCCGCGCCTACAAATACGAGATCGTCGGACCCGACGGGCTGACGCAGCCGCTCAAGGCCGATCCCTTCGCCTTTGCCGCCGAACTGCGCCCCGCCACGGCGTCCATCACCACCGCCGCCCCCGCGCACGTCTGGGGCGACGACGCCCACCGCGCGGCGTGGAGCAAGGTCGATCCGCGCCGCGTCCCGATCAGCATCTACGAGGTCCATGCCGGATCGTGGGAGCGCGACGAGCATGGCTGGTTCCTCTCCTGGGACGCGCTCGCCGACCGGCTGATCCCTTACGTCGTCTCGATGGGGTTCACCCACATCGAGTTCATGCCGATCAGCGAATATCCGTACGATCCGAGCTGGGGTTATCAGGCGACCGGGCTCTACGCGCCGTCCGCGCGCTTCGGCGACCATGAAGGGTTCGCGCGCTTCGTCGACGGTGCGCATCGTGCCGGATTGGGCGTCATCCTCGACTGGGTACCGGCGCATTTCCCGATCGACGCGCACGGGCTCGCCCGCTTTGACGGCACCGCACTCTACGAGCACGAGGACCCGCGGCTCGGCTTCCACCCCGACTGGAACACCGCGATCTACAATTACGGCCGGCGTGAAGTCGCGTCGTTCCTGACCAACAATGCGCTGTTCTGGGCCGATCGCTACCACGTCGACGGTTTGCGCGTCGATGCGGTCGCCTCGATGCTTTACCGCGACTACAGCCGCAAGGCGGGCGAGTGGATCCCCAACCAGGCCGGCGGACGCGAGAATTGGGAGGCGGTCGACTTCCTGCGCGGCGTCAACCGCGCGGTTTACGCCGACCATCCCGGCGTCTTCACGGTCGCCGAGGAATCGACCTCATGGCCCGGCGTCAGCCAGCCCGCCTATGATGAGGGCGCACGCGAGAACCTGGGGTTCGGGTTCAAGTGGAACATGGGCTGGATGCACGACACGCTCCAATACATGGCGCGCGAGCCGGTGCACCGAAAGCACCACCACGAAGGGCTCACCTTTGGGCTGATGTATGCCTTCAGCGAGAATTTCGTCCTCCCGCTCAGCCACGACGAGGTCGTCCACGGCAAGGGTTCGCTCCTCACCAAGATGTCGGGCGACGATTGGCAGCAGTTCGCCAACCTGCGCGCTTATTACGCGATGATGTGGGGTTACCCCGGCAAGAAGCTCTTGTTCATGGGCCAGGAGTTCGCACAGCGCCGCGAGTGGAGCGAGGAGCGCGCGCTTGACTGGCATCTGCTCAAATCATCCGCGCACGATGGTGTGCGCAAGCTGGTGCGCGACCTGAACCGTCTCTACCGCGAGAAGCCGGCACTCCACGCGCGCGATTGTGAGGCGGAAGGCTTCGAGTGGGCGGTCGCCGACGATGCGGAGAACTCCGTGTTCGTCTGGCTACGCAAGGCGCCCGGTGCGCCGACGATCGCGGTGATCGCCAACATGACCCCCGTCGCGCGCATGCCCTATCCCGTGCCGCTGCCGCATGACGGGCGCTGGCGCGAAATCCTCAACTCCGATGCGCACGATTATTGGGGTTCGGGGCTCGGCAATCTCGGTGGCGTGGTGGCAAAGGATGGCAGCGCCAGCGTGACGCTGCCACCGCTCGCGACGATCATGCTGGAATATGTCGCGTGAGCGTGCCGCATCTAGGCCCAACGCTAGGCGAGCATCTCCCACGCGACGAACAGCAGCAGCCACAGCACGAGCGATATCAACGTGGCGATGGCCATCCCGAACATGGGAGAGGTTACTTGGTCGGCGTGCTCGGTCGGCAGGATGGGGGAAAGGGACGGGACGTCCGAATGAACCTGTTCCAGGGTAATGCGCTCCTAATGTCGCCACCTCTTCGCGGGTGATGACAACAAACGTACGTTAGGCATCTCACCCGCGCAACGAAAAGAAAGGACAGGCTGAATGACGGAGAGGGAACACCGACGCAGCCATCCACTGGCGCGTGACGCAATGGCCTATGTCCTGGCGGGCGGTCGCGGCAGTCGGCTGGCAGAGCTGACCGACACGCGCGCCAAGCCCGCGGTTTATTTCGGCGGCAAGAGCCGGATCATCGACTTCGCGCTGTCGAATGCGATCAATTCAGGCATCCGCCGCATCGGCGTCGCGACGCAGTATAAGGCGCACAGCCTGATCCGGCATTTGCAGCGTGGCTGGAACTTCCTGCGGCCCGAGCGCAACGAGAGTTTCGACATTCTCCCCGCGTCGCAGCGCGTCAGCGAGTTTCAATGGTATGAAGGCACCGCCGACGCGGTCTACCAGAACATCGACATCATCGAGAGCTACGCGCCCGAATTCATGGTCATCCTGGCGGGCGACCACATCTACAAGATGGACTATGAGGTGATGCTCCAGCAGCATTGCAACAGCGGCGCCGACGTGACCGTCGCGTGCATGGAGGTGCCGCGGATGGAAGCGGTCGGCTTCGGCGTGATGCACGTCGACGCCGACGATCGCATTATCGATTTTGTCGAGAAACCCGCCGATCCGCCCTCGATTCCCGGCCAGCCCGACGTGGCGCTCGCCAGCCTCGGCATCTACGTCTTCTCCACCCGCTTGCTGATCGACGAGCTGCGACGCGACGCCGACACGCCCGGCTCGAACCGCGATTTCGGCAAGGACCTGATCCCGTACTTGGTCAAGCACGGTCACGCGCAGGCGCACCGGTTCGGCGACAGTTGCGTCCGCACTGCCGAGGAACCCGCCGCCTATTGGCGCGATGTCGGCACCGTTGATGCTTATTGGGAAGCCAACATCGACCTGACCGATGTCGTCCCGCAGCTCGACCTGTACGACCGCAGTTGGCCGCTGTGGACCTACTCGGAGATCACCCCGCCAGCCAAGTTCGTCCACGACATCGACGGGCGGCGCGGCTCGGCGGTGTCGAGCCTGATCGCGGGCGACTGCATCGTCTCTGGCTCGACGATCCACCGCTCACTGCTGTCGACGGGCGTTCGCGCGCACAGCTACTCGTGCCTCGATGAAGCGGTGGTGCTGCCCTACACGCACATCGGCCGCGGGGCGCGGCTGAGCCGGGTCGTCATTGACCGCGGTGTTCACATCCCCGACGGGCTGGTGGTAGGCGAGGACCCGGCTGCCGACGCGCACCGTTTCCGCCGGACCGACAAGGGTATCTGCCTCATCACGCAACCGATGATCGACCGGCTGGGCTGATCCGCGAATGACGATCCGCGTCCTCTCCGTTGCGTCGGAGGCGTTTCCGCTGGTCAAGACCGGCGGGCTCGCCGACGTGGTCGGTGCGCTGCCCGCCGCGCTCGCCGCACACGACGTGGAGACGACTACGCTGATACCAGGCTATCCCGCAGTCACCGTCGCACTCGGCAAGGCGCGCGCGGTGCACCGCTGGCCGGCACTGCTCGGCGCGCCGGCGCGACTGCTGGCGGGTGAGATCGAGGGATGTCCGCTACTGGTGCTCGACGCGCCGGAGTTGTTCGCGCGCGACGGCAACATCTACACCGATCCGGGCGGCAAGGATTGGCACGACAATTGGCGCCGCTTCGCCGCACTCGCGCGCGCCGCGGCCGATCTGGGTTCGGGCGGGGTGAAGAGCTATTGCTACGATGTCGTCCACGCGCACGACTGGCAAGCGGCACTCGCGCCGGTCTACTTGCGCCACGCACCCGCGAGCGAGCGAGTGGTGCGGTCGGTCATCACCATCCACAACATCGCGTTCCAAGGCTGGTTCGACCCCGGCATCCTGCCGTGGCTGGGTCTGCCCGACGACCTGTTCACCGTCGACGGCATCGAGTTCTTCGGCGGCGTCGGTTACCTGAAGGGCGGGATGCAGTTCGCCGACGCGATCACCACCGTCAGCCCGTCCTACGCGCAGGAAATCCTCAGCGCCGAGTTCGGCATGGGGCTGGAGGGCCTGGTCGCCGCGCGGCGCGAGCGTGTGTCGGGTATCGTCAACGGGATCGATCCCGCGATCTGGAACCCCGCCACCGACACGGCGCTGCCGGCGCGCTACACCGATCGGACGCTTGGCCGGCGCGCGGCGAACAAGCGCGCGGTAGAGGCACGCTTCGGTCTCGAACCCGGCGACGGCCCGATCTTCACCGTGGTCAGCCGGCTGACGTGGCAGAAGGGCATGGACGTGCTCGGCGAGTGCGTCGACGATCTCGTCGCCATGGGCGGTCGGCTTGCCATGCTCGGCTCGGGCGACCCGGCGCTGGAGGAAGCGTTCCGGCTCGCCGCCGATCGCCACCCCGGCCGCGTCGGCGTGACGATCGGCTACGACGAACCCGTTTCGCACCTGCTCCAGGGGGGCGCCGACGCGATCCTGATCCCTTCGCGCTTCGAGCCATGCGGGCTGACGCAGCTATACGGCCTCGCCTACGGCTGCGTCCCCGTCGTCGCGCGGACCGGTGGGCTCGCCGACACGATCATCGACGCGAACGAGGCGGCGCTGGCGGCAGGCGTCGCGACCGGCGTGCAATTCACCGGCGTGTCACGTGACGCGCTCACCGCCGCGATTGCGCGCACCGTGCGCCTCTACGCCGACCGCGCGACCTGGACCACGATCCAGAAGCGCAGCATGCGCAGCGACTTTTCCTGGGACCGTAGCGGGCTTCGCTACGCCCAACTCTACCGGGGGCTCCTCGACACATGATCCGCGCCGTTCCAACGACCCCGTACCTCGACCAGAAACCCGGCACCTCCGGGCTGCGCAAGAAGGTGCGCGTGTTCCAGCAGCCGAACTATGCCGAGAACTTTATTCAGTCGGTGTTCGACGTGATCGAGCACGAGCGTGCCGGCGCGACGCTGGTGGTCGGCGGCGACGGCCGCTTCCTCAATCGCGAGGTCATCCAGATCGCGATCCGCATGGCGGCGGCCGCGACCTTCGCGCGCGTGATCGTGGGGCAGGGCGGCATTTTGTCCACCCCGGCCGCCTCCAACCTCATCCGTAAGCGCGGCGCGCTCGGCGGACTGATCCTGTCGGCCAGCCACAATCCCGGCGGCCCCGACGAGGATTTCGGCATCAAGTACAACGTGTCGAACGGCGGCCCCGCGCCCGAGGGCGTAACCGACGCAATCTACGCGCGCACTAAGGCGATCGAAACCTGGTATGCTGCAGACACCCCCGACATCGACCTAGACGCACTCGGCGAGGTGAATGTCGCCGGCATGACGGTCGAGGTGGTCGACCCCGTCGCCGATTACGCCGAGCTAATGGAGGCATTGTTCGACTTCGACGCCATCCGCTCGGCCAATCTGACGATGGCCTTCGACGCGATGAGCGCCGTGACCGGCCCCTACGCGACCGAAATCCTCGAACGGCGCCTCGGCTTCGCGCCCGGTACGGTGCGCAACGGCACGCCACTGCCCGATTTCGGCGGCCATCATCCCGACCCCAATCTCGTCCACGCGCGCGCGCTATACGACACGATGATGGAGGAGGATGCACCCGACTTCGGCGCAGCGTCGGACGGCGACGGCGACCGCAACCTCATCATCGGACGCGGTCGCTTCGTGACCCCGTCGGACAGCCTCGCCATGCTCGCCGCCAACGCGCATCTCGCCCCGGGTTACGCCGCCGGTCTGAAAGGCATCGCGCGCTCGATGCCGACCAGCGCGGCGGCCGACCGCGTCGCGGCCGCGCTCGGCATCCCCGCCTATGAGACGCCCACGGGGTGGAAGTTCTTCGGCAACCTCCTCGACGCCGGCATGGCGACGATCTGCGGTGAGGAGAGCGCGGGCACGGGCAGTGACCATGTCCGCGAGAAGGACGGGCTGTGGGCGGTGCTGCTCTGGCTCAACATCCTCGCCGCGACCGGCAAAAGCGTCGATGAATTGGCGCGTGATCACTGGGCACGCTTCGGCCGCAATTACTACGCCCGCCACGATTACGAGGGCGTCGACAGCGTTGCCGCCGACACGCTGATGCGCGATCTGCGCGGCAAGCTCGCGACGCTGCGGGGAACGACGATCGGTGCGCTGACGATCGCCCAGGCCGACGACTTCGCCTACACCGACCCGACCGACGGCTCGGTCAGCGCCAACCAAGGCGTGCGCATTCTATTCGACGGCGGCAGCCGCGTCGTGTTCCGCCTGTCGGGCACCGGCACCAGCGGCGCGACCGTGCGCGTTTACCTCGAACGCTACGAACCCAAAGACGGCGACCTCGACGCGGACACGGGCGCGATGCTCGCCGACATCGTCGCCGCGGCGGACGAACTCGCCGGCATCCACCATCACACCGGTCGCAACGAGCCCGATGTCGTCACCTGAGCTCGGCGCGCACGTCGGGCCGGACGGAACCAGCTTCGCCGTCCACGCGCCGGCGGCGGACGCGGTGTGGCTGTGTTTGTTCGACGGCGAGGCGGAGCGCCGCATCGCCATGACCCGCGATGGCGCGATCTGGCGCGTGGACGTGCCGAGCGCGGGCGAGGGCACGTGCTACGGATACCGCGCCGATGGCGCACCGGCGCACGACGCGTCCAAGCTGCTGGTCGACCCTTACGCCACGACGCTCGACCGCGCCTTTGTTTACGACCCGCTACTGACCGCGCAAGGCGCCGACACCGCCGCGCTCGTGCCCAAGGCGGTGGTGAGCGTACCGTCACCTGTCGCACTCGCGCCGCCCGTATTCCGCCACGGTGGCCTGATCTACGAGCTCAACGTCCGCGGCTTCACGATGCTGCACCCCGACGTGCCTGATGCGCAGCGTGGCACGATCGCGGCGCTCGCGCACCCGGCGGTGATCGCAAACCTGACGAAGCTCGGCGTCGACGCGGTCGAACTGATGCCCGTGGTCGCCTGGATCGACGAGCGACACCTGCCGCCGCTCGGCCTCGCGAACGCCTGGGGCTATAATCCGGTCGTGCCGATGGCGCTCGATCCCCGGCTAACACCCGGCGGCGTCGCCGAACTGCGCGACACCGTCGCTTCGCTTCGACAGGCGGGCATCGGCGTGATTCTCGACTTGGTGTTCAACCACAGCGGCGAAAGTGACGAGCACGGTCCCACGCTCTCCCTCCGCGGGCTCGACGACGCGGCCTATGCGCGCGACGGCGGGGGGCGCCTGATCAACGACGCGGGCACCGGCAACACGCTCGATTTCGCCAACCAGGCGGTGCGCGACCTGACCCTCGCCAGCATGCGCCACTTCGTCGCACACTGCGGGGTCGACGGCTTCCGCTTTGATCTTGCCACCGTCATGGCGCGCGGTCCCGGCTTCGACGCGCAAGCACCGATCTTCGCCGAGATCGCGGCCGACCCGCTGCTCGCCGACCGCGTGCTGATCGCCGAGCCGTGGGATACCGGTCCTGGCGGCTACCAGCTCGGGGCATTCCCATCCAACTGGCTCGAGTGGAATGATCGCTACCGCGACGACGTGCGCCGCTTCTGGCGCGGCGATGGCAGCAGCGGCACGCTGGCGACCCGGCTGTCTGGATCGAGCGACGTGTTCGGTGACCGCGCCACCCGCAGCGTCAACTTCGTCGCCGCGCACGACGGCTTCACGCTCGCCGATACCGTCGCCTACGCCGAGCGCCACAACTACGCCAACGGCGAGCACAATCGCGACGGCCACGCGCACGAAATATCGTGGAACAACGGCGCGGAGGGCGCCTGCGACGACGCCTCGGTCGCCGAGCGCCGCCACGCCGACCAGCGCGCGCTGCTTGCCACATTGTTCGCCAGCCGCGGCACGATCATGCTGACCGCGGGTGACGAGTTCGGCCGCTCGCAAGCAGGCAACAACAACGCCTACGCGCAGGATAATGCGATCACGTGGCTCGACTGGCACGCGCGCAACCGGCAGCTGGAGGACTATGTCGCCGGCCTCTCGCGCCAGCGCCGTACATGCGCGGCGCTGTCCGTTCCTGCGATCCGACACGACGCGCGCTGGCACCGGCTCGACGGCGGCGAGATGACGCAGGCGGACTGGGACAGCAGCGCGGGGTTCGCGATGACCGTTGGCGACGTCACGCTGCGGGTGGATCGTAACGGACGGTCGGTGACGATCGAACAGGGTTGAGAAGGCTCGCGCCTGACCGTGTCATATCGACCTGACGATCGGCTAACGTCTGAAAGCACAGCGCCGCGGGCCAAGCCCGCGTCGTCGGTCGGCGCGGTCGCGCCGCCGGCCGCGCTGGTCGCCGGAGCGCGCAATAGCTTTGGCTATTGCGCCGCGACCAGCGGCTATTTCGTTGCGACCAGCGGGAGTCCCGGCTGCACTTCTTCATACCCGCGCACGATCCCGGACAGCGTCAGCCCCAGCAGCCGGATGCCGCCCGCGACCGGCAACTCCGGCGCGATCAGCATGCGGCCGATCGCCAGCATATCCGCCTCGCTTGCCACCGGATCACTCACCGATCGGGCGCGCGTGATGGTGTGGAACTGGCTGTCGCGCAGCTTGAGCGTCACCGTGCGCCCGCGGGCCTGTTTGCGCTCGACCCGCGCCCAGGCAGCCGACGCGACGTGCGCCAGCGCGGCGTCGATCTCGTCGGGCGCGGACAGATTGGTCTCGAACGTCCGCTCCGCCCCGATCGACTTGCTCTCGCGGCTGGATCGCACCGGCCGCTCGTCCACGCCGCGCGCGGCGCGATGGAGATAGTCGGCGTAGTTGCCGAAATGCGCGCGCAGGAACTCGACCGGCCGGTCGCGCAGGTCGGCGCCCGTCTCGATCCCCAGCCGCGACATCTTCGCCGCGGTGACCGGACCGACGCCGTGGAAGCGCTTGACCGGCAGGCTGGCGACGAACGCCGCGCCCTTGCCCGGCGGGATCACGCACAGACCGTCGGGCTTGTTCTGGTCGGAGGCGAGCTTGGCGATGAACTTGTTGTAGCTGACCCCCGCCGAGGCAGTCAGGCCGGTCACTTCCTTGATCCGCGAGCGGATCTCCTCGGCGATCGCCTTGGCGGAGCCGAGCCCGCGCCGGTCGACCGTTACGTCGAGATACGCCTCGTCCAAACTGAGCGGCTCGATCTCGGCCGTGTAATCGGCGAAGATCGCGTGGATCTGCCGGCTGACCGCGGCATAGACCTCGAACCGCGGCTTGACGAACAAGAGCTCGGGACAGCGCCGCCGCGCGACCGACGAGGGCATCGCCGAGCGGACCCCGAACACGCGCGCCTCGTAACTCGCCGCCGCCACCACCCCGCGCGCGCTCGATCCGCCGACCGCGAGCGGACGCCCGCGCAAGGCCGGATCGTCGCGCTGCTCGACCGACGCGTAGAAGGCGTCCATGTCGACGTGGATGATCTTGCGGACGGGCGCCTCGGTCACGTGCGTCGTATAGCGGCTGCGCGCGCTGTCGTGTACCCGTTTCGTTCGCGCGGGCGCGGCTGTTTTCGCGGAGCCGCAAATCCGCTATGCCGCGGCGCATGAGCGATCTACAACGCCCCGTCCTCGTGCCGCCTAATGGCGAGAAGAAAGTGCTGCTTCATTCCTGCTGTGCCCCGTGCTCGGGCGAGGTGATGGAAGCGATGACAGCGAGCGGCATCGACTACACGATCTTCTTCTACAACCCCAACATCCATCCCAAAGAGGAATATCTGCTCCGCAAGGAGGAGAACATCCGCTTCGCCAAGGAGCATGACGTTCCCTTCGTCGATGCCGATTATGACACGGTGAACTGGTTCAAGCGCGCGAAGGGGATGGAGTGGGAGCCCGAACGCGGCGCGCGCTGCACGATGTGCTTCGACATGCGGTTCGAGCGCACCGCGCTCTACGCGCACGAGCATGGCTTCCCGGTCATCACCTCCTCGCTCGGCATCTCGCGTTGGAAGGACATGAACCAGATCAACAGCTCGGGCGAGCGCGCCGCGTCGCATTATCCCGGCATCGATTACTGGACGTTCAACTGGCGCAAGGGCGGTGGCGCCGCGCGGATGATCGAGATCTCCAAACGCGAGCGCTTCTACCAGCAGGAATATTGCGGCTGCGTCTATTCACTGCGTGACAGCAACGCGCACCGTGTCTCGCAGGGTCGTGAGGAAATCCGCATTGGCGAGTTGTACTACGGCGACGACGCCAAGGGCTGATCAGCCGATCGCGACCCTGATCGTCAACACGTCGCGAGGTCGTGCTGCAAGGCTGGATCGTCCCGCGCGTTAGGTGCGGCGCGCGTCACGGGACGTGACCGATGCGTGACGCTTTGGCTTTTGCGCTGCGCCTGCTAACGCGCGCGGATCATGGCTACCCCGCTCTCGCACATCCGCAATTTCTCGATCATCGCGCACATCGACCACGGCAAATCGACGCTCGCCGACCGGCTGATTCAGGCGACCGGCGGCCTGTCCGACCGCGAGATGAGCGAGCAGGTGCTCGACAACATGGACATCGAGCGCGAGCGCGGCATCACGATCAAGGCGCAGACCGTGCGGCTCGCCTACAAGGCCAAAGACGGTGAGACCTACACGCTCAACCTGATGGACACGCCCGGCCACGTCGACTTCGCCTACGAGGTTTCGCGGAGCCTGGCGGCGTGCGAGGGTGCGCTGCTGGTGGTCGACGCGGCGCAGGGCGTCGAGGCGCAGACGCTCGCCAACGTTTATCAGTCGATCGAGCATGATCACGAGATCGTGCCTGTCATCAACAAGATCGATCTGCCCGCCGCCGAGCCCGAGAAGGTCCGTGCCGATATTGAGGACGTGATCGGCCTCGACGCATCAGGCGCGGTGCTCGCCAGCGCGAAGTCGGGGATCGGCATCGCCGACATCCTCGAAGCCGTCGTCACCAAGATCCCGGCGCCGAAGGGCGACGCGAACGCACCGTTGAAGGCGATGCTGGTCGACTCGTGGTACGATCCGTACCTCGGCGTCGTGATCCTGATCCGCGTGATCGACGGCACGTTGAAGAAGGGGCAGCAGGTCACCTTCATGCAGGCGGGCACGCAGCATCTGGTCGACCGGGTGGGATGCTTCCGCCCCAAGATCGAGCAGCTGACCGATCTGGGCCCCGGCGAGATCGGCTTCATCACCGCGCAGATCAAGGACGTGGCGCAGGCGCGCGTCGGCGACACGCTGACCGACAGCAAGAAGCCGACCGCCGAACCGCTCGAAGGCTTCAAGGAAGTGCAGCCGGTGGTGTTCTGCGGCTTATTTCCGCTCGACGCCAACGACTTTGAGAAGCTGCGCGAGTCGATCAGCAAGCTGCGGCTGAACGACGCTTCGTTCAGCTTCGAGATGGAGACTTCCGCCGCGCTCGGCTTCGGTTTCCGCTGTGGGTTCCTGGGGCTCCTCCATCTGGAGATCATCCAGGAGCGGTTGATGCGCGAGTATGACCTCGATCTCATCACCACTGCGCCGAGCGTGGTGTATGAAATCGAGCTGACGCACAACGGTGGGCGGGTCGAACTCCACAATCCGGCCGACATGCCCGACCCCAACAAGATCGCGACGATCAGCGAGCCGTGGATCGAGGCGACGATCTACGTTCCCGACGAATACCTCGGCTCGATCCTGAAGCTGTGCCAGGACCGCCGCGGCATTCAGAAGAACTTGACCTATGTCGGCGGGCGCGCACAGGCGACGTACGAACTGCCGCTTAACGAGGTCGTATTTGATTTCTACGACCGGCTCAAATCGCTGTCGAAGGGCTATGCCAGCTTCGACTATCACCAGATCGGTTATCGCGAGGGCGACCTCGTCAAGATGTCGATCCTCGTCAACGAAGAGCCGGTCGACGCGCTTTCGATGATCGTGCACCGCGGCACCGCCGAGACGCGCGGGCGCGGCATGTGCGAGCGGTTGAAGGAGCTGATCCCGCGTCACCTGTTCAAGATCCCGATCCAGGCGGCGATCGGCGGCAAGGTGGTCGCGCGCGAGACGATCAGCGCGATGCGCAAGGACGTGACCGCCAAATGTTACGGCGGCGACGCGACGCGTAAACGCAAGCTGCTCGACAAGCAGAAGAAGGGCAAGCTCAAGATGCGCGAATACGGCAGCGTGCAGATCCCGCAGGAGGCTTTCATCGCCGCGCTCCGCATGGGTGACGAGGGCTGATCAACGTGTCGGGGTGAGCCGCGATCCTGCGGCTACGCCTCGACCCGCAACGCACCGCGCGCATCCTTGAGCATCCACGCGCGGGCGGCACGCTGTACCCGCGGCAGAATGACCCATTGCAGCAGCGAGGTGAGCAGCAGCGACGAGACGATGATCTGCACCGGCGACGGCAGCGTCGGCAGCAGCGCGCGCACGATCGTGCTGACGATCAGCAGGACGGGCAGCACCGATAGCTAGGTGACGATGAAGCGTTTCCACGGCGACGCGCTCGCGTCGCTCGGCAGTTCGATGTCGATGTCGCGTCCGCTCGCGACCTGGTCGGTGCCGACCGTCAGCTCGTCGCCGTGCGCGGCGAGTGCGCGATAGGCGACATCGGCCCGGAAACGGTCGAGTGCGGCGCGGTCCGCGAAGCGCAGCAGCAGGTGCTGCAACGCATCGGTCTGCCCCAGGCGGACGAGGCCGGAAAAGCCCTCCGCTGCTCTCGCTGCCGCGCTCAGTTCCTCGATCCAGCGCGCAAAGGCTTCCGCCTTGCCGGGCAGAACGGCGCGGCTGATCACGAGCGTGGCGGGGCGGGCATCGTCCATGCCGCGTCAACGAGCGTCGCGCGTGCGTGTTGCGCTGCGGCGGATGACGGGTGCATCGACGTGGCTGGCGCCGCGGTATCCACCGCGATACAGCGGTCGCGATGATCCGCCGCACCGTTCTGTTCACGCTTGTCGCACTGATGGCGACGCCGATCGCAGCGCAGCAGCGTGCGCCCATCGTGCTCGCCGCCGCCAGCATGCAGGAGGCGGTGAGTGACGCGGCAGACGCCTGGGCCCGGCAGGGGCATCCGCGGCCGGTGCTCGCCTTTGCCGCGTCCTCGGCGCTCGCGCGGCAAGTCGAGGCCGGCGCACCCGCCGACCTGTTCGTCTCGGCCGACAGTGAATGGATGGACGAGCTGGCGCGTCGGCGTCTGCTCGCGCCCGGGACCCGCGCGGTGCTGGCGCGTGGACGGCTGGTCGTGGTTGCGCGGCCGGGTTCCGCATCGGTCAACGGGTTGCGGGGCGCGGCGCTCGCGCGTCTGCTCGCGCGCGGACCGCTCGCGATGGCTGATCCTGCGTCGGTGCCGGCGGGGCGATACGGACAGCAGGCGCTGACCCGCATGGGCGCCTGGGGCACCGTTGCCCCGCGTGTAGTCCGCGCCGAGAACGTCCGCGCGGCGCTCGCGCTGGTTGAGCGCGGCGCGGCGCCGTACGGGATCGTCTACGCAACCGACGCGCGTGCCTCGGCGCGGGTGCAGGTGGCGGGCGTGTTCCCCGCCGCCAGTCACGCGCCGATCGTTTATCCGATCGCGCGTCTCGCGCGTTCGCGCAGCACGGAGGGTGAGGGCTTCCGCCGCTTTCTGCTATCTTCGGCCGGGCAGGCGATTTTGGCGCGCAGAGGCTTTGGCGCGCGGTGAGCGACGTGTCCGCGGTCGTCCGCCTGACGCTGCTGATCGGCGGAACCGCGACGCTTGCCTGCCTGCCGCTCGCTTTCCTGCTCGCCTGGGTGCTCGCGCGCTGGCGCTTCCCGGGCAAGATCCTGCTCGACGGTATCGTTCATCTGCCGCTGGTCGTGCCGCCGGTCGTGACCGGTTGGGTGCTGCTGCTCGCCTTTGCACCTGCCGGACCGATCGGTGGATGGCTGGAGCGGTGGTTCGGTTTCAGCGTGCTGTTCCGCTGGAGCGGGGCGACAATCGCGGCGGCGGTGATGGCGCTGCCGCTGATGGTGCGCGCGATGCGGCTGTCGATCGAGGCAGTTGATCAGCGACTGGAGCAGGCCGCCCGCACGCTCGGCGCATCGCGGTGGCGTGCCTATGCGACGATCACGCTGCCGCTCGCGCTGCCGGGCGTGCTCGCCGCGGCGGTCCTGGGTTTCGCGCGTTCGATCGGGGAGTTCGGCGCGACCGTCACCTTTGTCAGCAACGTGCCGGGTGAGACGCAGACGCTGCCGCTCGCGATCTACGCCGCGCTTCAACAACCTGGTGGCGAGCAGCAGGTGTGGCGACTGGCCGCGATTTCGGTCGCGTTGTCGCTCGGCGCGCTGATCGCGTCGGAGGCGCTGGTGCGCCGTGCCGGACAGGGGACGCATGTCCTTTGACATCGACGTGACCGGCCGCGGCGGGCGCGTGTCGGCTCGCTTCGCGGTGCCCGGTGGCGTCACGGTCCTGTTCGGCCCGTCGGGTGCCGGCAAGACTACGGTCCTCGACATGATCGCCGGCCTGGTCACGCCCGAGCGCGGCCATATTCGCGTCGGCGGCGAACCCTTGTTCGACGCAGCGACGCGCGTGAACGTGCCGCCCGAACGGCGCCGCGCTGGCTATGTCTTTCAGGATGCACGGTTGTTTCCGCACCTGCGCGTGCGCGAGAACCTGCGCTACGGAGCGAAGGATGGCGATCAAGTCACTGAGACTGCGCGCTTGCTGGGTGTCGAGCATCTGCTCGCACGCTGGCCGCGGACGCTGTCGGGGGGTGAGGCGAAGCGCGTCGCGATCGGGCGCGCGCTGCTCAGCGACCCGGCATTCCTGCTGCTCGACGAACCGCTCGCGTCGCTCGATGCGGCCCGGCGCGCCGATGCGATGCGCGCGGTACAGACGCTGCGCGACGCTACGCGGCTGCCGACACTGCTCGTTACCCACGATCGCGACGAGGCCGAGCGGCTCGGCGATCGCATCATCGACCTCTCCGCGTAGAGGTGGCGCGCCCGGCTGGATTCGAACCAGCGGCCCCAAGCTTAGAAGGCTCGTGCTCTATCCAACTGAGCTACGGGCGCGCGCGGAACGCGGATTAGCGCGGATTGCGGCGCTGCGAAACTGCCGCGTATAAAAGCTGCATGGACGAGCCCAGTTCGCACCCGACCGATGCCGCGCTCACCCGTGTCGAGGCCGATGCGCTGGCCGGGCGATCGCTCCGCTTCTACGATTTCGTGATGGCGGCGTTCGTCGCCATCCTGCTGCTGTCGAACGTGCTGGGCGCGGGCAAGGTAGCGGTGATGACCTTGCCCGTCGTCGGCGAATGGCCGTTCGGCGCGGGCCTCCTGTTCTTCCCGGTCAGCTACGTCATCGGCGACGTGCTGACTGAGGTCTATGGCTATGCGCGGGCGCGGCGCGTGATCTGGGCGGGGTTCGCCGCCACCGTGTTCATGGCGTTCATGGCCTGGGTCGTCGTGGCATTGCCGCCTGCACCCGATTGGACCAACCAGGCGGCGTATGAGACGGTGTTCGGGCAGGTGCCTCGGATCGTCTTTGCCAGCATGTGCGCATTTTGGGCCGGCGAGTTCGTCAACTCCTACGTGCTCGCGCGGATGAAGGTGTGGAGCGGCGGGCGGCACCTGTGGATGCGCACGATCGGTTCGACGATCGCGGGGCAGGGCGTCGACAGCCTGATCTTCTACCCGCTCGCGTTCCTCGGCGCGGCCGGGTGGACCAGCGATCTGGTCGTCACCGTATTGTTCACGCAATGGGCGCTGAAGGTCGCGTGGGAGGCGCTGCTGACGCCAGTCACCTATCTGGTGGTCGGCGGACTCAAGCGAGCCGAGGGGATCGACGTGTTCGATCAGGCGACGAACTTCTCGCCCTTCCGTACGCGCGTCTGACGCGGTGTGAACCGTTCCGCGTAAGCCGCTGCGCTTATTAAACGAAGTGCCGATCAGCTGATCGTGTCGAGCAGGCTTTCGAACAAACGGCGTCCGTCGGTGCCGCCATGGGCCGCTTCGACGCGACGTTCGGGGTGCGGCATCATGCCGAGCACGTTGCCGCGCGCATTCACCAGCCCGGCGATGTCGCGCGCACTGCCGTTGACCGGCTCGGCATAGCGGAACGCCACCTGTCCCTCGCCTTCCAGCCGATCGAGCGTTTCGGCATCGGCGACGTAATTGCCGTCATGATGCGCGACCGGCACGCGGACCGTCTCGCCCGCCGTGTAACCACTGGTGAAGCGTGATCGCGAGTCGCCGACAGTCAGCGACACGTCGCGGCAGACGAAGTCGAGCCCGGCGTTGCGCATCAGCGCGCCCGGGAGCAATCCCGCCTCGGTCAGCACCTGGAACCCGTTGCAGATGCCGAGCACCGGCAGACCCGCATCCGCGCGCTCAACCACGTCGCGCATGATCGGCGAACGTGCGGCGATCGCGCCGGAGCGGAGATAGTCGCCGTAAGAGAAACCACCGGGCACGGCCACCAGCGACACGTCGTCGGGCAGCGTGGTGTCGCGGTGCCAGACCATCACCGGCTTGGTGCCCGTCACCTGTTCCAGCGCGACGGCGATGTCGCGGTCGCAATTGGAGCCGGGGAAGACGACAACCGCCGTCTTCATGCGCGCTCGATCCGGTAATTCTCGATCACGGTGTTGGCGAGCAGCTTGCGGCACATCGCGTCGACGTCGGCGTCGCTGGTGCCCTCGTCGACGTCGAGCTCGATCAGCTTGCCGACACGCGCGCCATGCACGCCGGAGAAGCCGAGGCCGGAGAGCGCGTGCTCGATCGCCTTGCCCTGGGGGTCGAGGACGCCGGGTTTGAGCGTGACGTGGATGGTGAGCTTCATGCCGCGCGCCTATGCCGTGCGACGCGCGTGGGGGCAAGGTTTTCGCGAGTCCACCGCCCGATCAGAAGTAGCGTGCGAGGCCGATCGAGAAGCGGCTGCGCCTGGTACGATACAGGTCGAGCGAGGAGAGGATGCCCGTCGCCGCCCATGATACCTGCGGCGAGAAGCCGAGCACGCGCAGCTTGCGGTTGCCGAGCGTCACCTGCGAGGTGACGCGCCAGTCGCGCCGCGGCTGGAGCGAGAAGATCGGGATCGCGGCATCGAAACGCGCGCGGCTGACGCTGCCGCCGAAGCCGACGTTGAACCCGCGCGGCAACTCACCCGCGACGTTCGCGCCGACGCCCACCTCGATGTTCGAGTAAGCCTTGGCGTTGAGCCAGTCACGCCGCACGAATGCCTGCCCGGCGGCGACGAAGGTGCGGCGAAAGCTCGTCTCGTAGGATAAGTAAAGGCCGCCCTGCCAACCGTCGAACGCTCGATCGAACTCGGTGTCGGTGCGCCGGACGTCGAGCTGGAGTCCCAGGCGTCGCGTCGCGTCGAGCGACCATTGGCCGCCACCACGCACACCGATCTGCCGACTGGCAACCCGCCCGCCGTACCAGCGCTGCGCACCGATCACCTGCGCCGACACGCTGGCGTCGTTGGAGAGCTGCGCTTCGCCGCCGGCGGCGGCCTGCACCAGATAATCGTCGAAGCGAGTGCCCGAATAATTGAGCCCGCTCAGGTCGAGGTTGCCGAGAAAGAACAGGTCACCGCCGACCGGCAGCCGTGCGGCGGTTGAGGCGGTCGCCGTTTGCCCCGTGCCCGAGCGCCGCCGCGCGCCGGCGTCGAGTTCGAGCGGCAGGCTGTAGTCGCCGAGGTGCACGTCGACCGTGCGCGCGTCGGTCGCGTTGTTGATGTTGGTGTCGGGCGCCAGCGCCAGCGACACGTCGGCGCGGAAGGCGCGGGCGGAACGGATCACGTCGCGTGCGCCGCGAACCAGCCGCGCCAGATCGGGGTCGAGCTCGCGGCTCTGCTGCGCGAGGCGGAGCTGGCGGTCGGCCGCGGCACTCTGGCCCATCGCAATCATGGTGCGACCGAGTTCCAGCCGGACGCGGGTCTGGTTCGGATCGTCGGCCAGGATCGCCTTGTATTCACGCGCGGCGGTGGCGAGGTCGCCTTCCTGCGCCGCCATATAGCCGGTCAGGAAACGCGTCTGCATCGTGAAACCCGGCGCCAGCCGCAGCGCGGCGATGAGCGCGCGTGCCTCCGGGTATTTGCCCGCGTGCACCAGCCGTTCGGCCGAGGCGAGCAGTTGCGATGCGGTGAGCCGCACCTGGCACGGTCCGGCCGCAGGGCAGGTGGCGGGCGGGGGCACCGGGGCGGGGGCCGCCATCGACGGTTCCGCCGCGCCGCTGCTCGCCACCGCCGGCCACGGCGCGAGCAGCAGCAGGACGGCCGCGAGGAACCGGTGCAGCATGGTTGGTCTGTCCGCCCGAGCGTCGCGTGCGCTTACTTCTTGCCCGTGAACGCACCCTGGATGTCGATGCGCTGCCCCGGCACGCCGCCGACGATGCGGAAGTTGCCGCCGACGTTCGCCGCATTGGGCCCGAAGAAGGTACCGTCGATCGAACTCGCCCCCGCCGTGCTCGTGCCGCTGGCGGCGCTGGTGAAATCAATCGCCTTGCCGCCCAGCGTCGCGCTGGTGAACGCGCCCGAGAAGCCGCCGTAGCGCAGCAGGTCGATCTTTGCCGAGCCGACCGCCTGGAATGCGGTGCCGGTCGGATTGGTGAGCGCCGCGTCGCTGACGCGAACGCCGTTCTGGAACGTCGGGCCGACCGCGCCATCTATCCGGACATCGACCGTTGAGCGACCGAAGTCGACCGACACGGCGCTCGTGCCGGTGAGCCACTGCATGTAGCTCGATGCTTGCGTGCCGTCGTTCAGCACGGCCGAGGCGAGGAAGCCGCCGGTGTAGCTGCCAGTGCCCGAGATTGGGATCTGCGACTGGATGGTCGGTGTGCCGAACACCAACGCCCCGTGCTGGCGGTTGGTGACACCCTTGTCGTCGTGGACGCTGCGCGTGAAGCCCGCGAGCGTCACGTAGGTCCCGTCACCTGGGCGTTGGTAGAAGAAGCTCGTCGTCTCGGTCGACGTGCCCGACTCGAGATAATTGAAGCCGGCCAGGTTGGGCGCTTCGAGGTTCGGCGTCGCCTCCGGGTTGTAGTCGGCGCGGTGTGCGGGGTCCTGGAAACGATTGTTCTGCGCGAAACCCGCCTTCTCGTCGGTCAGCGCGACCGTGAATACGCCGTCGCGTGGATCGTAGCTGATCGTTCCGCTCGGCACCTTCACGGTGCTGGCATTGCCTTGATATAGCTGCCCGGTGTCGCTGAAGGTGAACGAGTGGAGCGCACCGATCGCGGTGAAGCTGGTGGCGGTGGAAACCGCGAGCAGGTTGCTCGGGCTGGTCGAGCCGGTGCCGGTGCCCGGCGTGCCGACGCCGGTGCCGCCACCCGTCGTGCCACCCGCCGAGGCCGGCGGCGCGATGCTGCCCACGCTTTCCGGCCCGGCACCGCCGCACGCGGCGAGCGCCAGCAGCGGCAGCGCCAAGGCAATCGAAGAAACGCGCATAAGAAAACCCCCTCGTCGGACCCGTATCGACGAGGGGGTTAGCGGGCGCTGGTTAATTCGCGGTCAACGCACTCACTTGCCGCGCTTCTTGCGATGCGTTTCCATGTCGAGCACCGCATTCTCGCTGCCCTCGGGCAGCAGCCCGAGACGGCGTGCAACCTCCTGATAAGCCTCGACCTCGCCACCCAGGTCGCGCCGGAAGCGGTCCTTGTCGAGCTTCTCGTCGCTGTCCATGTCCCACAGACGGCAGCAATCGGGGCTGATCTCGTCCGCCAGGATGATGCGGCTGTAATCGTTGTCCCAAATCCGCCCGAACTCGAGCTTGAAGTCGACCAGTCGGATGCCGACGCCCGCGAACAGGCCGCAGAGGAAATCGTTCACCCGGATCGCCAGGTCGGCGATGTCGTGCATCTCCTCTTGGCTCGCCCAGCCGAACGCCGCGATATGCTCGTCGGTGATCATCGGATCGCCGAGCTCGTCCGACTTGTAGGCATATTCGATGATCGTGCGCGGAAGCTGGACGCCTTCCTCGATCCCCAGCCGCTTCGACAGCGAACCGGCGGCGACGTTGCGCACCATCACCTCGACCGGCACGATCTCCACTTGACGAATGAGTTGTTCGCGCATGTTGAGACGCCGTATGAAGTGCGTCGGCACGCCGATATGACCCAGCAGCGTGAAGATATGCTCGCTGATGCGGTTGTTGAGCACGCCCTTGCCGTTGATCGTGCCCTTCTTCTGCGCGTTGAAGGCGGTCGCGTCGTCCTTGAAATACTGGATCAGCGTGCCGGGCTCGGGACCCTCGTACAGGATCTTGGCCTTGCCCTCGTAGATCTGCCGCCTGCGCGCCATTGATCGCCCTTTCGCGAAATAATGACGCCCCGGAAACGCGGACCTTGGCCGCGCGACCGGGGCGATGTTGCGCGGCGCTATACGGGAAAGCCCGCCGGCCGAAAAGAGGCTGTGCTGCGATGCGGCGATCAGCGCGCGCTGTCGAGTTGCCGATCGCGGACGCCAAGCTGCGTCAGCAGCAGCTGCTTCGCCTCGCGCCACGCCGCCGTGTCGGGCGTGACAAGCTCGACATGACCCGTGTTCGGGACGGTGTGGAGCACGGCGCGATCACCCGCGGCGGTCGCGCGCGCGACATAGTCGGTCGCCATGCGGTACGGAATTATCCGATCCTGGCGCCCATTGACGAGGTCCTGGTCGACGCCGAGCGGCAGCAGCCGAGGAACCGACGTGTCAGCGTACGGGTCGGCGCGATCGGTGCCGACGAGCTTGCCGACCACCTCGGTACCGCAGCCATTGTCGGGGCTGTTCGCGGTTGCTTCGAGATCGGGCAAGCCGCCGAGGCTGACGACATGCGCGAGGCGAAGCGGGTGCGTCACACGCAGCGGGCTGTCGGCGGGCAGCCGCGTTCTAGCTGCCAGCCACAAGGCAAGATGTCCTCCGGCGGAATGTCCAACGGCGACCACCCGGCCGGTGTCGAGGTTGAACTTGCGTGCCGAAATAGACAGTTGGTCCGCAGCCTTGGCAGCATCACTGAAGGTGCCGGGATAACCGCCGCCGGCGCGATCGACGCCGCGATAGTCGATATTCCACACCGCCACTCCCGAGCGCCGCAGGTCGTCGGCGACCCAGTTCATCAGCGTGCGGTCGGCAATCGAGGTCGTCCAGCAGCCTCCGTGCACCATCAATACGGTCGGGAATGGCCCCTTGCCACGCGGCAGCCACACGTCGACCTTCTGCATCGAGTCGGTGCCGTAGGCGACGGTCGCGTCGGGTTCGGGCCGCGGGCGCTTGGTCAGATCGTCCCACGTCAGCGGCTTGAACGCAGGGCTGGCAGGTGTGGCGGCGTCGGACATCAGCGGAACGCTCCCGGACAGGACACAGGCGATCAGCGCGGTGGCGAACAGGCGATGAGGCTTTATGCAGCTAGCCTGCCACGCGCGGCTGACGGCGTCACGCGCGCGATTGCATGGAGAACGTGGCGCAGCAGACCGGCCTCGTCGTGGCGGATGTTGTGCCCGCCCGGCATGCCGACGATCCGGGCACCAGCGACGCGTAGGTGTGGGCAGAGGCTGTCTTCCTCCTCCACTCCGTAGATGCAGGTGAGCGGTGCCCAGGTGAGCGTGCGCGCCGTGGTGATGCCCATGCTGTCGGGCGTGCCCCGGTATTCGAGACTGCTCGGGTCGGCGCGGAAGAACACGGTTTCGCCCGGCAGGATCAGGACGATCGCCGCGACGCGCGTGCGGAGGTCGGCGGGCAGATCGGCAAGGCCGGTCTGCACAATGTCGGCGCCGTAGGATTGTCCCATCACGACGATCCGGCGCGCGCCGGTACGTGCCAATGCGGTGCGGATGCCGTCGGCGACGATCGCGTCGACCTCGGCGCGGGTCCGATGGCGGCGGAACAACGCCGGCGTGACCACCGCCATCGTTGTGACGCCGTGCTCGGTCAACCCGCGCATCGTCGACGCGCCAAGCAGGAAGCGCACGCCCATATCACCCGAGAAATTGACCGCCGCGATCGGCAGGGCGCCTCGCTTGGCCGGATAAAGCTCGTACGGGTCGCGGTTGAAATAGCCGGCGAGCCCGACCAGAGCGCAGATGATCGCGGAAATGACGGCAGTGACGATGACGCCGCGGCGGACGCGGCGGGAGGAGGCGGAGGAACGCGGCACGATCATTCTCACGACTGACGAGCGCGGGCCATAGCGCGCGAGCGCGGGCAAGCCCATGCGGCACGGCCTCTTAACGCCGGGCGCGCGGACTGATAGGTGGTTGCGCGACGATGCCCACCAAGATCACCGACTTACCCGACAATCCGCCCGTCGGCGTGCTCGACGCACCGTTCGACAGCGCGCTGTCCGAGCGTTACCTCGTATACGCGCTGTCTACGATCACCGCACGATCGCTGCCCGACGTGCGCGACGGGTTGAAGCCTGTCCACCGCCGATTGTTGTGGGCAATGAGGCTGTTACGGCTCGATCCTGCTGCGGGATACAAGAAGTGCGCGCGCGTCGTCGGTGACGTGATCGGCAAATATCACCCGCACGGCGACCAGTCGGTCTACGACGCGATGGTGCGGCTCGCGCAGGACTTCGCGCTGCGCTACCCGCTGGTCGACGGGCAGGGCAATTTCGGCAACATCGACGGCGATAACGCCGCTGCCTACCGCTACACCGAGGCGCGACTGACGCAGGTAGCGATCGACCTGATGGATGGGCTCGACGAGGATGCGGTCGAGTTCCGCCCGACCTACAATGGCGAGGAGCAGGAACCCGAGCTGTTCCCCGGTGCCTTTCCCAATCTGCTTGCGAATGGCGCAGCGGGCATCGCGGTCGGCATGGCGACGAGCATCCCGCCGCATAACGCGGCCGAGCTGCTCGATGCGGCGGTCATGCTGGTCGACCGACCCGACGCGAGCGACGCCGATGTGCTGGCGTTGGTAAAGGGGCCGGACTTTCCGACCGGCGGGCTGGTCGTCGATCCGCAGGCGGCGATTACTGAGGCCTATGTTACCGGGCGCGGCGCGTTCCGCGTTCGTGCCCGCTGGACCGTCGAGCGCGAGAAGGGGGGCGGCTGGCAGGTCGTCGTCTCCGAGATCCCCTACGGCGTGCAGAAGGGTAAGCTGATCGAACAGATCGCGAGCCTGATCAACGACAAGAAGCTGCCGATCCTGAACGACGTGCGCGACGAGAGCGATGCGGAGGTGCGGCTGGTGCTGGAGCCACGCAGCCGCACGGTCGACGCGCAGACGTTGATGGACGGGCTGTTTCGCCTGTCCGACCTGGAAACGCGTATTCCGCTGAACCTGAACGTGCTCGACAAAGAGCGCACACCGCGGGTGATGTCCCTGCGCGATGCGTTGGCGGCCTGGGTCGAGCATCAGTTCGTCGTGCTGATCCGCCGTACCGAGCATCGATTGGGCAAGATCGCCGATCGGCTGGAGCTGGTCGGCGGCTATATCGTCGCCTTCCTCAATCTCGATCGCGTGATCGAGATCATCCGCACCGAGGACGAGCCCAAGGCGGTGATGATCGCGGAGTTCAGCCTGACTGATCGGCAGGCGGAGGCGATCCTCAACATGCGGCTGCGGTCCTTGCGGCGGCTGGAGGAAATGGAGCTCAAGCGCGAGCAGGCGGCGTTGGAAAAGGAGCAGGCCGACCTCACGCTGCTGCTCGGCAGTGAGGCGCGGCAGCGCACGCGGTTGAAGCGCGACTTTGGCCGCGTTCGTGCGCGCTACGGCCCCGACACGGCCCTGGGCGCGCGGCGCACGACGATCGAGGAAGCCGCGCCGACGCGCGACATTCCGCTGGAAGCGATGATCGAGCGCGAGCCGATCACGGTGATCCTGTCCGAGCGCGGCTGGATTCGCGCAATGAAGGGCCACGTCGACCTGTCCGCGCCCGAAGCGCTGAAGTTCAAGGAAGGCGACGGCCCCGGCTTCGCGTTTCACGCCCAGACCACCGACAAATTGCTGCTCGCTGCCGCGAACGGGCGCTTCTACACGCTTGCCGCGGACAAGCTGCCCGGCGGCCGCGGTTTTGGCGACCCCGTGCGCGCGACGATCGACCTCGACGGCAGTGTCGGGATCGTCGCCTTTCTTCCGGTCCGCGGCGCCGAGCGGCTGCTGGTTGCGGCCAGCGACGGGCGCGGCTTCGTTGTCAGCACCGCCGACACGATCGCGGAAACGCGCAAGGGCAAGAACGTGATGACGCCGCGAACGGGCGCCAAGCTGGTGATCGTGCGCCCGGTTGCCGCCGAAGACGATTACGTCGCGGTGATCGGCGACAATCGAAAGCTTCTCGTGTTCCCCATTGCCGAACTGCCGGCGCTGGCGCGCGGGCAGGGGGTGCAGTTGCAGCGCTACCGCGAGGGTGGGCTGGCCGACGCGAAGACCTTCGTCTTCGCGCACGGGCTAAGCTGGACGATGCGCGGCGAGACGAAGCGGACGCGGACCGAGGCGGACCTTAACCCCTGGCGGACGGCGCGCGGTGCGGCGGGGCGGATGCCGCCAACCGGCTTCCCGCGCGACAACCGGTTCTGACCGCCCCGACTCCGACCCTGCTATCGCTGATGATGCCGGTTTAGGGCTGGCACGCTCACGCGTCACCGCGAGGTAAGTCGGTCTTAATCGTTGTTTGGCTATCGTTGTCAGCGATGGCCCTCAGCTTGTTCCCTGTTGCCGATCACGAACCACCGCTCGTGCTGCCGCCCGGGCTGTCAGCCGGCGAGCGCGCGCTTGAACTCGTGCCGCTGCCGCTGCTGATGGCCGCGCTACGCGGGACCGAGGTGGTTCACGAAGCGTCGAACAAGGCATTCGTCCGGGCGCAGATCGGCGCCAAGACCAGCCTCGACCCGATCATTCGCGAGTTCCTGCAAGGCAGCGCGCGCTCCGCCGAGCACGAGTGGCAATCGGGCGGTGAGGTCGAGCGACGCCATTTCCGCGTTTGCCTGTCGCGCATTACCGTCCGCGCGGAGCCGGTCTGCGTCGTCTCGCTGGTCGATCATACCGCCGAGGTGCGTACCGAGGAGACGCTCCGCCGCGAGATGGCGACCGACTCGCTGACCGGTTTGCCCAATCGCGGCGGCTTCACCGACGCGCTCGATACCACGATCGCCAATCACGCGGGGCGGTGGGCGGTGCTGATGGTGGATCTGGAGCGGTTCAGCCGCATCAACGCGTGCCTCGGCAGCATGGCGGGCGACGAGTTGCTGATCACGGTCGCGCGGCGGATCAAGGGTGCGTTGCGCGCGCGCGACGTGCTGGCGCGTACCGGAGGCGACGAATTCGGCATCCTGCTCGCGATCGACGAGCGCGACGACGAGGCGCAGCACGTCGCCAAGCGATTGCAGGCCGCGCTCACCACTCCGTTCCGCCTGAGCGAATATGAGATACGCGTCACCTCCGCGATCGGCATCGCGTTCGGCGACTCGAACGTCGAGCATCCCGAGGACGTGATCCGCCACGCGCAGGTCGCGATGAAGAAGTCGAAAGCGAGCAAGAAGGCCGAGGCATATCAGACGCGCGCGCTCGATTCGGCGCGCGCGGAATTCGCGATGGAGACGGCGCTGCGCCGCGCAATTGAGAACGGCGACCTCACGCTACGCTACCAGCCGATCTGCAATCTCGCGACCGGGCGGGTAGAGAGTTTCGAGGCGCTGGCGCGCTGGACCGACGAACACAACATCCAGCACCAACCGTCCGCTTTCATCCCGGTGGCGGAGGAATCGGGGCTGATCGTTCCGCTCGGTCGCTGGGCGATCGATTCGGCGCTCGCCACGCTGGCGGGATGGGACCGCCGCGGCGATGCCAGCCACGCGATCAGGGTCGGCGTCAACGTTTCTCCGATCCAGCTACAGCGCGACTCGGTACCCGACGTGGTTGAACACGCACTCGCCGCCTCGGGCATGTCGGGTGATCGGCTCAAACTCGAGCTGACCGAAAGTGCGCTGATCACCGAGCCGGCACGCATGGCGCGGCTGCTGAATGCGCTAAAGGCACTGGGGCTGACGATCGCGATGGACGATTTCGGCACCGGCTTCTCCAACCTCGCCTCTCTCCAGAAACTGCCGATCGACGTCCTGAAGATCGATCGCAGCTTCATCACCGGCATGCTCGCCGATCGCGACAAGATCGCGATCGTTCGTGCGATCTTGAGCCTGTCGCAGGCACTCAACATGTCGACCGTCGCCGAGGGGATCGAGACGCACGATGTCGCTCAGACACTTGCCGCGCTCGGCTGCGCATCGGGGCAGGGTTATGCCTTCGCGCATCCGCTCGAAGCCGAGGACGCTTATCAGTTCCTGCTGACGCGCAACGCCTGATCCGCATCCGCGAGGACGGCGGCGACCTCCTCGTCGGCGATCACGGTGGTCCGTGCGGCATCGGGGAAGCCCTCGGCGATCCACCGCGACTCGACTCGTTTGAGCGTGCGCGCGACGAGCGGCCCCTTGCTCAGCCCGCGCGCGACCAGATCACCACCGCCGATTACCATGCGCGGCGCGCTCCAGACGGTGAGCGGCGACACGTCCTCGCCCGCGAGCAGCAGCCGGTCGAGCGCAACCTCGACACCGTGGCGATAGGCGAGCCCGCGCGGACCCTCGTCACCCGCGCCCTGCGTCGCGAGCAGCAGCCGCTTGCGGTCGGCGTTGCTCAACTTCAATCGCGCGCCGACGCCTTCCGCGCTCGCCGGCGGCAGCAGCGCCGCGAGCCGGCGGATCGCATCGGGCGCGACATGACTTGCAGCTTCGCGATCGGCCAGATCGCGCAGGCGCGCGATGCCGGCCGCGTCGATCTCGGGTATGATCGGGCGGAAGATGCCGGTGTCGTGCATCAGCGCGACGACCGGTACCGCCGATCGCGCCACCAGCAGCTTGGTCAGCTCGGCTGCGACGCGCTCGCGGCTGAGCGCCATCAGGTCGTTCGCGCGCGCGACGCAGGCGGCAAGACCATCGCCGTCCACCGCATCGCCGAAGCGCGCGTGGAAGCGGAAGAAGCGCAAAATTCGCAGATGATCCTCGGCGATGCGCTGGTACGGATCGCCAATGAAGCGCACGCGCCCGGCGGCAAGGTCGGCGAGCCCGCCGAACCAGTCGAATACCTCTCCGCTAACCGGATCGGCGTAGAGCGCGTTCATCGTGAAGTCGCGCCGCGCCGCATCCTCGCGCCAATCGTCGGTATAGGCGACGAACGCGTGCCGCCCGTCGGTCGACACGTCGCGGCGCAGCGTCGTGACCTCGACGACGGTGCCGGCGGAAACGGCGGTCACGGTGCCATGTGCAATGCCGGTCGGCACCGCCTTGATCCCCGCCGCTTCGAGCCGACGCACGACCTCGTCGGGCGCGTGGACGGTCGCTAGGTCGACATCGTGCGCGTCGAGCCCGAGCAACGTGTCGCGCACCGCGCCGCCGACGAAGCGCGCTTCACTCGCCTCGCCGCCCAGTACCGCCGCCAGTCGATCGAGCCCGAGACGGTGCCGCCACGCGGCATCGGGCAGACGCGCGTCGCTCAACCCGTCCACTGCAGCCGCTGCGCCAGATTGACGATCATCCCTGCGGTCGCACCCCAAATCCGGCGATTGTCCCACGTCATCTCCCAATAGGTTCGCGTCGCACCCTGCCAATCGACCGTGCGCCGCTGGTGGTTCGCAGGATCGAGCAGGAACTCGAACGGCACCTCGAACACGCTCGCCACCTCGCCCTCGTTCGGGTGGAGCGGCAGGTCGGGCGGCACCACGCCCAGCACGGGCGTGATCGAGTAACCGGTGCCGGTGCGGTAGCGATCGGTCGGGCCGATCACCTCAACCGCACTCACCGGCAGTGCGACTTCCTCCTCGGCCTCGCGCAGCGCCGCGGCGATCGCGTCCTCGCCCGGGTCGACGCGACCGCCGGGAAAGGCGACCTGGCCCGCGTGCTTGCGCAGCGTCTCGACCCGCTGGGTCAGGATGACACCGGGGCGCGTCCGATCGGTGATCGCGATCAGCACGGCGGCGGCGGTCAGCGTGTCGTGCGCGGGCAGGTCGTCGTGATCGCCCTGAAGCAGCGCCACCTCGTGCGGCGAGACGAGCGCGTGCGCCAGCCGCTCGGCCAGCGTCGTCGGGGCAGGGGCGGTGATCACGCCGCGCTGGCGGCGGGCGCGAGCGGGAAAAAGGTGCCCGCGCTCCACACGCCCGGCACGTCTGCATCGGCGGCGAGTGCGAGTTCGGCCAGATCGTAGTAGATCGCCCGCGCCACCAGCGCTTCGAGCACGCCGCGCACGTGCACATAGGGGTGCGGACCGTCACCCCGCTCCTCGAAGCGTATCGGATGCTCGGCCGACGCGGTGATGACGTCGCCGGTGTTCAGCCGGAAGGCGAGCGATTGTGCCTCGCCCGCGCCCTCGACCTTCATTTCCACCGCGACGAAGGGCGCGTCCTCGACCGCGATGTCGAGCTTTTCGGCCGGGGTGACGAGCACGTAGCTGCCGTCCGGCTCACGTCGCAGGATACGGCTGAACGCGCGCACCATCGCAGATCGTCCGATCGGCGAGCCCTGGTGAAACCAGGTGCCGTCACGCGCGATGCGCATCTCGCTGTCGCCGCAATGCGCGGGATGCCAGCGCTCGACCGGCGGCAGGCGATCATTGTCGGCGAGCCGCGCGATGTCGGCGATGGTCAGCGTATCGAAATCGGGAGAGGGCGCCATCGGCATGGCTAGCAGGTAGGGTCGCGGTCGCGCGCGGTAAAGTCGTGATCAGGCGTCAACCGCGACACGCGGCTCGATCGTGCCCGCGCCCGATGGTACCTGGCAACCGCGCGCGAGCAGGCGACGGCGCTCGACGGGGCCGGGCAGCCGCCATTCGGCAGTATGTTCGGCCGAGAAATCGAAGAAGCGCGCGTAATATTCGGGATCGCCGATCAGCATCAGCGTGGCGTCCTCGCCCGCGGCGGCAAGCGCCGCATGCATCAACCGCCGGCCGATCCCGTCCTGCTGTCGCTCGGGAGCGACCGCGACCGGCCCGACCAGCACCATCGGCACGCGGGCGCGCGCCGGCTGATCGGCGATGAACCACACGGGCCAGCACTGGATCGAGCCGAGCAGGGCACCGTTCTCGACCGCAGCAACGCTCAGCCGCGGCAGCACGCGGGTTCCCGCGCGTAGCGCATAGGCAGTCCGGCCGTGGCGGTCGGGTCCGAACGCGCGATCGAGCAAGCACTCCACCGCTTGGGCGTCGACCGCCTCGATCGGCACCAGATCGATCATCCGCGTTCCTTTCGCGCCCGCGACGTGGCCGGGCGCCGCGCCCTTAGCCGAGCACCCACCGAACGCAAGCGCAGCGTGCGATCGGGCGGTGTGCCGGCCCTTCGTCAACGCCGTGGCTGGCGTCACCGCTGCGTCGCGGCTAACGGCCGCGGCATGAACGATACGCTCGAACTCGAGGTGCACGACCTTGAGGTGCCGGTGCTGACCGGCATCTATTCCGAAGAAACACACCTGCCGCAGCCGCTGCGCATCTCGCTGACGGTGTTGCTCGACGCGCCCGCGAATTTCGCGCCCGACACGCCGTTATCCGCGTCGAAGAACTACCTCGATCTGAAGTTCGCTGCGACGACCGCATTGGAGAGCGCCGGGCATTTCACGCTGATCGAGGCCGTGGCCGATCATATCTGCGACACGTTGTTCCTGCAGGACACGCGCGTGCAGCGGGTCAAGGTCAAGATCGTCAAGCTCGCCATCGCCGAGGCGGGAGAGGCGATCGGCATCACCCTGATACGCCACCGCCGCTGATCGTGCCCGCGCCAACAGGGCCCGCCGCATCGCCGCGACAGGGGCCGAGCTGCTGGACCACGAACGCGTAATCCTCGCGCGCGTGCGCGGCCTCGCTCTCCTCCAGCGCGGCCGTCGCATTGTCGGGCAAGGTACGCGGCAGGAAGCAGGCGAGGCGATACCATAACAGGGTGTCGCGCGCAGGTGCGGTCGCATTCTCGTCGATCACCTCGCTCAGCGCGATCGACCAGCGCGGCTGCTCGCCCGGACGCCGCAGCACCGACAATGCGGCAGGGCGATCGTTCCTGGTCAGCAGGAAAATCTGCGTCTCGCCTTCTCCCGGCAGGCTGCCGGGGACGTAGAAGGCGCTTTTCACACCGGTGACGACGGGTGGCGCGTCCGCGCTTGCGGCTTCGGCCGCGATCCGACGGGCGAGCGCGTCGGCGGCGGGGGACCACGCGCGCTGCGCGTCCTTTGCGATCAGCTGCACCTGATCGGGACGATTCGCGACCGGTCGCGCAAAGGCGAGCACGCGCTGTTTCTTGACCGCGGGCGCGCGCCCGCGCGGGTCGAGCGGCACGTCGACCAGCCAGCCGATGCGCGCCGGGATCGCGCCCGTGCCCCGCACCAGCGTGCCGACATCACCCTCGACGTAGAAACGCGCGGAGCCGGCCGCGACCCCGGCCGCCTCCGCTCCCTTGATTCGCGTGGCCGAGCGGATCGTGGCGTCGATGATCAGCGGGCTGGCGACAACCAGATCGGCGAAATCGGCGTAGGACGGGGCAGCGCGGGGCGCGACTCCGACAACGCTGACAGGACCGACCGGGGGAGCCGATTGCGCGCAGGCGGGCGCGACAAGGCTTAGAATGGCCGGAACGGCGAGCAGGGTGAGCGGCTTACGGGCAGACATGGCCCATCAATACGCCCGCGCAGGTGAACGAAACAGAAATTATTCTGTCATCTCGCGCTTGTACGTTTGTTGCGCCCGACAAAGCGTTTGCGTCGCTTCCGGTGCCGCGATAGAAACCATGACGCTACGGCCTTCCCATCCGGGGGGTGTCGTGGGTTGTTTTCGACGGTCGGGTTTGTCCGACCGCCCAACAGGGCCGCAGGATGAGGGAGTTTCGTTGCTGAATGGCCTATTCTGACCAGAAGATGAGCGGGAGCAAAGTCACCGCATTGGTGATCGTGGCATTGGTCCACCTTGCTCTCGGCTACGCCTTCGTGACCGGCCTTGCGACCAACTTCGTGAAGAAGCAGGTTGAAAAGCTGAACACGTTTGACGTGGAAGAACCGCCGCCCCCGCCGCCGGATGAGCCGCCGCCCCCGCCGCCCGACATTCCCATGTCGCCGCCGCCCGTCGTCTCGCCGCCGCCGATCGTTCGTAACCCGAACCCGCCCCCCGTCGTGATCAACACGACGCCGACGCCGCCGCCGGTATACATTCCGACGCCGGTCACGGCGCCGCCTGCTCCGCCGGCACCTGCTCCTGCCCCGCCGGCCCCGCCTGCGGTCAGCAAGGCCGCGGGTCTGAAGGGTAATCCGGGCCAGTATTTCGGTGCGGACAATTATCCTCCCTCGGCCATTCGCGCCGAAGAGGAAGGTCGCGTCGTCGCGAAGTTGACGGTGGGAACCGATGGTCGTGTGACGGACTGTGTCATTACGACGTCGAGCAACTCGTCCGCGCTCGATCAGGCGACCTGCCGCATTGCCAAGAGCCGCGTGCGTTTCTCGCCCGCACTCGACGCGTCGGGAGCAGCGATCACCTCCAGCTACACGCTGCCGGTGCGCTGGGTGCTGCCGCGCGATTGATTGCCACACGACATTCGAGCTTAGCTTTTTAGAGGGAATACCACCGCATGATCACCAACATCCTGGCCGCGGGTGGAGCCGCGGCCGCTGAGAACCAGTTCGGTCTCCAGCAGGCGCTGCGCGAAGGCGGCATCATCTCGCAGTCGGTCTTCACCATCCTGGTGCTGATGTCGGTTGTGTCGTTCTACATCCTGTTCTCCAAGCTCTTCGAGCAGCAGAAGATCATCAACCAGGCCAAGCGCATGCGCGCAGGCTTCTGGTCGTCGAACTCGCTGCGCGAGGGCTCGGCCAAGCTGGAGAAGAACTCGGCCTACAAGCAGCTGGTCGACGACGGCCTGGCGGCGCAGGACCAGCACGCGCAGCTGACCGATCCGGTCGAAGCGCACGACTGGCTCCACGGTTCGCTGGCGCGTTCGGAAGCAGCGATCAACTCGAAGCTGGGCGGTGGTCTAGCGTTCCTCGCGACCGTTGGTGCGACCGCACCGTTCATCGGTCTGTTCGGCACCGTGGTCGGCATCTACCGCGCGCTGATCAAGATCGGCGCGTCGGGCGATCCCTCGATCGACAAGGTCGCGGGCCCCGTCGGTGAGGCGCTCATCATGACCGCGCTCGGCCTGGTCGTCGCGGTTCCGGCCGTGCTTGCCTACAACTGGCTGCAGCGCCGCAACAAGTCGATTGCGGAGGACCTGTCGGCCTTCTCGAACGACGTGCTCGGCTTCCTCGCTTCGAACGGCAAGGTCCGTCCATCGATCGGCAACACCGCGACCAAGGCGCCGGTGAAGCCGGCCGGTGCGACCGCCACCGCCGGTCAGGCGGGTGGCGTGCAGACCCGCGCGTAAGAAAAGGGTGGGGGATCGCGCCGACAGGCGTGGTCCCGCCACTGGTCCGGCGAGCGGTTTCTCGTCGGATGGAGAATAGGAAAGCCTGACATATGGCGATGAGCGTTGGTGGCGATTCCACCGAGAAACCTCTGTCGGACATCAACACGACGCCCCTCGTGGACGTCATGCTGGTGCTCCTCATCATCTTCCTAATTGCGGTTCCGGTCGCGATCCAGACGGTCAAGGTGAAGCTGCCGGACGTCCGCTTCGATCCGACCACCACCAAGCCGGAAAACGTGTCGCTGTCGATCACCTCGGACCCGTCGGGCGCGTGCAAGGTCTATTGGGGGGTCACCCCCGTCACGCAGACCGAACTGCTCGACCGCGCGGTGGCCAAGCTGAAGACCGAGATCGCGCGTCAGGGTGGTCCGAACGCGGCTGGCCTCGAACTGCCCGAGGCCCACATCCGCGGTGACGTGGATACGCCGTGGCATTGCATCGGTGGCGCGATCTTCAACATGCAGCAGGCGGGTTTCGCACGCGTCGGCTTCATCTCGCAGCCCGGCGTCGGCGCCGGCGCCTGACACCCGGCAAGAGGAGTAGCTTTTATGGCAATGAGTGCTGGGAGCGACGACGGCGAACCCATGATGGAGATGAACACGACGCCGTTGATCGACGTCATGCTCGTGCTCCTCATCATGTTCATCATCACGCTTCCGATCCCGACCCACGCGGTGAAGGTCGATCTGCCGGTCAACGATCCCAATGCGACCAAGCCGCCGGTTGATCCGATCAAGAACAAGATCGCGATCGACGCGGCCGGTACCATCACCTGGAACGGCGCACCGGTGAACGACACCACGCTGCGGCAGTATCTCGATACGTCGGCGGGGATGACCCCGGAGCCGGAACTGCAGTTCCAGCCCGACCGGAATTCACGCTACGAGGTCGTCGACAACACGTTGGCGATCATCAAGCGCTCGGCGGTGACGAAGCTCGGCTTCGTTGGCAATGAGCAATATTACAAGGACTTCTGATCGCGCCTCGCGTGGTCGGTTGACCAGAAACAGGGCGGGTACTCCCATGCGGAGTGCCCGCCCTTTTCGTTTCCAACTGGTGCGATGAACGGCTCGGCACCTGGGTTCGCGTGACTGTTCAATCGTCGCTCGCACGATCTACCTGCGGGCGCTTAACGAAGGCTGCGACAGCAATTCCGCGACCTCCAGCTTGGCCAATAAGATTGCGGCGTGTTCGATAGCGGAGGTGACGCGTCGTTGCCGCAAGGACGGTCCACCTAGTCGCCAGTAATGGGTAGATGTCGCGGACTCGCCCGCACACCGTTTAGCGTCACAAGAGGTGGGATGCGCGTGGAGCTCGCGCGTCGGCGCCGGCTCGGCAATCGTCAAGCCAGAGGCGGAAACGCGGCCGACCACTCCGCTTCCATGTTCTTCGTCGCCCTCGGCGCCGCACGGACTCACGAAATTTCGCCACCAGATCACCCCTGCGAAACCGCTCTTGCGCGCGTGTAGCAAAAGTGACATCACGGTGTCACAAAAGTGAAACGTGAGGAGATGGTCATGCGCGCTTCGTCAGTTCTCATCATCGCCGCGGTGGTTGCGACGCCCGCGCTCGCGAAGGATCGTTCGGGCTATACGGCGATCGCCGCGGGGAATTTGTCGCAGGCGGAGGCGACGCTCTCTGCCGAGCGCGCGATCTTCCCGCGACGCCCCGAAGTGCTGCTGAACCTCGCGGCGGTATATGCGCGCACCGATCGCGCCGCGCAGGCGCGCGCGCTCTACGACGACGTGCTGGCGTCCGAGCCGGTCGCGCTCGATCTCGCCAACGGTGGAACGGTGTCGTCACACGAGATTGCGCAGCGTGGATTGTCCCGGCTCAACACGACCGTGGCGACACGCTGAGCGGCACGGGGCCACGAGCTGCGCGCGTTTGCCAGTCCGCAGCTCGTCGCCATCGTGACACAACTGAGACGGGTGGTACGCCGCGCGTCAGCCTCGCGGTTCTGCGGTCGGCGCTAGCGACTCACCGCGCCGGCAATCGCCCGCACACATGCGGCTGAACAAGTGAGCGCCGATCCTCACAACCGCGGCAAGGTCACCCCGCGCTGTCCCATGTATTTGCCCGCGCGGTCGGCGTAGCTGACCTCGCACGGCTCGTTGCCCTTGAGGAACAGGAACTGGCACGCGCCCTCGTTGGCGTAGACCTTGGCGGGCAGCGGCGTCGTGTTCGAGAATTCGAGCGTGACATGACCCTCCCAGCCGGGCTCGAGCGGCGTCACGTTCACGATGATGCCACAGCGTGCGTAGGTCGATTTGCCGAGACAGATCACCAGCACGTCCCGCGGCACGCGGAAATATTCCACCGTCCGCGCCAGCGCGAAGCTGTTGGGCGGGATGATGCAGACGTCAGTCTTGCGGTCGACGAAGCTGTTGTGCGCGAAATCCTTCGGGTCGACGATTGCATTGTCGACGTTGGTGAAGATCTTGAATTCGTCCGCCACCCGCGCGTCATAGCCGTAGGAGGACAGGCCGTAGCTGATGCACGACTCACGGCGTTGCGCCTCGACGAAGGGCTCGATCATACCGTCGGCGATCGCGCGCTCGCGGATCCAGCGATCGGATTGAATGGACATGATGGCTCCCCGTTCGATGATCGCCCTGTCGCGTGGTTGCGCGGTGGAGGCAAGGGGCAGCAGGCGGAGCATGTGTGCGGCGCGGGCGATGTTGCTTACGCCGTCCAGCACCGGGCGCCTATGCTTCTTCGGGGATGCTGCCGGGGTGAAGCGAGGCGAAGTGTCGGTCGATGCGACATGGCGTGAGCTTCGTCAGTGCATTCGCGGGCGCGCCGCGGCGCTACTTTATTTGGGGGTTATCGATCAACCTTGGAAGGTAGCGGCGACTCGATCGATCTCCGCATCTCCTAAGTGGCGGGTAAGCCGCTCGCCAATGGTCACGACCGCGCGCTTCTTCGCGCCCGGCGATCTGCCCGTCGACCTGTCACGTGCAACGAGGCGATAATTGGCGGAGTGGCGCGGTGAATGTGCGCTCGACGGCTGCTGGTGACGGGTCTCACTGCACCCGAACGCACGCCCCGCTTGGTCGCCAGAGCATTAATCTGCCGAGTCGATCAGCCGCTAGCGTCGTATCCTCCAGGTGCGTGCCGCCGCCTCAGCCCTCGCTCATCGCCCGCGCGGCAGCGTGATCTCCGCGCAGAGCCCGCCACCGTCGCGATTGCTGAGCGCGATCTGTCCGCCGGCTTCCTCGACGATCGCGCGTGCGAGCGCGAGGCCGAGCCCGATCCCGCCCGTCTCCCGGTTGCGCGACGTCTCCAGCCGGGTGAACGGCACGAACACGTCGGCGAGCCGGTCGGACGGGATGCCGGGGCCGCGATCGCCGATCGAGATCACCACCGCCTCCGCGCTCGGGCGCAGCGTCACCGCGGCACCATCGGCATATTTGATCGCATTCTCGATCAGGTTGCGGATTGCGCGGCGGATCAGCGACGGGCGCAGCCGGATGCGCAGCCGCTCGGCTTCCCCGAACGTCACGTCGGCGCCTAGATCGCGAAAATCCTCGACCACTGCATCAACCAGCGCGGCCAGATCGACCTCGGTTATCGGCTCGCTCGGCCGGCCGAGCCGTGCGAGCGAGAGGATGTCGTCGAGCGTGCGGTTCATCTCCGCGATCGTGTCCGCCATGCGCGCGCGGTCCTGCTCGTCCTCGACCGACTCGATCCGCACGCGCAGCGCGGCGAGCGGGGTGCGCAGATCGTGGCCGATCGCGCCCAGCATCCGATCCTTTTCATCGAGCATCGCGGTGACGCGCAGTCTCAGATCGTTGAACGCCGCCGTCACCGCGCGCACGTCGGACGGGCCGTCTTCCGTGATCGGAGATGGCGCAACGCTGGGATCGAAATGGTGGGCGGCGAGCGCCAGCGCGCGCAAGGGTCGCGAGATGCGGCGCGCGATCCACAGCACGGCGGCGAGCATGATCGCATAGAGGATCAGCGTCTGCGCGAACAATCGCCAGAAGATGTAGCCGCCACCGCCGGGCCATGGCGCGACCACGGTCAACCAGCCGCGGCCCGGCTGCTCCACCGCGATCAACAGGCTGGGTCCGTCGTGGCCGAGGCGCATGTCGCGCTCGTCGGGGTGAACCGGGGCAGGTTGCAGCCCGGTATCGATCTGCCCGACACGCAGGCCCAGCTCCTTCAACTGATCGCGAAGCTCGCTCGATACTTCGGGGTGACGGGGCAGCGCGGGTGCGATCGGATTGGTGTCGACGCGTCGCACGCGACCGCGTTCGGGGCTCAGCGTGCGGCCGGCCTGCTCGCGTTCGAGCGCGTCGGCGATCCGTGTCGCGACGGGCCGGGTCGCCTGGGCGAGGCGGAAGTTGGCACGATCTCGCAGCACCAGGGTGAAGTTGATCGCCTGCGCCACGAACAAGGCGAGTGCGACCAGCAGCGCCATCTGCCCGGCAAGGCTCTGCGGCCAGCCGACGCGCGCGCGGGTCACAGCCGCGTCACCTCGGCCGACAAGGCGTAGCCGCCACCCCACACCGTTTTGATCAGTTCGGGGTTGCGCGGGTCCGGCTCGATCTTCTTGCGCAGCCGGCTGACCTGATTGTCGATCGCGCGGTCGAAGGCGGCTGCCTCGCGCCCCTGTGTGAGGTCCAGCAACTGGTCGCGCGTCAGCACCTGGCGCGGGCGCTGCACCAGCGCGAGCAGCAGGTTGTACTCGCCGGTCGACAGCGCGACCGACACGCCCTCGCGGTCGACGAGCGCGCGCTCGCCCGTTTTCAGGACCCAGCCGGCGAAGGCGTAGGCGCCGGCATCGGGTGCGTGCTGTCGCGTGCCGCCGGTTGCGGTGCGGCGAAGCACCACCTTGATGCGTGCGGCGAGTTCGCGCGGTGAGAACGGCTTCACGACATAATCGTCCGCGCCCATCTCGAGCCCGACGATGCGGTCGGTCTCCTCGCTGCGCGCGGTCAGCAGGATCACGGGCGTCTCGCTCGTCTCGCGGATGTGGCGGCACAGCGACAGCCCGTCCTCGCCGGGCATCATGATGTCGAGGATGACGAGGTCGATCGCGTAAGCGGCGAGACGCGCGCGCGCCGCCTCCGCCTCGCCAACCTGGGTGACGCGAAAGCCCTGCTTGGTGAGATATTGCGCGAGTGGTTCGCGGATCGAACGCTCGTCATCGACCAGCAGCAGGTGGGGAATGTCGGTCATGGTGTCAGCGTCTGACATCTTCGCGCTTTCTGTGAAAGGCGGACGTGCCGGCGGGGGTCGCCCCGCCGGCACGTGCTCAGCGCTGCTCGTCACCGGGCAGTGGGCCGCGTCGGTCGCCATCGGACGATCCGGCGAATCGTGCGCGCATCAGCAGCCGCATCGCGTCGATCTCCTGTTGGTCGACGCGGCCGTCGTGGTTGGTGTCGGCGCGATCGAACATGCGCAGCGCGCGCTCGCGGGCCTCTTCGCGCGTTTGCGGGCGCATCGCGCGATGCTGACCATCATCACCGCGGGCAGCCGACGGCGGAGGCGCGCTGTCCGGTTCGGGCGGGGGCGGCGGAACCGTGCCGACCGCACCGGAGGGACGTGTCTCGCGCCGCGCCTCACGTGCGGCGCGTCGCTCGTCGCGGCTGATCTTGCCATCGCGATTGCCGTCGAGCGCGGCGAAGCGCCGGTCGGCCTCGGCGATCACCTCCTCACGCGTGATGATCCCGTCATCATTGGCGTCCGCGCGCATCAACCAGCCGCCGCGCATGCCACCGCGCGGCTCGGGCGGCGTATCACGGGCCGCCGTCGTCGGCGTGGTCTGCGCAACGGCGGGCAAACCCGCGCCCGCGGTCAGCGCGGTCGCGCCGAGCAGGGCGGCGAGCACAAATCTGTTCATCGATGATCCCTCGAACACGGACCCGACCATTCCGCGCCCGTGCTGCTCATCTAGCCGCGGTCCGTCGCGCGACTGTGTCCGGGATCTCCGTATTTGTCGCGAATTGTCGCCACGAACTCCGTCAGGGCTCAGGCGAACAACGCGACCGATTGCATCTGCTCCGCCACCATCTCGCCGGCCGCATTCCAGATGCCCATCTGCTGCGACGACGATCCAGCGCGCGCGTAATCGGCGTTGGAGCGCAGCAGCCACCAGCCGTCCTCGGTGCTGGGCGCAGGGCCGAGCACGTTCAGGATCCACGTCATCGAACTCATCGGCACGTTGCGTCCCAGCAGGCGCAGCGCGGCGGGCGGCAGGCAATCGCCGATCGCGATCAGCTCGACCATCGGGTCGAGCCCGTCGCGCTCGTTCAACCGAGTCCAGCGCAGCCACTCGGCGGGTTTGAGCGCCGGCCCTTCGCGACGATCGAGGAACTCGAAATTGCGTGTGAAGGCGACGTGCGGATTGCCCTTGAACGTCGTGTCATTCGGGCCGGGGCGCGGGAAGTCGGGCAGGTCGGTTGTCTGATAATCGACCTCACTCTCGATCGCGCGCATGAACACGAACGTGCAGCGCAGGCCGAGCCCGGCCTCGCTCTCGACATCGGCCTGGATGAAGGCCGCGTTCTTGCCACGACGCAGCTTGTGCGCGGTGACCATGATCGGACCCGACAGCGGCCCGATGAAGCTGACCTGCGCCGATCTGAGCGGTGGCAGGTCGTCTTCCAACTGCATCGCGCAGTGCAGCGCGATCGCGGCGGACAATCCGCCATAGGCGGTGCGCCCTTGCAGCCAATCGTCGGGGATCGCTCCGCGCCACGCCATCTGGTCGCCGGTCGGCTCGAGCTCGTCGAGCACCTCTTTCAACGTCGTCATGCGAACTCCCCCGCGGCGAGCCGGTCGCGCAGCTCGCGCTTCAACACCTTGCCGATTGCGCTGCGCGGCAGTTCGTCGGCCTGGTAGAGCGCCGACAATCGCTGCGTCTTGCCGAGCCGCGCATTGACCTCGGTCAGCACGTCCCCCGCACCGCCGGTCGCGCCCTCGCGCGGCACGTAGAAACCGACCGGCGTCTCGCCCCACGCGTCCGATGCGACCCCCACCACGGTGCAGTCGGCGACCGCCGGATGCTGAGCCAGCACCGCCTCGATGTCGGACGGAAAGATGTTGAACCCGCCCGAGATGATCATGTCCTTCTTGCGGTCGGTCAGGATCAGGAAGCCGTCGGCGTCGAAGCGGCCGACGTCGCCGTGGCGGATGAAGCGCTCTCCCTCCGGCGATATCCAGGTGGCGTCGGCGGTCGCCTGCTCGCGGCCGTGATAGCCGTTCATCATCGCGCCCGAGCGACCGACGATCTCGCCCATCTCACCTGCCGGCACCTCGCGTCCGTCATCGTCGATCAGGCGCACCTCATGGCCGGGCAGCGGGCGTCCGACGGTGTGCAGCTTGTCGCGGTGCTCGGTGGCGTTCAGCGCGCAGCTCGCGCCACCCTCGGTCATGCCGTAATATTCGACCAGCAGCCCCGGCCAGCGCGTCACCACATCACGCTTCAGCTCGGGCTTGAACGGCGCGGAGGTGCAGGTCTTGAAGCGGAACGACGACAGGTCGAAGTCGTCGAACTCGGGCAGTGCCATGATGCGCTGATACTGGACCGGAACCAGCATCGTGTGTGTCGCGCCGTGCTGCGCCGCGAGCTCGAGATAGCAGTGTGCGTCGAACTTCTCCATCAACACGACGCTACCGCCCCAGGCGAGCGTCGGCAGGAAGCTGACCAATGTGGTGTTCGAGTAGAGCGGGGTGGCGAGCAGCGTCACCGCGGTGTCGAACCCGGCGGCGGTGTTGCGCGATAGATGCTGCCACCGCATCGCGTGGCTCTGCACGATGCCTTTCGGCACGCCGGTCGTGCCGGAGGAATAGATGATGTTGAACCCGTCGCCCGGCTCGACCGCGACCGGCTCGGGCATCGCACCTTCGGGCGCGAGCCAGGCGTCCAGATCCTCCAGCATGACGACGTCGGCGGGAAAGCTCTGACCGATCAGTGCATCGGCGTTCGCCGCGTCCAGGAACACGACCGCAGCGCCGCTGTCAGTGATCATCCCGGCGATCTGCTGCGGCGTCGCCGAGGGTTGGATCGGCGCGGCGACCGAGCCGGCGCGCAAGGCACCGAGGAACACGACCGCCTGTGCGACGCTGGGGTACGACACCGAGGCGACCGCCTGTCCCGCGCGCGTGCCGCCCTGCTGCAAGGCGGCGGCGACCCGGTCCATCAATTGGTCGAGCTCGGCATAGCTGACCTGCGCTTCGTCGTCCGCGATCGCCAGCTTGTCCGGCCGCTGCTGCGCGTGGACGCGGATCAGGTCGGCCAGCGTGCCGAACTCTTCGGCGAGCAGGGCGGCGATATCGGGCTCAGCGCTCATGAACGCGATCGCTAGGCGAAGCCGCGTTCGAATGCCATACGCGATCTTCGAAAAACAGGTCGGAGGGTGGTATGATGCAAGGTGCAGTGGCGATCGTGACGGGTGGCGGCACGGGGATCGGTGCCGGGACCGTCCGCCGACTGGCAGCGCGCGGCGTGTCGTGCGTGATCAACTACGCGTCGAGCCGCGACGATGCCGAGGCGCTCGCCACGCAAGTCGGGCAGGGCGCCGTCGCAGTGCAGGCCGACATCGTCGACGATGCCGCTTGCCGTCGCCTGGTAGAGACCGCCACTCAGGCGTTCGGACGCGTGGATTTCCTCGTCAACAATGCCGGACGGACGAAGTTCGCCGCGCACGAGGACCTCGACGCGCTCGACGCCGCCGACTTCGTCGACATCTACCAGTTGAACGTCATTGCCGCGTTTCAGATGATCCGCGCCGCTGCGCCCTCGTTGCGCGCGAGCCCCTTCGGCGCGGTCGTCAACGTGGCGAGCGTCGCTGGCGTGTTCGGCATTGGCTCATCGGTCGCCTATGCCGCGTCAAAGGGTGCGCTCGTCACCATGACCAAGAGCTTGGCGCGTGTCCTCGCGCCCGCCATTCGCGTCAACGCGGTCGCGCCCGGCTATGTCGGCACCGGCTGGTTCGAGAAGCGGCTGGGCGAGGAAGGCTTTGCCAAACTGAACGCGAAGATCGCCGCCGCGACACCGATGGCGCTCGCCACCGGCCCCGACGAGGTCGCGGCGCCGATCGAGCTGCTGCTCGACCCTGCCATGCGCGCGATCACGGGCGAGGTGATGCTGGTCGACGCGGGTGCCCATCTCGATGTCGGACTTAGCCGGCGGCCCGGCCGGGAGAACTGATCAACCAGTCGCTTCTCCCTTTGCAGCGCGGCACGACTATGGCATGAACGCCGCCATACCGTTTATTCAGAACGTGGAGACTGACGCGATGGCGACCGCCGCCGAACAGACCCGCCCCGCCGACGCGGCCGACGACTTCCGCCAGGAAGTGCGTGGCTGGATCGAGGCGAACTTTCCCGCGTCGTTGCGCGGCAGCGACAATGCGATGTCGGCTGTCGAGGGGCCGACCGAGGAAACGCCCGATCAGCGCCGGTGGCGCGAAGCAATGGGCGACAAGGGCTGGGGCGTTCCGACCTGGCCGAAGGAATATGGCGGTGGCGGACTCGACCGTGCGCAGGCGCGGATCGTGCAGGAAGAACTCGCGCGCGCAGGCGCCTACAATCCGATCGGCGGCATGGGCGTGATGATGTTTGGCCCCACCCTGCTCGAATACGGCAGCGAGGAGCAGAAGCAGCAGCATATCCCCGGCATCGTCCGCGGCGAGGTGCGCTGGTGTCAGGGTTATTCCGAGCCGGGTGCGGGATCGGACCTCGCCAGCTTGCAGACCTTTGCCGAGGACAAGGGCGATCATTACCTCGTCAACGGGCAGAAGACCTGGACGTCGGGTGGGCAGTGGGCGGACAAGTGCTTCGCGCTGGTGCGTACCGACAAGACGCAGAAGCATGCCGGCATCAGCTTCCTGCTGATCGACATGGACGCGGAAGGCGTCGAGACGAAGCCGATCCGCTTGATCAGCGGGCAATCGCCGTTCTGCGAGACCTTCTTCACCAACGTGCGCGTGCCGAAGGAGAATTTGGTCGGGCGCGAGGGGCAGGGTTGGACGATCGGCACGCGCCTGCTCCAGCATGAGCGCAACTCGCTGTCGGGCGGCAGTGGGTCGGCCAGTCGGATGAATGCGGGCAAGACCGTGCCCGACATCGCCAAGAAGTATCGCGGCACCGATGGCGAGGGCCGTCTCGCCGACCCCGATCTGCGCACCCGCATCGTCAAGCACGAGATGGATCAGCGCGCCTTTGCGCTGACTCTGCGCCGTGCCGCGCTGGAAGCGAAGGGCAATGCCGGACCGTCCGCCGCGACCTCGATCATGAAGAACGTCGGCGCGCGCATCACGCAGGATCGCGCCGAGCTCAACATCGAGATCATGGGCATGCAGGGGCTCGGCTGGGAAGGCGAGGGTTTCAGCGAGGAGGAGCTGTCACAGACGCGGTCGTGGCTGTGGGGCAAGGCCGTGTCGATCTACGGCGGCTCGTCCGAGATCCAGAACAACATCGTGGCGAAGCGCATCTTGGGCATGCTCGACCACCAATGATCACGAGGTAGGCGCGGCGGCATCGAATCGCCGCGTCCGGAGAGGGCCGGGTCGAGGAAGCGGGCGCGACAGAACGCTCCTTCCTCCCCGGCTTGGCTCTTCCACCACATTTCCCCCGAGACATCGCAACGCTGCGTTGAAAGCCTAGAGGACGACACATGGCCGCCTTGAACGACGAACAGGTGATGTTGCGCGACATGGCGCGCGAGTGGGCCGACAACGAGAGCCCGGTTACCGCTTTCCGCAAGCTGCGCGACGCCGCGCCGGCCACCGGCTTCGACTCCGAAGCATGGGGTGCGATCGGGCAGATGGGTTGGGCCGGCGTGGTGATCCCCGAGGAGTTCGGCGGATCGGCATTCGGTTATCTGTCGCTAGGGCTCGTGGTCGAGCAGCTCGGGCGCAATCTGGCGGTGTCGCCGTTGTCGTCGACCGCCGTCGCGGCGAGCGCGATCGTGATGGGCATCTCGGACAGTGCGAAGCAGGAGTGGTTGCCCAAGCTTGCCAGCGGCGAAGCAATCGCCACGCTCGCGATCGACGAGGGTCCGACGCACAGTCTCGATGTCAAGACAAGCCTCGAGCAGGGCAAGCTGACCGGTACCAAGGCATTCGTCGCCGAAGGTGATGGCGCCGACGTGTTCGTGGTTGCGGCGCAGGATGGATTGTACCTGGTGCCCAAGGGGGACGGCATTACCGTCTCGTCGCGTAAGATGGCCGACAGCCGTAGTCACGCCGAGGTGCGCTTCGACGCTGCGCCAGCCGAGAAGCTCGGTGGACCCGAGCTGACCGTGCAAATCGCCGACCGCGCCGCCGCGATCACTGCAGCCGAGATGCTGGGGATGGCCGATTCGGCGTTCCACCAGACGCTCGACTATCTCAAGCAGCGTGTCCAGTTCGGGCAGGTGTTGTCGACGTTCCAGGCGCTCCAGCATCGCATGGCGAAGATGCTGACCGAGCTCGAGTTGATGCGGTCGACCGTCGAGGGCGCGCTGGAAGCGATCGACGCTGGCCGCTCCGACGTTGATCAGGCAGTCAGCCTCGCCAAGGCGACCGCGGGCGAAACGCTGCGCCTCGTCAGCCGCGAAATGGTGCAATTGTTCGGCGGCGTCGGCATGACCGACGAATATGACGCCGGGCTCTACCTCAAGCGTGCCGCGGTGTTGGACGTCATGTGGGGCAACGCCGCGCATCATCGCGATCGTTTCGCGCGTTTGAACGGTTATTGATACCGTCCATCAAGCACTCGGTACGCAATAAAAGAAGATATAGCAGCCACGCTGTCTTGATCTGATAGTCCCGATCCGGTTTACTCGAAGATACGGTACGGCGCGCAACAGCGCCGATCGACAGGAGAGGGATTAATGACGAAGCAGATGCTTTTGTCGGCGTGCGCTGCTGCCGCCTTCGTCGTCGCGGGTCAGGCCGGCGCGCAGACCACCCCCGCGGGCGCTGCCGAGACGGCGCCCGTGCAGAACACCGACAACGTCGACACCACGCCGGCGGACATCGTCGTCACCGCCCAAGGTCGCGCTCAGGTTCTGGCCGACGTGCCGGTCGCGATCTCCGCGGTGAACGCGGACAGTCTCGCGCTGTCGGGTGCGAACGACATCCGCCAGCTCAACCAGCTCGCCCCGTCGCTGCTCGTCTCCTCGACAGGGTCGGAGGCCAACGGCTCGCCCCGCATCCGCGGTATCGGCACGGTTGGCGACAACCCCGGGCTCGAAAGTTCGGTCGTCGTCTTCGTCGACGGCGTGTACCGCTCACGCGCCGGTATTGGCCTCAACGAGCTCGGCGAGATTGACCGGATCGAGGTGCTGCGCGGACCGCAGGGAACGCTCGGCGGTCGCAACTCCTCGGCCGGCCTGATCAGCATCGTCAGCCTCAAGCCTGCCTTCACCTTCGGCGCGAACGGAGAGGCGACCTACGGCAATTACAACTTCGTTCGCCTGGCCGGCGGCGTCACCGGCCCGATCGCGGGCGACACGCTCGCCGCGCGGCTGGATGGTGTCTATGTCAAGCGTGACGGTTTCTACCGTGACCGCACCAACGACACCCGCATCAACGATCGCGACCGCTACTTTTTGCGCGGCCAGCTGCTGTTCGAGCCGACGAGTGACGTCTCGCTGCGGCTGATCGGCGACTATACCAAGCGGAACGAAGCGTGCTGCGCGGCGACCTACGTCGATCGCTCCGTCAATCCGTATATCGGCAACCTGAACGAGCCCGCGACGCCGCTGACCACGGGGCTTCCCAACGGCAACAACATCGTCAACGTGCTGCGCGACCTGGGCCAAAACTTGGGCGCGCTGAACCAGGGATACAGCCGCAACGTGTCGGTGTCGCGTGGGCGTACCTACGACGGCCAGACGCAGGATTGGGGTGTCTCGGGTCAGCTTGACTGGAAGTTCGGCGACACGAACCTCACGTCGATCACCGCCTATCGCGACTATTATAACGCGCAGGGCAGCGACACCGATTACGGCACCGTCGACATCCTCTACAACGCCAATGACGGCAACAATCGCCGCGGGTTCAGGACGTTCACGCAGGAAGTCCGCCTGAACGGCAGCCTGTTCGGCGACAAGCTCGACTGGCTGATCGGCGGCTTCTACATCAACGAGAAGTTCCGCGGTAAAAGCAACCTGCGCTTCGGCTCGCAATATGGGCGTTTCGCAACCTGCCGCATCATCTCGGGCGGTGGTCTCGCCACGCTCTATGCGCCCAACAGCACCGGTTGTGTCGCTCCCGGTGTCGGCCCATTGACGCTCGCCGCCGTGGGCGGTGCGGATGTCGCGAACGGGTTCGTCACCCTCGACGGGATCAACGATCGCGGTTCAACGATTGATCGTTACAACCAGAACATGAACAGCTTCGCGGCGTTCACGCACAACATCATCCACGTCACCTCGAACATCGATCTGACCCTCGGTCTTCGCTACACGACCGAACGCAAGCGGTTCTCGGCCACGTTCGGCAACGACAATACGGGCTGCGTCTCGTTACAGCAGAACCTGACCGACGAGGCGAACATCACCGCGGCGCAGATCGCGGCGAACCCCGCGCTCGCCACCCGGCGCGCGCTGGCGCAGGCGCTGATCGGTCTGGGATGTCAGGGCAATTCGACCGCGGAACTGAACGGCGTCAGCATTCGCGACCGCCGCTCCGAGGATCAATTGACCGGCACCGCGATCCTGTCGTGGAAGCCGATCGACGACCTGCTCGTCTACGGCAGCTACTCGCGCGGCTATAAGGCGGGCGGGTTCAACTTCGACCGCTCGGCACTGAAGGCTCCGCTGCAGTTTGCCAACGGGCAGATCACCACCAGCTTCGCCTCGCTCGGCGGAGCGCAGGCGCTGGTCGGCAACCTCCAGTTCGATCCCGAGAAGGTGAACGCGTACGAGATCGGTGCGAAGTACGCGACCGGACCGTTCTCGCTGTCGATCGCCGGCTTCCGTCAGGAGTTCAGTAGCTTCCAGCTGAACACGTTCGATGGCACCGTGTTCATCGTGCAGAACGTGAACGGTTGCTCGAACAGCCTGAACGGTGCCGACCGTGACCAGAGCACCTTCCCGGCTGTGCCCAATTACAATGCCAATGCCGCCGCGAGCGGTGCCTGCGCGCGCGACAACGTCGGCTATGGCGTCGTGTCGCAGGGTGTCGAACTGGAAGCGACGCTGGTGCCGGCACGTGACTTCCGCTTCACCGCCGGCTTCACCTATGCCGATACCAAGTACCGCGACAATCTGGTCGGCAACAACAATGGCGCGCCGCTCAATCCGGCGCTGCGCAAGCTGCCTGGCGACAATCTGTCGAATGCGCCGCAGGTGGTCGTGACGGCCTCGGCCGCGTGGACCCCCGACATCGGCAGCAGCGGCTGGTCGATGCTGTTCTATGGCGATACGCGCCTCAGCGGTGACTATAACACCGGCTCCGACCTCTTCCCGCAAAAGGAACAGGACGGGTTCGCGCTGGTCAATGCACGCGTCGGGGTGCGCACGCCCAACAACCGCCTGTCGCTCGAATTGTGGGCGCAGAACCTGCTCAACAAGGATTACGCGCAGGTCGCCTTCAACTCGCCGTTCCAGCAGGGCGCCGGCACCGCCAACTTCCAGGATCCGATCTATCCGGGCGGCCGGCAGTTGTTCTCGCAATTCCTCGCCGAACCGCGGACCTACGGCGTGACACTGCGCAGTCGCTTCTGACCGACTGACACGAAGACCCTAGGCGGCGTCGCGCATCCGTTGCGCGGCGCCGTTTTGCTTTGCGAGAACACCTACGGGACCAGACTCTTGGGATTGATCTGGATTATCGTGTCGGATCATGTCCGGCGATTGAAGCAACTGGCTTAGTTCATGGTCACTCGCTAGCCTGCCGCGAAAGAATCAGGAGAGCAGCGCGGTGAAACTGGACCGTCCCGAAATCGCCGACACGCTGGCGCTCAAGCGTCGGGGTTGGACGCTCGCGCTGCTGACGCTGACCTATTTCTTCAGCTTCATGGACCGGCAGATCCTCGCCATTCTGCTGGAAGCGATCAAGGCCGATCTGAAGCTGTCCGATACGCAGCTGGGATTGTTGTCTGGGCTCGTCTTCGCGATCTTCTACGCGACCCTCGGTATCCCGATCGCGCGCCTCGCCGACCGGACCAGCCGCAAGCGGATCATCGCGGTCAGCCTGGCGATCTGGAGCGCGATGACCGCCTTGTCGGGCGTCGCGCAGAACTTCACGCAATTGATGCTCGCGCGGATCGGGGTGGGCGTCGGCGAGGCCGGTGCGGGACCGCCGAGCCACTCGATCATCGCCGATCTGTATCCGCCGGAGAAGCGCGCCTCGGCGATGGCGATCTACTCGCTCGGTGTGCTGCTCGGCGGTGGTTTGGGGATGATGATCGGCGGCTTCGTCGCGCATGCCTATAATTGGCGGGTCGCCATGATGGTGGTCGGGCTGCCGGGCGTTGTCCTCGCGGTGATCGTCTGGCTGTTCGTCGCGGAGCCGCGCCGTGGGCTGTCGGATGCGCAGCGCGCGATGGACGCACCCGACGCAATGCCGTCGCTGGGTGAGGGGATCGCGGCGATGTGGCGCGACCCGGCTGCCCTCCATCTGGTCGCTGCAGTCACGATCACGTCGCTGGTCGGCTATGCGCTGACGGGCTGGGGGCCGAGCTACATGCAGCGCTCGCTCGGCATGTCGATGCTCGACGTGTCCAAATATGTCGCGCTGCCCGCGGCGATCATCGGTTCGACGTCGGCGCTCTTGGGCGGCGCTGCCGCCGACCGTGCCGCCCGCCGCTTCGGACTTCACGCGCAAAGCTGGGTCGTGGCGGCGTTCAAGGTGGTCGCGTTTCCCTTCGCGGTCGGCTTTTATTTCGTCGACGAACCGCGCGTTGCACTCGCGAGCTATTTCGTCGCCGCGCTGTTCGCGGGCGCGTATCTTGGCCCATCGTTCGCGCTCATTCAACATCTCGCGCCCTTGAAGCTACGAAGCGTGTGGGCGGCGCTTACCCTGCTGGTCATCAACCTGATCGGGCTCGGGCTGGGGCCGTTTCTGGTCGGACAGTTGAGCGATCATCTTCGCCCCGTCTATGGCGCGCAGTCGCTGCGTTGGGCGATGTTGTGCGTCGCTTTGCTGACGCCGGTGGCGATCTTTGCTTACTGGCGCGCCGGTGTGCTGATGAACCGCCACGTCGATAACAAAAAGTGACGATAATGGTCCGATATTGATTATTTCCTTTCCACAAAGGTCATGATAACAGACCTGTTCATCACTGCTGGGGGGCGGGAGCGATGAGCGAAGCAGTTTCGCCGGTACAATATTGGCAGCCGAGCGCCACGTTGGCGCCGTATGTTACAGGATTTCACTCCTATCACGCGGCCCTGCCGCCGGGGCTTATCTTGCAGGACGTGTTCCTGCCAAGCTGGGCGTCGATCCGCGTCGCACTGCATGAGAGCCCACCCTGGTCGCTGCGCATGGGGCCGCGCACCTTCGATCCAATGCCGCAGATCGCGCTCATCGGCCCTACCAACTGTGCCGGCTACCTGTCGACGCAAGGCGGTACGATGGTCGGTGTCGGGTTGAAGCCGCTGGGTTGGGCGCAATTATTCGGTGGTGATGTGTCCAAGCACGCCAACCGGGTGGTTCCGCTGTCGCAGATCGACTCGGGCGCGGAGCAGTTGCGCGAAGCGCTGGAGACGGACGAAGCGCCGGATCAGGCGTTCGGCCGCTGGCTCGAAGCGCGGCTGCACCGCCGTCCCGCAGCCGACCCGCGGATCGCGCAGTTGTTCGCCATTCTCGAACAGGGATGTGAAACCCGGATCGACGTCATCGCCGACATGCTCGGCACCAGTCCGCGCTCGCTGGCGACGATGACGCGCTACAGTTTCGGGTTCACCCCCAAGCTGCTGCTGCGTCGGACCCGCTTCGTTCGTGCATTAAGCGCGATGCTTGCCGCGCCTGATCAGGGCGCGGCGGTGCTGGAGGAGGCGGGTTACTACGACCGCTCGCACTTCCTGCGCGACAGTCACCTGTTTCTCGGCTGCTCAGTGCGCGACTTCAATCGTCGCCGTGGCCCGCTCAACCAGATCGCGCTGCGCGTGCGCGAGAAGGTGCTCGGACGACCTGTTTGAGCAGCCGGACGAGTGCGCCTGGTAGCTACAAGGCGCGGTTGTCGAACATGCCGAACATCAGCGTCGAGGCGTAGAGCGCGGTCGCGCGCTCGCGTGGCATCGACCAGGCCCATTTGCGCATGTCGAACGCGGCGTTGAGGAACGCCATCATCGCCTGCGCCGCAATCAGGCTGTCGACCGGGCGGATCGTGCCCTCGGGGATGCCGTCCGAGATCGTGCCGGCGAACCGGCGTGCGATGCGGTTCGATCGTTCCACCATCGCGGCGCGCGTATCGGTCGGCAGCCCGCTGAGCGCCGTGGTACGCAGCAGCGGGCCATGCTCGGAGAATTGCACGTCGAGCAGCGCCGCGACGGTGTCGCAGAGACGCTGCCACTGTGTCCCGCCGCGCTCGTCCGCCTGGCGTTGAGCCGCGGCGATCGTATCGAAGCTGCGGCGATAGCAGGCGGCGACCAGATCGTCCTTCGCATCGAGGTGATGGTAGAAGCTGCCCTTGGTGACGTTCAGCTCGGACGCGATCCGCTGTACGCTGGCGCCGCGATAGCCGAGCTCGTTGATCAGCCGGGTCGCAGCGAGCAGAAAGGCTTCGCGCCCCGGTACCGGATCGTCGTGACCGAGCGCGATCGGTGTGGGTGCCCATTGCGCGTTCGGTCCGGCCACGCCGTGACGGAAGATGTCGATCAACCGGTCGCACGCGCGCGGCCACTGGTCGACGTCGTAGCGCGGCAGCCATACCGGCATCCAGAAGGTGTTCTCCAACAGCACGTGCGCGCGGGCACCCGCCAGGTCGGTCTGCGCGCGTCCGGCGGCTGGGCCCCAGAGCAGTCGCGTGCGGCGAAACACCTCGCGCCATCCGGCCATCAGTTTGGTGCGGACCGGATCCTCGGTCGCGCGCAGGTCGGACAGGACAGCGAACGGCTTCTCCTCGTCACGCTCGATGCGGGCGAGCCGCGCCATGTTGAGCCGCAGGTACGCCTCGACCCGCTCGGCCGGCGTGTCCGCCTCCATCGCCTCGTCGAGCATGCGCAGGAGGTAGTCGAGCGTGTACTCGAACGCAGCGGCGGCGAGATCCTCCTTCCGCTTGAAATAATAAGTCACGCTGGTCGTATTGAGCCCGACACGGCGCGCGACATCGGCGAAGGTCATGCCCTTCGCGCTCTGCTCGTTGATCGCCTCGGCGGCGGCGGCCAGGATCGCGTCGCGCTTCTCGCGAAAACGCCGCGTGCTGGTGGTTTCGTCTACTCGGGTGTCCCCCATCGCCGGAGTGTAGCAAAAGCTTTTCGAAGAAACAGTCCCTTTGTGCGAGCGTCTGGCGTCAACTCGTCGCAGAGGCAAGCGGCGCAATCAGGCGCTTTACCGAATAACCGGTATGGCTTAGACCCGCATCAAACGGATCAAGGCGGAGGGACGAGATGGATTTCACCCTGAGCGAGCGCGAGACCTATTTTCGCGACCGCGTGAAGGCGTTCATCGACGCCGAGATCGCACCGCGCAATCACGAATATCACGAGCAATCGCACACCGGCGACCGCTGGAAGGTCATTCCCGTCATCGAGGAAGTGAAGCAGAAAGCGAAAGCCGCGGGCCTGTGGAATTTCTTCATGCCCCCGCACTCGGGCCAGCAGCACGTCGACACGACGTTCGAGTTCGAGGGAACGCAGCTCACTAACCTCGAATATGCGCTATGCGCCGAGGAAATGGGCAAGATCGGCTGGGCGAGCGAATGTTTCAATTGCTCCGCGCCCGACACCGGCAACATGGAGGTGCTCCACCGCTACGGCACGCTGGAGCAGAAGGAGCGCTGGCTGCGCCCGCTGATGAACGGCGAGATCCGCTCGGTCTTCCTGATGACCGAGCCGCAGGTCGCCTCGTCCGATGCGACCAACATCGAGACGCGGATCGAACGCGACGGCGATCACTACGTCATCAACGGTCGCAAATGGTGGTCGTCAGGCGTCGGCGATCCGCGCTGCAAGATCGGCATCCTCATGGGCAAGACGAGCTTCGAGGGCTCGCGCCATCAGCAGCAGAGCCAGGTGCTCGTGCCGATGGACACGCCCGGTGTCGAGATCAAGCGCATGCTCTCGGTCTACGGCTATGACCACGCGCCGCACGGCCACGGCGAGGTCGTCTTCACCAACGTCCGCGTGCCCGTCGAGAACGTGATCCTGGGTGAAGGTCGCGGGTTCGAAATCGCGCAGGGGCGCCTCGGGCCGGGCCGCATCCACCATTGCATGCGCACGATCGGCGTCGCCGAGACGGGGATCGAGGCAATGGCCAAGCGGCTCGTCAGCCGCGTCGCTTTCGGCAAGCGGATCGCCGATCATAGCGTGTGGGAGGAGCGCATCGCGCGCGCGCGGATCGACATCGAGATGACACGCCTCCTCTGCCTCAAGGCCGCGGACACGATGGATAAGGCGGGCAACAAGGCAGCGCAGCTCGATATCGCGATGATCAAGGTGCAGGCGCCCAGCATGGCGCTCAAGATTCTCGACGACGCGGTGCAGGCGCACGGCGGCGCGGGCGTGTCGGACGATTTCGGGCTCGCGCATGCCTGGGCGAGCCAGCGCACCCTGCGCTTGGCGGACGGGCCGGACGAGGTTCACGCCCGCTCGATCGCGCGCAACGAGTTTGGCAAATATGCCGACTGGAAGATCGACCGTCCGTCGAACGATCAGGCACCGGCCTTTTCCAGCGGCGACGTCGGCGTCAGCCGCTGACCATAACGCCTCGCGCCGGCAGCGGCGCGGGGCACCTATTCGCCACCGGCCAGATGCCGGGGCACGTCATGAGGTGAGGGTGGGGTCATGAAAGCCGCCGTTCTGTTCGAAACCAAGTCGCCGCTCCGGATCGAGGACGTCGACGTCGCTAAGCCCCGCGCGCACGAGGTGCTGATCCGCACGCTCGCGTGCGGCGTCTGCCGCTCCGACCTCCACTTCGTCGACGGCGCCTATCCGCACCCGCTCCCCGCCATTCCGGGGCACGAGGCCGCCGGTATCGTCGAGGCGGTCGGCGAGGAGGTCCGCACGGTGAAGCCGGGCGACCACGTCGTCACCTGCCTGTCGGCCTTCTGCGGGCACTGCGAATTCTGCATCACCGGGCGCATGTACCTGTGCGTCTCGGGTGAGACGCGACGCTCGGCGAAGGACGAGCCGCGGCTCCGCCTCGCGAACGGCGGCCAGGTCCAGCAGATGCTCAATCTGTCCGCCTATGCCGAGATGATGCTGGTGCACGAGCATGCCTGCGTATCGATCGACCGCGACATGCCGCTCGACCGTGCCGCCCTGATCGGTTGCGCGGTGACCACGGGCGCCGGGGCGGTATTCAACACGACCGACGTGTCGCCGGGCGAGACGGTCTGCGTGGTCGGCTGCGGCGGGATCGGGCTTGCCGCGGTCAACGCCGCCAAGATCGCTGGCGCGGGAAAGATCATCGCGCTCGATCCGGTGGCGGAGAAGCGCGCGGTTGCCGAGAAGCTCGGTGCGACGCACACGCTTGATCCGATGAGCGATACCGCGGTCGCCGAGGTGGTCGAGATCACGAACGGCGGCGTCCATCACGCGATTGAGGCGGTCGGGCGCCCGCAATCCGCCGCGACGACCGTCGGCGTGCTGCGCCGCGGCGGTACCGCGACGATCCTCGGCATGATGCCGCTCAGCGAGAAGGTCGGTCTGTCGGCGATGGACCTGCTGTCGGGCAAGCGGCTCCAGGGCGGGATCATGGGCTATAACCGGTTCCCGGTCGACATCCCGCGCTTGGTCGACTTCTACATGCGCGGGCAGCTCGACCTCGACACGATCATCGCCGATCGCCTGCCGCTCAGCCAGATCAACCGTGCCTTCGACGAGCTGCGCAAGGGCGACACCACCCGCAGCGTGATCGTGTTCGATCAGTGAGCGAGCTGCAGACCGAGCTCGCCGAGCGCGACCGGCTCGACCTCGATCGCCTGTCCGAGTGGATGCGCGCCCACGTCCCCGGCTTCGATGGGCCGATGAGCTATGCCAAGTTCGCCGGTGGTCAGTCGAACCCGACCTACAAGCTGACGACGCCTCGCGCGAATTACGTGCTCCGCCGCAAGCCGATGGGCGACCTGTTGCCCAGTGCGCATCAGGTCGATCGCGAACACCGCGTCATGGCCGCGCTCCACCCGACCGGCTTTCCGGTGCCGCGCCAGTACGGCCTGTGCGAGGACGCGGGGGTGATCGGCTCGGCCTTCTACGTGATGGAGATGGTCGAGGGGCGCACGATCTGGGACGGCGGCATGCCCGGCCTCACCCCCGATCAGCGCCGCGACCATTACCATGCGATGATCGACACGCTCGCCGATCTCCACAACACCGATTACGAGAAGATTGGCCTTGGCGACTTTGGCCGACCTGGCAATTATTTCGAGCGTCAGGTCGGCCGCTGGACCAAGCAATATCGCGGTGCCGAAACCGAGCACATGCCGGCGATGGAAACGCTGATCGAGTTCCTGCCGCGCACGATCCCCGAACAGACCCGCACCTCGATCGTCCACGGCGACTACCGCGTCGACAACATGAAGTTCGCGCCCGGCACCGACCCGCGCGTGGTCGCGGTGCTCGACTGGGAATTGTGCACGCTCGGCGACCCAACCGCCGACCTGACCTATTATCTGATGAGCTGGGTGACCGAGCCCGAGGGTCGCTCGGGCGTGCAGGGGCTGACCGGCCCGGAAACGGGTATTCCGACGCTGGAGGAGATGGTCGAGCGCTACTGCGCGCGAACGGGGCGCGACGGTTTGCCCGAGCTCGACTGGTATTTCGCCTTCAACCTCTTTCGTCTCGCCAGCATCGTGCAGGGCATCAAGAAGCGGTTCCTGATCGGCACCGCCTCCAACGCGCGTGCCGAAGAGACGAGCGCGCGCGTGCCGATGCTCGCCGACGCCGCGCTGATGTTCGCCCGCAAGGCGGGAGCCTGACCACCACCACCGCTCGCGCCGGTGCGTGACCACCAAACAAGGGGACGAGAATGTCGCTGTTCGATCTGACCGGCAAGGTCGTGCTGATCACCGGTTCCTCGCGCGGGATCGGCAAGGCCTCCGCGATCGCCTGCGCCGAGCAGGGTGCGAAGGTCGTCATCTCCAGCCGCAAGCAGGACGCATGCGACGCCGCGGCCGCCGAGATCAACGCGCGCTTCGGTGAGGGCACCGCGATCGCAGTCGCCGCCAACATCTCCGACAAGGAAGGCCTGCAGCATCTGGTCGACGAGACGCGGCGCGCGTTCGGGCGCATCGACGTGCTGGTCTGCAACGCCGCCTCCAATCCCTATTACGGGCCGCAGGCCGGCATCGCCGACGATCAGTTCCGCAAGATCCTCGACAACAACATCATCTCCAATCACTGGCTGATCAACATGGTGGTGCCCGAGATGAAGGAACGCCGCGACGGTTCGGTCGTGATCGTGTCCTCGATCGGCGGGCTTCGCGGTTCCACGGTGATCGGCGCCTATTGCATCAGCAAGGCCGCCGACATGCAGCTCGCACGCAACCTCGCGCACGAATACGGCCGCCACAACATCCGCGTGAATTGCATCGCGCCCGGCCTGATCAAGACCGATTTCGCCAAGGCATTGTGGGAAGACGAGAGCGCAGTCGCCGAGCGTAACGCCACGACGCCGCTGCGCCGCATCGGCGAACCCGAGGAGATCGCGGGCGCGGTCGTCTATCTCGCCAGCCCGGCGAGCGCGTTCATGACCGGGCAGACGATGGTGATCGACGGCGGCGTCACGATCTGACCGCGCGAGGGGAGAGGAAAGACATGGCACGCTTCACCGACAGGTCGATCATCGTCACGGGCGCAGGCTCGGGCATCGGCCGCGCTGCCGCAACCCTGTTCGCCGCCGAAGGCGCGCGCGTCGTCGTCGCGGACGTGAGCGAGGGCGCGGAGGAGACCGCGCGGCTGATCCGCGACGCTGGCGGCACCGCCGAGGCGATCCGCATGGATGCCGGCAACGAGGAGGACGTGATCCGCACCGTCGCGCTCGCCTGCGACCGGTTTGGCGGGCTCGACGTCATGTTCGCCAACGCGGGCATCTCCGGCGGCATGGCCAACATCTTCGACACCGACGTGTCGCTCATTACCGAGGTGCTGCGCGTCAATCTGATCGGGCCATATCTGGCGGTGAAGCACGCCGCGCCGAAGATTGCGGAGCGCGCGGCGCAATCGGGCAGGAGCGGCGCGATCATCCTGACCGCCAGCGTCGCCGGCATCCGATCGGGCGCGGGCTCGCCCGCCTACTCCGCGTCGAAGGCAGGCGTCATCAACCTCGCCATGGTGTCGGCGCAGCAGCTGTCGGGCGCGAACGTCCGCGTCAACGCGATCTGCCCCGGGCTGACCGAGACGGGTATGACCAAGCCGACGTTCGACTACGCGCGCGACGCCGGCAAGACCGACCGGCTGGGTCGGCTCAACCCGCTTCGCCGCGGTGCGCAGCCCGAGGAACTCGCCAAGGTCGCGCTGTTCCTCGCCAGCGACGACGCCAGCTACGTCAACGGACAGGCGATCGCGGTCGACGGGGGACTGTCGTCCAGCCACCCGGTCACCAAGCAGGAATATGGCCGCACCGCGGTGTGAGACCGGAACAGCTAGCGCGCGGGCGGGTTAACATGGGTGAAGAACAAGGGGGCTTCACCCATGACCGATCCGATCCGCTATTCGCCCGACCTCGAAGACGTGCAGCCCGATGAGGGTGAGACGGTCGAGCAGCTCAACGAGCAGTTCGACATCATCCTCAAGACGACACACGAGGATTACGGCCACGCCGTCCGCTCGGTCCATGCCAAGGCGCACGCGATCGTCGAGGGGACGCTGACGATCCATGCCGACCTGCCGCCTGAGCTTGCACAGGGACTGTTCGCGACGCCCGGCGAGCATCCGGTGTTCATGCGCTTCTCGACCAACCCCGGCGATATCCTGAGCGACGCGATCTCGCTGCCGCGCGGGCTGGCGATCAAGGTGCTCGACGTCGATGGCGCCCGGCTGGCCGGCGCGGAAGGGCGCACGCAGGATTTCGTGATGGTCAACGGGCCCGTGTTCCAGGCCAAGACGGCGGAGAAGTTCCTCGGCAATTTGAAACTGCTCGCGCGCACCACCGACAAGGCCGAGGGCGCGAAGATCGCGCTGTCGGCAGTGCTGCGCGGCGTCAACACCGCGCTGACCGCGGTTGGCGTGGAGAGTGCCGCGATCCGCTCGATGGGTGGCGCACCCAACGTCGATCCGATCGGCGAGACATATTACAGCGCGACACCGTTCCGCTACGGCGACTATGTCGCCAAATTCTCGCTCGTACCCATCGCTCCGGCGTTGAAGGAGCGTACCGGCGCGATCATCGACGCCTCCGGCCGCCCCAATGCGATCCGCGAGACGCTCCAGCAGGAGCTGCGCGACATCAATGGCGAATGGGAGTTCCGCGTCCAGCTCCAGCGCGACACCGGCAAGCAGCCGATCGAGGATCCGACGGTCGAGTGGAAGGAGGAGGACGCGCCCTTCGTCACCGTCGCGACGATCCGCACCAAAGCCCAGGACAGCTGGGACGATGCGCGCGTCAAGCACGTCAACGAGGAACTGCGCTTCAGCGTCTGGACGGGGCTTGCCGCGCATCAGCCGCTCGGCAACATCAATCGCTCGCGCAAGGACGTGTACAAGCACAGCGCCGACTTTCGCGCCCGCGCCAACGGCTGCCCGATCCACGAGCCGGCGTAGCGGGGCAGGGCGGGGCCGCCCCCGCCCGCTGTCAGGCGCGGTTCGCCGCCGACAGCACCGCGCGCACGCTGGCGGTTGCGATGTCGGTGTCGATGCCAACGCCCCAGACGACGCGTCCGTCCGCGGTGCGACACTCGAGATACGCCGCCGCCTGCGCGCCCGCACCGTGGCCGATCGCGTGCTCGGCATAGTCGATCACGTCTAAGTTCGGACCAGTCGTCTCGGCCAAGGCCGCGATCACGCCCGAGATCAGGCCGTTGCCGCGTCCCGAAATCGAGCGCTCCTCGCCATCGACCGCGACGCGTCCGACGAATAGCCGGTCGCCGACCGCACCGGTTTCCTCGTAATCGCGCAGCACGAAGCGATCGCCGGCTCCCGGCAGGTAGGTCGCAACGAACCGGCCCCAGATGTCGGCGGCGTTCAGTTCGCGGCTCGTCTCGTCCGCCAGCGTCTGGACGTGGCGGCTGAAATCCGCCTGCAGTCGCTTGGGCAGCCGCAATCCCTTGTCCTGCTCGATCACCCAGGCGACCCCGCCCTTGCCCGACTGCGAATTGACGCGGATCACCGCCTCGTAGCTGCGCCCGAGGTCGGCCGGGTCGATCGGCAGGTAGGGCACTTCCCACAGGCCGTCGTTGCGCGTCGCCTGCGCGGCGAACCCCTTCTTGATCGCATCCTGGTGCGAGCCCGAGAAGGCGGTGAACACCAGGTCGCCGGCATAGGGCGTGCGCGGATGGACGGGCAGGTTGGTACAATAATCGACCGTCTTCACGACGCCATCGATATCCGACAGGTCAAGCTTCGGGTCGACGCCCTGCGTGTACATGTTGAGCGCAACCGTCACGAGGTCGCAATTACCCGTCCGCTCGCCATTGCCGAGCAGGCAGCCCTCAACGCGGTCGGCGCCCGCCATCAGCCCCAGCTCGGCTGCCGCTACCCCGGTGCCTCGGTCATTATGCGTATGGAGCGAGATCACGACGGCGTCGCGGTTGGGAATGTTGCGCGCGAACCATTCGATCTGGTCGGCGTAGACGTTGGGGGTCGCGCACTCGACCGTCGCGGGCAGGTTGAAGATGATTGGTCGCTCGGGCGTCGGGCGCAGCACCTCCATGACACCAGCGCAGACCTCGACCGAGAAGTCGAGCTCGGCGGTGGAGAATGTCTCGGGGCTGTATTCGAACTGCCAATCGGTGCCCGGCCGCCGGGCCGCCTCGTCGCGCAGGATCTTTGCGCCGTCAATCGCGATCTGGCGCACCTCGTCGCGTGACATGCCGAACACGATTCGTCGCCATGCCGGACTGACTGCATTGTAGAGGTGGACGATCGCGGTCTTCGCTCCCTCCAGGCTGCGGAAGCTCGTCTCGATCAGGTCGCGGCGCGACTGGGTGAGCACCTGCAACGTCACGTCATCGGGCATGCGACCCGATCGTACCAGGCCCGAGATGAAGTCGAACTCGGTCGCCCCCGCGCTCGGAAAACCGACCTCGATCTCCTTCAACCCGACCTTCACTAGCAGGTCGAAGAAGCGGGTCTTCTTCTCCGCGTCCATCGGATCGATCAGCGCCTGGTTGCCGTCGCGCAGGTCGGTCGACAACCAGCGCGGCGCGCGGGTGATCGTCTTCGACGGCCATTGGCGGTCGGGCAGGTCGATCGTCGGGAACGGGCGGTATTTGGATGATGGATCGCGCAGCATGGCTCGGCTCTCTGCTTGGGGAGTGTCGGCTGGGCCCTTAGGCGCGGGATGCGCGAGCGACGCGCACAGGTCGAGGTCGCGCCTAAGGGCGCGTAAGTCGAAGAAGGCGAATGGCCGAAATCATCGCGCGTCGTTCTGCCGCGCATGCGCCGCGCTGTCCACCCGGAATATCAGACCCGGTCCGGTTCACGTAGATGACGTAGCCGCTCGAACAATGTTCTTAACCTGGGTGCAAGCATTCATCTTTGCCTAACTTCTCAGTCCTAGGCCGGCGGCAAGGAGCCTTCGCCATGCTGCAACTCGTCTACATTTCTTCGGTCGCACAAAAGGCCGATCTCGCCAGCATTCTCGCGGTGTCGCGCATCAACAACCGTCGCGATGGAATCAGCGGGCTGCTCTACTCCGATGGCGTACGATTTCTTCAGGCGCTGGAGGGACCGACGCTCGCGGTTGAAACTGCTTACGCGCGGATCAAGCAGGACCCGCGACACAATGCGCTCGTCATTCTGTCCCGCCGCGAGGTCGCCACGCGTGAGTTCGGCGACTGGGCGATGGCCGAGCGCCGCGTCGGCGAGGAGGGCGACCAGTTCTGCGCGCGCATCGATCGGCTGCTGGCGAACACCGGCCCGAACATCCGCGCGACGTTCGACAGCTTCATCAAGCTGCGTCGCGCAGCATAAGGGCACGGGCGGCACTGCGCCGCCCGCGCGTACGATCAGGCGGTGAACGCCGCGTGGATCGTCAGATTGACCGTGTCCGACACGACCGGTGCATAGGCCCCGACGCCGAAGTCGCTGCGCTTGATCTGCCCCTTGGCGGTGAAGCCGAGGTTGAGCTTCTTGCTCATCGGATTGTCGCCCGCGCCGACGAAGGTAACGTCGAGGGTAACCGGCTTGGTCTGGTCCTTGATCGTCAGGTTACCGGTCATCGTTGCGCTGTTCGCGCCCTTGGGCACGATGCGGGTCGAGACGAAGCGCGCGGTCGGGTATTGCGCGGCGTTGAAGAAGTCCTCCGACTTGAGATGCTTGGCAAAGCCCGCAGAAGTTACCGACAGATCGTCGACGTTGAACGAGATGTCGACCTTGGTCGCCGCCGGCTTCTTCGGATCAATCGTGATCGAACCGCCGCTCGCGCCGAACTGCCCTTCGAGCATCGAAAAGCCCATGTGGTTGACCTGCCAGCTGACCTGCGTGTGCGCGGGATCGACCTGATAGGTGCCGGCAGGCACGCGCGAGGCGATCGGCTGACCGGGCTGCTGCGGCGTGGTCGCGATCTGCGCGAGCGCGGGCACGGACATGAGCGCCAGCGTGGCGGCGGCGAGGTGACGGATGCGCATGGTCGAGGAACACTCCCTGTTGATCGAGTGATCCAACCACAGCGCGGCAGGCAAGGGAATAGGTCGAGCCGAAACGGTCGGTTTCGCGCGCGCCCTACTCGTCGTCGAGCTCCTTCGAGCCCTGCGGCAGGATGTCGTAGCGGATACGAACCCAGACGCCGAGCATCGGCTGACCTCCCTTTCGCGGCGGGCGTATCAGGAACTGCCACGCAGCCTGACGCACCGCGCCCGCGATGCGTGAGCCCGGCGTTTCACCCAGCTCGCGGCAGTCTTCGACGTGGTAGCGCGCGATCGTGCGGCACGCGATGACGCCCCAGCCGAGCTTGCCCGCGGGCAGGTAGGTCGACATCTCCGCGCGGGTCGGCTTGCGATACCATTCGGCGGCGTACATTGGCTCGCCACCTGGACCCGTGCCGATGCTAGGATCGCCGCCCGCTTCGCCTGCAGAGGCGGTCTGCGTGCCGTCGCCCGTTCCCGCGGTGCCCTTGATCTTGCCGATGTTCGAAGCGGCATAGTCCGACTGACTCAGCATGATCACGCCGGGCAGGTGGAGCGTGACGGGCGGCGGCGGCACGATCGGCGCTTCGCGCGGCTCGGTCACCGGACGCGGCTCCGGCGTGGCAGCGGCCGGTGAAGCCGCGCGCGTGCGCTGCACCGATCGCTTGCTTGTCTCCGACGATCCGAGTGGGGTCACGTTGAAGGTGGACAGCCGCCGCCCGTCGCCCGGCTCATGTCGCTGGTAACCACCCATCCCGAGCAGCGCGAGAATGATCGCTGCCGCAATGCCGAGCGCCATTGCCCAGGACGCCGCGCGGCCGCCGCGCGAGGCGCGGGCGTCGTACGACAATGACCGGTACGACGCCGCACTCATGACGAGCCGCCCCTACGCTCGGACGTGCGCCGCGGCAACGGGGCCGCGGCGCTATTTCGTGGCCGCTAGTTCTTGGCCTTATCGACCAGCTTGTTGGCGCCGATCCACGGCATCATCGCACGCAGCTCGGCACCCACCTTCTCGATCGGGTGCGCCGCCGCCGCCTTGCGCGCGGCCTTGAGCTCGGGCTGCCCCGCGCGGTTGTCGAGCACGAAGTTCTTGACGAAGCGACCCACCTGAATGTCGGCCAGCACCCGCTTCATCTCCGCCTTGGTCTCGTCGGTGATGATGCGCGGACCCGTCGTGATGTCGCCGTACTCGGCGGTGTTCGAAATCGAGTAGCGCATGTTGGCGATCCCGCCCTCGTACAGCAGGTCGACGATCAGCTTGGTTTCGTGCAGGCACTCGAAATAGGCCATCTCGGGCGCGTAGCCCGCCTCGACCAGCGTCTCGAACCCCGCCTGGATCAGATGGGTAATGCCGCCGCACAGCACCGCCTGCTCGCCGAACAGGTCGGTTTCGCATTCCTCCTTGAAGTTGGTCTCGATGATACCCGAGCGCCCGCCGCCGACCGCGCTGGCGTAAGAAAGGGCGAGATCATGTGCGTTGCCGCTCGCGTCCTGCTCGACCGCGATCAGGCAGGGCACGCCACCGCCGCGGACGTATTCGGAACGGACGGTATGGCCAGGACCCTTCGGCGCGATCATGATGACGTCGATGTCGGCGGGCGCCTCGATCAGCCCGAAATGCACGTTCAACCCGTGCGCGAACGCGATCGCCGAGCCTGCGCGCATGTTACCCTTCAGGTCCTTCTCCCAGATGCCCGCCTGGTGCTCGTCGGGCGCGAGGATCATGACGAGGTCGGCCCAGGCCGCCGCCTCCTTGTTGCTCATCACGGTGAAGCCGGCGTCCTCGGCCTTCTTCGCGGTCGCCGAACCCTCGCGCAGCGCGATCGCGACATCCTTGACGCCCGAATCGCGCAGGTTCTGCGCGTGCGCGTGACCCTGGCTGCCGTAGCCGACGATCGCGATCTTCTTGCCCGTGACGAGGTTCAGGTCGGCGTCCTGGTCATAATAGACACGCATGGTAAGCTCCCTTTGATCGTGGAAAGCGGCGCCTGCTGATCGTGGCGCCGTGGAATATGGGTCAGGCGGCGTCCTTGCCGCGCGAGATCGCGACCACGCCGGTGCGCGCGACCTCGATCAGGCCGACCTCGCCCATCAGCTCGACGAACTTGTCGATCTTCTCGATGCCCCCGGTCACCTCGAACACGAACGACGAGGTGGTCGCGTCGACCACGCGCGCGCGGTACACGTCGGCGAGCCGCAGCGCCTCGATCCGGTGGTCGCCGGTGCCGCGTACCTTGACCAGCGCCAGCTCGCGCTCGACGTGTGGGCCCTCGGCGGTCAGGTCGTGGACGCGGTGAACGGGCACCAGCCGGTCGAGCTGCGCGACGATCTGCTCCAGCGTCGCCGGGCTGGCGCTGGTGACGATCGTGATGCGGCTGACCGCCTTGTCGGCGGTCACCTCACTGACGGTCAGGCTCTCGATATTGTAGCCGCGCGCGGTGAACAGCCCGGCGATCCGCGCCAGAATACCGGGTTCGTTGTCGACGATGACCGCCAGCGTGTGCCGCTCGGCCTTTTCCTCACGAATATGCATGATGGTCCTTCTGCGCGCCCGGGCAGGGCGGAGGCAATCGTTGTCGGGGGTGTGATCAGACGAGCGCGCGTGCCTCGTCGTCCATCGTGCCCGATACCTCGTTCGCCTGCAGGATCATGTCGGTGTGCGCCGCACCCGACGGAATCATCGGAAAGCAATTGGCGAGCTTCGCCACGCGGCAGTCGACCATCACTGGCCCGTCATGCGCGAGCATGTCGGCGATCCCGCTGTCGAGCTGATCGGGTCGCTCGATGCGGATGCCCTTCCAGCCATAGGCCTCCGCCAGCCGCACGAAGTCGGGCAGCGAATCGGAATAGCTCTCCGAGTAGCGGCTCTCGTAGGTCAGCTCCTGCCACTGGCGCACCATCCCCATGTACTCGTTGTTGAGGATGAAGACCTTGACCGGCAATCGGTACTGGGTCGCGGTGGCGAGCTCCTGGATGTTCATCTGGATCGACGCCTCGCCCGCGATATCGATGACGAGCGCGTTGGGATTGCCGAGCTGCGCACCGATTGCTGCGGGCAGGCCGTAGCCCATCGTGCCGAGCCCGCCGCTGGTCAGCCATTTGTTGGGCAGTTCGAACCCGAAATATTGCGCCGCCCACATCTGGTGCTGGCCGACCTCGGTGGTGATGATCGGCTGGCGCTGGTGCGTCGCCTCCCACAACGCCCGCACCGCGCGCTGCGGCATGATCTCACCGCGCAAGCCGCCGGTCTCATCCTCCGGAAAGGCCAGACTGTCCTTCGCACGCCATTCCGCGATCCGCGCCCACCAGGCGGACAGATCGGGCTTGGCATATTGCCGCGATTTCCAGACGCGGATCATGTCCTCCATCGCGCGCCCGGCGTCGGCGACGATGGGAAGGTCGATCCGTACCGTCTTGTTGATGCTCGACCGGTCGATATCGACGTGGATCTTGCGGCTGTTGGGCGCGAAGGCGTCGAGCCGACCGGTGACGCGGTCGTCGAAGCGCGCGCCGATGTTCACGATCAGATCGGCCTGGTTCATCGCCCAGTTCGCCTCGTACGTGCCGTGCATCCCGAGCATGCCGAGAAACTGCGGCGACGAGGCTGGATACGCGCCCAGCCCCATCAGCGTCGAGGTGACCGGCGCCCCCGTGATGCGCGCCAGCTCGACCAGCAATTGCGCCGCGGCCGGCCCCGAATTGATCACCCCGCCGCCGGTGTAGAGCACCGGGCGCTCGGCCGCGGCAATCATTTCGACCGCCTGCTCGATCGCGCCGCGATCGGCCTTGAGCGCGGGTCGATAGGTCTTGTGCTGGATCGGACCCGGCTTGCTGTACGCCGCGGTCGCGACCTGCACGTCCTTGGGGATGTCGATCACGACCGGCCCTGGGCGGCCCGAGGTGGCGATATGGAACGCCTCGTGGATCGTCGCGCCCAGGATCGCGGGGTCTTTCACCAGGTAATTGTGCTTGGTGCAGTGGCGCGTGATGCCGACCGTGTCTGCTTCCTGGAATGCGTCGGAGCCGATCAGGTGCGTCGGCACCTGACCGGTAATGACGACCATCGGGATCGAATCGAGCATCGCGTCGGTGATGCCGGTGATCGCGTTGGTCGCGCCCGGGCCGGAGGTGACGAGCACGACGCCGGGCTTGCCGGTCGAGCGCGCGTACCCTTCGGCGGCGTGCGTCGCCGCCTGTTCATGACGGACGAGGATGTGCTTGATCTTCTGCGCGCGAAATAATGCATCGTAGATCGGCAGCACCGCGCCACCGGGGTAGCCGAAGACGACCTCCACGCCGAGATCGACCAGCGCCTCGACCAGGATGTCCGCTCCGCTTCGCTCAACCACCACTCAACTCCCGCGTTGGTGCAGGCCAAAGCCCGCTGGGTGGCGGCGCGCTAAGCCATGTAAAGTTGCGCGTCAACCAACCTAAAGGAAATAAAATTGCGGGTCAGCTTTATCGATGCGTGTCCACGATGCCGGCGGCTGGTTGCGAAACCAAGTATATTGGCGCTTGGCGTACTGCCGTGTCGCACGCTGCGCACGCGCGATGGCGTCGCCGCGGCTGATCGTGCCAGCCAGCAACGCCGTGATCTCCGGCACCCCGATCGCGCGCCGCACGGGGGCGTCGGCGGGCACATCGTTGCGGGCCAGCAGGGCGGCGACTTCCTCCACCGCTCCTTCCTCGAACATCGCTTCCAGCCGGCGATCGCAGCGGGCGAACAGATCCTCGCGGTCGGGCAGCAGAACCGCGGCCGAGAGCGCGATCCGGTCGCCGATCCCGCCGGCGCGCTGCTCCTGCCAATGCGATAGCGGCTTGCCGGTCGAGCGCACCACCTCCAGCGCGCGCGCCACCCGCGTCGTATCCGCGGGCGCGAGCCGCGCGGCAGCGGCCGGGTCCTCACTTATGAGCGCCACGTGCGCGTCCGCCACCGACAGCGCGCGCACCGCGGCGCGGATGTCCGCGTCGATGTCGGGCACCGGCGCGATCCCGTCGAGGAGCGTGCGCAGGTACAGCCCCGTTCCGCCGACCAGCACCGGGACGCCGCCTTGCGCATGCACCGCGTTGATCGCAGCAGCAGCGTCGCTGGCCCAGCGTGCGGCCGAGCATGCCTCCGCCCCATCGACGTAGCCGAACAGCCGGTGCGGCACGCGCGCCTCCTCCGCAGGCGATGGCCGCGCGCTCAGGACGCGCAGGTCGCGGTAGACCTGGCTCGCGTCGGCGTTGATCACCGTGCCGCCGATCGCCTCCGCCAGCGCGATCGCCAGCGCGCTCTTGCCGCTCGCGGTCGGCCCTGCGATGAGCGCGACCCTCGGGTGCGGACTTGGGCGCAGATCAGGGGGCGACACGATGTTCACGGCAACGCTGATAGCAGCGGGGCGGCTGCTCCCCAACACGCTGGCGGACGCGCGCGCGCGGCTGGCGGCGGCGGGCTGCGCGCCGACGACGCTCGCCTGGATCGACGAGGGCGACGCCGCCGACCTCAGCTTCGGCCTCTCGCTCGTTGCCGCACGCGAGGTGCTGGAGGACGCGTTCGACCACGTCGATGTCGTCATCCAGCCGGCTGAGGGTCGCGCCAAGCAACTGCTCGTGGCCGACATGGATTCGACCATGATCACGGTCGAGTGCATCGACGAGCTCGCCGACTATGCCGGGATCAAGCCGCAAATCGCGGAGATCACCGAGCGCGCGATGCGCGGCGAGCTGGATTTCGAGGCCGCGCTCGATGCGCGCGTTGCGCTGCTGCGCGGGCTTGACGAAACCGCGATAGACCGTTGCCGTGCCGAGCGGGTTTCGCTGATGCCCGGCGCACGCACGCTGGTGCGGACGATGCGCGCGCGTGGAGGTACGGCGGTGCTGGTATCGGGCGGCTTCACCCGCTTCGCCGAGCCCGTTGCGGCGGAGATCGGCTTCGATCGCGCCATCGCCAATGTGCTGGAGATCGCGGACGGTCGCCTGACCGGCACCGTCGCGCGCCCGATCGTGGGGGCCGCGACCAAAAAGGCGACGCTGCTCGATTATCGCGCCTCGCTTGGCCTTCCCGACCCCGCGACGCTCGCGGTCGGCGACGGGGCCAACGACCTGTCGATGATCGAAGTCGCCGGGTTGGGCGTCGCCTATCACGCCAAGCCGATCGTCGCGGCGGCAGCGTCTGCGCGGATTGACCACAACGATCTGACCGCGCTGTTGTGGGCGCAGGGCATTCCTCGCGCCGAATGGGTCGACTGAGCGGACGCGCGCGCGCCCGCCCAAACCTGCATCAACCCGCCAGCGCCGCCTTCACCAGCCCGCTCGCTTTGCTCATGTCGAGGTTGGCGGCGTGGCGCGCCTTCAACTCGCCCATGACACGGCCCATGTCCTTCATGCCACTGGCACCCAGCTCGTCCTTGATCGCCTGGATCGCCGCGCGCGTCTCGTCCTCGCTCATCTGCTGCGGCAGGAAGCGTTCGATCACCGCGACCTCGGCCTCTTCACTCGCTGCCAGCTCCTCGCGACCGCCCTTGCGGTACATGTCGATCGACTCGCGGCGTTGCTTGACCATCTTCTGCAGCACCTCGACCACCAGCGCGTCGTCGCCGGGGGTGCCGGGTTCGGGCGCATTGCCGGTGCGCGCCTCGATGTCGCGGTTCTTCACCGCCGCCTGGATGAGGCCGATCGCGGCGCGGGCTTCCTTGTCGCCCGACTTCATGGCGGCGATCTGGGCTTGCTTGATGTCGTCTCTGATCATGCAAGCGCGATAGCGCGAGTTCGCCGCATAGGCGAGGCCCGGCGGTTGACGGATCGGGGCCGGGGGCTTAGCGGGCGGGGCTTAGCGACATCGCAGACTTTGACCAGGAGTGCCCGCCGATCATGGCCGACGCCAAGCCTTCGCACGCGTCCAAACCCGATGGAGCCACCGGCGTCCTCGTGCTCGCCTCGGGTGAGGTCGTCTGGGGTCGCGGCTTCGGCGCGGAAGGGCAGGCGGTCGGCGAGGTGTGCTTCCACACCGCGATGACGGGTTATCAGGAGATCATGACCGATCCGTCGTTCGCCGGGCAGATCATCACCTTCACCTTTCCGCACATCGGCAACGTCGGCGCCAACCCCGATGACATCGAGGCCGATGCGCCGCACGCGCTCGGCATGATCGTGCGCGAGGACGTGACCGCACCGTCGAACTTCCGCGCGGTCGAGAATCTCGACGGCTGGATGCGCCGCCACGCGCGCATCGGCCTGTCGGGCATCGACACGCGCGCGCTGACCAGGCGCATCCGGGCGAGCGGCGCGCCCAACGGCGTCGTCGCGCACTCGGCGGCGGGCGAGTTCGACCTCGACGCGCTGCTCGACATGGCGCGCGCGTGGCCGGGGCTGGAGGGGATGGACCTTGCCAAGACGGTCTCGACCGAAACTCATTACGCCTGGGGCCAGACGCGCGAGGGCGGGCCGTGGCGGCTCGGCTTTGGCTACGGCACCCAGGGTGATGACGCCCGCCCGCACGTCGTCGCGATTGATTACGGCAGCAAGCACAACATCTTCCGCAATCTCGTCCACGCCGGCGCAAAGGTCAGCGTCCTGCCCGCCACCGCGACGTTCGAGCAGGTGATGGCGCTCGCGCCCGACGGCATCTTCCTGTCGAACGGGCCCGGCGACCCCGCCGCGACCGGCGAGGACGCCGTGCCGGTGATCCGCCAGTTGCTCGACACTGGAAAGCCGCTGTTCGGCATCTGCCTCGGCCACCAGTTGCTCGCGCTCGCGGTCGGCGCGCGCACGACCAAGATGTTCCAGGGCCACCGCGGCGCGAACCACCCGGTGAAGCGCGTCGGCGCGAATGGTGCGACCGAGCAGGTCGAGATCACCAGCATGAACCACGGCTTCGCGGTCGAACGCGACAGTCTCCCCGCGAATGTGCGCGAGACGCACGTCTCACTGTTCGACGGCAGCAACGCAGGGCTGGAACTGACTGATCGGCCGGCCTTCTCGGTGCAGTACCATCCGGAAGCGAGCCCGGGGCCGCAGGATAGCCTCTACCTGTTCGAGAAGTTTGTAGGGTCGCTTCGTTGAATTTGGAAACGGCGACGAAGTGTCGGCTGTTGATCGCAAAACGATACGAAGTCACCGCTCGGCTCATGTTATATGCTGGGATGGCAACGATCGGTCTTTCTTGGTTTTTGCAGAACCTTTGGATGGCAATCATTGCGGCGTTCGTGAGTATGCCGTGCGCGTGGATATTCAATCTTAGATGTCCGGTATGTTCATGGCTGGTCTACCGAATTTACGGAACGGCCGACGATAAGCACGCTAAAGACCAACTGTTGGCGCCGCTGTATTCAAGGCACATATGGCGGCAGCCGCCGGCGTGTACGAAATGCGCGCAGCCATTTCTGACAACTGAGAACCCTTCCGAGGCGATTTTCTAATGCCCAAACGCACCGACATCTCCACCATCCTCGTCATCGGCGCTGGGCCGATCGTCATCGGTCAGGCGTGCGAGTTCGATTATTCGGGCACGCAGGCGATCAAGGCGCTGCGCGAGGAGGGCTATCGCATCGTCCTGGTCAACTCGAACCCGGCGACGATCATGACCGATCCCGATCTGGTCGGCAGTGACGGTGCGACCTACGTCGAGCCGATCACGCCCGAGGTGGTCGCCAAGATCATCGAGAAGGAGCGCCCCGACGCCGTCCTGCCGACGATGGGTGGGCAGACCGCACTCAACACCGCGCTCGCGCTGTTCCGCGACGGCACGTTCGAGAAGTTCGGCGTGCAGATGATCGGTGCCGACGCCGACGCGATCGACAAGGCGGAGGATCGCCTCAAATTCCGCGACGCGATGGACAAGATCGGGCTGGAGAGCGCACGCTCGGCGATCGCGCACACGGAAGCCGAGGCGCTCGCGGGGCTGGAGAAGGTCGGGCTGCCCGCGATCATCCGCCCCAGCTTCACGCTCGGCGGCACCGGCGGCGGCGTCGCCTACAACCGCGAGGAGTTCCTCGATATCGTCCGCAAGGGGCTCGACGCCTCGCCGACGACCGAGGTGCTGATCGAGGAGTCGCTTCTCGGCTGGAAGGAATATGAGATGGAGGTGGTCCGCGACCGCGCGGACAATTGCATCATCATCTGCTCGATCGAGAACGTCGATCCGATGGGGGTCCACACCGGCGACTCGATCACTGTCGCGCCCGCGCTGACGCTGACCGACAAGGAATATCAAATCATGCGCAACGCGAGCATCGCGGTGCTGCGTGAGATCGGGGTAGAGACGGGCGGCTCGAACGTCCAGTTCGCCGTCAACCCGAAGGACGGCCGCCTGATCGTCATCGAGATGAACCCGCGCGTGTCGCGTTCGTCGGCGTTGGCGTCAAAGGCGACCGGCTTTCCGATCGCCAAGGTCGCGGCGAAGCTGGCGGTCGGCTATACGCTCGACGAGATCGAGAACGACATCACGGGCGCCACACCCGCGTCGTTCGAACCGACGATCGATTACGTCGTCACCAAGATCCCCCGCTTCGCGTTCGAGAAGTTCAAGGGCGCGGAGGCCGTGCTGTCGACCGCGATGAAATCGGTCGGCGAGGTGATGGCGATCGGTCGCAACATCCACGAATCGATGCAGAAGGCGCTGCGCGGGCTGGAGACCGGCCTGTCGGGCTTCAACAACGTCGATCGCCTGATCGGTGCCCCGCGGGCCGAGATCGAGGCCGCGCTCGCGATCGCCTCGCCCGACCGGCTGCTCGTCGCCGCCCAGGCGCTGCGCGAAGGCTTCACCGTCGCCGAGGTCCACGCGATCGCCAAATACGATCCCTGGTTCCTCGAGCGCATCGCCGAGATCGTCGCCGCCGAGGCGGAGGTGATGGAGAACGGCCTGCCGATCGACGCACCTGGCATGCGCCGTCTGAAATCGATGGGGTTCAGCGACAAGCGGCTCGCCTGGCTCGCGCTGCAATCGGCCAATCTGCGCGGCATGAGCCGCGGCATCGCGCGCGGCTCGGGGCTGATTCACGAGGCGGTCAAGGCGATGACCGGAGGCGTGACCGAAGACGAGGTGCGCGCGCACCGCGTCAAGCTCGGCGTCCGCCCCGTCTTCAAGCGGATCGACACCTGCGCCGCCGAGTTCGACGCGAAAACGCCGTACATGTACTCGACCTACGAAGCGCCCAGCTTCGGCGAGCCCGAGAACGAGGCGATGCCGTCCGACCGTCGCAAGATCGTCATCCTGGGCGGCGGACCCAACCGGATCGGGCAGGGGATCGAGTTCGATTACTGCTGCTGCCACGCCTGCTTCGCACTGGCGGATGCGGGGTTCGAGACGATCATGGTCAATTGCAACCCGGAGACGGTGTCGACCGACTATGACACGTCCGACCGGCTCTATTTCGAGCCGCTGACCGCCGAGGACGTACTCGAGATCCTCCACGTCGAGCAGTCGCGCGGTGAGCTGGTCGGTGTGATCGTGCAGTTCGGCGGGCAGACCCCGCTCAACCTCGCGCGCGCGCTGGAGGCGGCGGGCATCCCGATCCTCGGTACCGCACCCGACGCGATCGACCTCGCCGAGGACCGTGAGCGCTTCGCCGCGCTCGTCAACAAGCTCAAGCTGTTGCAGCCGTCCAACGGCATCGCGCGCAGCCGCGACGAGGCGATCGCGGTCGCGCACCGCATCGGCTATCCCGTGCTGATGCGCCCGAGCTACGTGCTCGGCGGCCGCGCGATGGAGATCGTCGACAGCGACCAGCAGCTCGACGATTACATCCAGACCGCGGTGCAGGTGTCTGGCGACTCCCCCGTCCTGATCGACCAGTATCTGCGCGACGCGGTCGAGGTCGACGTCGACGCGATCGGCGACGGCGATCAGGTGGTGGTCGCGGGCGTGCTCCAGCACATCGAGGAAGCCGGCGTCCACTCGGGCGACAGCGCCTGTTCGATCCCGCCCTACAGCCTGTCGGCGGAGATCATCGTCGAGATCGAGCGTCAGACCGAGGCGCTCGCGCGCGGGCTGAACGTCGTCGGGTTGATGAACATCCAGTTCGCGGTCAAGGATGGTCAGGTTTACCTTATCGAGGTCAACCCGCGCGCCAGCCGCACCGTGCCCTTCGTCGCCAAGGCGATCGGCGCCCCGATCGCGAAGATCGCCGCGCGCGTCATGGCGGGCGAGAAGCTGCGCGATCTGCCGCCGATCGACCGCCGCATCGACTATGTCGCGGTCAAGGAAGCCGTGTTCCCGTTCAACCGCTTTCCCGGCATCGACCCGGTGCTCAGCCCCGAAATGAAGTCGACCGGCGAGGTGATGGGGATCGATCGCGACTTCACCACCGCCTTTGCCAAGGCGCAGCTAGGTGCGGGTACCGTTCTGCCGTCCTCGGGCGCGGTGTTCGTCAGCGTGAAGGACAGCGACAAGCCGCTGATCGTGCCGGCGGCGCGCCAGCTGGTCGACGCCGGGCTCACGATAGTCGCGACCGGCGGCACGGCGGATTACCTGACGCGCGCCGGGTTGCCGATGGAATTGGTGAACAAGGTGGCGCAGGGGCGTCCGCACATCGTCGATCGGATCAAGGACGGCGGCATCGCGTTGATCTTCAACACGACCGAAGGATGGCAGAGTCTGAAGGACTCACAGCCGATCCGTGCCAGCGCGGTGAACGGGCGCATCCCGTATTTCACTACCGCATCGGCCAGCATCGAGGCAGCCAAGGCGATCGCTGCGAGGGCCGTGGCCGGTGCGATCACACCTGCGAGCGGCACGCTTGAAGTGCGTCCGCTGCAATCCTATTATTCGCAATCGCACAACTGAACCTCGGACATATAGTTTGATCGTGCGTGCGGCCTCGCAGGGGAGGTCGCTCGGGGGCGTTTGAAGGAAGTGACGCATGGCGACCGTTGAAAAGATGCCGATGCTGCAGGAAGGCTATGAGAAGCTGAATGCGGACCTGAAGCGTCTGAAGATCGAACGCCCGCAGATCGTCGATGCGATCGAGGAAGCCCGCGCGCACGGCGACCTGTCCGAGAATGCCGAGTACCACGCTGCCAAGGAGCGGCAGGGGCAGATCGAGGCGTCGATCGCCGACATCGAGGACAAGCTCAGCCGCGCGCAGATCATCGACCCGCGCGACCTGTCGGGCGACAAGATCGTGTTCGGCGCGACCGTGACGTTGCTCGACGAGGACGACAAGCCGATCCGTTACCAGATCGTCGGTCAGACCGAAGCCGACGCGAAGGGTGGCCGTATCAGCTACAACTCACCGCTCGGTCGCGCGTTGATCGGCCGCAGCGTCGACGATGAAGTCGAAGTGACGGTGCCGTCGGGCGACCGTTATTATCTGGTGTCGAAGATCGAGTTTATCTGATCGGGCGGAATAGAACGGTGTGACGCCTGACTAGCGGATCAGATGCAGGAAGGCATGCGGCGTCGTCAGCGTGATTGGGGAGCGCAGCCTCCTCCCACGTATCACTATGTTTCGTGCTTGCTGCCGCGCGAGGTTGCGCAACTGGCGTAGGTGATCGGTATCACCGCACGTGCGCTCCAACTTATTGAAGTACTTGGATACGCGTCTCGCGGTGATGCGCGGCGCGCACATCGCTACGCTTACCTGAACTGAGCGTTGAGCCGATGTGCAAGAGGATCAATCGCCGCGACGTGGCACTAGGCAGAAGATCACTCGCTTGGTCCGAAGCCGGAATCAAGGCAGTTGCGGACCATCAGAGCCCGAAGCAAACCGTGGCACACCACTCCCTAGAGACGCGCGCCTTGAAGCTTCAGGCGTCGGTGCTCAGCGATGGTTCGAGCAGGCGGTGCAGGTGCACGACGACGTACTTCATCTCAGCGTCGTCGACCGTTCGCTGCGCCGCCCCGCGCCATGCCTTTTCGGCGCTGGCGTAATCGGGAAAAACGCCGACGACGTCGATCGACTTGAGATCGTTGAATTCTAGCGTGCGCGGATCGCTCACGCGCCCGCCGAAAACGAGGTGAAGCTTGCTCATGCGCGCTCCTCTAGCGTTCTCGGCGGGAAACGTGAAGGGTCAGGCGGCAGTCGTTTGCGTGTCCGATTGATCGTCGGCGTGGCGCAGTTCCTTCTTGCCCGCCGACGCTGCGGCCTTGCCGGCGGTCGCGGCGGCACCGGCGACGTTCTGCAACAGCGTCTTGACCTGTTCCTTCGCGCCGCCCTTGGTCAGGCCGATATTCTGCAGCTCGCTCTTGCCGCTCTCGCGCGCAGCGGCGACGGCGGCGAGCGCGGTCGCGCCGAGGCGCTTGCCGACGGGTGCAAGCAGTTCGCGCTCCTTCTGGCTGCGCGGCACGATTGCCCCAACGAGCGCGCCGAGCGCCAGGCCGCCGGCCACGATCGCGAGTGGGTTGGTTTCCGCCGCGTGAGCGGTCTGGTGTGCGAGTTCGCGCGTCTTCTCGCGCGTGGTTTCAACAGCATCGCTCACTGCGGCCGTCGCAGTATCCAGGCCGTCGCGCAGCGTGCCGTGGTCGTTCGCATGATTGTGATCGGTCATGTCGTCGTTCCTTTCGCGAACGGATAGGTGCGTTATCGAACGCGTCTGAGGTGAGGTGGTTTCGCTGCCGAAGGCGGACGCTTGCTCAGGCCAAGCGCCCGCATCAGCGGCTTGCGACACAGCAGCAGCACCACCGCGGCAACGCCGCCGGTCACGGCGGACGGATTGCGCATCGCGGTCTTGACCGAGGCGCGCGCGGCAAGCTGCGCGCCTTCGGTCACGTTATCGGCCGCAGTCCGCGCCAGCTTGCGCGGCGCGAGTTGCTCCTGCAACTGCTCCACCGTGCCGTTCAGTCGCGCCCGTGCCTCGGCGGCGCGCGCTTCGGCTGCAGCAACGTCGGCGGGCGAGGTCACGCGTCGACCTTGGGCGACAGACGATTTTTCCCAATGAGCGCCAGCACGCCCGCAATCAGGAATACACCGCCAACCACCAACAGTGTCGACAAACCCGGACCCATCAGCGTCGCCAGTGTCTCGATCAGCCCGACGAGCAGCGCGATCAGACCCGCGAGCGCCAATACGCCCGCTACGGCGAAGAAGATGGCGGCGTTCCGGTAACGACCCACCGCCTCACCGACCTTTGCTTTCTGCAAGGCGATCTCGGCCAGCGCCACGTCCTTGGCGTCGCCGGTCAGACGCGAAACCAGATCGGTCAGACCTGGCTCCGGTGCCACCTTGTCGCGGACGGCGTTAGCCGCGCGTCTGATCGGGGTCACGTTGCTGATGTCGCTCATCGCTTTAGGCGCCGCGCTGCTCGACGCCCGCCGAGACGAGCCGCGCGATCGCGAAGCCGAACGCGGCTGCGATGCCGACGGCCACGCCCGGGCTCTTCTTCACCAACTCGCGCGCCTCGTCGAAGATTTCGTCGACCGTCGTGTCGTCGAGCTTGGCGCCGAACGACTGCACCTGATCGGCCGCAGTACGTGCATATTGCCCGTATTGCTTGCCAAGCTTCTCATCGACCTGCGAGGCCGCATCGTTGAGGATCTGCGTCAATTGACCCAGCGCGTCGGTCGCCTTCGTCTTGCCGTCCTCGGCGAACAGGCGCACGCGGTCGGTTGCCTGCCCGCGCAAGCCCGAGGCGCTCTGCTTGATCGTGTCGCCGGCCTGGCTGACCTTGTCGGAGACGACATCGGCGGTGCTGCTCGTGCTGTCGCTGGGTCCACCGTTCTTGAGTGGGGCTGCCTGCTGGAGGGACGAGTCGCCGCGCGGCGTTTCCGTGTCGCCGCTGGTCATCGGTGCCAAATCGTTGCGATCGTTCGGGTCGGCCATCGTGGTCATGTCCTTTATGGTTTCGTCGTGAACCCCGCGCGTCGCAGCCGGTTCCCTCGCGTTGCGGCATCCACCGCCGCTCGCTACAGCCGCCCACGACATGCTTGCCCGAACAGCTAGGGGGATCGTTACGTGACCGCAATCATCGACATTCACGCACGCCAGATCGTGGACAGCCGCGGCAATCCGACGGTGGAGGTCGATGTGCTGCTGGAGGACGGCAGCTTCGGCCGCGCCGCCGTTCCCTCCGGCGCCTCGACCGGCGCGCATGAGGCGGTCGAGCGGCGCGACGGCGACAAGGCGAAATGGGGTGGCAAGGGCGTCGACCAGGCCGTGGAAGCGGTCAACGAGGAGATCGCGGGCGAGATCGTCGGCATGGACGCCGAGGACCAGCTCGAAATCGACCACGCGATGATCGAACTGGACGGCAGCGAGAACAAGGGCCGCCTGGGTGCCAACGCGATCCTCGGCGTCAGCCTCGCAGTCGCGAAGGCGGCCGCGGACGCGCGCGGGCTGCCGCTCTACCGCTACGTCGGTGGCGTCGCCGCGCACGTCCTGCCGGTACCGATGATGAACATCATCAACGGCGGCGAGCATGCCGACAATCCGATCGACTTTCAGGAATTCATGATCATGCCGGTCGGCGCACCGTCGCTCAGCGAAGCGGTGCGCTGCGGGTCGGAAATCTTCCACACGTTGAAGAAGGGCCTGCACGACAAGGGCCTGGCGACCGCGGTGGGCGACGAGGGCGGCTTCGCGCCCAACCTCGCCAGCACGACCGACGCGCTCGACTTCATCATGGCGAGCATCGAGAAGGCGGGTTATACGCCTGGCGACGACGTGATGCTCGCGCTCGATTGCGCCGCGACCGAGTTCTTCAAGGGCGGCAAATACGTCATTTCGGGTGAGAATCTGACGCTCGAACCCGGCGCGATGGCCGAATATCTGGCCGACCTCGTCGCGCGCTACCCGATCCTGTCGATCGAGGACGGCATGGCCGAGGACGACTTCGAGGGCTGGAAGGCGCTGACCGACGCGGTCGGCGGCAAGGTGCAGCTGGTCGGCGACGACCTGTTCGTCACCAATCCGAAGCGGCTGCGCGACGGGATCAAGCAGGGCCTGGCAAATTCGTTGCTGGTCAAGGTCAACCAGATCGGCACGCTGTCGGAGACGCTGGAGGCGATCCGCGTCGCCGAGCGTGCGGGCTATACCGCGGTGATGAGCCACCGCTCGGGTGAGACTGAGGATGCGACGATCGCCGACCTGGCGGTCGCGACCAATTGCGGGCAGATCAAGACCGGCAGCCTCGCGCGCTCCGACCGGCTCGCCAAGTACAACCAGCTGATCCGCATCGAGGAGGAGCTGGACAAGGTCGCGCATTACGCGGGCCGCGACGTGCTGCGCACGCGCTGAACGGTCTTGCCACGGCGGCGTATCTGCGCGATTTTCCGCGTCGATGCGCCGCAAGCCGACACCTCCGCTTCTGATCCTCCGACGCGCCGCGGTGCCGGCAGCGGCGCTATCCGTGATGGCGTTCTTCGGTGCCTATGCGGTGACGGGATCGAACGGCATCTTCGCGCTAGGCGAATATAAGCAACAGATCGCGGCGCACGAACGACAGTATCAGCAGCTAGACGAGCGTCGGACGATGTTGCGCAACCGGGTCGCGCTGCTCGACCCGCGGCATGCCAATCCCGATCTGGTCGACGAACTGGTGCGCAAGGAATTGAACGTCGCGCATCCCGACGAGGTCATCGTTCCGATGAAATGACCGGAACGGAGCTGCGTTGCACGGCTCCGTTCCGGTGAACAGCTCAGCGCAGGAAGGTCAACAGATCCTGCGTCAACCGATCGCCCTCGGTCGCGAATAGTCCGTGTGGCGCACCGTCATATTCGACCAACTGGCTGTTCGCGATCGACGCCGCCGCCGCGCGCCCGGCGGCGTCGATCGGCACCGTCTTGTCCGACGTGCCGTGAAGCACCAGCGTCGGCACGCGAAAGGCGGGCAGGTCGGGGTGGAAATCGGTGTGACCAAAGCTCTCGGCGCAGGCGAGTGTCGGTTTCAACCCGGCCTGCATCGCCAGCCGCCACGCCCAGTCGATCGTCGCGCTGCTGACCGGGCTGGTGAGATAGCCTTCACCGAAGAAGTCCTTGAAGAAGGACTGGAAAAAGGCGGGGCGATCCTTCTTGATGCCGTCCGCGATCTCCTGCAACTTCTCCTCGGGCGTACCGTCGGGATTGTCGTCGGTCTTAAGCATGTACGGCACGACCGAGGAAATCAGCCCGGCGGAGACGACACCGCGGCCGTCGTGCCGGCTCATGTAGCGCGCGACTTCGCCGCCGCCCATCGAGAAGCCGACGAGGCTGACGTCGCTTTCCGCGCCCGCCGCCTTCAGCACGTCGGCAAGATCGTCGGTCAGCGTATCATAGTCATAGCCAGACCAGGGCTGGCTCGATCGACCGAAACCGCGGCGGTCATAAGCGATGACGCGGAAGCCCGCATCCGCCAGTGCCATCATCTGCGGGTCCCAACTGTCCGACGACAGCGGCCAGCCGTGGATCAGGACGATCGGGCGGCCAGATCCCCAATCCTTGACGTAGATGTCTGTACCATCACGGGTTTTCACGTAAGGCATGCGGGTTGCTCCAGCCCGTTGTTGAGCCGGGTTAACGTAGGGCAAGCACGCCTGTTCCTGTCAGCGCGCCTCGCTCGCGAGGAAGTGCTCGATTCGGTCGAGCGAGACGGTCTTGTCGAGGAAGGTCTGCCCGATCCCGCGCGCCAGCAGGAAGGGCAGGGTGCCCGATGCCATCTTCTTGTCGTGGCGCATGTGTTCGACCAATCGCGATGCGGGCGCCGCGATGTGAGATGCCGCCAGACCCTCGGGCAGCCCGCTGTCGCGCCAGTGTTCAGCGACGCGATCGGCATCGGCGCGTGTGCACAGCCCGATCGTGGCCGAGAAATCGAATGCGAGCCCGCATCCTGCGGCCACGGCCTCGCCGTGAAGCAGGCGATCGGAGAAACCCGCCTCCGCCTCCAGCGCGTGGCCGAACGTATGCCCCAAATTCAGCAGCGCGCGCCGCCCCGTCGTCTCGAACTCGTCCTCCGCGACGATCCGCGCCTTTGCCGCCACCGCGTGCGCGATCGCGTATGCGCGCGCTTCCGCATCCCCCGCGAGCAGCGCCGCACCGTTCCTCTCGCACCAGGCGAAGAAATCGGCGTCGTCGATCAGCCCGTATTTGACGACCTCGGCATAACCCGCGCGAACCTGCCGCAGGGGCAATGTGTCGAGCACGTCGGGGTCGATGAGCACGACGCTCGGCTGGTGGAACGCGCCGACCAGGTTCTTGCCCGCGCGCGCGTTGATCCCGGTTTTCCCGCCCACCGAGCTGTCGACCTGCGCGAGGAGCGTGGTCGGCACCTGCACGAAGCGACACCCGCGTTTCAGGATCGCGGTCGCGAACCCGACCAGATCGCCGATCACGCCGCCGCCGAGCGCGATCACATGGTCCTGCCGCTCGACCCCGAACTCGAGCAGTGCGTCGCACAATCGTTCCAGCACCGCCCAGCTCTTGGTGCCCTCCCCCGAGGGAAGCACGACCTCGCGCGCGCCGATGCCGGCGGCGCGCAACGATTGCCGCAGCGTCGTCAGGTGCGGGGCGACATGCTCGTCCGCGACGATCACGACCGGTCGCGTCCCCACCAGCGGCGCGAGTTCGTCCCCCGCACGCGCCAGCAGCCCGCTCGCGATCCGCACCTCGTAGCTGCGCGCGCCGAGCGCGACCGGAACCACCTTCATCGACCAATTGCCTCCAGGATCGCGCGGACGGTGTTTTCGTGCGGCGCGTCGGCGCTCACCACGCGTAGGTGCGCGAGGCTGTAGAACGGCGTGCGCGCTGCGGCGAGCTCGCGCAGCACCGCGCCGGCGTCGCGCCCGCGCAGCAGCGGACGCGTGTCGCGTCGGCGCACGCGGTCGACCAGCACCTCAACGGGCGCGTCGAGCCAGATCGACAGCGCGTCGGACAGGATCAGCGCGCGCGTCTTGTCGTTGATGAACGCGCCGCCGCCGGTCGCGATCACCTTCGGGTTGCCGTCGATCAATCGCGCGATGACGCGGCGCTCGCCATCGCGAAAATATGCCTCACCGAACCGATCGAAGATGTCGGTGATCGTCATCCCCGCGGCGTGTTCGATCTCGTGGTCGGCATCGACGAACGGCAGCTTCAGCCGGTTGGCCAGCCGGCGCCCGACTGTTGACTTGCCCACCCCCATCAACCCGACCAGCACGATCGGTTGCCCCGTCCAGGCGGGCGTCACGGGCGGGCTATGCAACATGGTGAGGCGGGCTATACAGCGCACTTCGACGCCGGCGCCAGACCTAGCGCTCGGTGATGTGATCCGTTCATGCTAAGGTCCCGATATGCGTTTGATCGTCTCGCTCGTGGTGCTGATCGTCCTGATCGTGGGCGCCTTGTTCTTCTTCGCGGGGCGCGCAACCGAGCGGCCGCTGACGCAGATCGAGAAGCCGGTCGAGCTCGGCAACCTTGCCAATTAAGCACCTGCTGATCGGGGTCGCGGCGGCAGCGGTCGCGGCCACCGCGCTGGCGCAGGAACGACCCGAATCACTGCTGCCGCCGGGGTTCGGACAAACGCCCGCACCCGCGCCTGCACCGACCCCTGCGCCCGCGGCGACGAGCGACACGACGGCAGCGCCGCGCGCATCGACCAGCGCGGGGCCGCTCCCCGCGCTGCCGCCGCTCGTGCTGCCCAGCCCGACGCCATCACCTTCTCCGACGCCCGACGCGGCGCAACTCGCGCTGTACGAGATGCCGGCGTTCGCGCGCCGCTCACTGGCGCAGGTCGGTCCGATCGGTGCGGGTGAGGGAGGTGTCGCAGCCGACGCCTTCGGGCGTGCCGACGGTCGCTATCTTGAGATACTGATGCGGCGATTGTCCGCACCGCTTCCCTCGCGCTGGCTGTCGATCGCGCTCCGCCGGTCGCTCGCGTCACGCCTCGATACGCCCGCGGGGGTCGACGGCGCCGATTTCGCTGCCGAGCGCGCGTGGCTGCTGCTGCGCATGGGCGAGGCGGTGGCGGCGCGCGCGGTCGCGCAGTCGGTTGATACGCGCAACGTCACGCCGAAGCTCGCGCAGGTGTGGATGCAGGCCGCACTCGCCAATGCCGACCCGGCGGGACTGTGCACGCTGGCGCCATTGCCGCGCATTGCCTCCAGCGAGCGCGGCTGGACGGTTGCGCAGGCGATGTGTGCGGGGCTGACTGGCGAGCCGACGCGGCCGCTGATCCAGAGCCTGCGCCGCCGTCGTGTCGCGAGCGGAGTTGACCTGCAACTCGCGCAAAAGGTGATCGGTGCCGGGGCAGACAGCCGCCAGGCGATCACGATCGAATGGGATCCGGTGTCGCAGCTGACCGCGTGGCGCTTTGGCCTCGCTACCGCCACCGGCGTGACGATCCCCGATACGCTTTATGCCACCGTCGGCCCGCAGGTGACCGGCTGGCGCGCGCTCGCCCCCGCGATCCCGCTCGGTGATCGTGCCGTTCCGGCCGAGCGCGCCGCGGCGATGGGCATTCTCTCCAACGCAGCACTGGTCGACCTCTTCGCCGCCTCGCGCGAGCTGGAGGAAGCGCCGGCATCGCTCGCGCAGACCGCCAACGATCTACAGGACGCGTACGTCGGCGCCGATCGCGCGACGCGGTTGAAGGCGATGGCGGCGTTGTGGGACGGCGCTGCGGCCCCCGATCTACGCTACGCCCGGCTGATCCTGACCGCGCGCGCGGCGGGACGCTTGACCGTGTTCGACGGCGTTGAACGGCCCGAGCGGCTGATCGCATCGATGCTTTCCGCCGGGCTCGATCGCACCGCGATGCGCTGGCAAGGGCATGTGCCGGGGGGCAGCGATGCCTGGGCGATGCTGCAGCTCGCCGATCCCGACCGTAGCGGCAGCGGTTGGGGCAGCGTCGATGATTATGCGCCGACCGGCACGAATGCCGCGCGCAAGAAGCAGATGTTCTTCGCCGGGATGGCGGGGCTCGGCCGGATGAGCGCGAGCGACGTCGAGAGTGCCGCGCAGTCGCTCGACGTCCGCATCGGCGCGGCGAACGCCTGGACCCGCGCGCTCGATCGCGCTGCGGCGGAAGGCCAGTCGGGCACGGTGCTGCTGCTCGCCGCGGTCGGTATGCAGACGGGCGACTGGGCGGGCGTTCCGCCGGCGGCCTTGTACCGTATCATCGGCGCGCTGCGCGCGGTCGGGCTGACGGGTGAAGCACGTATGATCGCGGTCGAAGCGCTAACCCGTTTGTGAGGCGCGGGTGACCGGGGCGCTGCCGATGCCGCAACCGAGCGACCGCGACGCGATCGAGCGATTTCTCGAGATGATGGCGGCGCAGGCGGGCGCGGCGCGCAACACGCTCGCCGCCTACCGAACCGACCTGCGGCTCGCCTCGGAAGCGTTGAACGGTGCGTTGAGCGTCGCCGATCCGCAGGCGTTGCAGCACCTATCGGCGACATGGGTCGAGCTGTCGCGTGCCACCGTCGCGCGCAAGGCAGCCGCGCTGCGCCGGTTCTTCGCTTTTCTGGTCGAGGAGGGCGACCGTGCCGACGATCCCTCGTCGGCGCTGCCGCGGCCGGGTGCCGACCGAGGTCTGCCTCGCACGCTGTCGCACGAGGACGTCGATCGGCTGTTCGCCACGGTCGCGGCGCGGCTGGAGCGCGATCCCCCGCTTTCACCCGACCTGCGCCTGTCGGCGCTGCTCGAGCTGCTCTACGGCTCGGGTCTGCGCGCGAGCGAGCTGGTCAGCCTGCCGCGCCACGCGGTGCAGGGTGACCGGCCATTCCTGATCCTGAAAGGCAAGGGCGGGCGCGAACGGCTGGTGCCCTTGTCCGATCGCGCGCGTGCCGCCGTGGCGGCGTGGCGCGCGCACGTGCCCGCCGATCAGCAATACCTGTTCCCCTCGGGCAAGACGCATTTGTCGCGCGTCCGCCTGTTTCAGATCGTGCGATCGATCGCCGCCGACGCGGGGATCGCGCCCGATCGCATCAGCCCGCACGTGCTGCGTCACGCCTTCGCGACGCATTTGCTCGAAGGCGGCGCGGACCTGCGCGCGCTTCAATCGATGCTCGGCCACGCCGACATCGCGACCACCGAGATCTATACCCACGTCGACCGGCGCAGGCTGGTCGAGCTGGTCAACGAGCGGCACCCCTTGCGCGAGGCACTCGTTGACGCTGGCGCGCGCGCGTCCTAACCGCGCGCGATGCTCAAATTCCTCGATTTCGAGAAGCCGATCGCCGAACTCCAGTCGCGTATCGACGAACTGCGCGACACTGGTGCCGAGGGCGGGGTCGACATCGCCGCCGAGGTGTCGCGGCTGCAGGCCAAGTCCGACAAGCTGCTCAAGGACACGTTCGCCAAGCTGACGCCGTGGCAGAAGACGCAGGTCGCACGCCATCCCGAACGGCCGCACTTCAAGGATTACGTGGCCGGATTGTTCAGCGAGTTCATGCCGCTCGCCGGCGACCGCGCGTTCGGCGATGATCAGGCGATCCTCGGCGGCTTCGCCACCTTCCGCGGGCGCCGTGTCATGGTTCTGGGCCATGAAAAGGGCGACGATACCGCGACGCGGCTGCGGCACAATTTCGGCATGGGCAAGCCCGAGGGCTATCGCAAGGCGATCCGCCTGATGGAACTCGCCGATCGCTTCGGGCTGCCGGTGGTCACGCTGGTCGACACCTCCGGTGCGTTTCCAGGCATCCAGGCCGAGGAACGCGGCCAGGCCGAGGCGATCGCGCGCTCGACCGAAACGTGCCTGTCACTCGGCGTTCCGCTCGTGTCCGCGATCGTGGGCGAGGGCGGCTCCGGCGGCGCCGTGGCATTGGCGAGCGGCAACAAGGTGCTGATGTTTGAGCACGCGGTCTATTCCGTCATATCGCCCGAGGGCTGCGCCTCCATCCTGTGGCGCACCGCCGACAAGGCGGCTGATGCGGCCGAAGCGATGAAGGTGACCGCGCAGGATCTGCACGCGCTGGGCGTCGCGGACACGATCGTGCCCGAGCCGCTGGGCGGCGCGCACCGTGATCCGGCCAAGGCGATCGCCAATCTGGGCGACGGGATCGAGCAGGCGCTGGGCGATCTGGTACCGCTCGATGCGGCGGCGCTGCGCCAGGCGCGTCGCGCGAAGTTTCTCGCGATGGGGCGCGTCGCTTAATCGACCACGACGAAAAAGGCGGCGAAACCGTGTTTCGCCGCCCCATTCGATCAGACGTGATCCGCTATTTCGGAGCGGTCGTCTTCATCGTGTCCGAGGTCTTCTTGAACGTGGTCGACAGCTGGGTGCCCAGCGTCTGCATCGCGGTGATGGCGGCGACGGCGATCAGCGCGGCGATCAGGCCGTACTCGATCGCGGTGGCGCCCTTGCTGTTCTTCAGGAATGCGCGAATCTGCTGCATGTCGATCTCCAGTGGCTATTCGAAACTTCAGTTACCCGGCTGGTTTTCCGAAGCTCGGTAGCCAGCAAGGAAGCGGATACGGCCTGGGCGGTTGAGAAATGTTTAAGCCCGGCAAATAATCATCAGCCCTGCGAGGCGTTGGTTACGCGAACACGAATGTCGCTCCACATCGTCTGGGTCACGTCGGCGAGCTGTGACAGGGCGGCGAAGCTGGCAAGGACGATCAGCGCCAGGATGAAGCCATATTCGACGGCGCTGCTGCCCCGCTGCGAGCGGAGGAGTGCGCGTGCGAAGCACGCGATCCGATGGGCGGAGCGCCGGCGTCTCGTCATGTTGGGAGGAACTAGCAGGTGAGCGTTAACGATTTGTCCAAGCTCGATGCGGGTACGCATACATCATTGCTGGTCGTCGTGGCGGCCGCGCTGATCGACCATGACGGCCATGTGCTGATGCAACGTCGACCCCCGGGCAAGGCGCATGCGGACCTGTGGGAGTTTCCCGGTGGCAAGGTCGAGCGCGGGGAAACGCCCGAGCGCGCGTTGGTACGCGAATTGCGGGAAGAACTAGGGATCGAGGTCGATGTTGCCGACCTGACCCCGTTCAGCTTCGCGGTCGACCATCGATCTGATCGGCCCATGATCCTGTTGCTGTTTACCTGTTGCCACTGGCGCGGTCGCGTCACCGCGCTCGACGCCGCTGCCTTGTGCTGGGACAAGCCTTCCAACTTGCGCCGCTTGCCGATGCCGCCGCTCGATCAACCACTGCTGGAGGCGCTGATCGCGCGCGGCGGCCCGATCTGAACCGGTCGGCAGATCAGGCGGAGGCGGCGATACCGAGCGGAGAGCGCTCCATCACCTGATCGACCGCCTGGGCCAGCTCGGCCCGGGTAAAGGGCTTGCCCAGCACCGGATAGATGGCGGCCTCCGCGGCGGTGAACTCGGCATAGCCGCTGACGATCAGCACCGGCATGGTCGGCGCGCCGTGGTGGATGCGGCGGATCAACTGCGTGCCGAGCATGCCGGGCATCAACTGGTCGGTCACCACCATGTCGATCAACTGGTCACGCGCGAGCTGTTCGAGTGCCTCCTCGCCCGAACAGGCGATGGTGACGTGGTGACCGATCTCGTCGAGCATGGCGGCGATATTCTGCCTCACCAGTGGATCGTCCTCGACCAGCAGCACGCGGCGCGGCTGCGCCGGCAATCGATCGCCGATCGACTTTGGGCCGGACGTGCCTGCGGCGCGGCTGCGCACGGTTGCGGGCAGCAACAGATCGATCGACGTGCCCGCGCCGGGCTGGCTGCGGATCAGCAACCGTCCGCCCGATTGCGCGGCGAGCCCGTGCACCATCGAGAGGCCGAGGCCGGTGCCCTTGCCCGCGGGCTTGGTCGTGAAGAAGGGGTCGGTCGCGCGCGCGAGTGTCGCGGCGTCCATGCCGTGCCCGCGGTCGATCATGGTAAGGCGCACGTAGCTGCCGGCAGGCAGATCGGCCCGGTTTTCGGGCGCGAGATGCTCGGTCGCGCCCTCGATCCGCAGATCACCGCCGTCCGGCATCGCATCGCGCGCGTTAACCGCCAGGTTGAGCAGCGCAAGTTCCAGTTGGTGCGCATCGACGTGCGCGGGCGGCATGATGTCGGGAAAGTCGGTGGAGATGTTCATCGACGGGCCGAGCGAGCGACGCAGGAGATCGTCCATCCCCGCGACCAACTCGGCCACGTCGACCGCGCGCGGGCGCAGGTCCTGCTTGCGTGCGAAGGCGAGCAGCCGCTGGGTCAGCGCGGCACCGCGCTGCGCACCCTGCGTGGCGCCATTCAGGAACCGCTCGGCCTTGGCGTCGAGCGGGCGCGTGCGCAGCAGATCGAGATTGCCGATGATGACCGCGAGCAGGTTGTTGAAATCGTGCGCGACGCCGCCGGTCAGATGGCCGAGCAATTCGCTCTTCTGCGCCTGCTGCAACGCCTTCTCCGCCTCGTGCCGTGCGGTAACGTCGGTCAATCCGCCGAGCACGTGCCTGAAGCCGCCACGCGAGTCGCGCTCGACGCGGGCGGAGACGATCACGTCACGCACGTCACCGTTCTTGGTCATCGCGCGGTAGTCGCATTCCTCCAGCACGTCGCGGGCTACGAGCAATGGCCAGTCACGTGTCGTGAATTCCAGTGCGCTGTCGGGGGCGAGGAAATCGCGCAATGGACGGCCGATCACCTCGTCGCGCGTGAAGCCGAACAGGTCGAGCCAATTGTTGCTGACCTGCTCGAGCCGTCCGTCGCGATCGAGCGAGAACAACGGCAGCGGTGTGCGCAGGTATAGCGCACGAAAACGTTCCTCGCTCTCACGCAGCGCGTCGGCTTCACGAAGCGCGGCCGCCGCCAATCGTCGGTCGACGTTTGCAGCGACGAGTGACAGCAACAGGATCACGAACGCCGCGCCCGCGACCGCCAGTGCCAGCGCGGTCTGTCCCAAGCTGGCGCGATCGGGTGCCATCGCGGAGTCGAGCGCGGTGAAGCGTGCCGCACGCATTCCTGCGAAATGCATTCCGGCGATCGCGGCACCCATCGCGGATGCGGCACCCGCGCGCAGCAGTCGATTGGCATTGCGTCCCGCGAGCCACAACGCAACCGTCGCCGCGCCGATCGCGATGAAGATCGAGATGCTCAGCCACCATCGGTCATAGCTGATCGTCGCCGGCATCTGCATCGCCGCCATGCCGATATAGTGCATGCCGACCACGCCGAGCCCCATGAGCAGGCCTGCGGGTAGCAATTGCCGCCACACCACGTCGCGACCAGACACGAGCGCGAAGGCGACGCCGGTCGATCCGATCGCCACCACGACCGACAGCAAGGTCAGTCCCAGGCTGTAATGCACCTCCATGCCGGGCATGCTGAAGGCGAGCATGGCGACGAAGTGCATCGCCCAGATGCCGCCCCCCATCGCGAGCGCGGCGGTACACAACCAGGCAGCCCGCGCCCAGCCGTGCGCCGCGCGCATCCGACCGGCAAGGTCGAGCGCCGAATAGGATGCAAAGACGGCAATCGCGATCGAGAGCAGCACCAACGTCGCGTCATGGGTGCCAGCGCCGGCCAATCACGTCCTCCTTTCTCGTCCTTACCTGATTATGCGGCGGTCGCGGGAAAGAAAAGACCGGCGCACTGTCGCAGGCGTGATGTGCGAACACCCGCTCGTCGATGAAAGAAGCCGCGGGGGATTATAATTACCGAACCTGTATCAAGGCGTGGGTCATGCTTGCTGACAGGTGAACCGGTTGCGGCTAGTTGCCGCGCGTGGAGTCTATCCGCCGCCTCGTCGCGCAACGCCAATTCGCGGTGCTGATCTGCGCCGCGGCGCTGCTGATGAAGGTGCTGGTGCCCGGCGGTTACATGGTGAGTAACGTCGCCGGCTGGCCTGCGATCACGCTGTGTCCCCAGGCGGAGCCGATGCCTTCGACGCGGTCACCAGCCGAAGCCACTCCGATCCCGCACGCCGGTATGTTCATGGCGATGCATCACGATAACGATCACCGCATGCCTGGCGATCATGGCAAGACGGGAAACCACGGCAAGGCGGAAATGCCGTGCGTGTTTACCGCGCTCTCGGCGGCGACGCTCGCCGCCACCGACCCGATCCTGCTCGCCGCGTTCATCGCGTTCATCGTCGCGACGGCGATCACGGGTTTGGTGTTGCCGCGTCTCTCTGAACCGGCACGAACACGCCCGCCGCTGAGAGGCCCGCCCGCCTTCCTTTGACCTGATCCGTGCCGCGTTCGCGTGGCGCTTGTCCAGCATCCCGACGCAAGGGTTCTCGCCGCGCGCGTTGGTCAAAGGTATTCCATGTTCCGATATCTTTTTCTCGCCGGTGCGGCCGTGCCGTGCCTGTATCCGCCTGCGTTCGCCGCGGCCCAGACCCGCGACGGCGACATCGTCGTCGAGGGCACGCGCGATCCGCTCAAGCTCGATCAAAGAGCGTCGGGCAGCAGCCGACTACCACTCACGATCAGGGAAACGCCCGCGAGCGTCGAGGTGCTGACCCAGGACGATCTCCAGGTCCGCGGTCTTCGCACCGCGCGCGAGACGTTCAACGACGTGGTCGGTGCGGTCGCGGGCAACGTGCCGGGCAACCCGGCGGTCGTGTCGTTGCGCGGGTTCGCGGGCAATACCGTGTCCATCCTGCAGGACGGCGTCCGGGTGTCCGCGTCGACGGTCGTCCAGCGTGACAGCAACAATTGGCATTATGACCGCGTCGAGGTGCTGAAGGGACCGGCGTCGGTGCTCTACGGCGAGGGTGCGCTCGCCGGTGTCATCAACAAGGTGACGCGCAAGCCGGTGCTGGGCGAACGGCACCTCGACAGTCTGATCTCGGTCGGCAGTTTCGACACGGTCTTCGCCGCGGCGGGCGTCAACCTGCCGATCGCGAGCGACGTGGCGATCCGCGCCGACGCGAGCTACCAGCGATCGGACAGCCTGTACGACGTCGACAACAACGACACCTTCTCCGCCGGGCTGACCGCGAGCGCGTTGTGGCGGCCGGACGCTAATGTCACGGTGCTGGTCGCCGTTGATCATTTCGAGGATCGTTACGACGCAACCTATCAGGGATTGCCGCTGATCCCCGCGCGTTATGCGCTGCGGCCCAGCGACGCGGTGGAAAGCACGACCGGGCTGGTCGCTGATCGCGCGCTGCGCCGGCGCAACTACAATCCGCTGGGGGCCTATTCGGGCGCGAACGAGACGACGCTGCGCTCGCGCATCGACTGGGCCATCGGCAGCGGCTGGACCGCTGCGCTCGACCTGACCGGCTACACCGCCAAACGTGCTTTTCTGCTCGCCGACACGCAGACGTTCGTGGCGCCCGGCGCGGGATTTCCGAACGGCAGTTTTCGCCAGAGCTATCAGGATTTCCGCCACGATCATCAATTCTGGAACGTTCGCGGCGTGGTGGGGCACGAGGGTCCGATCGCCGGGTTGCGCAATCGCTTCAGCCTGGGTGCCGAATATAACGACACCGATTTCACCAGCCTGCGTCAGCAGGCACCCGCGGGCGTGTTGCCGGCGGTGGACGTTCGCGCGCCCGCCGTACTCGCGCGGCCGACGGCAGCCGGTATCTTCACGAGCGGCAACGTGACGTTCGTGTCCAAGCTCAAGCAGGGCTCGCTCTTCGCCGAGGATGCGCTCAATCTCACCCCTAAATGGCTGCTGGTCGGCGGCGTGCGCTGGGACCATCTGGCGCTCGACCGCGCGACGATCCAGAATGCGAGCGGCGCAATCGACCGCAACGATCCCCGCTTCGATCCGGTGTCGTGGCGCGCGGGAACGACGTGGGATGCGCTGCCCGGCGTGACGCTCTACGCGCAATATACCACCGCCGTGTCGCCGGTGTCGTCGATCCTGCTCGCTTCGGTCGCCAACAGCCGCTTCAAGCTCACCGACGGACGCGCCATCGAAGCCGGCTTCAAGGCGAGCGGATGGGGCGGACGCGCCAGCCTGACCGGGGCGGCCTATCGGATCGAACAGCGCAACATCATCACGCGCGACCCCGTCAACCCCACGATTGCAGTACAGGGCGGGCGGCAGTCGTCGCAGGGCGTCGAGCTCGTCGCCGCGGTGACGCCGATCAAACCGCTGCGCCTGTCGGGCGGCGCATCCTACACCGATGCGCGCTACGATGCGTTGAACGAAGTGGTGGCAGGCCAGACGGTCAGCCGCCGCGGCAATCGCCCGATCAACGTGCCCGCGGCGACGGTGAACGCGTCCGCGCTGTACACGGTCGCGGACCGGCTGACGCTGGGCGCGTTCGTGCGCCACGCCAGCGCCTTCTACACCGACACCGCCAATACCATCCGTGTCGCCGGACATGTCGTGGTCGATGCCAGCGTGTCGCTGCCGGTCGCGCCCGGCGTCACGGTCACCGCGCGCGGGCGCAACCTGTTGAACGCCTTCTACGGTGAATATTCGGGTTATCCGACCACCAACGTCTATATCGGTGCGCCGCGGTCGTTCGAGATCGCGTTGGCGTCGCGCCTGTGAGGAACGCCATGCAACACAACAGGCGCATCGCCGCGTTCCACCGCACCGTCTGGCGCTGGCATTTCTGGGCCGGGCTGATCGTCGCGCCGTTTCTGCTGATGCTCAGTGTGACGGGCGCGATCTACCTATTCAACGATGGGCTGAACGACCTGATCTACCCCGACCTGCGGTTGGTCGCGCCGCACGCCAGCGACGTTCCGGTTTCGCGCATGATCGGTGCTGCGCTGGCGGCGCACCCCGGCGCCGTCTCCCGCGTCGATTTGCCCGCGACCGGCACGCGCGCGGCGGTGGTCTATGTCGCGCCGCATGTCGGCGCGCCGCTGCGCGTCCACGTCGACCCAGGAAGCGGCCGGGTGCTCGGCAGTCTGGTGTACGAACGCACGCTGGTCGGCATCGCCAACGACCTGCACGGCAAGCTGATGATCGGCACGCTGGGCGACCGCTTGGTCGAGCTCGAGGCCTGTTGGGCGCTGGTCCTGCTCGTGACCGGCACGATCCTCTGGTGGCCGCGCGGGCAGGGTGCCACACGCTGGCGCGCCGCGGGTGTGTTCTGGCCGCGTTTCGACGTGCGCGGGCGACGGTTCTGGCGCGCATTGCACGGCCCTGTTGGCGCGTGGAGCGCGGCGCTGATCGGCTTCCTGATCGTGACCGGGCTACCCTGGGCCGGCATCAGCGGCGATCTGCTGCAACGCGCGAGCGCGGCAGCCGGCGTCGGCTACCCAGCGTCGTTTCGCACGCATAACGCGCCGCACAGCGTCACGATGAAGGCAGCGCTCGGGCAGGTCCCCTGGACGCTGGAGGCAGCGCCGATGCCGCGGTCGGCCAGCCCCGTGGCGGTCGACGAGCACGCCGGTCACGCCGGACACGAGATGCCCCCGGCGACCCAGGATGCCGCGGCGATCGCGGGCGTCGACCGCGTGGTGCAGCTGCTTGCTGCGCGTGGCCTGTCACGCAACTATTGGCTCTACCTGCCGAACGGTCCCGACGGCGTCTATACCGCGGTCACCTATCCCGATCGCCCGCAGGGGCAGCGCACGATCTACGTCGATCGCTACAGCCTGCGCCAGATCGGACCGGAGGTGCGCTTCGCCGATTACGGCATCGTCGGACGCGCGATCGAACTCGGCGTGCAGTTGCACATGGGCAATTACTTCGGGCGGCTCAATCAGTTGCTGATGCTGCTGCCGTGCGTGGCGATCTGGGTGCTGGCGGTCAGCGGTGTCGCGATGTGGTGGAAACGCCGGCCGCACGGCTCGGTCGGTGCGCCGCCGCCGATCACGGGTGCGCGCGCGCGCGGCCTGATCGTTGCGCTGGTGGTCGGCGGATTGGTGCTGCCGCTGTTTGGCGCATCGTTGCTGCTCATCGCCGCCCTCGACTGGCTGCTCGTCCGCCTTCGCCCCGCCCATCGCTACGCGGTGGCGTGAACCACATCGGGAACCGCCGTCCTTGCCCGCGCGCTGAACGGCGCAAGGGAGGGCAGGCGATTGCTGATGCAGGTAGGAGAAGGCGACACCCATGCGGTGGCGGAACGCGTCGTCGCTGCCGCACGTGAGTGGGACCGCGTCAACGGTCACGAGGATTTTCCGACCGAGCGGTTGCGGACCCTGATCGACCTCGGCGCGACCGCCGCATTCGCGTCGCTCGACGACGAGCGCGCCGTCGACGACCTGCTGGCGGTGTTGCGGCACGTCGGTGGCGCCGACCTGAGTCTCGGCCGCATTTTCGAAGGGCACGTCAATGCCGCGCAACTGGTCCATGCCTATGGTACCGACGCGCAACGCGCCGCGCTCGCGCGCGACCTCGCCGATGGACGCGTCTACGGCGTGTGGAACACCGAGCCGGCGCCGGGCATGCGGATCGAGCCAGCCGCTGCCGGCAGCTACCGCCTGTCCGGTGCGAAATGCTTCGCGACCGGCGCGGGGCATATCGACGCCGCGCTGATTACGGCGGTGGAACCGAGCGGCGGCAAGCAGATGGTGCTCGCCGACCTCTCCAATGCCGCGACGCGCGTCGACAACGGCGCGTGGCAGGTGCGCGGCATGCGCGGCACACAGAGCGGCACGCTTGATTTTGACGGCATGATCGTGAGCGACGACGCGCTGATCGGCGATGTCGGCGATTACGAGCGCGAGCCGCGCTTCTCGGCCGGCGCGTGGCGTTTCACTGCCGTGCAACTGGGCGCGATCGAAGCCTTGCTGCGGCACTGGCGCGATCACCTGATTGCTACCGGAAAGGCCGGAGACGCGATCCAGCGCGCCCGCATCGGTGCGGCGATCGTCGCGACCCGCTCAGCCGCGATCTGGGTCACGCGCGCGGCGCATCTCGCCGAGCAGGGCGCGCGTGACGCGATCGCGCACGTGCTGATGACGCGCGGGGTGGTGGAAGAGGCGGGCCTGCTGGTCATGGAAGGCGCCGCGCGCGCGGTTGGGACCGCATCGTTCTTCGCCGCCAGCCGCATCGATCGCATCACGCGCGATCTCGGCCTCTACCTGCGTCAGCCCGTGCCCGATCAGGCGCGCGATCGCGCCGCGGCGGCGTGGATCGAGGCGGATCGCTGGGGCGACGACCCGTGGTGGTGACACCCGGCCACGCCCATTGGCGTCGCACGTTGCTGCGCGCGCGGCCGATGTCGATCAAGGAGGCCGCACGCGACGGCTGGCTGGTGATCGCGCCGCACCCCGATGACGAGGCGCTGGGCGCAGGCGGACTGATTGCCGGCCTCACTCGCGACAACGCCCGGCTGGCGGTCGCGTTTCTGACCGATGGCGCGGGCAGCCACGTCGGCGCGCCGGGCTGGAGCGCGCGGCGGGTGGCGGCGCTGCGTGCCGGGGAGGCGCGCGCGGCGCTGCGCATTCTCGGGGTTCGAACACCCCCGATACTGCTCGGCTGGAGCGACGCTGCCCCACACCCGCGTGACAGTGCGGCGTTTGCGTGCACCGTTGACCGGCTGGTCGCGCTGTGCCGGCGTGTACGGCTCACCCGCGTCACGACGACCTGGGCAGCGGACCCGCACTGCGACCATCAGGCTGCCGCCGACATCGCGCGTGCGGTCGCGGCGCGCATCGGGACGGTGCCGCTCTTCTACTGTGTCTGGGGCTGGACGCGCGACGATCTCGCCGCCCGGCTCGCCACCGTGCGGTCGGTCGCGCTCGCGTCAATCGGACGGCCCGGTACGGCGCGGCGCGCGCTGGCCTGCCATCGCAGCCAGTTGGGTGGGCGGATCACCGGCGCGCGCGAGCGTTTCGTGCTGCCGCGTGGCATGCGCCGACTGGCCGATCGCCGCATCACCCTGCTGCTGGAGGAACGCGATGCGGCGTGAGCGATCGATCGCACCCGACTGGTTCGAGCAACTGTTCCGCGATCAGGGCGATCCATGGCATTTCGAAACAAGCGCGTACGAACGCGCCAAGTACGATCACACGCTCGCCGCCCTTCCACGCGATCGCTACGAGGCGGCGCTGGAGGTGGGTTGCGCCAACGGCGTGCTGACGCAGCGACTGGCGCCTCGATGTGCCGATCTGCTCGCCGTTGACGTATCGCCGACCGCGCTCGACGCGGCGCGACGGCGCTGTGCCGATCAGCCGCAGGTCCGGTTCGAGCAGCGGCGGATGCCTGCGGATGCGCCCGACGGACGCTTCGACCTCGTCCTGTTGTCGGAGGTGATCTATTACTGGGATCGCGACGATCTGGCGCGCGCGGCGACCTATCTGTGCGAGCATGTGCGAGAGGGTGGCGACGTTCTGCTGATCCATTGGACCGGCGACACCGATTATCCGCTCTCAGGCGACGAGGCCGTGGATGGGCTCAAGTCCCTGCTCGGCGATCATGTCCGTCCGATGCTGGCGGAGCGGCGCGAGCGCTACCGGCTCGACCTGTGGCGTCGCGGCTGAGCGGCGCGCGCGGATCATCGCGCCCGCGCGCACGACCGCTGCGGGCAGCGTGTCGAAGCTGAGCCGGTCACGGGCATCTGCCCGACCGGGATCGAGCGCAGCGGGAAAGGCATAGGTTTCGTGCAGCGGCTCGTCCGCGGCTTGCGTGATCCAGCGTGCGAATGCGTCCGCCATCCCGCCCGGCGCGCGCCCGTCGATCCGGCTCGAGGTGAATACCCGTACGTCGAGCGGGTGCCGGACGACGCCACCCTGAGTGCGGACGGCATCGAACAAGGCGCGATCCTCGGCCACGGGCGGCGTCGGCGCACCGCCGATCGCGCGATACGTCGCCAGCCGCAACGCGATGCTCGCGCCGCCTTCGTAGAAATGGCGCGGCCACGGATCGTGTGCGATCGGTGCGCCATCCGCGCGCAGCCAGTCGAGCGCGGTGTAGTAACGGCCGAGCAGGTTGAGCCGCCGCATCGCGTCCCGCCCGAGTGCACGGCGATCCTCGCGCCGGGTCAGCGCGCGTCCGGCGACCGCGTCGGCTCCGGCGTCGAGGTGATGCACCGCACGCACGATCCAGTCGGGTGACACGCACGTGTCCGCGTCGGTCGACAGCAGCACGTCCTCGTCGTCGCCGAGTATCGCCGCGGCTGCATCGAACGCGATTCGGCGCGCCCAACCGGCATGCCGGAACGGCGGCAGCAGCGAGACTGCGCACGGCAGCAACACGGCATGGCGCAGTACCGCGCGTGCGAGCACGCCGTGCGTGTCGTCGGTGCAGTTGTTCGCGGCGACGACGATCGTCACGCTGCCGCCGAACCGCGCCGCGGCATGGTCGAGCGTCAAAAGGCAGGCGGGCAGGTCCGCCGCCTCGTTCTTCGCCGGCAGGGCGACGGCCACGCGCGGCAGGCGATCGTTCATGGAATAACGAACATCATGGATCACTGACCTAGATCGAAGTTACCTGGGCTACAACAAACGTAGATCAATCGCGGCAGGACCGTCGGCCTTGTTCGCGCGGCGTGCGCACGTCATAGCCAGGCGCTCCTCTCACCAGCGGCTCTCGTCCCATGTCCAGATCTCAGGCCGTCGGGCTCGATTTCGGCACCACCAACAGCGTGGTCGCGGTCAGTGACGACGCGCGTACCCCGCCGCGGCTGCTGACGCTCGATCCCGCGACCGACGGCGCGGTGTTTCGCTCGGCTTTGTGCTTCTGGCAGGACGAGGACGCGCGAGGCGGACTGATGGTGGAGGCGGGTCCGGCCGCGATCCGCGAATATCTCGACTACCCAGACGGCAGCCGTTTCCTGCAATCGTTCAAGTCGGTCGCCGCCAGCGCGTCGTTCGACACCGCGCCCGTGTTCAACAAACGCTTCCGCTTCGAGGAATTAGGGCAGACCTTTCTCGATCGCCTCGCCGAACATGCCGGCGGGGCGCTCGATCGCCCGCAACGCCTCGTCGTCGGCCGGCCGGTCCGCTACGCAGGCGCGCGGCCTGATCCAGCGGTCGCGCGTGAACGCTATGACGCGATGTTCGCCGGGCGCGCGGCGGAGGTCCACTACGTCTACGAACCGCTTGCGGCGGCGTTCAGCTACGCGACCTGGTTGAGCGAGCCCGCGACGTTGCTGGTGGCGGACTTCGGCGGCGGCACCAGCGACTTCTCGGTCGTGCGGGTCGAGGAAGCGGGCGCCGCGCGGCGCTGCCTGCCGCTCGGCCACGCGGGCGTCGGGATCGCCGGCGACCGCTTCGACTATCGAATCGTCGATCGCCTGGTGCTGCCGATGCTCGGCAAGGGCGGCAGCTATCGCTCGTTCGACAAGGTGCTGGAGATCCCCGGCGGCTATTTCGCCGATTTCGCCGACTGGTCGAAACTCGCGTTGATGCGCAACCGCCGCACGCTGGGCGAACTCGAGCGGTTGCAGCGCAGCGCGATCGACCCGGACGCGATCGGGCGCATGATCGCGTTGATCGAGCACGAGCTAGGCTTCCCGCTCTACGACGCAGTTGCGCGTCTGAAGCGCGACCTCTCCTCCGCCGACCGGGCCGAGTTCCGCTTCGCCGGTGGCGGATTGGACATCGCCGACACCGTGACCCGCGCCGATTTCGAGCGCTGGATCGCCGACGATGTCGCGCGCATGGCCGCGTCGGTTGATGACGCGCTCGCCGACGCGAACGTCGCGCCTGCCGCGATCGACCGCGTGTTCCTGACTGGTGGCACCTCGCTGGTTCCCGCGGTACGTCGCTTGTTCGAGCAGCGCTTCGGCGCCGATCGCATCGTCTCGGGCGGCGAACTCACCTCGATCGCGCACGGCCTCGCGCTGATCGCGCAACAGGACGACCTGTCCGCCTGGACCGTGTAGCGCTGTCGGGGGAAACTGGAGGCCCGACCGGGAATCGAACCCGGGTGCAAGGATTTGCAGTCCTCTGCGTCACCACTCCGCCATCGGGCCTCGACGTCGGGAGGCGCGCCAATGCGCAGCGCGCGCGCGGGTGTCAAGCCTTCGACGCACCGGCGGAGTGATCGGGCGCCAAGTGTTGGCGAGCGGCGAGGTGTCCGGTACATAGCGTCGTAGCAGAAGTGTGTTGTCTTACTATGACAGCTATGGCACAGGAACCGTAATGACCGCGACGACGCTCCATTCCGATCAATTCGAGGCCATGCGCATTGCAATGGTGGCCAGCCAGTTGCGCCCCAGCGGCGTCACCGATCCGCGCGTGATCGCGGCCATGGCGGAAACCCCGCGCGAGCGTTTCGTGCCTGCCGGCATGGAGGAGCTCGCCTACCGCGATTCGACGATCAACCTCGGCGAAGGTCGCCGCGCTAACACCCCGCTCGCGACCGCGCGGTTGCTGGTGGAAGCACGGTTGCGCCCGAGCGACCGGGTGCTGCTGATCGGCGCGGCGATGGGCTATACCGCGGCGGTGCTGGCGCAGATCGTCGCCGAGGTCGTCGCGGTGGAGAGCACGCCCGCGCTGGCAGCGGCGGCCCGCGCCAATCTCGCTTCGTTTCCCAAAGTCACCGTGGTCGAGGGCGCGCTGGAGCAGGGCCATGCCGCGGCTGCGCCCTATGACGTGCTGGTGATCGACGGCACGGTCGAACAGGTGCCGGCGACACTCTACACGCAACTCGTCGAGCGCGGACGCGCGGTGACCGGGCTCAACGACCGCGGCGTGTCGCGGTTGGCGGCGGGTTCGCGCGACGCCGACGTGCTCGGGCTTCTGCCCTTCGCCGATTACGACAGCGTGCCGCTGCCCGGCTTCGCCAAACCTCGTTCCTTCACCTTCTGAGGATTTCTCCCTTTGCGCGCTTCCTTTCTCCTGCTGGGAACGATCCTTGCCGGCCTCTCCGTCGCGTCCGCGTCGGGGGAGACGTTGCAGGAAGCGCTGTTGAAGGCTTATCAGACCAATCCGACGCTGACGGGTCAGCGCGCGGGGCAGCGCGCGGCGGATCAGAACGTACCGCTCGCGCGCGCCGCCGGGCGACCAACGGTCGCGACCTCGGGCGGGCTGAACGAGAACTTCATCCGCGGCGGTAACAGCTTCACCTCGCCTGAGCGATCGCTCAACGGCACGATCGGTGTGACGGTGCCGGTCTATCAGGGCGGCGCGGTGCGCAATTCGGTGCGCGCGGCGGAGATCCGCGTCGAGGCGGGGCAGTCGACGCTGCGCCAGACCGAGGCGCAGCTCTTCACCGCGGTGGTGGGTGCGTACAACAACGTGCTGCGTGACGAGGCGATCGTCGGTCTGAATGCGCAGAACGTTCGCGTGCTCGAAACCAACCTGCGCGCCAGCCGCGACCGTTTCGAGGTCGGCGACCTGACGCGCACCGACGTGGCGCAGTCGGAGGCGCGGCTCAGCCTCGCACGCGCGCAATTGCAGACCGCGCAGGCGAACCTGATCACCAGCCGCGAGAGCTATGTCAGCCTGGTCGGTGACGCGCCCGGCACGCTCGCGCCGCCGCCGCCGTTGCCGCACCTGCCCACGTCGCCCGACGCCGCGGTCGAGGTGGCGTTGCAGGACAATCCGCAATTGCTCGCCGCGCGACGCGCGCGCGACGCGACCGACTATGACATCAAGGTCGCGCGCGCGAGCAGGCTGCCGCAGGTCGGCGTGACCGTCGGGCAGAATTACTCGAATTTCCTCGGCACGCTGGGCGCCGGCCAGGGGTATCAGGGCACGCAGTCGGGCACCTCGACCGCGGCGGGGCTGTCGCTCAACCTGCCGCTGTTCCAGGCCGGTCGTCCTGCCGCGCTGATCCGGCAGGCGCAGGAGCTTCGTTCGCAGGCGATCGAGCAGGCGACGCTCGCCGAGCGGCAGGTGATCGCGCAGACCCGCTCGGCCTATGCGGTATGGCGCTCCTCGCAGGAGGTGATCGCCTCTGCCGAGGCTGCAGTTGCCGCCAACAAGCTCAGCCTGGAGGGTGTGCGCGCGGAGAACAGCGTCGGTACGCGCACGATCCTCGACATCCTGAACGCCGAGCAGGAATTGCTCAACAGTCAGGTGACGCTGGTCACCGCCAGGCGCGACGCCTACGTCGCGGGCTTCGCGCTGCTCGCCGCGATGGGTGAGGCGGAGGCGCGCGACCTGGGTCTTGAGGGCGGCCCGCTCTACGATCCGACGGTGAATTACACGCGCTACCGCGGCAGCCTGTCGGATTTCGACACGGACATTCCGACGTCGACCGCGGCATCGTCGACCGCGTCGGTGCCGGCGCAGAATGCGGTTGTCACGCGTCCGCTCGACCCGATGTTGCAGAGCAATGTTGACAGAAGCGCGCCATTAACCACAGGTGCGGACACGCGGCGTCCCTGATCGGGGGCCGAACGGTGGGGCAACGGGATTACGATGGGCGACATGAGCGCGGAGCCGTCGATGGAGGACATCCTTTCCTCCATCAAGCGCATCATCGCGGAAGAGGGTGATGCCGGAACGCCGCGTCACCGCCGCAGCGCCGGCGCGCGCGCCGCGCCGCTGCCGATGAGCCGTGACGACGAGGATGAGGACGAGGTGCTCGAACTGAGCGACCCGATCTCACCGCCGACCCCGCCGCCCGCGGCGCAGGCGACGCCCGCGCATGATCCACGTCCTGCACCGCGTGCGCCGGCGCAGCACGCCGCACCGATCCATACGTCCGCTGCGCACGACCATGACGCACACGGCGGGCACGTTTCCGCCGCCACCGTTGAGGCAACGCGCGGCGCGCTCGACTCGCTCTCTCGTCTGCTCGTGAAGCCTGAGCCGGAGAGCGACGGCACGCTCGAGGGGCTGGTGCGCGAGATGCTGCGCCCGATGGTGTCGGCCTGGCTCGACCGCAATCTGCCGGGCATCGTCGAGCAACTGGTCGCGCGCGAGATCGCGAAGATCACCGCCGGGCAGCCGTAACGACGCCGACCGCGCGATTGTTTCACGCGCGACGATCTGCTTAATCGACGCGATGAAGAGGATCATCGCGGCGACTCTGTTCGCCACCACCGCTGCCCTGTCGCTCGGCATCGCGCCTGCCGCCGCGCGGCCGCTCACGATCAACGATGTCGTCGCCTTGTCGCGTGTCGGTGCGCCGACGATGTCGAAGGACGGGCGTTGGCTCGTCTGGGCGCAGCGCGAGGCCGATGTCGCGGCCGATCGTGGCCGCTACGATCTGTGGCGGCTCGACCTGTCGCGCAGCGGTGCGGCGCCGGAGAAGCTCGCTGCCGACGCCAAGCTCGACGAGAACGACCCGCAGATCGTCGGCTCGACCGTGTATTTCTCCGCCGACGACGCGATCTGGTCGGTGCCGGTGACGGGCGGCACGCCGCGCCGGCTGACCAGCTTCAAGGGTGGGTTCAACGGCTACAAGGTCGCGCCGACCGGTGATCGCCTCGTCGTCTGGGCGGATCGCAAACCCGGCGCGCCGAGCCTGGAGCCCGCGATGGAGAAGAAGGACCCGCTCGCCGGATCGGGTCGCACCTACGATCAGCTGTTCGTGCGCCACTGGGACACCTGGGCCGACGGCACGCGCTCGCAACTGTTCGTCATCCCGCTGACGAGCGCCGGGGCGCCGGGCAACGGTGTGGCGATTCAGGGCGCGCTGGTCGGTGACGCGTCGTCGAAGCCGTTCGGCGGCGCCGAGGAAGTGAGCTGGAGCGCGGACGGGCGCACCGTCTATTTCGCGCTGCGCGAGGCCGGGCGGATCGAGCCCTTGTCGACCAACCTCGACATTTTTGCGGCGCCCGCCGACGGCTCGTCCCCGCCGACCAACCTGACCGCGTCGAACAAGGCGACCGACACGCAGCCGAGCGTGTCGCCAGACGGGCGCAAGCTCGCCTATCTCGCAATGCGTCGCCCCGGCTTCGAGGCCGACCGCTACGTGCTGACGATCCGCGATCTGGCGAGCGGGCAAACCGTGTCGCTGACCGAACGCTGGGATCGCTCGGTCGGGTCGATCGCCTGGGCTCCCGATTCGCGCAGCCTGTACGTGACCGCCGAGGACACGCAGGAAAACCCGCTATGGCGCGTCGATGCCGCCAGCGGGCAGGTGACGCGATTGACGCAGGCGGGCAACGTGTCCGCGGTCGCAGTGGGTCCGCGCGGTGCGATCGTGGCGATGAACAGCCTGACCGCGCCCGACGATTTCTATCGCATCGCCGGCGGTCAGCCGCAGCGGCTGACGCAGGTCAACGCGGCGAAGCTCGCCGGCATCGACATGCCGACCGTCGACCGCTTCAGCTTCAAGGGCGCGAACAACGACACCGTCTGGGGTTATGCGGTGAAACCCTACGGCAGCGCGGGTAAGGTGCCGATCGCGTTCATGGTCCACGGCGGGCCGCAGGGGTCGAGCAACAACAGCTGGTCCTATCGCTGGAACCCGGCGGTGTTCGCGGGCGCGGGCTACGGGCTGGTCGCGGTCGATTTCCACGGCTCGACCGGATACGGCCAGGCCTTCACTGACGCGATCAGCAACAATTGGGGCGGGTGGCCGCTCGAGGACCTGCAGAAGGGGCTAGCAGCGGCGACCGCGAAATATCCGTGGCTCGACGCGAACAACGCCTGCGCGCTCGGCGCATCTTACGGCGGGTACATGATGAACTGGATCGAGGGGCGCTGGCCCGATCGCTTCAAGTGCATCGTCCAGCACGACGGCGTGTTCGACGCGCGCGCGATGGCGTACGAAACCGAGGAATTGTGGTTCGACGAGTGGGAGCACGGGCAGAAAGCCTATTACGAGGACCCGCAGGCGTTCGAGCGTTGGAACCCGGTCAATTACGTCGCCAAGTGGAAGACGCCGCAGCTCGTCATCACCGGCGAGAAGGATTTCCGCATCCCTTACACGCAGGGCATCGCGGCCTTCACCGCGCTCCAGCGCCGTGGCGTGCCCTCTCGCCTGCTGGTGTTTCCGAACGAGAACCATTGGGTGTTGAAGCCCAAGAACTCGCGGCAATGGTACGGCGAGGTGCTCGGCTGGATGGACCGCTGGACCAAGGGTGGTGATCAACGCTGAGCGATCTCAACTGAAACGTGACTTCGGCGGGGTCGGTTGGCTAAGGGCAGGCGCATGAGCGAACTTCCCCAGAACACGTTGGCCAAAACCTTCGACCCCGCCGCGATCGAGACCCGCTGGTACAACCATTGGGAAGAAAAGGGGCTGTTCCGCCCCGATCGGCCGAACGCCGAGCCGTGGACGATCGTCAACCCGCCGCCCAACGTGACCGGCTCGCTCCACATCGGCCACGCGCTCGACAATACGCTCCAGGACATCCTCGCGCGCCATGCCCGGTTGAAGGGCAAGGACGCATTGTGGGTCGTCGGCACCGACCATGCCGGCATCGCGACGCAGATGGTGGTCGAGCGGCAGATGAATGCCGCGGGGCAGAAGCGCACCGATCTGTCGCGGGAGCAGTTCGTCGCGCGCGTGTGGGACTGGAAGGCGGAGAGCGGCGGCGAGATCACGCGGCAGCTACGCCGGCTTGGCTGCTCGATGGACTGGGCCAACGAACGCTTCACGATGGACGAGGGCTTCTCGAAGGCCGTGCTCAAGGTCTTCGTGGACCTGCACCGCGAAGGGCTGCTCTACCGCGACAAGCGGCTGGTGAACTGGGACCCGGGTCTCGGCACCGCGATCAGCGACCTGGAGGTCGAGACGCGCGAGGTGCAGGGCAAGTTCTGGCACCTGCGCTATCCGCTGGAGGACGGATCGGGCTTCATCGAAGTCGCGACGACGCGGCCCGAGACGATGCTCGCCGACATGGCGGTCGCGGTTCATCCCGACGACGCGCGCTACACCGCGCTGATCGGACGCAACGTGCGCCTGCCGATCACCGGACGGCTGATCCCGATCATCGCCGACGAGCATGCCGACCCGGCGCTGGGATCGGGCGCGGTGAAGATCACGCCGGGACACGACTTCAACGACTTCGAGGTCGGTCGCCGCGCGAGGATCGAGGCGCGCGACATGCTCAACATGCTCGATGCCAGGGCGTGCGTGACGCAGGTTGCGGACGGCAGCATCCCGGCCGACTTCCTCGGGCTGTCGACGGCCGAGGCGCGGGCGGCGGTGGTCGCACGGCTCAAGGCCGAGGGCGTGCTGGTCCCGCATGTCGACAAGGACGGCGCGGAACACGACGCCGAGCCGCGCACGATCCAGACGCCGTACGGCGATCGCTCGGGCGTGGTGATCGAGCCGTGGCTGACCGACCAATGGTACGTCGACGCGAAGACGCTCGCGCAGCCCGCGATCGAGGCGGTGCGATCGGGCAAGATCAAGATCGTCCCCAAGACGTGGGAGAAGACGTTCTTCAACTGGATGGAGAACATCCAGCCGTGGTGCGTCTCGCGTCAATTATGGTGGGGGCACCGCATCCCTGCGTGGTTCGCTGAGGATGGAAACGTCTACGTCGCCGAGACGCAGCAGGAAGCGCAGGCACAGGCGGGCGCGGGCGTCGCGTTGCGCCAGGACGAGGACGTGCTCGACACGTGGTTCTCCTCGGCATTGTGGCCGTTCGCGACGCTCGGCTGGCCCGAGGGCGAGGATCGCACGCTCGCCGGCCGTTATCCCAATGACGTGCTGATCTCGGGCTTCGACATCCTGTTCTTCTGGGATGCGCGCATGATGATGCAGGGCATGCACTTCATGGGCGATGTGCCCTTCCGCACGCTGTACCTCCACGGCCTCGTCCGCGCGGCCGATGGCGCCAAGATGTCGAAGTCGAAGGGCAACACGGTTGATCCCCTGGGGCTGATCGACCGCTACGGCGCCGACGCGCTGCGCTTCTTCATGGCGGCGATGGAGAGCCAGGGCCGCGACATCAAGATGGAGGAAAAGCGGGTCGAGGGATACCGCAACTTCGCGACCAAGCTGTGGAACGCCAGTCGCTTCGCGCAAGGCAACGGCATCGGCGGATCGACCACGCTCGACCCGCCGGTTGCAACCAATGCGGTCAACAAGTGGATCGTCGCGGAGGCGATCGCCACTGTCCAGGCGGTCGACCTCGCGCTCGCCGATTACCGCTTCGACGCGGCGGCGAACGCGATCTATCAATTCACCTGGAGCCGCTTCTGCGACTGGTATCTGGAGCTCATCAAGGGCGCGATCGACGATGAGACCAAGGCGGTCGCGGGCTGGGTGCTCGACCAGATCCTGGTGTTGCTCCACCCGTTCATGCCGTTCATCACCGAGGAATTGTGGCACGCGCTCGCTCCCCGCGAGCATGAGCTGATCGTCGCGCACTGGCCGATGGCGGACGCGCGCGCGCTCGATCCCGCCGCGGGGGCGCAGGTGTCGGGGCTGATCGAGCTGATCGAGGCGGTGCGCGCCGCACGCGCCGAGCTGAACGTACCGCCGGGCGCGCGGATCGCGCTTCACACCGGCGCGAGCGCAGTCCCGGCGGAGATCGTGCCCTATGTCGAGCGGCTCGCGCGCGTGACCGTGACCGCGGGCGAGGCGGCCGGCGCGCGCGCGCCGATCCTGTGGGGCGCGGAAACCTTCGCACTCGCGCTCGACGGCGTGATCGACTTGGACGCCGAGCGCGCACGCCTGACCAAGTCGCTCGCCGCGGCCGAGAAGGAGCGCGATGCGCTCGCCGGCCGCCTGGGCAATCCGAGCTTCGTCGAGCGCGCGAAGCCTGAGGCGGTGGAGAAAGCCAAGGCCGATCACGCCGAGAAATCGGCCGATGCTGAGCGGCTCGCGGCGGCGCTCGCCCGGCTTGGCTGACGCGGTGTTCGCGCGCGGCGGGCGGGTCGGCCCGCCGCGCACATCGCATCAGGGAAGGATGCGGTAGGTCACGCGCGCGGTCGCCTGCGTCTCGATCGGTCGGGGCGCGACTGCCACGTCGATCGGCGGCGGTGGTGGCGGGGGCGGCGGCGGTGCAGGAGCTGCCCGCAGTGCACCGGTTAAGACGATCTCGTCGGGCGTATCGCCGCGACCACTGTCAGACGCGTAGAGCAGATCGCCCAGCTTCACCTGCGCGCCCTGCGCGACCGCCTCGGCGCGGGTGCGTGCGTCCGCCAGCGCCGCTGCCATCGCGCGCCGCTGCGCGCCCCGCGGATCGGCGAGCATGAACGAGGTCACGCGCGGGTCACGCGCGCCAAGCCGACCGATCAGGCCGGTGATCGTCCCTACCTTTGCGAGCTGATCGGTGCGGAGCTCGAGCGGCAGATCGGCGACGTAGCCGATGATCGCGCACGTGCCGGCGTCGAGCTGCGGCGGACCGTAACTGTTGGCGGTGCACTCGCGGCTGCGAACTGCGCGGATCGACACGTCACCGCCCTTTGCGGTCGCGCTGGTGAGCGTCCGGATGCCGCCGTCGATCGCGCGCCGCGTGGCATTCAACTGCGTCAACGCCACGTCGGAGGTCGGGCCCTCGCCGTGGACGGTCCAGCTCACCACCGCCAGATCGGGCGGGGTGAACACGCTGCCGCTGCCCGTCACGCTGATCTGAGGCGTCGGCGGCTCCGCGCCGCTTGCCTGAACCAGCAACAGCACGCTCAACAACGATCCGGTGAATGGCATTTCACGTCCCCTCTGCCACTAGGCTAGCGCGCGCCGATGACCGTTCCAAGTGCGCTGGTGGACGGGGTCGCACTTTCACGGCAGGTTGCGCGGAACGGATCAACGCGACGGGGGTAGGGCAGCGACATGGACGAAGCCTCCCCACCCCAGACGCACGGACCTCAGCGCGATCTTACGCGCGGGCCGATCGGCAAGACGCTGCTCGCCTTCGCGCTGCCGACGCTCGGGTCCAACGTGCTGCAATCGCTCAACGGATCGATCAACACGATCTGGGTCGGGCGCTTCCTGGGCGAAAATGCGCTTGCCGCCACCAGCAACGCCAACATCATCATGTTCCTGATGTTCGGCATGGTGTTCGGGTTCGGCATGGCGGCGACGATCATCGTCGGTCAGGCATGGGGCCGGCGCGACCATGATGCCGCTAAACGCGCGTTCGGCTCCGCGATCGGGCTGGTGCTCGCCGGATCGGTCGTGACGGGCGCGCTCGGCTGGATCTTCGCGCCGCAGATCCTGACGCTGCTGGCGACCCCGGGCGATGCTTATGGCGAGGCGCTCGCCTATCTTCGCGTCATATTCCTCGGGCTGCCCGCTTCGATGCTGCTGGTGCTGATGTTCATGGGTCTGCGCGGGATCGGCGATTCGCTGACGCCGCTGTGGTTCATGGGACTGTCGGTGGTGCTCGACGCCGGGCTGAACCCGGTCTTTATCCTCGGGCTCGGCCCCGCGCCCCAGCTCGGCATCGCGGGCTCCGCGACGGCGACGCTGATCGCCAACGTCGTCGCCTGTCTCGTGCTGGTGATCTACATCTACGCGCGCGAGCTCCCGCTGCGGCTGGTCGGGGCGGAGTTGCGATACATCCTGCCCGAGCGGGACCTCGTCGGCACGATCGTCGGCAAGGGGCTGCCGATCGGCGCGCAGATGCTGGTGATCTCCAGCGCGGGTCTCGCCATGGTCGGCCTCGTCAACCGCAACGGCGTCGATACCACGGCCGCCTATGGCATCACGCAGCAATTGTGGACCTATATCCAGATGCCAGCAATGGCGATCGGCGCCGCGGTCAGCGCGATGGCGGCGCAGAACATCGGGGCCGGGCGGTGGGACCGCGTCGGCGCGATCACGCGCAGCGGCATCATCTACAATCTGGCGATCACCGGCGCGATCATCGTCGTCGCGCTGCTGTTCGATCGGCTGCTGCTCTCGCTGTTCGTGCCCGATCGATCGGCCGTGCTCGGGATTGCGGAACACGTGAACCTCGTCTCGACCTGGGGCTTCGTGCTGTTCGGCGCGACCATGGTGCTGTTCGGCGTCGTGCGCGCGAACGGTGCCGTATGGGGGCCGCTCGCGATCTTGTTCATCGCGATGTTCCCGGTCCGGCTCGGAGTCGCACTGGCGCTGCGGCCTACGATGGGCGCGGACGCCTTGTGGTGGAGCTTTCCTTTGGGATCGGCCACGACGGTGTTGCTCGCCGCGCTTTATTACCGCCACGGGGGCTGGCGAAAGGGCGCGTTGCTGGCGCCCGAGCAGCATTGCGACGAGCGCAGCCACGCCGATGTCGAACCCGGCGGCAGCATGCGTCCGGCGAGCTGACGCCGGGCGCCAGGGCGCGTCAGCGCGGCACCATCACCTCGATCACCCCCGCCGCGATATGCGCGGTGACTGGCGTATGGGCGAGGACTTCGCCGTCGATCGAGATCGGCATGCCCGTGGGCACGGTATCGATGCGCATGCTCTTGCCGGTAAACGCGGTGGTATGCTCGCGGCGCGCCTCGTGACCCACGAAGGCGGCGGCCCAATTCTTGACCAGGTTCCGCTTGAACGGGCCCTTGACCGCTTGGACGACGATCTCGCCCGAATCGACCTGGGCGCCTTCGACCACGTCGGTGCCGCCGTGGAACGGCCCGTTGGAAATCCGCACCTCGACCGCCTTGATCCGTGCCGCGTCCTCGCCTTCCCCGACGATGAGCGTGAACGAGTGGAAACGCAGGAACTGCAGCGTTGCCCAGCCGAGATAACCGACCCGCCCCGCCACCTTCTTGAGCAGGTGCGGCACCGTGGCCGCGATCTGCGGGCTGATCCCCATCGCAGCGCAATTGGCGTAATAATCGCCGTCGATCATGCCCAGATCGATCCGCCGCGGCGTGCCGTCCGCCAGCACCCGCACCGCCCCCGCGATGTCGAGCGGCAGGCCGAGCGAGCGCGCGAAGCTGTTGGCGGTACCGAGCGGCAGGACACCCAGAATTACATCCTTGCCGACCAGCAGGTCGACGAGGCCACTGATCGTCCCGTCGCCGCCGCCCAGGATCACCAGGTCGGGTTTCTTCGCCAGTGCCTGGTGCACCGTACCCTCCAGATCTTCGGGATCTTCCACCGCGTGCGCGTCGACCGGGAAGGGCAAGCCGCGCATCGCCTCGCACGCTTGCGCGAACAATTTCTGACCGCGCCGCGATTTGGCGTTCACGATCAGGGCGGCGGACGTGATGCGCGGGTGTGTCATGCGGCGCCAACGCGCCAAGAGCGATTTCGCTTCCGTAACGCTCGTGCAACATCAGCTACTTGCACTGGTCTCGCCCATGACCGAGAACGCGCGCATGCATGCTCCTTACCCTGCGCTTCGCCTGCGTCGTACCCGTGCCAGCGCGTGGAGCCGTCGGCTCCATGCCGAGAACGTGCTGACCGCCGCCGACCTGATCTGGCCGTTGTTCGTGACCGAGGGGGAGGGCGTCGAGGAGCCGATCGCGACCTTGCCCGGCGTGTCGCGCTGGTCGGTCGATCAGGTCGTCGCGCGTGCGCGCGATGCGCGCGATCTCGGCATCACCTGTCTGGCGCTGTTCCCCAATACGCAAAGGGAGCGGCGCAGCGATGATGGCGCGGAGGCGCTCAACCCCGACAATCTGATGTGCCGCGCGATCCGCGCGATCAAGCAGGCGGTTCCCGAGGTGGGCGTGCTGACCGACGTGGCGCTCGATCCCTATACAGCGCACGGTCACGACGGGATCGTCGACCGCGACGGCTACGTGCTGAACGACCGCACCATCGAGGTGTTGATCGGCCAGTCGCTCAACCAGGCGGCGGCGGGTGCCGACATCATCGCGCCGTCGGACATGATGGACGGCCGCGTCGGGCTGATCCGCGAGGCGCTGGAAGGCGACGGGTACGTCAACGTCCAGATCATGGCCTATGCCGCCAAATATGCGTCGGCCTTCTACGGCCCGTTCCGCGACGCGGTGGGCAGCCGCGGGCTGCTGAAGGGCGACAAGACGACCTATCAGATGGACCCGGCCAACCGCGAGGAAGCGCTGCGCGAGGTCGCGCTCGATCTTGCCGAGGGTGCGGACAGCGTGATGGTGAAGCCCGGCCTGCCGTATCTCGACATCGTGCGCGAGGTGAAGGACGCGTTCGCCGTTCCGGTCTTCGCCTATCAGGTGTCGGGCGAATATGCGATGATCGAGGCCGCGGTCGCCGCCGGCGCTGCCGACCGCGACGCGATGGTGTTGGAAACGCTGCTCGCGTTCAAGCGCGCGGGGTGTTCGGGCGTGCTGACCTATCATGCGCTGCACGCGGCCCGGCTGCTCGCCCGCTGACCACGGCCATGATCCATACCGAGCGGCTGATCCTGCGCTCGCCCGTCGATGCCGACCGGCCGGCGCTCCACGCGATCTGGGCTGATCCGGTGACGATGGCCGATCTCGGCCCCGTCAAGTCGGCCGCCGACAGCGACGCCACACTCGCGCGTCACGCCGGCTACGGACCCGATTTGGGCTTCTACGCCGTTGTTCGGCGTGCCGATGATGCGGTGATCGGCTTTTGCGGGTTGAAGCCTGGTCCGCCCGATACGCCGATCGCGGGCGAGCTGGAGGCGGGGTGGCTGATCGCGCGATCGTGCTGGCGTCAAGGATACGCGTCCGAAGCGATGCGCGCGGTGCTCGACCGGGGCTGGTCCACTACGCAGGCGGCGCGGATCGTGGCGATCACCGCGCGCCGCAATGCGAAGAGCCGCGCGATGATGGCGCGCCTCGGTATGTCGCACCAGCCTGCGCTCGACTTCCTCCATCCGCAGTTCGCCGCCGACGATCCGCTCGCCGACATCGTCACCTACACGCTGGCGCGTTCGTGATGGAGCGACGGGGGACACGACGTTTCACCGGCGTTAACCATCCGGCAGCTAGGTAGATCGCTCGTCCGGCCGCGGTTCGGCTCTGAAAGGCTCGCATGGTTGCTGTTCCCCCGCGCGGATCGCGCTGGCTGTTCATCGCGACGATCCTGACGGGGTCGTTCCTGCTGTTCCTCGTCCAGCCGATGATCGCGCGGATCGCGCTGCCGCGGCTGGGTGGTGCGCCGGCGGTGTGGAACTCCGCCATGCTGGTTTACCAGGCGCTGCTGCTCGGCGGCTACGCTTATGCGCACCTGCTCGGACGCTTGAGCCCGCGCGGGCAGGGACTGGTGCACCTGTTGGTGCTCGTCGCCGCGGCGACGTTCCTGCCGATCGGGCTCGCCGATCGCATCCTTCCCCCCGGTGCGGAGCCCGCCTTGTGGGTGCCCTACCTGTTCGCGATCTCGATCGGTCCGCTGTTCTTCGCCGTGTCGGCGCAGGCGCCGCTCGTGCAGCGCTGGTTCGCGCTGGCGCGGCCGGGCGAGGATCCGTACGCGCTCTATGCCGCGTCGAACATCGGCAGTTTCGTCGGACTGCTCGCATTCCCGCTGCTGGTCGAGCCGATGCTTCCGGTCACCGCGCAGCGTTGGCTGTGGAGCGCGGGCTACATCCTGCTCGTCGTTCTGGTCGTCGCCTGCACGCGTTATCTGCCACGGGTCGCGGAGCAGCCCGCGCTCGCCCTCCCGCCGCGTGACGCCGCGTCACCGGGTGCGAAGCGCTGGTTGACGTGGATGGTGCTGGGGCTGGTGCCCTCGGGGCTGATGCTCGCCACCAGCACGTTCATCAGCACCGATCTGCTGGCGATGCCGCTGTTATGGGTGCTGCCGCTCGCGCTCTACCTGCTCAGTTTCTCGGTCGCTTTCGCCGCCAACCGCGCGCTCGCCGACGCGATCACGCGTTATGCGCCGATCACCCTGGTCGTGTTCGGCGGCATCCTGATGGGCGGGTTCACCGATGCCGCGCTGCTGGCGGTGGGCATCGCGTTGATGGTCCTGTTCGTGGCCTCAGTCGCGCTGCACACGCGGCTCTACCGGCTGCGACCGCCGCCCGCGCAGTTGACGAGCTTCTATCTCGCCATGTCGACCGGCGGCGCGCTGGGCGGCGTGTTCGCCGGGCTGGTCGCGCCGGTCATCTTCGACTGGACCTGGGAATATCCGATCCTGATCCTCGCCACCGGTGTGCTGATGCCGCAGACCTTCCTCGCGCAACAGATTGCGCGGGTCTGGCTCACACCCAAATCGCGGCTGGTCGCGATGGCGGTATACGTGCTGGTGTTCGCGACACTGTTCGTGCTGACCAGCGGTCCAGAGGCCGCGTCGGGGGTTAATCCGCATTTCACCCTGTTGTTCGCCGTCGTCGCGCTGTTCGGCATCCTGTCGGTTGGCGCGCGCCGGCCGTTCCTGCTGGTGCTCGCCTGCGGGTTGATGCTGTTCGGCGGCATGCGCTCGCTCTCGCTGTCGCTTGATCCGGGCGCGCGCATACGCAGCTACTTCGGCGTGTACACGCTGAACGACGCACCGCGCCGCCACGTGCTGGTGCATGGCAGCACCGTTCACGGCATCCAACAGGCCGGCAGCCCCGCGCGCGAGCGTACCCCGACCACGTACTACGTTCCTGGTTCTGGTATTGGCCGCGTCATGACGCTCGCGCCCGCCTTGTACGGCACGGGCGCGCGGATCGGGGTGGTCGGGCTGGGGACCGGCACGCTTGCCTGCTACCATCAACCGGGTCAGCGCTGGCGATTCTACGAGATCGATCCGGCAATGGTTCGTATCGCGCAGGGGCGGCATTTCACCTTTCTTCGCCGCTGCGCACCCGATGCCCGGATCGTGCTCGGTGATGCGCGGTTGAGCCTGGAACGGCAGGCGACCGATACGCTCGACGTGCTCGCGCTCGATGCATTCTCGTCCGATGCGGTGCCGATGCATCTGCTGACGCTGGAGGCGTTCGACACGTACGGGCGTGTGCTCGACCGGCGCGGCGTGCTCGCGGTGCATATCTCCAACCGCTTCATCAACCTCGTACCCGTGGTCGCGGCCGCGGCAAAGGCGCGCGGGTGGCAGGCAGCAATCCTCGATTTCACGCCCGATCCGTTCGAGGAGGATGCGAGTCTATCGTCCTGGGTGATGATGACGCGCGATCCGACCGTCTTCGACGCGGTGCACGCGCGTGATGCCGCTTGGCGTCCGATCCGCCCGCGTCCCGGCTTCGCCGCGTGGAGCGACGATTACGGGACGATCCTGCCGCTGCTGCGCTTCTGATCCGTCAGGCGGGGGCGAGCCTCGCGGCGATGGCGTCGATGCGGCGCGTCTGCGCACTGCTCGTGGCGCGCGCGGTGGTCAGTGCCTGTTCGAGCGCGGGGTAGGCGGGCTCGAGCGCCTGCGCCCGCGTCGCGGCCAGATCCTCCAACACGCCGACTGCGTCCTGATGCCGGGCCCGCGCCGCGTCGAGTTCGGCGAGCGCGGTTTGCGCGTCGAGCCAGCGATCGCTGCCGGCCTTGGCACCACGCGCCGCGCGCGCCAGCCGCTCCGCCCGTGCCGCGCCCGCATCGAACGCCTGCGTCGCGGCCGCGCGGTCGCGCGCGTTGCTTGCCAGCTTCGCGTCGAGCGCCGGATCGGGGGCGACCGGCGCGGGCGGCGCCACCGCCGGTTCGTCGAACCCCAGCTTCTCCGCCGCGCGCGGGGCAAGCGACGGATAGGGCCCCTCCGGCACGGCGCAGCCCGAGAGCGTGGCAAGGGCAGCGCAGAGCAGCAGCGGCGGACGGGCAAGTGGGTGCGACATGACGGGTGCGATAAAATCTTCCAGAAAAGTGCGCAACGCACTTGCGCGCTCGAAAAAGCCCTCGTATCAGCGCGCCTCCACAGGGCGCCCGTAGCTCAGCTGGATAGAGCATCAGACTACGAATCTGAGGGTCGGACGTTCGAATCGTTCCGGGCGCGCCATTCTTCTCTTGAAGAACTGGCTGGAAAAACCATCGTGAGGATGGACGAAGCCGGGTCAGCAATGACCCGGCTTTTTCGTGTCGACGGTGTTCGGCGGCGTGACGCGAGCCAGCATGCGGCGCAGGCGCTTAATCGCTTGCGCTACGCTCCACCGCCTCGATGATCTTTGCGCCCGCCATGAACACCGCGATCGTGCAGGCGCCGAACAGCAGCCATCCTTGAACGCCGGGGTACAAGCTGCGGTAGTGCATACCGCGCTCAACCGCCCCCGCGCCCAGGCCGTAGATGACGAGGAACGCCTCGAACTTGGTCTTGATGACGAACAGGCGTGCGATGCGGCTCCACATACCTGCCGTTACGCAAAATACACGCCAACCGCGGTTTCCCGCCATTTCGGCGTTATCGTTGTTGGTTAACTGTCAATTAAGCCGACAAGATCGAGCGCGCGAAACAGTGCCGCGCGTGCCTGCTCCACCTGCTGGATCAGCGCTGGGTCGCCGATCTGCTCGGGTGCGATTGCCTCGGGCCAGTGCGATGACACGACCGCGGCGATCCGGTCGAGCTTGGCATCGTCGACCAGGAAGCGCGGGTCGACCGTGTCCGGATCGCACACCACGCGCAGCCGCAGGCACGCGGGACCGCCGCCGTTCGCCATCGATTCGCGTACGTCGACCACCTCGACCCGGCGGATCGGCCCGTTGCCGGCCAGATGCTCGCGCAGCCACTGCCACGTGCGCGGATGGTCGCGTACCTCCTGCGGCACGATCAACACCTGCTCGCCGCTTGCCGCCGTGACCAGTTGCGCGTTGAAAAGGTAGGAACCGATCGCGTCGGCCAGGCTCACCTGGTCGGCCGGCACCTCGACGATCTCGACCTCGGGCATGAGCCCGCGCAGTTGCGTGAAGAAGCCGTCGCGATCGGCGAAGGCTTGTTCATGCGCGAACAGCGTCCGCTCGTTCGCGACCGCGACAACGTCGTTGTGGAACGCGCCAGCCGCGATCGCCGCGCTCGATTGCTCGACGAACAACGTCCGTGCAGGGTCGAGCCGGTGCCCGCGCGCGATCGCGCGGCTCGCCTCCATATGCTGGCGTGCCGGGAAAGGACCGCCTGAGACGCCATACACGAAGATCTCGACGCCTGCCGCATCGTGCGCGGCGCATAGCCGCATGTGATTGGCCGCGCCCTCGTCGCCGAACGGGGCGGGGACGGGCGCGTGGACGCGGAATGCGTCGTGCGCGAAGGCGATACGAAGCTGCGCCAGCGTGTCGGGCCATTCGTGGCTGCGGTGCGGCATGGTGACGAGGTTGGCGACGCTCAGGTGACAGCGTCCGTCGGCGCAGTCGGGCGCGGGCGAGACCGTTGCCGCATTCGCCGCCCACATCGCTGAGGCCGAGAGCGCGCGCGCCTGCAGGTGCGCGTCGGCCGCGGCATAGTCGGTATGAAGCGCGGACAGCCAGCGGTGATCGGGCCGGCGGTGTGGCAGCAGCACGCCTTGCACCAGACCGAGCGCCAGATTGGCCCGCATCTTCGCGATGCCTTGCAATGCTGCGGCACGGGGATGCGCAACGGCTCCGGCGTTGCTGGTCGCGGCGAGATTGCCGGGGCTTAGTCCGGCATAATTGTGCGTCGGACCGATGATGCCATCGAAGTTGATCTCGCGCATGGTCGTCACAGCCGACCGACGTGCGTGATCGTCGCGTCCTCGGCGACGCCCAGCGTATCGGCGCAGGACCGCGCCAGGATCACACCCTCGCCGCATTCGCGCACCTCGCCATAGGCGCAGCGGAAGTCGGCAAGCGTTCCGCTCGCCACCAGCGCCTGCTCGCCGGGTTCACCGTCGATCGCGACCACGCGCGTCTGGTGCGCATCGCGGATGCTGCGCACCGCGTCGGTGCGCGCGGTCATCGTCGGGCCGCCATCGAAGATGTCGACGTAATTCTCGAACGCGAAGCCCTCGTTTTCCAGCATCCGCATCGCCGCCCGACCGCTCGGATGCGGCTTGCCGATCGCGGCGCGCGCGGTGTCGGACAACATGGCGGTGTAGATCGGGTGCTTGGGCATCAGATCGGCGATGAATTGATGGCCGTTGATCGCGTTGAACTCATCCGCGGCTTGGAAATTCATGCCGAAGAAGCGCCCGGCAAGGCCGTCCCAGAACGGCGAGCCGCCCGCCTCGTCGATCAACCCGCGCAGCTCCGCCAGGATGCGCGGCGCGAAGCGCGCGCGGTGCATCGCGATGAACAGGTAGCGCGCGCGTGCCAGCAAAAGCCCCAACCCACCAGCGCGCTCGTTCGGGTGGAGGAACAGGCCGCCGACCTCGCTGCACCCTTCCAGATCGGTCGTCAGCGTCAGCATCTCGGCACGGAACGTCCGGTCGAGCTCGCGGCTGTGCTGCGTCAGCATGCCGATGCGATAGCTGTAGAAAGGGTGCTGCTGCCCCACCATGGTGAAGATCTGGCACGTGCCGCGCACCTCACGCGTCGCGGTATTCTCCAGAATGAGAACGAACAGCTCGTCGGTGACTGGACCATCTTCACGCGCGAACGCCTCGCGGCTGCGCGCAAGTTTGGCTGACAAGGCTTTGCGATCGGGCGGCAAATTGGTGAAGCCGCCGCCCGTCAGCTTCGCCATCTCGTACAGGTGCGGCAGATCGGCCTCGGTGGCGGCGCGGACAACGAACGTCAAAGAAGGGCTCCCTCGGCAATGCGGGCGATGGTCAGCGCGGACAGAGCGGCGCGTTCGGCCAGGCTGTCGACCAGCAGAAATTCGTCGGCTGAGTGGATCGCGCCGCCGCGCGCACCCATCGTGTCGACGACCGGCACGCCCGCCGCCGCAATGTTGTTGCCGTCGCACACACCACCGGTGTCGCGCCACGCGATGTCGAGACCGAGCGCCGATCCGCTGTCCTTCACCAGCGCGAACAACCGCGCCGCGCCCGCGTCGACCGGCTTGGGCGGGCGATTGAAGCCGCCGTGGACCTCGACCTGCACGTCGTGGCGGCCCGCGACTTGACCGGCCACCGTGTCGATCAGCGTTCGGGCGCGATCGATCTCGGCGGTGTCACCCGGGCGGAAGTTCACGCGCAGGACGGCGGTGTCCGGCACGACGTTGTTGGGCCCGCCGCCGTCGATCCGGGCGGGGTTCACCGCGAGCCGCGGGCCGCGCGCATCGTGCAGTCGCAGCGCGATCTCGCTCGCCGCGACGATCGCATTGCGACCGTCCTCGGGATTGCGCCCCGCGTGCGCCGATCGCCCGCGCACGAGGATCGAGAAATTGCCCGTTCCACCCCGCGCCCCGGCGAGCGTGCCGTCGGGCAGCGCCGGCTCATAGGTCAGCGCAGCGTGCTTGCCCCGCGCCGCATCGGCGATCAGCCGCGCGGATGAAAAGGAACCCGTTTCCTCGTCGGCGTTGATCAACACCTCGTAGCCGAGGTCAGGCATGCCCGATGCTTCGATCACCCGCAGCGCTTCGAGCAGTACCGACAATCCACCCTTCATGTCGGCGACGCCGGGTCCGTTCAGCACATTGTCGTCGCGCCACGTCAGCGCCTGAAAGGCGTGATCGACCGGATAGACGGTGTCCATATGCCCGGTGAACAGCATCTGGATCGGTGCCTTGGGTCGCACGACCAGACGCAGGTGGCGCCCGTGCGTCAGCCGCGTCACCGTTCCGTCCGCGCCGACGCTCTCAGCCTCGTCACCCTCGACGAGCGACAAGCAGCCAGGAAGGATCGAGAAGTCATCGGCGAGCAGCGCCGCGACCGTGGCGAGACCGGCCAGGTTGCGCGTTCCGCTGTTGATCGCGCTCCACGATTGCGTCCGCGCGAGCAACGCCGCTGCGTCGATCCGCTCGGTCAATGCTCGATCGTCATGTCTCTCCGTCACACCCGCAGCCTAGCGTGATCTAGTTACAAATGCGACCGTCGCGTAGGAGCACTCGGTGCGTACTAACTCTCGCGCAATAACAGATGCTTGGATCGAACGGTTCGTGTCGGTTAGAAGCTGTACACGATCGACGCCCGACTGGTCGTATCGGTCGAAACGCGACCCTCGGGGGGCGCACTCTCATATTGCACCATGTACGAAAGCTGCGCCGACAGAGGGCCGATCAGCTTGGCAGCCAGCGCGGTGTTGCTGCTCACGGTGCTGTTGAACCGTTCGGCGTAAGCGGACGCATTCTGTTTCACGGTCACGCCGGGCGACAATTTCCAGTTCAGATCGACGCTGCCGCGTGCCGCAGGGCTGCTCTGCAAGCGCCCATCGGTGAAGTTCGTGTAACGGAACGCCGGTCCCACCTCGATGTCGAGCGTCAGCGCCGGTGAGCGCAGCGCATTATAGCCCGCCCCCGACGATGCCGAATAGCGTTCGTGATAGCCGAAGAAGCGATCGGCTTCGAATTGCGCGCTGCCGTACAGGTACAGGCGGTCGTCGATCTTCCAGTTCGGCTCGTAGGCGGCGAGATAATGCTCGCGGCTGGTGACGCCGGCATTGCGCTGATAATCGGCCTGCAGCCGCAGCTTGTGGCGCCAGTTCAGACTCTCGCGCTGAAGATTGGCGGTGCCGGTGATCCCGGTCACCTGCGTGTTGCCGGTCGATGCGAAGCCACCCGCTTCGATACGCCCCGTCCACAATTCGAGCGGAGACGCCTCGCGCAGCCGCTCGTTGCGCTCCCTGGCACGCGCCTCGCGCCAGTCGCTGGCGAGTTTCAAGGACGCGTCGCCGGAGGCAGGGTCGGCGAGCCGCGCATATTTGACGATCGTGTTGACCGCGTTCTCGTCCCCCGACGCCATCGCCGCGTCGAGCATCGAGCGGATCGTGGGCGGTATCGCCATCGTGTCGGGCGTGTTGTCGACAGCGACGGCGGACAGGAGCAGCGCAGCGATCATCGGCACAATGGTCTTGTCGGAGGAAAGCGGGAAAGAGAAGCCGACGCGGCGGCGATCGGCGACGATCCGCCCGTCAGTTCAGATGATCCGCGAACGCGGCGAGCACATCCTCGTACAGCGCGCGCTTGAACGGAACGATCAGCGTCGGCAGGTCGGCGGGCTCGGCCCAGCGCCACGCGCGAAATTCCGGGTGTGCGGTGTCGATACGGATGTCGCTGTCCTCGCCCTCGAAACGGAACAGGAACCAGCGCTGGCGCTGGCCGCGGTACTTACCCTTCCACACCTTGCCGACCAGCTCGGGTGGCAGATCGTAGAACAGCTCGTCGGCGGCCTCGGCGACCAGCGTGACCTTGTCGGGCGTCACGCCGGTTTCTTCCCCGAGTTCCCGGATCGCCGCTGCCTGCGCGTCCTCGCCGGGATCGATCCCGCCCTGCGGCATCTGCCACGCTTCCAGCGTGTTATCGATCCGCTGCCCGACGAAGACGTGATGGTCGCGGTTGATCAGCATGACGCCCGCGCAGGGGCGGTACGGAAGCGAAGCGGGATCGGTCATACCCGCTTCCCTACCAGCCGGCGCGCGCCGACTCCACCGTTGACGCGCATCGCTTCGTTGATCGTCAGCCCGCGGCCTGCGCCATGACGCGTTGACCCTCCGCTTCGACGATCGCGCCCTTTACCGCCGTCAGGTAAGCCGCGACGTCCCCCGCGCTCGACGGCACGGCCTGACGCAGCGTGATGAAGCCGTGGATGTTGCCGCGCGCCTCGCGGAAGGTGACCGGCACGCCCGTCTGGATCAGCGCAGCGGCATAAGCGCGGCCCTGGTCGCGGATCGGGTCCAGGCTGGCCGTCACGATCACCGCCGGTGGCAGCCCGGCGAGCGAACCGCCCATCGGCGACGCCTTCCGGTGGTCCGGGTCGGGCGCGTAATGCTCGCCGAACCACATCATGCCTTCACGCGTCAGCAGATACCCGTCGGCGAAGTCGCTGAACGACGGATATTCCTTCATCATGTCGGCGGCGGGGTAGATCGGCGCCTGCACGATCACCGGCACGTCGGCCGGCTCGTCGCGCAGCGCGATCGCGGTGGTGATGGTCAGCGTGCCGCCCGCGCTGTCACCCGACAACACCAGCGCGGTCGCGGTACGCCCGAGCTCCGCGGGATTGGAGGCGACCCAGCGCGCTGCCGCCTCGCAATCGTCGGGCGCCGCGGGCCATTTCGCTTCGGGCGCGAGCCGGTAATCGACCGAGACGACCGGCAGGTCGAGCTGCCGCGCCATCTCGGCGGTGAAGCTCGCATGCGTGTCGATGTTGCCGATCACGAAGCCGCCGCCGTGGAAGAACACCACCATTGGGCCGGGCTCGCGGGTCTCGCGCGGGTCGAACAACCGTGCGGCGATGCTGCCGCCCTCGACCGGGATCGTCAGATCCTTGATCGTCGCCAGCACGCCCACCGGCGGATCGGCGATGTCCTTCATCGCGTAGAACACCGCACGCGCTTCCGTCGGCGTCTGCTGGTGCATCTTGGGCCCGGGAATGCTGTTCAGGTAATCGAGGAAGTTGCGCACGTCCGGGCGGACGAAGGGTTCGCTCTTGGTCGGGGCAGGACGATCGATGGTCGTATCGGTCACAAACGCTCTCCTGTGTGCCGCGCGGTGGCGCGTCGTTCTTTGCAACCTATCTTAGCTGCATGATCGCGGTCGTCCACCATCCCGATTACGTCACCGAGGCGCCCGCGCGCAGCACGTATCGCTGGGGCAAGAACGGTGCGATCCGCGATCTGCTGCTGGCGGAAGGAGCGCGCGTGGCGTGGCACCAGCCATCGGCGATGCCGCGCGCGTGGCTGGAGGCGGTGCACGATCCCGATTACGTCGCGCAGGTGCTGTCCGCGCAGGTGCCGCGCGAGAAGGAACGGCGCACCGGCTTTCCGATCACGCCGCTGGTCGCGCGACGCGCCGCGGTGGTGCCGGGCGGAACCTATCTGGCCGCGCTGCTCGCGCTCGATCGCGGTTTTGCGGCCAACACCGCGGGCGGCAGCCACCACGCATTGGCCGATACCGGCGCCGGTTACTGCGTGTTCAACGATCTTGCCATTGCCGCGCACCGCCTGGTCGAGGAGGGCAGGGCGGAGCGCGTCGCGATCGTCGACTGCGACGTCCACCAGGGTGACGGCACTGCAGCGCTTTGCGCCGGCCACCCACAAATCGCGACCTACTCGATCCACGCGGCGAAGAACTTTCCGGTGCGCAAGGCGCAATCGACGCTCGACGTCGCGCTCGCCGATGGCGTCGGCGACGCGGAATATCTCGATACCCTCGAGACGACGTTGTCCGGGTTTCTCGACGCGCACCGGCCCGACCTGATCCTTTACCAGGGCGGCGTCGATCCGTTCGCGGGCGACCGGCTCGGGCGGCTGGCGCTGAGCGAGGAGGGGCTGGTCGCGCGCGACCGCCTGATCGCGCGGCTGGCGACCGACCGCGGCCTACCGCTCGCCTGCACCGTCGGCGGCGGCTACGGTGACGACGTGATGGCGATCGCGGCGCGTCACGTCCGCGTCATTCTGACGCTCGGCGAGGCGATGGGGCGGGGTCACGTTGCGCGGGCGGAACAGAAAAGCGGAGCCAGCGTAGTCGCGGGGTGACGAGCATCCTGTGGTTCCGCCAAGACCTTCGCCTCCACGATCAACCGGCGCTGCTCGCCGCGGTGGCGGACGGCGACGTGATCCCGCTGTACATCCTCGATGACGAGACACCCGGGGACTGGCGGATCGGCGGCGCGCAGCGCTGGTGGCTGCACGGCAGCCTCGCCTCGCTTGACCAGAGTCTGCGCGCGCATGGAAGCCGCCTGATCCTGCGCCGCGGCGCGTCCGAGCAGGTGCTGCGCGAGGTGCTGGACAAGAGCGGAGCCGATCGCATCCACGCGTTGCACCATTACGAGCCATGGTGGCGAAAGGTCGAGCAGGCGCTGGGCGACCATCTCTGCCTCCACGACGGTAATCACCTCGTCCATATCGAGGACGTGAAGACCGGCAGCGGCGCGCCGTTTCGCATCTATTCGTCCTTCTGGAAGGCGCTGCAGGAACATCTTCCGCCCGAGAAGCCGCATCCCGCGCCAAAGAGCATCCCCGCACCCAAGAAGTGGCCGAAGTCGGAGACGCTCGCCAGCTTCGATCTGCTCCCGACCAAACCCGACTGGGCGGTCGACTTCGATGGTGAGCCCGGCGAAGCCGACGCGCAGGAAAAGGTGAACGCGTTCGCGAAGCGCGTCGACCGCTACGAGCAGATGCGTAACCTGCCGGGCGAGGAAGGTACGTCGCTGTTGTCCCCGCACCTCCACTTCGGCGAGATCTCGGTGCGTGCGCTCTGGCACAAGGTCGGCACCGGCGAGGACGCGGTCAAATACCAGAAGGAGCTCGCCTGGCGCGACTTCACCAGCGGGGTGACGCTCGCGCTGCCCGACTATGGCGACAAGAACGGTCGACCCAAGTACGACAAATTGCAGTGGCGTACGGGCGAGGACGCGAAGGCCGACCTGCGTGCGTGGCAGCGGGGTCGCACCGGCTATCCCATCGTCGACGCAGGCATGCGCCAACTCTGGACCAGCGGCTGGATGCACAATCGCCTGCGCATGATCACCGCGAGTTTCCTCATCAAGCATCTGCTGATCGACTGGCGCGAGGGCGAGCGCTGGTTCTGGGACTGTCTGGTCGATGCCGATTACGGCAACAATTCGGTCAATTGGCAGTGGGTCGCGGGGACCGGGGTCGACGCCAACATGTTCTCGCGGATCATGGCGCCGCTGACCCAGTCGGAGAAGTTCGACGCCGGCGACTATATCCGCCGCTGGGTGCCCGAACTCGCCGACGTGCCCGACCCCGCGATCCACGACCCCGAGACTGCCGGGTGCAAGCCCGACGCCTATCCGTCCAAGATCATCGGGCACCGCGAGGCACGCGAACGCGCGCTGGCGGCGGCGGCACGGTTGCGATAACCGCCGCGTCCTATGGACGCTCCGGTTCGCTCTCTGGCTCGCCAGCCCCGTCGTGCCTCCCGCTTCGCCGGGCTGACCGCGCCCGTCTTCCACCGCATCCTCGACCGCGTCGATGCCGGGCTGGTCGAAGGCGCGATCGAGGCGACGCTGCCCGACGGCACGCACCGGCTGCTCGGCGGTCGGCAGGACGGACCCGTCGCGATCGTCGCCGTACACCGCTGGCGCGCCTTGTGGCGCCTCGTCTCGGCCGGCTCGATCGGCTGGTACGAGGGGTGGGAGGCTGGCGACTGGTCGAGCCCCGATCTCGTTCCGATCTTTGATCTGTTCATGCGCAACCGCGTCGCGCTCGGCGACACCGCGCGCGCCAAGCGCGGCGCGAAACTCGCCGCCCGCGTCGTCCACGCATTCCGCCGCAACGACCGCCGCGGCGCGCGCCGCAACATCGCCGCGCATTACGACCTCGGCAACGATTTCTACCGCGAGTGGCTCGACGAGACGCTGACCTATTCGTCGGCGTTGTTCGCGCATGCCGAGGAACCGCTCGCCGTCGCGCAGCAGCGCAAGCTCGACGCGGTGCTCGCACGCACGGGTGCGCGGGCGGGCGACCGCGTGCTCGAGATCGGCTGCGGCTGGGGCTCGTTCGCCGCCACCGCCGCGGCTGCGGGCGTGCAGGTCCACGCACTGACGCTCTCGACCGAGCAGCGCGACCATGTCGCGGCGCGCGCGTTACCGGGCGTCACCGTGTCGCTGACCGACTATCGCGACGTGACCGGCACCTATGATGCGGTGGCGAGCATCGAGATGGTCGAGGCGGTGGGCCAGGAATATTGGCCCGCCTACCTCCAGACGATCGCGCGCGTCCTCAAACCCGGCGGTCGCGCGGCGATCCAATATATCTCGATCGCCGACGACGTGTTCGAGGCCTACGCCGGCAGCGTCGACTTCATCCAGCGCTACGTCTTTCCCGGCGGCTTGCTGCTGTCCGAGTCGCGCTTCCGGCGAATCGCCGAGGCGAACGGGCTCGAATGGCGCGACCAGCACGCATTCGGGCTCGACTATGCCGAGACGCTGCGGCGCTGGCGCGATTGCTTCGACGCGGCCGCCAGTGAGCGGCGCCTGCCACCGCGCTTCGACGCGCGCTTTCAGCGGCTGTGGCGCTTCTACCTGATGTACTGCGAGGGCGGCTTCCGCGGCGGCGGCATCCATGTCGCGCACGTCACGCTGGTCAAATGCTAGGGCTCACGCTTCCACGCGCTCGCGGTGCCCCGCGGGAAAGCCGTCGATCGCCAGCCGCACGATCGCCGCGGCAACCGTGTCGGGCGGCTTGACCGAGGCGGGGTCCTCGCCCGGATAAGCGCGCGCGCGCATCTTGGTCCGCGTGGCACCCGGATCGAGGATCGCGGTCCGCACGCGGCTCACCTCGGCCATCTCATCGCCGTACGCGCCCAGCAGCGTATCGAACGCCGCCTTCGACGCGCCGTACGCACCCCAGTAAGCGCGGGGCTTGGCCCCCACCGACGAGGTGACGCCGATCACCCGCGCACCCGCCGACCGACGCAGCAAGGGGTCGAACGCCTGGATCATCGCCACCTGCGCCGACACGTTGAGCGTCAGAACCTGCGCCAGTTCCTTCGCGTCGATCGCAGGCACGGCCGCCAGCGTACCGAGCATCCCGGCGTTCAGCACCAGTACGTCCAGCGCATCCCACCGATCCGCCACCGCGGTCGCCAGACGCGCAATCGAGTCAGTCTGCGTCAGGTCGAGCGGCGCGATCGTCGCCGATCCACCGGCGTCGAAGATCCGCTCCTCGACGCTCTCCAGATCCTTCGCGGTCCGCGCGGTGATGACGACATGCGCGCCTTCCGCCGCCAGCGCGATCGCGGTCGCCGCACCGATCCCCCGGCTCGCACCCGTCACGAGCGCGAGCTTGCCTTCCAATCCCTTGGTCAAATCAGTTCACTCGTTCTGCCAGAAGCGCGAATTGGTCGACCGAGGTCGTATCGTCATGGTCGGTCAGGCTGGTCGGATAGTCGCCGGTGAAGCACGCGTCGCAATATTTCGGGCGGATGTCGGCGCGGTGCGTCTCGCCCAGCGCCTTGTACAGCCCGTCGATCGACACAAAGGCGAGGCTGTCGGCGTGGATGAACTCGGTCATGCCGCCGATGTCGTGCTTGGCCGCCAGCAGCTTGGCGCGCTCGGGCGTGTCGACGCCGTAGAAGCACGAATGGCGCGTCGGCGGGCTGGCGATCCGCATGTGCACCTCGGCCGCGCCCGCGTCGCGCATCATCTGCACGATCTTGAGGCTCGTCGTACCGCGCACGATCGAATCGTCGATCAGCACGACGCGCTTGCCCTGGATCAGCGCGCGATTGGCGTTGTGCTTCAATTTCACGCCCAGGTGACGGACCTTGTCGCCCGGCTGGATGAAGGTGCGCCCGACGTAATGCGAGCGGATGATGCCGAGCTCGAACGGAATGCCGCTCTGCTGCGCGTAACCGATCGCGGCCGGCACGCCCGAATCGGGCACCGGAATGACGAGGTCGGCCTCGACCGGCGCCTCGATCGCGAGCTGCGCGCCGATGTTCTTGCGGACCGAGTAGATCGACTGGTCGTCGACAATCGAATCGGGACGCGAAAAATACACCCATTCGAAGATGCAGGGCCGCGGCGACAGCGGCGCGAACGGGCGCACCGAACGCGTCTCTGCCCCTTGCACGATCACCAGCTCGCCGGGTTCGACCTCGCGCACGAACTCCGCCCCGACCACGTCGAGCGCGACCGATTCGGAGGCGAAGATCACCGCGTCGCCCAGCTTTCCCATCACCAGCGGTCGGATACCCAACGGGTCGCGGCACGCGATCATCCCCTCGGGCGTCATCACGATCAGCGCATAGGCGCCTTCGATCTGCTTTAACGCGTCGATGAAGCGGTCGAGCAACGTGCGATAGCTCGATGTCGCGACCAGGTGGATGATCGTTTCGGTGTCGGAGGTCGACTGGAAGATCGACCCGCGCCGCACCAACTCGCGCCGCAGCTTCATCGCATTCGACAGATTGCCGTTGTGCGCGACCGCGAAACCGCCCGACGACAGTTCGGCATAGAGCGGCTGGACGTTGCGCAGCGCGGTCTCGCCCGTCGTCGAATAGCGCACGTGCCCGCACGCGACCTCGCCCGGCAGCGAGCGAATCACGTCGTCACGGTCGAAATTGCCCGCGACGTGACCCATCGCGCGGTGCGTGTGGAACATCGCGCCGTCGAACGTCGTGATCCCCGCTGCTTCCTGTCCACGGTGCTGCAGCGCGTGGAGGCCGAGCGCGACCAGCGCCGCGGCGCCCTCGGTCTGCGACACGCCAAAGATGCCGCACTCCTCGTGCAGATGGTCGTTGTCGAACGGATGGGTGGTCAGCATGGGGCCGAAGCTCGCGTTGGGGGGCTCGCGTGATGCCGGGCCGCATATAGCGACTGTCGCGCGATTGTCATCCTGCGTGCGCCTGGGCGACCGGCGCGGTCTGTTGCGCGACGGCGAACTCCGCTACCAGCCACGGCATGGACGACCGCGAACAAGGCAGCACCTTTCAACCCAAATTCGACGCGAACGGGCTCGTCACCGCCGTGGTCAGCGACCGCGCCGGCGCGCTGTTGATGGTCGCGCACATGAACGCCGACGCGATCGCCGCCACAAAGGCGAGCGGCGAGGCGACCTTCTGGTCGCGCAGTCGTGCTCGCTTGTGGAAAAAGGGCGAGACGTCGGGCAACGTGCTGCGCGTGATCGAGATGCGGGTCGACTGCGATCAGGACGCGCTGTGGCTGATCGTCGACGCCGCCGGCCCCGCCTGCCACACCGGCGCGACGAGCTGCTTTTACCGCCGCGTCAACGGCGACACGCTGGAGCGGGTCGGATGAAGCGCACGCTCGCACTCGCGCTGCTTCTGGCCGCGTGCGGCGAACAGTCTTCCGTTCCGGACGAGGGCGGAGCCGGAGCCGCGCTCGAGCGCACCGCGCGGGCGAGCGGGATGGTGCCCGATCCCGCCCGCATCATTCCGACCGGCGTCTACGCCAGCGGCGAGGACAAGGTCTGCCTCGTGCCGCAAGACGGCGATCGCTACCGCATCGGCGCCTCGATCGATCTGGGCGAACAGCAGCGCTGCACGGCACGCGGTACTGCGCGCGGACGCGACAAGCTCGACGTGCGGATGGGGGAGGGCTGCGAGTTCGTCGCCTCGCTCGACGGCGACACGATCGCGTTTCCAGCCGTGCTGCCTGCTGCGTGCGACACGATGTGCGAGGGTCGTGCGACGCTCGCCGCGCTCGCGGCCGCGCGGCTGAGCGACAGCGTATCGGAGGCGACGCGCGCTATCGGATCGGACGGTAGCCCGCTCTGCGCAGGTTGACGTTCACGTAAGGGTAAGGTAAACGGCGGTGCATGAGCGCTGTCGCCTACGCTGTCGTTCCGCCGCGCGATGATCGCGAGCATTTCAGCATCTCCGACCTCTCGACCGAGTTCGGCATCACCCCGCGCGCGCTGCGCTTCTACGAGGACGAGGGGCTGATCAGCCCCGAACGTCGTGGCCTCGCGCGCATCTACTCGCAGCGCGACCGCGCGCGGCTCGCCTGGATCCTGCGCGGCAAGCGCGTCGGGTTCAGCCTTGCCGACATCCGCCAGATGATCGACCTCTACGATCTGGGCGACGGCCGCCGCGCGCAACGCGCGATCACGATCGAGCGCTGCCGCGAACGCATCGCGACGCTCCAGGCACAACGCACCGACATCGACGCCGCGATCCTCGAACTGGAGGAATTCATCGGCGTCATCGAAACATCAAACCCGACCAAGGAAGCCTGACATGCCGCAATATACGCCCCCCGTCCGCGACACGCGCTTCGTGCTCGAACACGTCGTCGGGCTCGATCGCTACGCCAACGTGGCCGGGTTCGCCGCCGCGACCCCCGACACCGTCGACGCGGTGCTGGAGGAAGGTGGCCGCTTCGTCGCCGAGGTGCTGTTCCCGCTCAACCAGTCGGGCGACCTTGAAGGCTGCACCCGGCACGAGGACGGCTCGGTCACCACGCCCAAGGGGTTCAAGGACGCGTACAACAAGTTCGTTGAATCGGGCTGGGGCACGCTCAGCGCACCCGAGGCGTTCGGCGGGCAGGGCATGCCGCACGTCGTCTCGACCGCGTTTCAGGAATATATGATCAGTGCCAACATGGCGTTCGCGATGTACCCCGGCCTCGCGCACGGCGCGATCGCCGCGCTGGTGGTGAAGGGCAGCCCTGAGCAGCAGGAGAAGTATCTGCCGCGCATGATCTCGGGCGAGTGGGGCGGCACCATGAACCTGACCGAGCCGCAGTGCGGCACCGACCTCGGGCTCATCCGCACCCGCGCCGAGCCGCAAGCGGACGGCAGCTACGCGATCACCGGCACCAAGATTTTCATCTCGGCGGGTGAGCACGACCTGACCGACAACATCATCCACCTCGTGCTCGCCAAGACGCCGGGCGCGCCCGACACGTCGAAGGGTATCTCGCTGTTCGTGGTGCCCAAGGTGCTGGTCAACGACGACGGCTCGCTGGGTGAGCGCAATGCGGTGTCGTGCGGCTCGATCGAGCACAAGATGGGCATCCACGGCAACGCCACCTGCGTGATGAACTATGACGGCGCGACCGGCTGGCTGGTCGGTGAGGAGATGAAGGGTCTCGCCGCGATGTTCATCATGATGAACGCGGCGCGGCTCGGCGTCGGCTTGCAGGGGCTGGGCGTTGCGGAAACCGCGTACCAGAATGCGGTGCAATATGCGAAGGACCGCCGCCAGGGTCGTGCGCTGACCGGCCCGGCGGAGCCGAACGAGAAGGCCGACACGCTGTTCGTCCATCCCGATGTTCGCCGCATGTTGATGGATGCGAAGGCGTGGATCGAGGGGCTGCGCGCGCTCTGCCTGTGGGGCGCGCTCCAGGTCGATCTCGAGCACAATGCCGGGAGCGAGGAGGAGCGTCAGCTCGCCGGCGACCTGATCGGTCTGCTCACCCCCGTCATCAAGGGCGTCGGCACCGACAAGGGCTACGAAATCGCGACCAACGCGCAGCAGGTCTACGGCGGGCACGGCTACATCCAGGAATGGGGGATGGAGCAGTATGTTCGCGACGCCCGCATCGCGCAGATCTACGAAGGCACCAACGGCGTGCAGGCGATGGATCTGGCCGGGCGCAAGCTGGCGCAGAACGGCGGCCGCGCGGTGATGGCGTTCGGCAAGATGGTGACCGAGGAGATCGCCGCGGCCAAGCAGGACGACGCCACCGCCGACTTCGCGGCCCGGCTGGAGAAGGCCGCGGGCGAGCTGCAGGGCGCGACGATGTGGTTCATGGCGAACGGCATGAAGAACCCCAACAACATTGGCGCGGGCGCGGTGCCGTACATGCACCTGGTCGGCATCGTCGCGGTCGGGCTGATGTGGCTGCGCATGGCCTCCGCGGCGGCGCGCCTCAAGGCGGCGGGCGAGGGCGATGCGGCGTTCCTCGACGCCAAGCTGGTGACCGCGCGCTATTTCGCCGAGCGCGTGCTGCCCGAAGCGGGTGCGCTGCGTCGCAAGATCGAGGGCGGCGCCGACGCGGTCATGGCGCTGCCGGTCGAGATGTTCGCCGCCGCGTGACCCGACGTGACCGCCGGCGGGTGCGCGTCACTCGCCGGCGGTCGTACCCGCCTCACCGGCCTGATCGCCGCTCGCAGCGGGCTTTGCCTCGGTCGGCGTGGCAGCCGCGGGCGCTGCGCGGCGAACGCCGTGCAGTGCAGCAGGTCCGCGCGTAGTCGCGGGCGTCGCAGGCGGCGGTGCGGAACCCGTGACGGGCACCGCGGTCATCGATCCGCGTCCGCGCATGCACTGCGCCGTGTCAGCGCGCTTGAACTGCCCGCAATTCCAAAGCACGCGGTCGAACCCGTTGCTGCGATCGCGCAGATAGCTGAACCCCATCGACGTATATTGCTGCGGCGACATCGTCATCCCCGCGGGTACCAGCCGCGCATCGCTCCAGCCCATCAGCTTGCAGCGAAGCCGTTCGCCGCAGGCACGCTGCGCGAGCGCCGGCAGCGCGTCGGGCTGGCGCGGGTCGATGACGACCAGGAACGTGTCTGGCGCTTCGGCCAGCGGCTTCAACGCGGTCGGTTGCGCGAGCGGCAACACGCCGGGCGCGATCGGCGCGTCGCCGGGCAGATCGGCGAACAGCGGCAGCACCGCCGCGAGCGCTTCCTCCGTTTCGTCCACTACCCCGCCGTCGCGGTGCGCGTCGGAAATGGTCGCAAGCTTGGCGATGCTCGGCTCGACCGAGGCGACGGTGCGGTTGAACGCCGGCGGCGTGCCCCACCACCCCGCCCAGCGGAAAAACAGGTGGCTGTGCACCGCCGCGATCTTGTCCAGGCTCGACTGCCAGTAAGGCACGACCCAGTCGGTATGGTAATGCGTCGCATAGCCGACAGGTTTGTAGACCCGGCCGGAGAGCGCCTGTGCCGCCAGCGCGCGTGCATCGCGCCACATCGCCTCGGTCGGGATCCAGCGGGTCAACGCGCCGTCGCAGGTGAAGGTGAACTGGCAGCCGGTGCTGCGTTCCTGCCCCTCGAACACCACGCCGCAAACGGTCTTCGGGAAGGCGGGGTGGCGCAACCGGTTGAGGATCACCTGCGCGACCGCGCGCTGCCCCTCTGGATCGTTGCCCGCCTCGTAGATCTGCGCCGCGGCGAGGCAGTCGGTCGCGCGCGCGATGCTGGCGGCGTCGCCGGCGATGCGGAACGGCCGCGCCGCCGGGTTCGGGCCGGTGACGAACGGTACGCTGTCGTTGAACGCCTTCGCGTCCTGCGGGCTGAGCGCGACGAACTCGACCGGCTCTACCGGAGGAAGGACGGTCGCGGGCACGACCGTGCGCTTGGCGAGCGCGCGCAGCGCTGCCGGACGCGCGGCGATCGCCGGCGGGTGCGTGACCACCCATGCCGGCACGGCCACCGCCGCGACCGCGACGAACGAGAGGATCGCGCGCAGGCCCGGTGTGACCTGCGCGCCCGATGTGGAACCGCTCACTGTTCGGGCAGGAAGTCCGGCACCGACAGGTAACGCTCGCCCGTGTCGTAGTTGAACCCGAGCACGCGGACGTTGTCGGGCAGGTCGGGCAGCTTCTGCAGGATCGCGGCGAGCGTCGCGCCCGACGAGATGCCGACCAGCATGCCTTCCTCACGTGCCGAACGCCGCGCCATGTCCTTGGCGACCGCGGCGTCGACCTCGATCACGCCGTCGAGCAATTGCGTGTGCAGGTTCGCCGGGATGAAGCCAGCACCGATCCCCTGAATCGGGTGCGGACCCGGCTGACCGCCGCCGATAACGGGCGAGGCGGCGGGCTCAACCGCGAATACCTTGAGGTTCGGCCATTCCTTTTTCAGCACCTCGGCGACGCCGGTGATGTGCCCGCCGGTGCCGACGCCGGTGATGATGACGTCGATCGGCGTGTCGCGAAAGTCGTTCAGGATTTCCTGCGCGGTTGTGCGGACGTGCACGTCGACGTTGGCTGGATTCTCGAACTGCTGCGGCATCCACGCATTGTCGGTCTGCTCGACCAGCTGCAGCGCGCGCTCGATCGCGCCCTTCATCCCCTTCTCGCGCGGGGTCAGATCAAAGGTCGCGCCGTAAGCGAGCATCAGCCGGCGACGCTCCAGCGACATGCTCTCGGGCATGACGAGGACGAGCTTGTAGCCCTTCACCGCCGCCACCATCGCCAGGCCGATGCCCGTGTTGCCGCTCGTCGGCTCGATGATCGTGCCGCCGGGCTTCAACTCGCCCGACTTCTCCGCCGCCTCGATCATGGCGAGCGCGATGCGGTCCTTCACAGAGCCGCCGGGATTGCCGCGCTCCGACTTGATCCACACTTCGCTGTCGGGGAACAGCCGCTGCACGCGGACGTGCGGGGTGTTGCCGATCGTGTCGAGAATGGTGTTCGCCTTCATGGCTGTATGCCTCCGTTCTGCGGTCCGGGCTCTAGCGCCTCGGGCGGGTCAAAGGTCCGTGCGTTCTTGAGTTCGGGGAAAAGCCGCGCCCAGACAAGCGTGATCGCGATGGCGCCGATGCCGCCCGCGACCACAGCGCCGACGGGGCCGAGCAGCGAGGCGAGCAAGCCGCTTTCCGCCTCACCCAGTTCGTTCGACGCCGAAATGGTGAGCTGCGACACCGCGCTGACGCGTCCGCGCATCGCATCGGGCGTGTGGAGCTGGATCAATGAGGTACGGACATACACCGACACCATGTCGGCGCACCCTGCGACGATCAGCGCGGCTAGGCTGAGCCAGAACGAGCGCGAGATGCCAAAGGTCAGGATCGCGAGCCCGAACACGACCACCGCCACCAGCATCTTGACGCCGACGTTCTTCTTCATCGGGTTGAACGAGAACCACAGCGCGGTGGACGCGGCACCGATCCCCATGCCGGCGGCGAGAAAGCCGAGCCCCGTTGCACCGACGTGCAGGATGTCGCGCGCGTAGATCGGCAGCAGCGCGGTCGCGCCCGCCAGCAGCACCGCGAAGAGATCAAGCGTGATCGCGGCGAGCACCAGCCGGTTCTGCCGCACATATTGAAAGCCGTCGAGGATGCGCTGCATCGGGCGGCGATCCTTCTGCGCCGGCGGCTGCGGTACGCGCCCGATCATGAACATGAGCGCGAGTGCGACGAGCAGCATTCCCGATACCACACCATAAGCGATGTCGGGGTGGAGCCCGTACAGGAACCCGCCGACGCTCGGGCCCACGATCGTGCCGGTCTGCCACGCGATCGAGCTGATCGCGATCGCGGTCGGCAGGCTCTCCTTGGGCACCAGATTGGGCGCAAGCGCGGAATAGGCCGGGCCGGAGAAGGCGCGCGCGACCCCCACCAGCACCGCCGCGCCGAACAGCGCGGGCAGCGTCAGCGTATTGGTATAGGTCAGGTAGCCGAGCGTCGCCGCGACGGTGCACAGCAATGCGGTGGTCGCGCGCACGATCCAGCGTCGGTCGACGCTGTCGGCGACCAGCCCGACGAGCGGGGTGAGCAGGAACAACGGCACGAACTGCACCAGCCCGATCATGCCGAGCAGGAAGGCGGCCTCCTGCACGTCCATCGTCTGGCGCGCGATGCCGTACACTTGCCAGCCGATGATGATCGCCTGCGCGCTGATCGCGATGGTGCCGGCAAAACGCGACAGCCAATAGGCGCGGAAATTGGCGATGCGCAGCGGGTGCACGGTCTGTTCCATCTGGCGAGCGGCTTAGGCGGGGGTGCAGCGCGAGGCAACTGCTGAGGCTGGCACTCACGCCGGCTCACGGCTGTCGTAGCGGCAAGCGTTGCAGGTGCGCGTCAATCGCGCCTATAGGCCCGCATCCCTTTCCCCAGGTACGAGGTTTTTGTCCGTGGCCAAAGCCCCCGCCCGCGCACCCGCGCCAAGCGAGCCACCTACGTCCAATCGCGTGCGTCCGAATGAGCCGCAACCCTATGCGGCCTCGAAGGACGAGCTGCTGAAATTCTACGAGCAGATGCTGCTCATCCGCCGGTTCGAGGAAAAGGCAGGGCAGCTCTACGGCCTCGGCCTGATCGGCGGTTTCTGCCACCTCTACATCGGTCAGGAAGCCGTCGCGGTCGGGTTGCAGTCGGCGCTGTCGGGGGATGACTCGGTCATCACCGGCTACCGCGACCACGGCCACATGCTGTTGTGCGGCATCCCGCCCAAGGACGTGATGGCGGAGCTGACCGGGCGTCAGGCCGGCATCTCGAAGGGCAAGGGCGGCTCGATGCACATGTTCAGTGTCGAGCATAAGTTCTACGGCGGGCATGGCATCGTCGGCGCGCAGGTGTCGCTCGGCACCGGTCTCGCCTTTGCGCACAAGTACCGGAACGATGGCGGCGTGGCGCTGGCCTATTTCGGCGATGGCGCGGCGAACCAGGGCCAGGTGTACGAGAGCTTCAACATGGCCGAGCTGTGGAAGCTGCCGATCATCTACGTGATCGAGAACAACCAGTATGCGATGGGCACCAGCGTCAATCGCGCCTCGGCCGAGGACCAATTGTACCGCCGCGGCGAGAGCTTCCGTATTCCCGGCCTGCAGATCGACGGCATGGACGTCCTGGCGGCACGCGGCGCGGCGGAAGAAGCGCTCGCTTGGGTGCGCGCGGGCAAGGGGCCGATCATCCTCGAGATGAAGACCTATCGCTACCGCGGTCACTCGATGTCCGACCCCGCCAAATACCGCTCGCGCGACGAAGTGCAGGCGGTGCGCGACAAGTCCGACCCGATCGAACACGTCAAGAAGCTGTTGTCCGAACAGGGCGTGGCCGAGGACGAGCTCAAGAAGATCGAGCAGGACATCCGCCGCCAGGTGAACGAGTCCGCCGACTTCGCCGAAAGCACCCCCGAGCCGGAGCCTTCCGAATTGTACACCGACGTTCTGGTGGAGAAGTACTGACATGGCGATCGACATCAAGATGCCGGCGCTGTCGCCCACGATGGAAGAGGGCACGCTGGCCAAGTGGCTGGTGAAGGAAGGCGACACGGTTAAGTCCGGCGACATCATGGCCGAGATCGAGACCGACAAGGCGACGATGGAGTTCGAGGCGGTCGACGAGGGCGTCGTCTCCAAGATCCTGGTCGCAGAGGGTACCGACAACGTGAAGGTCGGTGAGGTCATCATGCAGCTCGACGGCGAGGATGCCGGGGCTGGCGGCTCGACCGCGACGGAGCAGGCGGCGCCCGCCGATCAGGCTGCGGCAACGAAGGATGACAATCCCGCCGCCGACGCCAAGGCCGACGAGAAGAAGGCCGATACGGTCGAGGATTCGGCGCACCCGGCGCAGGAGAAGGTCGAGACCGGCGCGCGCCAGTTGTTCGCCGCTGCCGAGAACAAGGCCGAGGTGCGCGACCCCGCGATCCCCGCCGGCACCGAGATGGTGAAGATCACCGTCCGCGAGGCGCTGCGCGACGCGATGGCGGAGGAGATGCGCGCCGACGATCGCGTGTTCGTGATGGGCGAGGAAGTCGCGCAATATCAGGGCGCGTACAAGGTGACGCAGGGCCTGCTCGACGAGTTCGGCGAGCGCCGCGTGATCGACACGCCAATCACCGAATACGGCTTCGCTGGCATCGGTTCGGGCGCGGCGATGGGCGGGTTGAAGCCGATCGTCGAGTTCATGACCTTCAACTTCGCGTTGCAGGCGATCGACCACATCATCAACTCGGCCGCCAAGACCAACTACATGTCGGGCGGTCAGATGCGCTGCCCGATCGTGTTCCGTGGTCCGAACGGCGCGGCCAGCCGCGTCGGCGCGCAGCACAGCCAGAACTTCGGCCCGTGGTACGCGAGCGTGCCGGGCCTGATCGTGATCGCGCCCTACGATGCGGCGGACGCCAAGGGGCTGCTCAAGGCCGCGATCCGCACCACCGATCCGGTCGTGTTCCTGGAGAACGAGCTACTCTACGGCCGCTCGTTCGAGGTGCCGAAGCTCGACGATTGGGTGCTGCCGATCGGCAAGGCGCGGATCATGCGCGAGGGCCGCGACGTGACGATCGTCAGCTACTCGATCGGCGTCGGGCTCGCGCTCGAAGCCGCCGACAAGCTGGCCGAGGAGGGCATCGACGCGGAGGTGATCGACCTGCGCACGCTGCGCCCGCTCGACAAGCAGACGGTGCTGAAGTCGCTCTCCAAGACCAATCGCATGGTCGTGGTCGAGGAAGGCTGGCCGACCTGCTCGATCGCGTCAGAAATCAGCACGATCGCGATGGAGGAAGGCTTCGACGACCTCGACGCACCGGTGATGCGCGTGACCGACGAGGACGTGCCGCTGCCCTACGCCGCCAATCTGGAGAAGCTGGCGCTCGTGTCGGCGGACAAGGTGATCGCGGCGGTGAAGAAGGTCTGCTATCGCAAGTGACGCACAACTATCTGCGGCCGCTCACGTCGTCGTGTAGCGGTCGCAGGTATATCTGGTCGCTGCCGGGGCCGGGTTGTAGATCTGGCTGAACACGCGTTTGTCGCGCACGATGAACGATGCGTTGTAGTGCAGCAGCATGAAGCCGTCGGGGATCCAGCTCGATCCGATGACCGGCTGATAGTCGTAGTTGATCTCGACGAACATGACGCCGGAATCGGGCGGCGCGGTGACCACTGCGCCGGTGTCGCCCATGCCGGTCACCTGCTTACCGGGCGCGCTCGGCCAGGCCTGCAAACCCGAGTCCGTCGTCGCCACGCCGTAGTGCGAATCGTAATTCGTACCCTTCTTCAACCCGAGACAGCGCTGCCAGCGGACATATTGCTTGCCGTCATGCTCCTCCAAACTGGTCAGCGTGATCCGGCCATATTGCGTCAGGCCCCATCTCGTGCCCTGGAGGCGGGCGGCGGTTAGCGCATCGTTGACATCGATTTCGCGTAGCTGCGACGAATTGTCGCTCTGCATGTCGCCGACGCGCGAGGCATTGTCGGCGAGCGACAGCGCGATCTGGTTCACGCGCTCGTTCATGATCACGATGTTGGCGCATTCGGTCGCGTAGCAGCCGAGCCCGAGGACGATCGGCAGCGAATAAGCGAATTCGATCAGCGCGACGCCCGAACGGTCGCGCACCAACCGGCGGAAATGACGTCTGGCGCGGTCGAGCAGCGAGCGCCGGGCTTCCAGGGTCACGTGCATATCGACTCCGGCGGCTGAACGACCTGCGTCTTGTAGGGCTGGTTCTTCAACAAGGTTTCGCCGACGATCGTCTGCGTGTCGGGCAGGCCCAGCAGACCCGCGACCGGGAACAGGCGCGGGTAGGTGACGGTCATCGTGTATTTCGTCACGTCGTTCGCGCCGCCCTGCGACTGACGGCCGGGATCGGCGTCCCACTGCTTGTTGCCATTCACGTCGTCGAAGCATTCCCCCGGATCGCGCACGCCATTGCCGTTCTTGTCGGTGAAATTCTCCGGCTTGACCAACAGGAAGCTGGAATAGCTGCGCCGGACGGGCTCGAACTTCATGTTGGGGCCGAGGATGCTGACCATCTCGATCACCTTGGCATCGATATCGGCGGCCGAGCGCGCGTTGGTCTCGAGCCCGGAGTCGCGCCCGGCCTTGTACATCGCGCCGTCGAGGATCGACTGCGCGTAGGATTGGTACATCAGGTCGCACAAACCCATCAGCAACGTGCACATGACGGGCGTCACGATCGCGAACTCGACCACCGTCACGCCGCGGCGATCGCGCGCCAGCCGCCGGCCAAGCGCCGCGATCACTGCTCGAGCCTCAGCATGGCGACCTGCTTGGCGATCTTCTGGAACAGGCTGGCAAGGCCGCTGCCGGTGGTGGTGTAGAGTGCCTGACCGCTGTTGCTGGCGCATTGCGTCAGTTCGGGCGTCGTCCCCATGCCGACCGCCACCGTCCAGACGTCGATCTTCAGCTTCGCAGCCTGATCGCACTCGTAGAGGAAGCGGGCGTTGTGGTATTTGGTCAGGGCAGCATATTTGTCCGCAGCGGTTCCGAAATCGCCGGCGCTGACGCGTCGATCGTAATATTCCAGACCGTACTGGCTGTAGATCAGCGGGCTCGGCGCCATGTTGCCGTCGGTCAGGAAGACGATGACCTTTTTGGGCGTCGGCTGGCCGGTGCGCCCCGTGTTGTCGGCCGCGAAGATGCCGCTCGACGCGAGCAGGCGCACCCCCCAGATCATGCCGGAGTCGTGGTAGGTACCGCCGACCGGCTTGAAATCGTCGGCGTCGACGTAATTCGCAACGTCGGAGGCTGACATGACCGAGAGGCGGCGGATCGGCTTGCCGCAAGAATAATAGCCGGATTGGCGCCGTGCGTCGGATCCCAGGTTCACGCCAGGGTAAGACGATCCGTAAGGATAGGGCCTGAAATCCTCGTCATTGCTCTGCTGTGCCGCCGTCGATGCGTAGTTGTAGCGCGCCCAGGTGATCCCCGCCCAAGCGGGCCGCCACCGCGTCGCGACCGCGCCCGTAGGCACCAGCGAGGGGTCAAGGTCGTACGAGCTGGAGTTGAAGCTGGTGGTGCCCGACTGCGTCTGGCGTTCCTCGATGCACCCGTCCCAAGCAGCAGTAGCACCGTCGACTCGCGCCGGATCATCGACGTTTCCGCCCTTGAGGTACTGCGACACGTCGACCTGGTACTGGCCGTAAGTCCAGACCGGGCCCATCGTCTTGACGACGTCGGTGCAGCCGAGCGAAGCGTCCCACTCCTGTGAGGTGATGGTGGCGCGGCCGTCACTTACGCGAAAGGGATATGGGTTGCCCGGCGTCGCTGCGGGATTGCGCGTCGGGGTGCCCGCGCTCGACGTGCAGCCCTGCTGGCTCTTGTTGTTGCCCTGCGGCGTCGTGACTCGGCTGATCTCATATTCGCCCGTCACCGCGCGCGTCTCATAGTCCATCTTCTCGCCCGCGCTCGCACCGATCAGATAAGCGGGATTGACCGAGTAGATCGCCTTTCCGGCGTTGATGATCGAGGTGTAGCTGACGAAACCGTACCGGACGCGGGTATTCTTATCGATGCTGCTGTCGACGGTGGCGTAGAAGTCCTTCACCGCCTGCCGCAGGGCCTTCATGCGCGATCCGTTGCCCGCGTTGGTCTCGGGCACGCCATAGCCTTTCTGGGCGGTGTACCCAGGCATTGCGTAGGAGTCGTTCGGGCGCGTGTACTGGACCGCCGGATTGTTCTGGACGTACTGGTTGCATTGCGCCTCGGTGTCCTCGGGGCGGCACGCCATCGATCCGGTCGTATCGAGCACGAAGACGATGTCGGTGTCGGAAATGTCGTAGCGCGCCTTGCACGCGACGGTGACGGTTGTGTCGCTCGCGCTCATGATCTTGGTGATCGTCATCGGCACGACCACCGATGCGGTCCCCGACACCTGCTGGTCGCTTGTCTTGACCGGGGTGAAGGTCGGGTTGGACGTGGCGACCCAGCCGGCCTGGAAGTTGTTCTTGAAGAAATTCTGCGCCTGCGTCGTCGCATTGGGATCAAGCGTCGCGCCGTCGGCCTTCATGAACTTGCGCCCGGCGAGCACGCCGGCGTCGCACGCCTGCTGCAACCGCGATTTCACCGCGTAGAGGCGACCCATGTCGACCGCGGATCCCGCAAAGGCGGTGAGCGGGATCAACGACGCCGCCATGATGACGAGCGCATTGGCGGTGCGATCGCGCAACAGGCGCGCGAGAAAGGCGGTTTGGGCGCGCGATGGCTCCGGTGAGCGCAGGGGGGCGTTGCTGGTCACTACGTTCCGATGCGGCAGAAACGTACAATATGAGTTCAAAAACCGCGGTTAACGCGCCGTTAGGAAGGCTTGCCCGGAGCCCGGCCGACCGCCATGTGCCGAACGTGCCAGCGATCCAGATGCCCAGCCGTCCGGCGACCGTGTTCGCGTGGGGCGCAGCACGCTACCAGGATAGCGGCGTCGAGACGCTGTTCGCGCTTGATCGGCAACTCGGCGACATCGTGCGGACGACCGAACAGCCGATCATCGGGCAGATGCGGCTGACCTGGTGGTACGAAGCACTCGCCAAGCTCGACACCGAGCCTGCCCCCGCGCAACCGCTGCTCGCCGAGGTGGCGCGGCACGTGATCACCGCGGGAGTGACGGGGCGCTCGCTCGCGACGATGAGCGAGGGGTGGGAGGTGCTGCTCGACGACGAACGCGGCGATCCCGCGTCGCTGATCCAGTTCGCGCGATTGCGCGGAGGCACGCTGTTCGGCGCGCTGGGCGCGTTGCTCAACGAGGAGCAACCTGCGCTGGAGGAGGCTGGGACGCTATGGGCGCTCGCCGACCTTGCGGTAAACGTCAGCCGTCCCGGGCTGAGCGAAACGGCACGCGGGGCGGCGCTGACGCTCGCCGAGCAGGTATTTGCCCGACCCTGGTCGCGCGCGCGCGTGCTCGGTGCGCTCGCGCTCGATGCGCGTGCCGCGATGCTGGGCCGCGGCGTGGCGGATGGCCCGCGACGCGCGGCCATGGTGGCGCGATTCCGTATGATTGGGCGCTGACCGCTTTCGCCGCCGCGCGACGCTCGCTAGCCTCCGTCCACGACTTCGGGGGGAGAGCGTGGGCATGTGGCGGTATGTGGTGGGTGCAGCGGCACTGGCGCTGCTGATCGGTGCGGGGTGGTTGCTGTTGCAGGGCGATCGGCCAAGCGAGTTCGCGGCGCGCGCGGCAACGCTGACGCCCGCCATGCCGGCGGCCGTGCCCCAGGATGACGACCAGGTTCCGGTCACCTTGCCCGAAGCTCCCGAGCGGACGCGCGAGCAGAAGCGCTTCGACCGTTACGACAAGGACCGCGATGCCAAGATCACGCGCGACGAATATCTGCTCAGCCGACGAAAGGCATTCATCAAGCTCGATCTGAACCACGACGGGCAGCTGTCGTTCGATGAATGGTCCGCCAAGACCGCTAAGCGGTTCGCCGACGCGGATGCCGACCAGTCGGGCGCGCTCACCGCGGCGGAATTCGCCACCACCAAGCCGAAGCGCAAGACACGGCGACCGGCGTGCGCCTGTCCGGCGGCACCGACGCGCGACGACGATTAAGCGGCGAGCCAGCCCGCCAAGGCGGCGCGGCCGCGATCGGTATACATCCGCTTGCGATCGGCCTTTCTGGTCTTGCCCTCGATGGGGGGGAACAGGCCGAAGTTGACGTTCATCGGCTGGTAGGTTTCGGCCACGGCGTCGCCGGTGATGTGCGACAATAATGCGCCGAGAGCCGTCTCACGCGGGGGCGAGGGGAGCGCACGTCCCGCAAGCTCCGCCGCGGCGAAGCGCCCGGCGAGCAGACCGATCGCGGCGCTTTCCACATAGCCTTCGCATCCTGTGATCTGTCCGGCGAACCGGATGTTGGGGCGCGAGGACAATCGCAGCGTCGCGTCGAGCAGCTCGGGCGAGCGCAGAAAGGTGTTGCGGTGCAGGCCGCCTAATCGTGCGAACTCGGCGTGCTCGAGCCCCGGGATGGTGCGAAAGATGCGGACCTGTTCGGCGTGCTTCAGCTTGGTCTGAAAGCCGACGATGTTCCACAGCGTGCCCTGCGCATTGTCCTGCCGCAACTGCACCGCGGCATAGGGCCAGCGTCCGGTGGCGGGCACGTCGAGGCCGACGCCCTTCATGGGCCCGAACCGCAGCGTTTCCGGACCGCGCGCCGCCATCACCTCGATCGGCATGCAGCCTTCGAAATAGGGGACGTTCTCCCATTCCTTGTATTCGGTCTTCTCGCCGTCGAGCAGCGCCTGGACGAACGTGTGATACTGCTCCTTGTCGAGCGGACAGTTGATGTAGTCGGTGCCGTCACCTTTGTTCCAACGCGACTGCGCCCAGGCCACGTCCATGTCGATCGAGTCGCGGTGAACGATCGGCGCGATCGCGTCGAAGAACGCGAGCGAATCGCGACCGGTCTCCGCGGCGATGCTGTCGGATAGCGACGCCGCGGTGAGCGGGCCGGTGGCGATGATCGCCGGACCGTCCGGCAACGCGTCGACGCGCTCGCGCACGATCGTGACGTTCGGGTGCGCGTCGAGCGCGGCAGTCACCCCGGCGGAGAAACCGTCGCGGTCGACCGCGAGCGCGCTGCCGGCGGGAACACGGTGCGCGTCGCCGGTGCGCAGGATCAGCGAGCCCAATGCGCGCATTTCCTGGTGCAGCAGCCCGACCGCGTTCGACTCTGCGTCGTCGGAGCGAAAACTGTTGGAGCAGACCAGCTCGGCGAGATGATCGGTGTGGTGTGCGGGCGTGTTCTCGCCGCTGCCGCGCATCTCCGACAGGCGTACCTTGAAGCCTGCTTCGGCGAGCTGCCACGCGGCCTCGGAACCTGCGAGCCCGCCGCCGATCACGTGAATGTCATGGGTCATGGAGGGGCAGATAGCGCCTGACCCCATCACCGCAAGCGCAGCGTCAATGCGGCTGGACGTTCACCAGCGCGTCGATTGCGGCCTGCAAGATGTGCGCGGCTGCGGCCGAGTCGATCCGTTCAGCGCGTTTCGCGCGGCTCATGTCCTGCTCGATCAGCGCACGTTCGGCGGCGACGGTCGACCAGCGTTCGTCCCACAACAGGATCGGCAGGTTCATGTCGACGCAGTTGCGCGCAAAGGCACGCGCCGACTGGCTGCGCGGACTGACGCTGCCGTCGAGATTGAGCGGCAGCCCCATGACGATGCCCACGACGTGCTGCGCCTGTATAAGCCGCGCGAGCTCGGCCTTGTCAGCGGTGAACTTCGTGCGGCGGACGAGCGGCGCGGGGCTGGCGAAGCTCCAGCCCGCATCGCACAAGGCGGTGCCGATCGTCTTGGTACCGAGGTCGAGCCCCAGCAGCCGCCCACCGTCGGGCAGCGCCTCGGCGAATGCGCGCGCATCGGTCGTGATCATCGCGCTGCCATCCGGCGCGCCGCATCGGCGCGGACGTTGGCCCAGAACAGGCTGTAATCGTACACGTGGTAATTGTTGCCCGGCAGCACGTAGGGCCCGACGTCGGGGGGCCATCCGATCAGCAGCAGGCCGCGCGCGTCGCAGCGCGCGCCGACCGTGCCGCGGCGAAGCTGCGCGGTCGAGAGATCCTCGCTCGGATAAAGCGTGCCAAGATTGGCGCTTGCCGGAGCAGCGGTGAAGGGCACACCGGTGATCGGATTAGTGCACAGCATCCGCGTGCCCTTGCGCGGGCGTCCGTCGAACCCGGTCGTCCGATCGTAATTGTCGGTAATCAGCGAGGGATCGGCCGGCTCGGCGAAGCTCTGCCACGACAGGATGCAGCCGCGCTGGTCGGCGCGCGCGCAGGCGGGCAGCCCGAGCGCGGACAGGTCGGTCGCGGTCGATACCGGCCAGCCGACCACGTAAGCCGCGACGATGCGACGCGCGAGCGGCTTGCCCGCGACCCGGTCGCGCAGCAGGTGGGTCAGGTGCAACCCACCCTGGCTGTGGCCGGCGAGGATGATCGGACGGTCGGGGCCGACCTGCGCGACGAACGCGTCAAAAGCGGCAAGCACGTCGCGGTAGGCCTGATCGAGCGCGCGGTCGGCATTGGCCTGATCGGTCAGGAACGCGCCGAAGGTCGCCTGATGATAGCGCGGGGCCCAGATTTCGCCGACGGCGTTGAACGCGCTCGCCTGCCCGCGCAGGAACAATGCGGCGCGGTCGTTCGCCTCCGTGTCGTCGAGCGGCGCGTTCCAGTGCGCGCGGTTGAGGTAGGATGTCGGATGGATGAAGAACACCGCCGCGCCGCCGGGCTGTCGACGCGGCTGCTCACCCGCGGGCGTCCACAAGGCGGGGTTGTTGCGGATATCGGGCCGCGCCAGCCATAGTTTCGCGTCACGGTAGTCGGCCGGGGTCAGGCCGCGGACCGCCTTGAACTCTTCGCCCGGCACCATCGCCGCGCGCATCAGCTCGACCCCCCAGATGCGATAGCCGATGAGCCCGGCGAGCGCGAGGACGATCAACCCGGCGACGATGTAGAGAAATTTGCGAACCAACGGCGGCGTCCATCACCCTGGCACCACGGAAGCGCCGCGGCGGTCGGCGCCGCTCTGCCGCAGCCGCGTGCCCTGCGCAATCGCGCGGTTGCGCAGGGAACGCGGCTGGTGGTAGCGGCGCGGGCATGTCCGTTGACACAGCAACCGTTAAACGCGTGGCCAAGCTCGCGCGGATCGCGATTCGTGACGAGGAGGCGAGCCGCCTCGCGCCCGAACTCGGCAACATTCTCGGCTGGATCGAGCAATTGGGTGAGGTCGATACCTCGTCGGTGCAGCCGATGACCGCGGTGATCCCGAACCATCTGCGGCTGCGCGACGACGTGGTCACCGATGGCAACATCCGCGCGCAGGTGCTCGCCAACGCGCCGCAAGCCGAGCACGGCTTCTTCACGGTTCCCAAGGTGATCGAATAGTGAGCGAACTGACCGACCTAGGTATCCGCCAGATCCGCGACGGCGTGGCGGGCGGCGACTTCTCCGCGCGCGAGGTGGCGGAGGCGTTCAACGCCGCGGTCGCTGCCGCGAAGCCGCTCAACGCCTTCATCGTCGAAACGCCCGACCACGCGCTCGCCGCGGCCGACAAGGTCGACCAGGCACGCGCGGCGGGCGACACGCTGCCATCGATGGCGGGTGTGCCGATCGGGATGAAGGACCTGTTCTGCACCCGCGGGGTGCAGACGACCGCGGCGAGCCACATTCTCGAAGGCTTCAAGCCCGAATATGAGTCCACCGTTTCGCAGAAACTGTGGGACGCTGGCGCGGGCATGCTCGGCAAGCTCAACCTCGACCAGTTCGCGATGGGATCGTCGAACGAGACGAGCTATTTCGGCAACGTGATCAGCCCGTGGCGGCGCAACGACGGCGGCAATGCAGCCCTCGCGCCCGGTGGATCGTCTGGCGGCAGCGCGGCGGTCGTTGCGGGGCGGATCGCGCCGGGCGCGACGGGCACCGACACGGGCGGCTCGATCCGGCAACCGGCGGCATTCGTCGGCATCTCGGGCATCAAGCCGACCTACGGGCGCTGCTCGCGCTGGGGCACGATCGCCTTTGCCTCCTCGCTCGATCAGGCAGGGCCGATGGCGCGCGACGTGCGCGACTGCGCGATCATGCTCGAGGCGATGAGCGGGTTCGATCCCAAGGACGCGACCTCGCTCGACCTGCCCGTGCCCAAGTGGGAAGCCACGTTGAACGCCAGCATGTCCGGCAAACGCGTCGGCATCCCCCGCGAGTACCGCGTCGACAACATGCCCGAGGAGATCGAGGCGTTGTGGCACCAAGGCATCGCTTGGCTGCGCGACGCGGGTGCCGAGATCGTAGAGGTGTCGCTGCCGCACACGCGCTACGCATTGCCGGCCTATTACATCATCGCCCCGGCCGAAGCATCGTCGAACCTGGCGCGCTACGACGGCGTGCGATTCGGGCAGCGCGACCTGCCCGAGGGTGCCAACCTGCAGGACATGTACGCGGCGACGCGCGAGGCCGGGTTCGGTGACGAGGTGAAGCGCCGCATTCTGATCGGTACCTATGTGCTGTCGGCCGGCTTCTACGACGCCTATTTCACGCAAGCATCGAAGATTCGTGCGCTGATCGCGCAGGACTTTGAGCGCGCGTGCGAGCAATGCGACGTGCTGCTGACCCCGACTGCGCCGTCGGCCGCGTTCGCGCTGGGCGAGAAGAGCGCCGATCCGCTGGCGATGTACCTGAACGACGTCTTCACCGTTCCGTCATCGCTCGCGGGCCTACCGGCGATGAGCGTGCCGGGCGGGCTCGACAAGGCGGGGCTGCCACTCGGGCTGCAGGTGATCGGTCGCGCGCTCGACGAGCAGGGCGTGCTGAACGCGGCGCTCGCGATCGAAGAGCGCGCCGGCTTCGTAGCGCGGCCGGAGCGCTGGTGGTGATAGGCAGGCGCGCGGGCAAGGCTCGTGCGCCGTGTGTGGAAGCGGATTGACGACAATGGAATCGACCTATCGCATCAAGGGCGCGACCGGGGACTGGGAGGTCGTGATCGGCCTGGAGGTCCACGCGCAGGTGACGAGCAACGCCAAGCTGTTCTCGGGCGCGGCGACTGCGTTCGGGGCCGAGCCGAACAGCCAGGTCAGTCTGGTCGACGCGGCGATGCCGGGGATGCTGCCGGTGCCCAACCGCGAGTGTATTCGCCAGGCGGTGCGCACCGGGCTGGCGATCGACGCCCAGATCAACAAATGGTCGCGGTTCGACCGCAAGAATTACTTCTACGCCGATCTGCCGCAGGGTTATCAAATCAGCCAGCTCTACCATCCGCTGGTGGGCGAAGGCGCGATCGAGATTGAGGATGACGACGCGGTCAAGACGATCGGGGTCGAGCGCATCCACGTCGAGCAGGACGCGGGCAAGCTGATGCACGACCAGCATCCGACGCGCTCCTACGTCGATCTCAACCGTTCGGGCGTGGCGCTGATGGAGATCGTCAGCCGTCCCGATATGCGCTCACCCGCCGAAGCCGGGGCGTACCTGACCAAGCTGCGCTCGATCCTACGTTACGTCGGGTCGTGCGACGGCAACATGGACCAGGGATCGATGCGCGCCGATGTCAACGTCAGCGTGCGGAAACCCGGCGACGAACTCGGCACGCGCACCGAAACGAAGAACGTCAACTCGGTGCGCTTCGTGATTGCGGCGATCGAGCATGAGGCGAAGCGGCAGGTCGCGGTGCTGGAGGACGGCGGCGCAATCCAGCAGGAGACGCGGCTGTTCAACCCCGACACGGGCACGACGCGGTCGATGCGCTCGAAGGAAGATGCACACGATTATCGCTACTTCCCCGATCCCGATCTGCTGCCGCTCGAACTCGACGACGCGTTCATCGAGGAATGTCGCGCGTCGCTGCCCGAACTGCCCGATGCCAAGCGCAAGCGGTATGAGGCGCTGGGGATCAGCGCCTATGCCGCGAACGTCCTGACCGCCGAGGTCGAGAGCGCGCGCTGGTTCGATGCGCTGCTGAGCACGGGTGCGGCGCCGGTCGCGGCCGCCAATTGGGTGACCAGCGAGCTATTCGGCGCGCTCAACCGCCTTGGCAAGTCGATCGGCGAAAGCCCGGTGCAGCCGGGGCAGGCGGCGGAGCTGCTCGCGCTCGTGGCGGACGGCACGTTGTCGGGCAGTCTCGCCAAGCAGGTGTTCGAGGCGATGCTGGAGACAGGCGACGCGCCGGGCAAGATCGTCGAGGAACGCGGGCTCAAGCAGACCAGCGACACGGGCGAGATCGAGGCGGTGATTGCCGACGTGCTGGCGAAAAACCCCAAGCAGCTCGAGCAATATCGCGGTGGCAAGGAAACGCTGTTCGGCTTTTTCGTCGGTCAGACGATGAAGGCAATGGCTGGCAAAGCCAACCCGCAGGTGGTCAACGACCTGCTGAAGAAGGCGCTGGCAAACTAACTTGCGGTGGTGAACCAAGGGTCGGCCGCCATCAGCGCGACCGACCCTCGCGCGGTTACTGCTGCGTGTCGTCCTGGTTCTTCACCTCGCCGCCGGTACCGCTACTGCCGTCGAACTCGCCGGTGTCGGTGAACATCGCGGGCTCCGAGCCGCCTTCGCCACGCTCGACCGCGTCGCTGCGTGCCTCGACGGCCTGCTGGATGTCGGGGCGCTCGTCGTCGCGGTTGGGCGTCACGTCTACTGTCTTTGGATCAGTCATATCGGCCTCAGATGGTCGGGTTCGCGGGGGCGGGCGTCTCGTTCGGCGCGCCCGGGCTTGGCATGTCGATGTCGGGCCCGGGCGGCGACACCTCCGGCGGTGGTACGTCGGGCTGCGCGGGCTGGGTCGGCTGTGGCACGTCGGCGGGCAGATCGCCTGGATTGGTGGCCATGTGTTCGTCTCCTTCGCAACTCTCAACGCGGTGTGGCGCGCTTCGGTTGCCGCCACGCTTGCTCCCGCGGTTTCCACGGTATAGAGGCGCGCGACCGACGGTGTCCTGTGCGGGCGTGGCGGAACTGGTAGACGCAGCAGGTTTAGGTCCTGCCATCGCAAGATGTGGGGGTTCGAGTCCCTTCGCCCGCACCAGTCCCGCGACTTGCTCGCGGGTGCCACCATCAACGATATTCCTAGAAGCGAAGGCGTAACATGCAGACTGTGGAGACGTTGAACGAGGGGCTGAAGCGCGCCTACACCCTCACCATCCCCGCCGCCGAGATCGCGAAGAAGGTCGACGCCGAGCTGAAGCGCGTCGCCCCGCAGATCCGCATGCCCGGTTTCCGCCCCGGCAAGGTGCCCGCCAATCTGGTGCGCAAGATGCATGGCCCCGCGCTGATGCAGGAAGCGCTCAACACCTCGATCCAGGACGGCGTGCAGTCGCTGATCGCCGAAAAGCAGCTGCGTCCCGCGACCCAGCCCTCGGTCGAACTCGCCGACGGATATCAGGAAGGCAAGGACGCCGAGCTCAAGGTCGAGCTGGAAGTGCTGCCGCAGGTGCCGACGCCCGCGATCGACGCGCTGAAGCTCGAGCGGCTGACGGTGCCGGTCGCCGACGAGGCGGTCGACGCGCACCTGCAGAAGTTCGCCGACCAGCAGAAGAAGTGGGACGATGCCGGCGACAAGGCCGCCGAGCAGGGCGACCTGGTCACTGTCGATTTCGTCGGCAAGACGACCGACGGCGTGGCGTTCGAGGGCGGCACCGGCGAGGACATGGCGGTCGAGATCGGCTCAGGCCGGCTGATCCCCGGGTTCGAGGATCAGGTCGTCGGCGCGAAGGCCGGCGAGGAGCGTCAGATCAAGGTGACGTTTCCGGAGGACTATCCGGCCAAGGAGCTCGCCGGGCAGGACGCGACCTTCGACCTAACGATCAAGTCGGTGAAGATCGCGGGCGCGAGCGTGATCGACGACGAGCTCGCGACCAACCTCGGGCTCGAGAGCCTGGAGCAGCTACGCGGTCTGCTCAGGGGGCAGATCGAGCAGGAGCACAACGGGCTGACGCGCACCCACATGAAGCGCAAGCTGCTCGATCAGCTCGCAGAGGGTCACGACTTCGAAGTGCCGCCGTCGATGGTCGAGGCGGAGTTCAACCAGATCTGGTCGCAGCTCCAGCACGAAGCGACGCATGAGCCCGATCCGCAGGCGGCACTAGCCGAGATGGAAGCCGAGCGTGACGATTACCGCAAGATTGCCGAGCGGCGGGTGCGTCTGGGCCTGCTGCTGTCGGAGATTGGTCAGGCGAACGGCGTCGAGGTCAGCCAGCAAGAAATGCAGCGGCTGATCATGCAGGCCGCGCAGCAGTACCCGGCCGAGCAGCGCCAGCAGTTCGTCCAGTACGTCCAACAGGAGCCGATGGCGGCCGCCCAGCTGCGCGCGCCGCTGTATGAGGACAAGGTTGTCGACTTCCTGTTCGAGAAGGCCGAGATCACCGACCGCGAGACGACGCGTGAGGAACTGGAGGCCGCGATCGAGAGCCAGGACGGCTTTGCGACCGGCACGCACACGCACGATCACGACAATCACAAGCCCAAGCAGAAGGCGAAGAAGGAAGCGGCCGAGCCCGCGAGCGACGACGCCGCTGCCGAGGCGACCGAGGCTGAGCCGGCGAAGAGGGCCGCCAAGAAGCCGGCGGTCAAGGGCGACAACGCCGGCGTCGAGCCGATCGACGCCGACGCGGCGCCGGCCAAGAAGCCGCGTGCCAAAAAGGGTGCGCCCGTGGAAGCCGAAACGCAGGTGCTCGAAGCATCGTCCGGGGCGGCAGAGGCGGCGGAAGGCACGACCGCGGCGGACGAGCCTGCACCCGCTGCCAAGAAGCCGCGCGCGAAAAAGCCGCCCAAGACCGAAGTAGGCGAGGTCTAATGCGCGCAAGTCTGCGTTTCGCGGCAGGTCTGTAGTCGGAAGAGTAAGAATCAGTGCAGGTTTCTATCGATCCACGCGGCCGTGTGAGGCCTCGTACTGGCTTTATCGTGATAGTTGTCTGCGCCAGTCTCCTTTCACTTTGGATTCGCACAGGTGTGCCTGCGTACATAATCGCAGGTGCACGGTACGATGATCAGCTTTTCATCCGTTTGGCGCGCTTTATCCTTATCGGCCAGTGGTTGGGCCCATTTGACAATACAACGCTGGTCAAGGGAGTGGGCTACCCGATCTTTGCTGCTCTGGCGTTTGCGATGGGCGTTCCGCTTAAAATGGCAGAAACGGTCTTATACATCGCGACCTCGATCGCCGGCGCTAGCTTGGTTGTTCGTTTGTCTCGGTCTCACTTGATTGGCGCTGTGTTGTTCCTCGCGCTAGTCTTGAACCCAGTTCTTTGGGGAAATGAACTGGCCCGAGTAATACGGGAGGGAATCTACGTCAGTCTCACACTCCTTTCCGTGCTTTCCGCAGTGGTTCTGATTGTCGCTGAAGCGCGCAGTCGCGTTGCACTGCTCGGCGCAAGCGCTTGTACCGGCTCGATTTGGGCTTGGTTTTGGCTCACTCGGGAAGAGGGCATATGGCTACTACCTTCCTTGGCTGTTATCCTACTAATCGGCGTCATCAAAGTACGAGATGCTGATCGCACAAGTTACCTGGCTACAACTAAGTCGCTAGTAAAGCCGTTCGGGATTGCGTTGGGCGTCGCAGGAGTACTGGTAGGGTTAGTTGCTGCGAAAAACTAGAGGCTTACGGCAGCTTTGAGACAGTAGAGGTTAAGTCAAGGCCCTTCGAACGCGCCTACGGCGCGTTGTACCGAGTTAAACCCGATCATTACCAGCGATTAGTTGTTTTCCCGCGGGACGTCAGGATGGCGGTTTACAATGTAAGTTCTGCAGCGCGAGAACTGCGACCTGCCTTCGAGGGTGTGATTGGCGAGCAGTGGCGAGCACCAGGTTGTGAGTCAGACAAGCTTTCGCGCTGTCCGGAAATTCTAGCCGGTTGGTTTCAGTGGGCGTTGCGCGATGCCGTGGCTCATGCCGGATATTACAAGACCGCTGGAACTGCTGCGGCATTCTACACCAGATTGGCAGATGAGATCGACACCGCTTGTGCTGCGAAGAAGCTCGACTGCTTGGCATCGCGTTCTACGCTCGCGCCACCGTTCCGTAGTGACTACGTGTCCGGCTCCGTCGCGCGGGTTCCCGTGCTCATCCAGACGTATTGGCGAGATGGGTTGCACGTCGCTCCGCAAAACTATTCCGTGGAGCACGTAGGCGAGAGTGTCACTGATCCAGAAAAAGTTATGCGGGTTGCAGACTTCGTGGGCAGTGCGAAGCCAACAGCTCAGCAGGCGACATGGTCGCGTTTAGCCACTGAAAGTCGCAATCGCGCAATCGGACGTTTGGTCAGCTTGATCTCAACCATTTATGCCTGGGTGTTCCTAGTGATGCTTTTGGCTTCCCCGGTTGGTTTTTCCTTGTACGTGCGTCGAGCCAAAAGTGCCCATGAATGGGCACTCGTTGCGCTTGTCTCGGCGTGCTGGGTCGCGGTATTTAGTCGAACTGCGCTGCTTACTTATCTGGATGTCACGTCGATTCCGTCGATAAACGTCTTGTATGCCTCACCAGCATCACCGCTGCTGGCCCTAGCGGTGGTTGTCAGCGCAATGGGATTAATGCCACGGCCGAGTAAGCAGCCTCAATCGTTGTGAGAGTTAGAATGTGCCGGATCGCTATCTTGCTTCCCTGCTATAATGAGGAAGTCGCGATCGCGCAGACGATTGCGGGGTTCCGTGCGGCGCTGCCCGACGCCGCGATCTATGTTTACGACAACAACAGCCGCGACCGGACGGTCGAGGTAGCGCGAGCCGCCGGGGCGATCGTTCGGACCGAACGTATTCAGGGCAAGGGGGCGGTAGTGCGGCGGATGTTCGCCGACGTCGATGCCGATGTCTACGTCATGGCGGACGGCGACGCGACCTATGATGCGGCATCCGCACCGGCATTGGTCGGGCGATTGCTGGACGAGCAGCTTGACATGGTAGTCGGCAGTCGCGTGCACGAAGCAGTCGAGGCGTATCGCCGCGGGCATCAGTTCGGGAACGCGATGCTGACGGGTATGCTGGCGCGGCTGTTCGGCCGCAGCTTCAGCGACATTCTCTCGGGCTACCGCGTTTTCTCGCGCCGTTTCGTGAAGAGCTTTCCGGTTCTGTCGGTCGGGTTCGAGATCGAAACCGAGATAAGCGTCCACGCGCTGGAGTTGAAGATGCCCGTCGCCGAAGTGTCCACGCCGTATTTCGCGCGGCCCGAAGGCTCCGCGTCGAAGCTGTCGACGTATCGCGACGGCTGGCGCATCCTGGGCACGATCGTCACGCTCTATCGTGTCGAGCGGCCAATGTGGTTCTTCGGCGGGCTGGGTGGCTTGCTGGCGCTGCTCGCCGTAATCCTCGCCGTGCCGCTCGGGATTACCTATGCCGAGACGGGACTGGTGCCGCGGGTGCCGACCGCCATTCTGGTTACCGGTCTGGTCATCATCGCGACCTTGGCATTCTTCGCCGGGTTGATCCTCGACACGGTGGTCCGCGGGCGGCGCGAAGTGCGCCGGCTGGCCTACCTCGCGCATCCGGCACCGCTGCTTTCCTGATCCTGGCAATGCTCCCGAGCTCCACCGCCCACGTTGGGGCTTGAACAAGCCTGCACCAGCGACGATGTTGCACGTCTTCCCTTCAAGAGAGTTTTTCCATGCACAATCCGTTCGACAACGGCGATTTCGCGGGCAAGTTGGCGAGCGCCGGCGTCGGCCTTCAGTCGACCCAGGCCGGGCTGGTTCCGATCGTGATCGAGCAGTCGAACCGCGGCGAGCGTTCGTTCGACATCTTCTCGCGCCTGTTGCGCGAGCGCATCGTGTTCGTGACGGGCGGCGTCGAGGACGGCATGGCTTCGCTCATCACCGCGCAGTTGCTGTTCCTTGAGTCAGAGAACCCGAAGAAGGACATCTTCATGTACATCAACTCGCCGGGCGGCGTCGTCACGGCGGGCATGGCGATCCACGACACGATGCAGTACATCCGGCCGCGCGTCGGCACGGTATGCATCGGTCAGGCGGCGTCGATGGGCAGCTTCCTGCTGGCGTCCGGCGAGCCGGGGATGCGCGTCGCGCTCACCAACGCGCGCATCATGATTCACCAGCCCTCGGGCGGCGCGCAGGGCATGGCATCGGACATCGAGATCCAGGCCAAGGAAATCCTGCGCATCCGCAAGCGGATGAACGAGCTCTATAGCCAGTACACCGGTCAGCCGATTGAGGAGATCGAGCGTCGCATGGATCGCGACACGTTCCTCGAGGCGAATGAGGCGAAGGACTTCGGGTTGATCGACGAGGTGTTCGACAAGCGGCCTGCGCCGGCCGACGCCGTGGCGGCGGCTGCCTGAGCGCCACCGCGCTGTTACGGCATTGCCGAATGAACGCGGGGCGGGCTACGATGCCTGTCCCACCATACCGCGGGTGCGCGGGAAGGATGATTGAATGACGAAGCTCTCCGGCGGCGACTCCAAGAGCACGCTTTACTGTTCGTTCTGCGGCAAGTCGCAGCACGAGGTACGCAAGCTGATCGCCGGGCCAACGGTCTTCATCTGCGACGAATGCGTTGAACTGTGTAACGACATCATCCGTGAGGAGACGAAGTCGGCGCTCGTGTCCAAGAAGGACGGCAGCGTTCCGACGCCGCAGGAAATCTGCGACGTGCTCGACGATTATGTGATCGGGCAGAAGCAGGCCAAGCGTGTGCTCTCGGTCGCGGTGCACAACCATTACAAGCGGTTGAACCACGGCGCCAAGGGTGCCGACGTTGAGCTCGCCAAGTCGAACATCCTGCTGGTCGGTCCGACCGGATGTGGCAAGACGCTGCTGGCGCAGACGCTGGCGCGCATCCTCGACGTGCCGTTCACGATGGCCGACGCGACAACGCTGACCGAGGCGGGTTATGTCGGCGAGGACGTCGAGAACATCATCCTGAAGCTGCTCCAGGCGTCCGACTATAACGTTGAGCGTGCGCAGCGCGGCATCGTCTACATCGACGAGATCGACAAGATCAGCCGCAAGGCCGAGAACCCGTCGATCACGCGCGACGTATCGGGTGAGGGCGTGCAGCAGGCGTTGCTCAAGCTGATGGAGGGCACCACCGCGAGCGTGCCGCCGCAGGGCGGGCGCAAGCATCCGCAGCAGGAGTTCCTGCAAGTCGACACGACCAACATCCTGTTCATCTGCGGCGGTGCGTTCTCGGGCCTCGAGAAGATCATCGGCGATCGCTTGCAGGGCAAATCGATCGGCTTCGGCGCGTACGTCGCCTCTCCCGAAGAGAAGCGCACCGGCGAGATGCTGCGCCAGACCGAGCCGGAGGATCTGCTCAAGTTCGGCCTAATCCCTGAGTTCGTCGGCCGTCTGCCGGTGATCGCGACGCTTGAGGACCTCGACATCCCGGCGTTGGTCAAGATTCTGAGCGAGCCGAAGAACGCATTGGTTAAGCAGTATCAGAAGCTGTTCGAGATGGAGGACACCAAGCTCGGGTTCACCGACGATGCGCTGACCACGGTCGCCAAGAAGGCGATTGAGCGCAAGACCGGTGCACGCGGGTTGCGATCTATCCTGGAGGCGATCCTGCTCGACACGATGTTCGACTTGCCGGGAATGAACTCAATCGACGAGGTGATGATTGACAAGGACGTGGTGGAGGGCCGCAAGGAGCCGATCCGCGTCTATGCCGAGAAGCAGAAGGTGGCGGACGGCGCCGCCTAACTCCTTGCTCCGCGAAGCTTTAGGAGGGCGCTGTCGGCTTGTTCGGCGGCGCCCTTTCTCGTTGGTGCGCGTCCGGTCAGCGGAACGAAGAAGGGCGCGTGCGATTGTCTTGGCGGACAACGGGAGCATGGTTCGTGGACGACAATCGCGTGTGGAGTTTCGAGGAGAGCCTGTGGACGGCGACGCCCGAGCATTACGAGGAATCGATCGACGACGAGTGCCTGATGGTGCTGCCTGAGCCGCCGTTCGTGATGAGCCGGCAGCAGGCGATCGACGCGGTCAAGAAGACGCCGCGGTGGGACAAGGTCGAGCTGAGCGAACGGCAGGTGGCGCGGCCGCAGGAAGGACTTATCGTCGTCGCCTATCACGTCGAAGCGTCACGCGGTGACGAGCATTATGCGGCCTATTGCACATCGACCTACCGCTGGTTGTCGCACGAGAATTGGCGGGTGGTGCAGCACCAGCAGATGGTGCCGCTGAAATCCAACGGTTGATCGGGTGGGCACCTCGCTTGGACGAGGTGCCGTTTTCTATTTTCTAATCGGACGCAGGCTGGCGGCGAGGGCGACGCCGGCGACTAGTTGCGCGAGGCCGTAGAGGCGGCGTCGGGTCGGCTTCCCACCGAATGGCGAGACTAGGTAAGCGTCCGGTGACGGCGTCACCTCAAACGGGCCGGTAGTTCCACGGCAGCAG